>Ga0335078_10015886_pt1 | contig 11173 bp, 13 predicted proteins | sample Lox_Sample_32_FD_206711 | JGI IMG/M metagenome (GOLD analysis project Ga0335078, IMG submission 206711) | Soil microbial communities from Loxahatchee National Wildlife Refuge, Florida, United States - Lox_Sample_3.2 | ecosystem: Environmental > Terrestrial > Soil > Wetlands | place: USA...
CGATTTCTTCTTGATCGCGCTCAAGAACGGTTTTCCCCAGGCTTGTCGCAAGGACATCGAGCTGCGACCTATCCGGCGAGACGAGGACGATTTGCTCCAGTCCAGATTCGCCATCAATGTGCGGCTCGCCATCTAGGCTTTGCCAGGTGTTGATCCCAACGTGGTGGTGATAGTCTCCGAATGCTAGAAAGTCTGCGCCGCGCGCGCTCCAGTCAGCTGTCAATTTCAGACCCAATTTCTCTTGGTAGAATGCCCGCGACCTTCGGAGGTCTGTGACTCGAAGGTGGATGTGTCCTATTCTTGCTAGACTTGGGAATGTGGTCGCAGATCTTCTTTCGTGATCGGTCAATTCTTCCACCACAGATTGCAAGTCAAGAGGCAACGTATCCATGGTGATGTGGCCTCTTGCGTCGTGCAGCCAGTCTTTGTGCGGCCTGTCTCTATAGATCTCGATTCCATTCCGCTCCGGGTCATGCAAGTACAACGACTCGCTGACAAGATGGTCGGCAAAGCCGTCAAACGGCGCTCTTGACTTTTCCAGCGCGACAAGCGTCGATGCAAGGCTCCTTCTGTCGGGAACAAGGACGGCGAAGTGGAACAGCCCGGCAGAATCTTGCGGGGCATCTCTTGCATCAGGGTCGTGCTTCAGCGTCAGGAGCGGCAGTTCGTCCTCACCACTAGGATACTTCTTGAACCCGAGCTCGATCAATTCGAGGTTTCCAGTCTCGGTGTCGTCGTTGAACCTGCGAAGAACTCGTAATCCCAATTGCCCCTCATAGAATGAGAGCTCTTTTCCAAGGTCCCTCACCCTCAAGGTGGGAGGCCCGACTCGGATGGTGAGGGGTGCGTCACCTGAAACGATGCGTGGCTCGTCCTTGGATAAGACGGTCTTCCTCCCGGAAGACTTTCCCATGCTTCGTTAACCGGCCGGCTTCGGTATAAGCCCTTCCAGCGGCTCTCCAACTGGCCGGGGTTCTCGAACTCGCAACTTGGTTCGGAAAGTCAGAGGCGCAGCGAATCGCAAAGTCAGGTTCGCTCGACCGGTTCCGCTTCGTTCCAACCGAGTAGGACCAGAGCGGGTCTTCTCAGGTGGCCCATACGGCCTCAAGCCGGAAAGGTGCCCGAGTCTGCCCTTCTTTGTCGCCTAGGCCTTCCGCATATACGCACGCAAGGTCAACGGGGCGAATATCAGGACGACAGCGACGGAGCCCGCGAGGGACAGCCAAAAGTCGTTGCCTATGGTGCCCTGGTCGAAGAGCTGGCGCACGGCGCTCACTATGTAGGTGAGCGGGTTGACGTTCACAAAGTCCTGCAGCCACCATGGGAGGGTCTTGGTAGGGACGAACGCGTTCGAGAGGAACGCCAGGGGGAACAGGACGGCCGCAGAGATTCCCTGGACGGTCTGAGCCGTCTTTGCTATCACTCCAAGGAATGCGAATATCCAGCTCGTGCACCAGCCTGCAAAGACGGCAAGGAAGCCTGCCAGCAGCGCACCATCCGCGCTGACCCAGCGGAATCCGAGGAGGTAGCCCATGACGAGGGTCAGAGCGGTGGCGATGGTGTACCTCAGCACGTCAGCCAGCAGCGGACCGGTCAGCGGGGCGATCCGGGCGATGGGCATTGACTTGAAGCGATAGAACACGCCCTTGTCCATGTCCTCGCGGAGCTGGACACCTGTACCCATCGACGCTGTGAGGGCGGTCTGCGCGAGTATCCCAGGGATGATAATCGGGAGGTACCCGGACACGCTCCCTGATATGGCGCCGCCGAAGAGGAACGTGAACATCAGCGTGAAGAGGATGGGCTGTATCGTGACATCGAAGAGCTGCTGGGGCGTCCGCCGGATCAGGAGCAGCGTCCTGTAGGCCATGGTCAGTGTGTTGCTAATCGCGGTCTGGAATGAGATCCGGTTCTTCAGCCTCCGCTGCTCACCCGGGACGATCTGCGCAGTCAAGGCTTGGCCTCCCCCCTGCCGTCTCCCGTAAGCGCCAGGAAGACCTCGTCGAGGGTGGGCTCTTGCACGCTCACCGTCGCGAGGTGGATCTTTGCCTCCCTGAGCTTGACAAGCAGGTCCGTCACGCGGTCGGGGTCTGCCACGGGGGCCGTCACGAGCGTAGCCTCCGGCGTGGATGCCTTCACCCCGAGCACCGCCTGCGCGATTCCCGCCGCGTGGGTCGCGTCCCCTTCGTTGGCGAGTCTGAGGTTCAGGGTCGCCTTGCCTACCGCCGCCTTGAGCTCGCGGGGCGTGCCCTCGGCGACGACCCGCCCGTGGTCAATCACGGCGATCCTGTCCGCGAGCTCGTCCGCCTCGTCGAGATACTGCGTGGTCAAGAGTATCGTCGAGCCCGAGGCGACGAGGCGCCTGATGGACTCCCACATCTGTATCCTGGTCCGAGGGTCGAGCCCGGTCGTCGGCTCGTCCAAGAAGATCAGGGGCGCCTGGATTATCAGGCTGGAGGCGAGGTCGAGGCGCCGGCGCATCCCTCCAGAGAACTTGTCGAGCGTCCGTTTGGCGGCGTCTTGGAGCCCGAACTCCTCGAGCAGCCTAGCCGCCCGCTTGGCCGCCTGAGCCCTAGTGAGCCCGAGGAGCATCGCGAAGATGGTCAGGTTCTCGGTGGCAGAGAGCCTCTCGTCGACCGCGACGCTCTGGCCCGTCACACTGATCAGCTGACGGACGACCTGGGTCTCATGGACGACGTCGTGGCCGAATACCTTGGCGCTACCCCCATCCGGCTTGAGCAGCGTCGTCAGCATGTTGATGATGGTGGTCTTGCCCGCGCCGTTGGGCCCTAGCAGAGCGTACACGCAACCGCTGCGTATCGAGAGGTCGACCCCGTCGACGGCCTTGTTGTCCCCGAAGGCCTTCACGAGCCCGCGCGCCTCGACGGCGAGAGAACCCTCGCTGCTTGTGCCCAGGCTCCCGGCATGGACTTCTGCCTGCAAGACTACGCCCCGCCCCCTGCCTGCAACGCCTCGTTCAGGTCCTCGAACCTCTTCGCTAGCTTCGCTATCCTCGGCTTGCACTTCGCCAGGCGCGTGGCGTCGTACGCCCGGACGTCCTCAAGGTACGACGCGTTGCTCTCCAGAGCGGAAAGGGCCCCGGCCACCTCATCGCTCACCCCGAGTCCTTCTGAATACGCCGCCGTGAGTTCGAACCTGCCTTCGTTGTTCTTTGCTATCAAGCCCTCCTTCTCCAGCTGGTCCAGGAGAGGATAGATCGAGCCGGGGCTGGGCCTGTACCATCCGTGGCTCCTGGTCTGCAGCTCGTTCATGATGTCCACGCCGTTCATCGGCCCCCTCTCGAAGAGCTCGATCACCTGGGGGCGCAGAAAGCCGCGCTGCCCAAACTGTATCCTGCGGAGCAGCTCGATCTTTCGATAAAACTGCCTTTCCTTCTTCGAACCACGCTCGGGTCCCACCTCTTCCCGCCGGGCATCCTTCACCGAGGGCCCCTCCAACGTCCCATATCTGATAGCCGATATCGGATAGGCGATATTAAAGTCTGTCGCTGCGCCGTGCAGCAGACGAGCGAGGGGGCCCCTGGTCGAGGATTTACGCCCCACCAACCATTAAGAAGAGGTGATGGCCGCTCCCGGCTGGGAGGGACCACGGCTCGATCGAGACGGAGAACCTGACCAAGAAGTTCGGCAGCCTCACCGCCGTGGAATCGCTGACCTTCCAGGTGAACGAGGGGGAGGTCTTCGGCTTCCTCGGACCCAACGGCGCCGGAAAGACGACGACCGTGCGGATTCTCTGCTGCCTGATCTCGAAGACCAGCGGCACCGCGAGGGTCGCAGGATACGATACGGGGAACGAGGCGGACGCCATGAAGATCAGGAAGCTGATAGGGCTCGTCCCCGACAACGTCGGACTCTACGAGGGACTGACCGCCTATGACAACTTGGACTTTTACGGGAAGCTATACGGCTGCACGGACAAGGAGAGGAAGGATAACATCGAGTACTTTTTGAAACTGCTCGGCCTCTGGGAGAAGAGAGACGAGTCCGCGGGGACCTTCTCGAAGGGGATGAAGCAAAAGCTTTCGATAGCGAGGGCTCTGATCCACAATCCGAGGATTCTCTTCCTCGACGAGCCGACGGCAAACCTCGACCCCGAGTCCTCCAAGACCGTGAGGGACTTCCTACTCAGTCTCAAGAAGGAGAAGAGGACCATCTTCATCAACACGCACAACCTCGACGAGGCTCAGAGGGTTTGCGACAGGATTGGAATCCTCAACACGAAGATGATGGCGGTCGGGACCCCGGAGGAGCTCGAGGGGGAGATGCGTGGAAGAAAGACCGTGGTGCGGCTGAGCCGGGTGACCGACCCGATCGTCAAAGCGCTGAAGGCCCTGTCCAACAAGGTCGTGAGCGAGGACGACAGCCTCACAATCGACGTCCAGGATCCTGCAATGGAGAACCCGAAGATAGTCAGGGCGATAGTCGAGGCAGGAGGGGACGTCGAGTCAGTGTCGGTGACAGGCTCGTCCTTGGAGGACGTCTACCTGAAGTTCGCCAGGGAGGCGAAGGCATGAGCCTGGGTACATCCTGGATAATAGCGAAGAAGGACATCAAGGAGTTCATCCGGAAGAGGACCGTTCTCTACACCGTCGTCATACTCCCACTGATGATCTCGATCCTTTTCCCGACCGTGCTCGAGTTAGCCGGAAGGAAGTCGGGCGGAATCCCGGCCGCGGCTCTCCCCGGATTGCTTGGCGCCTTCTCCTGGTTCTTCGTCATAATCGCTGCGGTCATACCGACACCGATCGCCTCATACAGCATAGTGGGGGAGAAGACGGAGAAGAGCCTCGAGCCGCTCCTGGCCGCGCCTGTCACCGACGGCGAGGTGCTGCTGGGGAAGAGCATCGCCGCGTTCCTCCCATCTATCCTGGCGAGCTACGCAGGGGCCACTGTCTACATGACCCTGATGGACAGCGTGACCTACGGGAAACTCAACTACCTCTTCTACCCCAACTGGGGGATGGCTACGATTCTCCTCATCCTCGCCCCGCTCGCCATCGTCCTCAGCATCCAGTTGAACGTGATAGCCTCCTCGAGGGTGACAGACGTGAGGACGGCCTCCCAGCTGGGGAGCGTGATGTTCCTGCCCTTCATAGCCATCTACCTGGCCAGCGAGATAGGGCTGATCACGCTGAACACCACGAACCTCCTCTACATCGCGGCGGCCGTCGGGCTGGCCGACCTGGTGCTGTTCAGGATAAGCACCGCGACCTTCCGGAGAGAGGAGATACTCACAAAGTGGAAGTGAGATACCGCGCCCCTCACGTGCGGCTCTTCGCGAGAGCGTTCGCGGCGGTCACGACCATGACAACGACAACCGCGGCACTCTTCTTCGTGTACCGCATGCCTGACCCGTCCTAGCGAACCCTCCTGCTCAGCCGTTTCGCGCGGCTTACGGGTCCCCGGTCTCACACGCGTTCGAAGACGTAAATGATGACCGGCGATGACGACTGCGGGAGGTGCCCACGGGACGGTCCACGAGCACAGGGACAGGATCTACATCAGGAAGGACATCATCCTCAAGCTCGCGGAGCACGGCGAGCTCAACCAATCCAGGCTGATGAGCTACTGCGGGCTGAACAACGTGAAGCACAAGGGCATCGTCGACGAGATGGTGGAGAAGGGCCTGATTCTCCGCACCGAGGAGACGTGGGGCGCCAAGAAGACCATCATGTACAAGGTCTCGCCCAAAGGGAGGGATCTGGCCCGGCAGATACTGGAGCCCTACGAGCTCCTCTTCCCCAGGAGAGACAAAGACGACGACGGGAGCGAGGCGAGGAGGTAACAAAGTGTCTCCACCGTTATTAGGCGAGGGAGAGGAGTTCCCAAGGCCTTGACCTCGAAGGACTCCGACGACGGCGCGGAGGCGGTCCTGTCGGAGAACATCCTGCGCATAGCTGACGAGCTGGTCGAGCAGGTGGACAGGGCTAAGAAGCTCGCCCTCGTCACCATAGCCGTAATCGTGGTGGGCATCCCGGTCGCCTGGCACGCGGCTCCCCTCTTCACAGGAACGCCGGACAACTTCCGCCTCGTGGGCTACATGACAATCGCAGTCGCGATAGCCTTCCTCGCACTGGGTGTGAGGCAATGGATGGTCCTCTCCAAATGGACTGAGCGCTACAGGGCATACAAGGAGCTCCAGAAGAAGATAGACGCGCAGCTGGACTTCGAGGCGAAGGACCCGAAGGGCGAACGCGTCCAGTAACTTTGTTACGTAACTCATGTTACCGGACGTTATAACCGGTGCAGGGGTTTCCTTCCCCAATGCTCCTGACAAGAAGAAAGGGAATCGGACGCCCGATAATCGCCGCGATAGCGGTCGTATTGGTCGCCTTCGCCGGAATCGCCGTCTACATGGTCATGTCCAACACGGGTCCCCCGGACTCCAGCGTGTGCGCGGGGGCTCCCGCAGGAGGCTCGACCGTCCAGGTGTCCATCTACAAGGGCTCCGCCGACTCGAGCGACCCGCCGGGCTACACCCCCGACAGCATCACGCTGGTCATCGGCGTGAACAACACGGTGACCTGGACTAACAACGACTCTGTCCACCACACCGTGACCTCGACCAGCGCCCCCTCAGGCGGGTCCTTCAACTCTGGGAACATGAACTCGAGCGCGACCTGCACCCACACGTTCACGGTCCCCGGGACCTACGAGTACGACTGCGTCTACCACAGCTGGATGACGGGGACGATAGTTGTGAAGGCGGCTCCTTGACCGGGCGGTGAAATGAGCATGTCTTCCCGCAGAAAGGCCAGGCTTGTCGTGGCAGAGCTCCTCGCCGTCCTCGCGCTCCTCCTCGCCATGCTCTACACCGCGAGGTTCTACGACCCGAGCATACCCAGCATAGCGACGTACACGGGCGCGGGCACCTCCATCCTCGCCATCGTGTTCGCTGTAGCCGCGTTTCTCGTCTCGCTGAGGATCAGGTCTCCCCCGATAGCCGGCATGCTTGTCGTAGGGGGAATCCTCATGCTTGTCCCGCCGCTGCAGGCCATAGCGGAGGCCGGGGCCGTGGTCGTCCCGGGCCCAATACTCGGGGTGGTCTTCTTCGCGCCCATCCTCATCCTCGGCCTGGTCAAGGCAGTGGGCTCGAAGACGAAGGCGACCAAGAATAGGACCGCGGGCGGGGGCTACTCCGTCGCCGTCTCAACATTGTCCCTCGGGGCAGACAAGCCCAACTACAGGGTGCTGGAATACAAGTCACCCCCCTCGACCCTTCGAGGCCGCCGGCACGGTCATTGGCCGGCGAAGCTCCATCGCGGCTCGGCGGAGCCGCCCCGGCCTGTGAGCCCTAGCTCGCCTTCGAAGGCGCCCAGAGGCCTATTACGTTCCCTTCGCTGTCCTTGAAGTAGGCAGTGAAGCCCATCTCGCCGATGGCCTCCTTCTTCCTGACGGTCTTTCCCCCTCCCTTTTCCACCCTCTTCAGCGCGGAGTCGATGTCGTCCACGCCTATGGTGACCACCACCGACCCTAGCGGTCCGTCCCTCGGGCCGATCCCGCCGTTGATCGCCCCGGGGTTCTTCGGCGCCCCGTTCTCGTCCACCTCCGCAGTGGCCGCACGCTCCAACCGAACGTCTCGGCGTAGAACTTCGAAGCGCGCTTCGGGTTGTCAGCCGGTATCTCGAAATGAACCACAGAATCCATGTCGCTACAGAGGTTGACCGGATATTTAGCCGCCCACGCGGGCCCCGGCGCTACCTCTCGTACGTCCCGACCAGCCGGGCTTGCTCTAGGATGTGGTCCTTTATCGCCTCGAGGACCTGCACCCTGGTCATCCCCGGCTTGAGGTTCACCTTGCCGTCAAGCGCGTAGACCCAGAAGTAATAGTGATGAATGCCGTGGCCATTGGGCGGATAGGGGCCTATGTAGCCTGCCTTGCCCGTCCCGTTGATGCCCCCGCTGAAGGCGCCCGGGCCCTGCCCCTCCGGGAGCTTCGTCGTCCCTGCGGGGATGCCGTAGACCACCCAGTGCGTGAACCCGTCGGGGAGCGGGGCGTCAGGGTCGTGGCAGATGAGGGCGAACTGTTGCGTCCCCACGGGCGCGCCGCTCCACTCGAGCGGTGGGGACTTGTTCCCACCGTCACCTCCGTAGGTCTTCGGAATCGTCCCGAGAGGCTTGAACGCCGAGCTTGTCACCTTCAGGCTGCCGAGTTTCAGGCTCATGTCGCATCGTCTGGGCCGAGCCTCCCGCCCCTATTTCTGCGTGCGGTTGCCCGCCGCGCCCATATTCCTAAACGCATAATGGACGACATAATCTTATATAACCTGAGAATTTTCCTGCGGGTCATGTCATACAAGGGACTGAGCACCAAGGCCCTCCACGCAGGGCAGGAAGCGGCAGACCCTGCCACAGGGGCAAGGGCCGTGCCGGTCTACCAGACGACCTCGTTCGTCTTCAAGGACGCCGACCACGCGGCGAACCTCTTCGCCCTGCGCGAGTTCGGGAACATCTACACGAGGATCATGAACCCGACCCAGGACGTCTTCGAGAGGCGCATCGCGGCCATAGAGGGCGGGACGGGTGCTCTCGCCGTCTCTTCAGGACAGGCCGCACAGACCTTCGCGCTGCTCAACATCACGAGGATCGGAGACGAGATAGTCTCCGCCAACAACCTCTACGGCGGGACCTACGAGCAGTTCCACTACTCCTTCCCGAAGCTGGGGAGGACAGTCAAGTTCGTGGACTCGACCAAGCCCGAGGCCTTCAAGAAGGCGATCACGCCCAAGACCAGGGCGGTCTACGCCGAGACCATCGGCAACCCCAAGCTCGACGTCCCCGACTTCGAGGCGATAGCCAAGATCGCCCACGACGCGGGCATCCCGTTCGTGGTCGACAACACCATCGGGGTCGGGATCGTGAGGCCGATAGAGTTCGGGGCGGACATAATCGTCTCCTCGGCGACGAAGTACATCGGCGGTCACGGCACCTCCATCGGCGGCGTCATTGTCGACGGCGGCAAGTTCAACTACGGCAACGGCAAGTTCCCCGAGTTCACCGAGCCAGACCCGAGCTACCACGGCCTCAAGTTCTGGGAGGTCTTCGGCAACTTCCCAGGCCTGGGCAATGTCGCCTTCATCATCAAGGCCAGGGTCCAGCTCCTCCGCGACCTCGGCTCGTGCATGAGCCCTTTCAACGCCTTCCTCTTCCTCCAGGGGCTCGAGACCCTCACCCTGAGGCAGCAGAGGCACTCGGAGAACGCACTCAAGGTGGCGAGGTTCCTAAAGTCGCACCCCTCTGTGAGCTGGGTCAACTACCCCGGCCTCGAGGACCACCCCAGCTACAAGCTTGCCCAGAGGTACCTGAAGGGCCAGTACGGCGGGATCGTAGGCTTCGGGATAAAGGGCGGCGCCGAGTCGGGAAAGAAGTTCATCAACTCTGTAAAGCTCTTCTCCCACCTCGCCAACATCGGGGACGCGAAGAGCCTCGTCATCCACCCGGCAACGACGACCCACCAGCAGCTCTCGCCGGAGGAGCAGAAGACCACGGGCGTGACCGAGGACTACGTCAGGCTCTCCGTCGGGATCGAAGACTTCGAGGACATCAAGGACGACCTCGACCAGGCCCTACGAGCTGCGGCCAAGTGACCCGAGGCCTGGGAAAAGCCTATCGCCCTCTGTCCGGGGGCGGAGCGCAGGTGAGCGGGCATCCCAGACGATAGCGCGGGCTCCGTAGAGACCAAGTCCTTCACCTTCGCGGCGCCGCCACACGAGATGGCTCTCGAGGGCGGGGGGCGCCTCGGGCCGATCACCCTGGCCTACGAGACCTACGGCACCCTCGATGCAGACAAGTCCAACGCAATCCTGATAGCGCATGCCCTGTCTGGCGATGCCCACGCGGCCGGCTTCCACCCCGGCGACAAGGCCCCGGGGTGGTGGGACAACATGATAGGCCCAGGGAAGGGCTTCGACACCGACAAGTACTTCGTGATCAGCTCGAACGTCATAGGGGGGTGCAGGGGCTCGACAGGCCCCTCCTCGACCAACCCGGCGACCGGCTCGCCCTACGGCTCGGACTTCCCAATAGTGACGATCAAGGACATGGTGGACGCCCAGAGGCACCTCGTCGACCATTTGGGCATCGAGCGCCTCCTCTCCGTGTCGGGCGGCTCGATGGGAGGCATGCAGGTGCTGCAGTGGATGGTCTCCTACCCGGAGAGGATACGCTCTGCAATACCCATCTCGACGGCGCTCAAGCACACCCCGCAGCAGATTGCCTTCAACGAGGTCGGGAGGCAGGCCATAATGGCCGACCCCAACTGGAGGGACGGGCACTACTACGCCCACTCGCCCCCCGCGAAGGGCCTGGCGGTAGCGAGGATGGTCGGGCACATCACCTACATGAGCGAGACGTCGATGGAGGAGAAGTTCGGGAGGCGGCTACGGGAGTCGAAGCGCCCCGTCAAGTTCAGCCCAGAGTTCGAGGTCGAGGGCTACCTGGAGCACAGGGGGGAGAACTTCGTCAAGAGGTTCGACGCCAACTCGTACCTCTACATCACCAAGGCGATGGACTACTTCGACGTCGTCGGATCGAAGACCCCCTCGGATGTCTTCAGGGGGCTCAAGGCCAAGGTCCTAGTGATCGCCTTCAAGTCCGACTGGCTCTACCCGGCCCACCAGTCGCAGGAGATAGCCAAGGCCTGCAAGTGGGCAGGCGTCGACGCGACCTATTGCGAGGTCCACTCGACCTACGGCCACGACGCCTTCCTCCTCGAGGCGGAGGAGGAGACCAGGCTGATCAGGCACTTCCTGAGCTCGGCGCTCAGCTCGCGCGGCGCCGGGGGCACGCCCAATGAGATTAGACTACCGGGTCATCGCTGACTGGGTCAAGGCCGAATCGAGCGTCCTGGACCTCGGGTGCGGAGACGGCGAGCTCCTCTCCATCCTCGTGAAGGAGAAGAGGGTCCGCGCCAACGGGATAGAGATCGACGAGCAGGCCATCTACAAGTGCGTGGAGAAGGGGCTGAGCGTCTTCCACGAGGATCTCGCGGAGGGCCTCACGGGCTACCCGGACGAGTCCTTCGACTACGTCATCATGAACGGGAGCCTCCAGGAGGTCGCGAAGCCCGACCCCGTCTTCAAGGACGCCCTCAGAGTGGGGAAGAGGCTGATAGTGGGCTTCCCGAACTTCAGCCACATCGCGTCCAGGCTCCA
>Ga0335078_10015887_pt1 | contig 11173 bp, 10 predicted proteins | sample Lox_Sample_32_FD_206711 | JGI IMG/M metagenome (GOLD analysis project Ga0335078, IMG submission 206711) | Soil microbial communities from Loxahatchee National Wildlife Refuge, Florida, United States - Lox_Sample_3.2 | ecosystem: Environmental > Terrestrial > Soil > Wetlands | place: USA...
ACACGTACGCAGTCAAGCCGGCGGCGTCAGAGGAATCCATTGCGATAGTGGAGATCGGGAACGCGCTCGGATTGATGGAGCCCGTCTGGTCCATCCAACTGGAAAAACCTCCTGCCACATTTGTGCTCACCCAAACGTGACCGCCGGGAGGAACCGTTGGAACTAAAGGGCCGAGGCCGTTGGTCCCGGCGTACATAACGCTCGAGAGGCCATTCTTATCGCGTGCTCCGCCGGTTGCGATAGATCGGACTAAGTTCGTCTCCGTGCCAGTGCAAATACCGGCGCCGCCGTTTTCGAAATTGTTGCTGAGAGCGGTAAACCCGGTGCCATTACTGGAGCCGCGCCACATCCGACACGTCCCCACAATCAACTCCGACGAGTTTTGTGGGTCCAGAATGAATGGCGTTTCAAACGCACCGCTATCGCCGTTCAGTGTGTCACTGCTTACAACTTGATCGTCCTGAAAATCCCCGCTATGGCAACTGATGCCGGACTGACATCGAGATATGTTTACGCCCGCTTGCGCTAAGGGCGAGGTGGACACGAACCAGTCGCTCGAATCAGTTGGGTCGATGGCAGTAAAGCCTGTGACGCCGGCGTCCACGTTCCCCCAAGTCGTGCTACCGATCAAGGATTGTGATGCCGGGGAGCCATTACCAGGCGTCCCGCCGAGAATCGTATTGCCGTCCGAACTCTGCGAAAAAGACACAAACTGGGTCATGGAGCCCAACGTCTGGTTCAAACTGTCAAAATTGTTTGTGCTTTCGCAGCTTCCTGTAGTCAAGCCAGAGAAACCGTCTAGTGCACGATAGATTCCTCCATCATTGGCGAAGTACATCGTCACCTGCGTGTTGTTGTTGAGCAGTTCGAACGCGAGAGCGTGCTGGGAGGGATGGACTCTTGCAATGGCACTGCAGCCGTACGCGTGGGTCAAGTTGAGAAAGGTGTTAGAGCCCGAGCCGCTGCAATTCGGCGACGCGTAATTGATCTGACATTTATAAAGATTGACTGCACCGGCATAAAGGTCTGTGCCACCGCCATCAGGAACCGCCGCGAGTTCGAGATTGTAGGTTCCATCCATGGTGCCGCAGCCGTTACCATCTCCGCAGTTGGTGATGCCCTGATCGCTGATCTGCGTCCAGGTCGTGCCCCCATTGATCGACTCCCAAATACCCTGATCGTTGTCGTGCTGGTCGACATACCACACGTACATCTCATTGCGGCCGGGCACGACCGCGATTTCGCCGCGGAAAATCGGACAAGCCGTACTACTCGACTGCGCCGGGCAAGCTACCGTCGTCAGTCCTGAGCCGGGTTGATTCGGCAAGCGCGTCCAATTGATGCCATCACTGGAAGAATAGAAACCGTGGTATTGCAAGGCCGCGAAGAATGCGCCGGCAACCGCGTTGTACGTGACTGCGGTAGCGGAGTTCGGAGCGGTGATCACACCGGCGTCCTGCACATTCGCAAAGCTCCACGAAACACCTGCGTTGGTGGAATAGTAGAGGCCAAGATTTCCAGTGATTGGATTGACCAGGCCCTCGTGAAGCCCCTCCTGAGCCTGGGCGGCGGCGGCAACCACCAGATTTGGATTTGATGAACTGAAGCTGATTTTGCTGAAAGCCATGCCGGAGAAAGATCGCGTACCGGTGCTGTCGGAAGGAATCAGCGTCCAGCTATTGCCGGCATCCGCGGATCGCAAAATGCCTAGGCCATAGTAAGAGTCGCCGGAGGCGTTTGCTTCGCCCGTACCGACGAGGATTACGCTCTTGTTGGGATCGGGATTGCTGAGTTGCGGCTGGATCGCGATTGCACCGACCGCAAGCGTCGGTTGATCGTCTGTAAGGCTATTCCACACGACGCCGCTCGGAGTCTGCAGTGCATTGGTTGATTTCCAAACACCTCCGTACGCACCGCCAACGTATACCGTGCTTCCGGTTGCATCGGCGGAATCAATTGCGACGGCGGTAGCTCGCCCCGAAACCCAGTTGTAGTCCCATAGACCTACTCCGCTGGCATCTGAGGCGAGTGGCGCCGGACCCAGTGACGTCCATCCAGAATTGGATAGTCCCGGAAGTGTACGGACCGAGGCACGCATCTTCGTCTTTTGTGCGAGCGCGTGGTAACGCAGCGCTGCAGCGGATTCATGCGGCACTTGCCGGCCCTGTGCGAGCCATCGTTCTGAACGCTGGCGTTGCTCTCGTGTCGACAACTGTCGGGGCGTTGGCGAGGCCCCGGTTTGGGCCAACAACTCCCCACAAGTGCAGAGGAGCACAAGTCCCAGCCAGCACGCACCACTGCAGGCAACGGGTTTCACTAAGCCACCTTTGGGGGGAAGTTTCGGGCCGATTTATCGGGAGCGATTTTGCCCAGCTTCACCAGTCGGGCCAGGATGCCGGCGACACTGCGATCATGCGTCGTCGCGATCCGCGGGAAATCATGTCCCTGCCGCAGTTCATCGCAGATCTGGGAATCTTCTTCTGCCGACCATGGTTTCCCCGCATTTTTCGGTCGCTTTTTCTCGCGTTCTTCCTGTGCAACGAGAGCGGCGAGAGCGCGGTTGAGAGCCTTTACTGAATTCGCCGTGCGGCAGACAGAGCTTTCCTCCAGAGCCGCCCCAGTTTCGGGATGGACCCCATTCGCCAGCGCTCGGATAATCGGTATAGCTTGCTCAAGATCCATTTTTGACCTCCAGCCTGAGTATTGGGCAGGGTTGGCTCGGGCGAGTGTGATGAGTGAACGTTTGAAGGTCGAGTTGTTCCAAAGTGGGATTCTTTGAGCGGGCGTCTATACTGACTGCTTCAGCGCGATGGACTGGCAGGCATTCTGGCTGACAATTCGGTTGGCGGTCCTGGTCTCGGCTCTCCTCTTTATTGTGGGATTGCCGGTAGCCTATTGGATTGCCTTCTCGCGCTGGCGGTGGAAATTTCTGGTGGAAGCTCTCGTCGCTATGCCGCTAGTGCTGCCTCCTACCGTGCTGGGCTTTTACGTGTTGCTCGCGCTGGGTTCGCGGAGTCCTTTAGGGCGCTGGTGGGAATCGATCACCGGGCACACACTGGCGTTCACATTCACCGCATTGGTCATCGGATCGGTCATCTATAGCCTGCCATTTGCGGTGCAACCGTTCGCGGCCTCATTCGGATCGGTCGATCGCAGATTGCTCGCAGCCTCGGCAAGCCTGGGAGCGCCTCGGTTTCGAACATTTTTCCAGGTTCTTGTGCCATTGTCGGCCCCCGGCTTGATCACCGGCGTCGCCTTAAGCTTTGCGCATACCATGGGCGAATTCGGAGTCGTACTCATGGTCGGGGGTAATATCCCCGGTGTCACGCGCACCGTCTCCATCGATATTTACGACCAGGTAGAGGCGCTGAACTATTCGGCGGCCAACCAGACTGCTCTGGTGCTTCTGGCAATCTCGTTTGCCGCACTATGCATCGTGTACGCAGTGAATCGGAAGTTCTGGGCTTTATGGCCCTGGAAGTGAACTCGAAACCGCTTCTTACTGGATCGTGAATGCCGACTGCGGAACAAACCATGAATAAAGAGGCAGGATGCAAACAAGCCTGCATTGTTTCCGCGCAAATCCGCAAGCGGTTGAAAGCACGGCAAGGCGATTTCCTCCTCGAAGTTGATTTCGAGCTTCCGCGGGGAATCACCATCCTGTTTGGTCCTTCTGGAGCAGGAAAGACTACCTTGCTCGACTGCGTCGCCGGTCTGCTTACGCCGGATGCGGGGAAAATTACGATCGGCCCTGACGTTCTTTTCGATTCTGAACGCGGAATCAATGTGCCGGCACAGCACCGTCGAATGGGATATGTTTTTCAGGACCTCGCGCTATTTCCACATCTAACGGTCGAGCGCAATATCAGGTACGGAATTTCCGACCTCAGTGACCGTGAACAAAGCACCCGCAGCGAGCGCATTCTGGAATCGTTCCGTATTTCTGGATTGAGAACCCGCCGGCCGGGACAAATTTCCGGCGGTGAAAAGCAGCGAGTCGCGCTGGCACGCGCGTTGGTCACGGATCCGTGCCTGCTTCTTCTCGACGAACCGCTGGCCGGTCTCGACTCGCCTACAAAGGCGAGAATCATGGACGACCTCCGGGCCTGGAACGCTGCACGCCAAATCCCGGTCGTCTACATCACCCACAATCGTGAAGAAGTTTTTGCGCTCGGCGAGCAAGTCCTCGCTTTGGAGCAAGGCAAAGTGGTTGCACGCGGCACTCCGCATGAAGTGATGACCGCACCGCGGCTGGAAACGGTGGCCCAATTGGCGGGGTTCGAGAACATCCTGGAAGCGATAGTCATCGCCGAGCACGAAGATCGCGGCACCATGACCTGTCGCTTGTTGGCCAGCAACGTCGACCTTGAAACTCCTTTGATACGTGCGGAAGTTGGTGAATCTTTGAAAATCGGCATTCGGGCCGGCGACATCCTGCTCGCAACCATACGTCCGCAAGGCTTAAGCGCCCGCAATGTCATCCCCGGACGCGTGACCGCGTTGGAGCGGCGGGATGTGATTGTTAGCGTGCGTGTTGATTGCGGCGTGGGACTGGAAGCGCATCTCACGTTGGCTGCGCGAGAAGGCTTGCAACTGGAAACAGGCCGAGACGTTTGGCTCGTGATTAAAACCCATTCCTGCCACTTACTGAAGAGTTGAATGGCTTGCCAACGACTTCGAGCGGGTGACACAAAATGTCAGCCGCTCAGCCAAAATCCGATAGAGTTGCCAATCCAGGAGAGCAAGCCGCACCGAAGTCGTTGGTTACCCCCTTCGCTTTGATCCTGAAAACAAAGGCAGTTTAGCTCGCGGGGGCTATCCCCTTCGTAACCTGTGGGTCTGGCCGTCTAAGTGCCACCATATGGGCAATCGGTCGAATGATGACCATACCTGACAAGGGAGAGAGAAGGGACAACGAGATGCGGAAACAGAAGGGTTTTTCACTTATTGAGTTGCTGATTGTGGTGGCGATCATCCTGATTATCGCTGCTATCGCGATTCCGAACTTGCTGCGTGCACGTATTGCAGCCAACGAGTCGTCTGCGGTTCAGTCCATCCGTACCATCAACACGGCTGAAGTTACCTTCCAGTCGACCTATCCGACCGTGGGCTTTGCTGCCACGCTGGTTGCTCTGGGTCCTGGTGCCGGTAACACGGTGTGCGGCGTACCGGCTTCCACAGCGGCCTGCTTGCTTGACACAGTGTTGGCCAGCGCGGGTACGGCGGCCACTCCGAAGAGCGGCTACTACTTCACAGTTCCGGCGACGGTTGCCGCGGGCGGTGTCAACGTTGACTATACCGTAAACGGTCTACCCGCTGCCGCAAACCAGACCGGTGTGCGTGGTTTCTGCTCGAACTCGGACGGCGTAATCCGGTTCAACAACCCCGCTGCCGCAGCTGCTACCAACGCTGCCTGCGCCGGCTTGACCGCACTGCAATAACACTTTGGCGAAGTACCTGGGGGAGGGTACAAGCCGGGGAGCAACGGAGCAATCCGTTGCTCCTTTGTTTTTTCCTTCAAGAAACCCAACCCAAGCATACAAATCAATCTGCCAATCTGTGACCAAGCACCGGTGAAAGTGACAAGAAGTGTCCATCGGTCACGATCGCTTAATTGCTAACTCATTTATCTGCTGGAGCTTCATCCCACAAGGATGGCCGGTCACTTGCATCGTTTTCCACAGGAGAAAGAACATGCTTGGCAGCGTGCATCAGGGTCAAAGAGCGCGAGGGTTCTCGCTGATCGAATTACTCATTGTAGTGGCGATTATTCTCATTATCGCTGCGATCGCGGTTCCCAATCTGTTACGCGCGCGAATGTCAGCCAATGAGTCCTCGGCCGTGGAATCTCTGCGTACCATCAACAGCGCCGAGGTGACTTATCAATCGACTTATCCAACCGTGGGCTATGCGGCGACGCTAGCCGTACTCGGACCCGGGGCCGGGAACACCACCTGCGGTGTGCCGGCGTCGAGCGGCGCATGCCTGATTGACGCCTTGCTGGCGACCGCAACCACAGCGGCCAGCCCGAAAAGTGGCTACTATTTCACCAACCCTGTCGTGACCGCGGCGGGCGGGGTGAATTCGACTTACGAATTGGACGCCATGCCCGCTTTGGCCAATCAGACGGGAGTTCGCGGTTTCTGTGCCGATTCTGATGGCGTGGTGCACTTTGACAATCCCGCAGCCGTCCAAGGTAGTGTGGCGAACTGCTCCGCTCAGACCGCGCTGCAGTAGCTCGAGCATGGGAAAGAGTCTGATTTGATGTAGCTAGGGGCCTTTACCTTCGTAATCTCCCGCCCATGGTATGGCATCTCATTTCTGTACCGCAGTTCCATATAATTTCTAATTGGCTCAAACCGTACATCCCAAAATGGCCGCCATCGACGTTAAAGGTTTAGAGAAGACTTATCAGGTAGGTTTCTGGCGCAAGCGCTCGAAGTGTGCCCTCCGGCCACTGCATTTGACCGTTGCTGAAGGGGAAATCTTCGGCTTTCTGGGACCCAATGGTGCGGGCAAGACCACCACACTCAAACTCCTGATGGGACTTGTCTTCCCAACTGCCGGTACGGCGCAAATCCTGGGTATGGAAATTAATGATCCGCAAATGAAGGCGCAGATCGGCTTCCTTCCCGAGCAGCCCTATTTCTATGATTACCTGACTGCGAGTGAGCTGCTGGAATACTATGCACAGCTTTCGGGAGTGGCCGCTGGAGAGCGCAGGCGCAAGGTCATCGAGGTGCTGGGCCGGGTGGGCTTGCAGAATACCGCGACCATGCAGCTAAGAAAGTTCTCAAAAGGCATGCTGCAGCGCGTGGGAATTGCACAAGCCATTCTGCATGATCCCAAGGTACTTTTCTTGGATGAGCCAATGTCCGGCCTTGACCCAATGGGGCGCCGCGAAGTGCGCGACCTGATGGCTGAGCTCAAGCAACGGGGCAAAACGATCTTCTTTTCAACCCACATCCTGTCAGATGCTGAGTCCTTGTGCGACCGCGTTGCCATCATCCACCTCGGCGAACTCCGGGGTGTAGGCGCAGTGGAAGATCTGACCTCGACAGTCGAGGGAAAATCCGAGATTGTCTGGCACGGCAGCGCTGTGCCGTCCTCGCTCAGATCCTTGACCGCCGAGATTCACCTCATGGGCGATACGGTGCGAGCTCTGGTTCGCGAAGGCAATCAGGATGCGGCCATCGATGCGTTGCGGCAAGAGGGTCTGCGCATCATCTCGGTCACTCCAGTCCGAACGTCGCTCGAAGATTATTTCATGCGCAAGTTGAAGCCCTCCGAGGTTGCGGATGGGGTGAGATCATGAGCACTCGCATTGCCAATATCGCTTCCAATACCTTCCGTGAAGCAGTGCGTGATCGCGTTTTGTACAACCTGATCGCATTTGCGCTGCTGATGTCGGGTGCCGCAATCCTGGTGGGGCAAATCTCGATCGGTATTGAGCGGCTAGTGGTCGTGAACCTCGGCCTCACCGCTGTGTCGTTATTTGGGGTAGTGATCGCGATCTTCATCGGCATCGGTCTGGTCTCGAAGGAAATCGAGAAGCGAACGCTATATACCGTTCTCGCCCGCCCGGTGCAACGTTGGGAGTTCATCGTCGGCAAGTTCTTCGGCTTGGCGGGAACGCTGGTGGTGAATACCTTCTTTATGGCGATCGGCGTGTTTGCCGCGCTGTTCTACGTTTCGCGTGGGTTTCAGCGGGCGGACGGCTGGCTCTTCATCGCTCTCTATTTCATAGTTCTGGAATTTCTAATCATCACGGCCCTAGCGCTGCTATTTTCCTCGTTCTCATCACCGCTGCTGTCGGCCGTGTTTGCGTTTTCGTTGTTTGTGATAGGCAGCTTTGCTGAAGATTTGCGAGGCTTCGCGGCAATGGCGCAAGGCGGATTGCGATGGTTGGCAACCGGGGTGGCGTACCTCGTACCAAATTTTTCGTCGTTGAATGTCATCAGCTCGGTAGCGCACCGGCAGCCGGTCACAGCCCAGCTCATATTCTCAAATAGTGTTTATGCGCTTGTGTACACCGGCATGGCGCTCTGCGGAGCCGTCCTGATCTTCGAGCGCCGGAACCTGAAATGAAGGCCTCTCTTCGCATTACGCTGATTGCCAGCAGCCTGTTAGTGATCTGCCTGGTGAGCTCGGCTTTGGCTCTGCATCATCTCGACACTATGCGGGGCCGGGCTACTCTCGATGAAGTCCTTTACATTCCCTCTCCGAAGATTGTGAAGCGGCTCAGCCTGGGGTACGACGGTTTGCTCGCCGACATTTACTGGACGCGCGCCGTCCAATATTTTGGCGGGAAACACGTGGTCGGCTCGCGACACTATGAGGAGTTGGCACCCCTGCTCGAAATCACCACAGGTTTGGATCCGCATTTAACCGTGGCCTACGAATTCGGAGCGAATTTCCTGGCGCCACATCCGCCAAACGGCGCCGGAGAGCCGGAGCGCGCAATTCAGCTGGTTGATTATGGGATTCGCAATAATCCTGACGACTGGAAGCTTTATTACAATCTCGGGTTCATCTACTACATGGAAATGAAGGATTACCCAAAGGCCGCGGACGCCTTCGCGCATGGCTCGAAAGTGCCCGGTGCACATCCTTTTCTGAAGGTTATGGCGGCACAGATGGCGCAGCATGCGGGCGAATCGCAGATGGCGCGCATGATGTGGACGACTGCATACCAAAGCACCCAGGATCCGGACATTCGCGCCAATGCGATTTCTCACCTCCGGGCGCTGCAAGTGGATCAAGACGTGACCAATCTGGAGTTGCTGGTTTCGATTTACAAAGACCGAACCAGTCACTTGCCGGCGAGTTTTGCCGAGATGCAAGCCGCGGGACTTCTGCCGGAAGCACCGCTGGACCCGCTGGGGCATCCGTACAAACTTTCGCCCGACGGGCATGTGGAATTGCAGAATCCCGACGAGTTCCCGTTCGCACAAAAAGGCATACCGCCGGCGTACGTTCCAACATCTCCGAAATTCCTGCCATCCGATATGGGCGGTGCGTCGTAGTTGATGATCGGGAAGTGACCTCATCCGCCAGCGACCTCGGCCTGATTTTTCTCGAGTGGTTCAAAGATCAAGTCAAAGAGCGAGGCTTCTTTTATGCCCTTTCACAGGTCTTTTCGGTGGCGTGGGATTTTCTGCGCGAGTCCATGCCCGATCGACGTCGCCAACGCTACGGCGACGTAGATTATGACTGGGACCATCGCGTCGATACCACGGCGGCGACAGTAAGCTGGCGCGAGCGTTTCCTGGGACTTTTGCACTCACCGTACCAGCCAACCGATGCGACGATTTTTCATGAAATGATGTCGAAACTTGAGATTGATTTTTCCGAATTCGTGTTCATCGATATTGGGTCAGGGAAGGGACGCGTGCTGCTGATGGCCGCCGATTATCCGTTTCGCAGAGTCGTTGGCATCGAACTGCTGCCCGAATTGCACCGCATCGCGCAGGAAAACATCAGCAAGTACAAGAGCGAGTCGCAGAAATGCTTCACCATCGAGTCAGTTTGTGAGGACGCGTGCAACTGCGAATTTCTGGCCGAGCCGCTGGTGCTCTATCTGTTCAACCCCCTGCCCGAATCAGGTTTGGTGACGTTTCTCCAAATCGTTGAACGTTCTGTTCGAGAGAATCCACGGCCAGTGGTCCTGCTTTATCACAATCCAGTGCTGGAGCGCGTTGTCGCATCGTGTGAGTGGCTAAGGAGACTCGGTGGCACCCATCAGTATTCGGTATTCTCGACAAGGACAAAATAATGTAGGGCAACGCGCTAGAATAGAAGGCAATACCTCCCCAACTCTGTGAGAAAACCTCTTATTGTTCTTCTCTTTCTCGTGTTCGCGATGGCGTTTGCACTCGCGACCACCTCTCCCGATGTCCATTCCATTGCCGACGCTGTCGATCGCAAGTACAACCATTTGCACACTCTGGAGTGCAATTTCACCGAGATTTATTCCGGCGCGGGCACGGACCGGTCCGAATCCGGCACCCTCTGGCTGAAAAAACCCGGCAAGATGCGTTGGGAGTACCGTTCTCCAAGAGAGAAGCTGTTCGTGGGAGACGGCAAATACGCCTGGTTCTATGTGCCTGGCGAGCAGCAGGTACGGAGAACCGAGATTCGGAAACTTGAGGACCTGCGGTCGCCCCTGGCGTTCTTGCTGGGAAAGACCAAGCTTGAAAAGGAATTGCGAGGATTGTCAGTGGTGCCGGACGCAAAGCCTGTGGACGTAGGCGACATCGTCCTGAAAGGCGTGCCCAAAGCCATGGCATACCGGGCCACGGAAGTTCTCCTGGAGATCACCCCAAATGACTGGATCCGGCGCATCGTAATCAGTGAGGCGGATGGCTCAAAGACGGAATACCTCTTCAGGGATCAAAAGGAAGACGTTACAGTGCCTGACCAGCGCTTTGCGTTTACCGTCCCAAGCGGGGTAGAAGTCGTGGACGAGAACTTTGGGCAATAACGAGCTTTTAGTTCCCAGCTCTTCGCTTTCAGCTTGAATCGCGGCGTAGTAAGTCGCTGAATCTTAAGCCGTTGTTAGTTTACTGCGAATTAGGTGAGCGGCATTACTCACGGCATCTTTTGACCGGCATTTAACCCGGGGGCGTCGGTTCTGAATGTTAGACTGAGTTGGGCAACCGAGTAATTTCTTCGAAATGGCCGAATTCCTGATCAAAGTAGCCGATGAACGCGGGCACCTGCTCGAGCAGGTGGAAAACGGCTATTCCGAAGCCGAAGTCCGCGACCGCTTTGTCCAGCAAGGCTATCTCGTCTACTGGGTCAAGCCAAGGGGCGTGCTTTCAGGGGATTTTTCCTTTCGCCGACGAGGAAAGGTCAAACAAAGCCAGTTCTTGATCTTCAACCAGCAGTTCTTGACGCTGATCAAGGCCGGTCTTCCCATCCTGCAGTCGCTCGACCTTCTGATCAAGCGCCAGAAGAATGCGTACTTGCAGACCCTGCTCCAAAACGTCCGCGACCGGGTCAAAGGTGGAGAATTGCTTTCGGACGCGTTTGCCGCACAAGGTGCTTTCCCCAAGATCTATACGACCACACTGATGGCCGGCGAGAAGAGCGGCAACATGGAAGAGGTACTGACTCGCTACATCGCCTTTCAGCGGCTAGCCCTTACGTTCAAAAAGAAGCTAGCTGTCTC
>Ga0335078_10015888_pt1 | contig 11173 bp, 9 predicted proteins | sample Lox_Sample_32_FD_206711 | JGI IMG/M metagenome (GOLD analysis project Ga0335078, IMG submission 206711) | Soil microbial communities from Loxahatchee National Wildlife Refuge, Florida, United States - Lox_Sample_3.2 | ecosystem: Environmental > Terrestrial > Soil > Wetlands | place: USA: Florida...
TCGCCGCCCGGCCCGGCCGCGCCGCCCGCGCGCGGGTCACAGGGCCAGCCCGCCGTCGACCGGGATCACGGCCCCGGTGACCGCGCCGCTGCCCTCCCCGGCCAGCCAGACCAGCGCCGCCGCGATCTCGGCGGGCTCGAGCAGGCGCCGCGCCGGCTGCTGCGCCGCGAACGACGCCGGGCCCGGCAGACCGTACAGCCGGGCGCTCTCGGCCAGGATCGGCGTGTCGGTGGAGCCCGGGCTCACCGCGTTCGCGGTGATCCCGGTGGCGCCCAGCTCGGCCGCGAGCGCGCGGACCAGGCCGGCCACGCCCGCCTTGGCCGCGCAGTAGGCGGCCAGCATCGGCAGCCCGCGGGTGGCCGCCGCAGACGCGACGGCCAGGAACCGCCCGGCCCGCGGCGGCGGCCGGCGCAGCAGCGCCGGGATCGCGGCACGGGCCAGGGCCAGCACGCCGCCCAGGTCGGTGTCGAGCACCGCGCGCAGCTGGCCGGCGGGCATCTCCCACAGCGGCACCCCGCCGGCGATCACCCCGGCGGCGGCCACGGCCGCGTCCAGCCCGCCCCACCGCTGCTCGGCGGCGGCGACGGCCGCGGCCAGCTGCCCGTCGTCGCGGACGTCGGCGACGAAGGCGGCCGCCTGGCCGGCCGGGCCTCCGGACGCCTCGTGCACGACCCGGTCCAGCTCCTCGCGGCGGCCGAGCCGGTAGGGCAGCGCCGGGTCGTCGGCGCACCCGTCGACGGCCAGCACGGCCCAGCCCTCCGCGGCCAGGCCGCGGACGGTGGCCGCGCCGATGCCGCGGGCCGCGCCGGTGACCAGCGCGACGCGGGTCACCCGGCACCCAGCACGCGGGTGAACCCGGGCGGTATCACGACGTCGTCGCGGGTCACGTCGTGCACGGAGGAGCGGCCGAGGCCGAGCAGGGCCGAGTCGATGCCGCCGCGCAGGATGTCGAGCACGTTCTCCACGCCGGCCTGGCCGTTCGCGGCCAGGCCCCACAGGTAGGCCCGGCCGATCAGCACCGCCCGGGCGCCGAGCGCCAGCGCCTTGACCACGTCGCCGCCGCGCCGGACGCCGCCGTCGAGCAGCACCTCCACCTGGTCGCCGACCGCGGCAGCGATCGCCGGCAGGGCCCGGATCGTGGCGGGCGTGCCGTCCAGGTTGTTGCCGCCGTGGTTGGACACCGAGACCGCGGTGACCCCCGCGTCCACCGCGCGCCGGGCGTCGTCGACCCTCATCACGCCCTTGAGCATGAACGGGCCGTCCCACTGCTCGCGCAGCCAGCGGACGTCGTCCCAGGTCGGCAGCGGCGAGCCCATCCACTGCCCGTACGCGCCGAAGAAGGTGGGCGCGGCCTTTCCCGGGGCGGCCATGTTCGGCACGGTCAGCCCGGGCAGCTGGCCGGTCCTGGCCCAGCCGAGCAGCCAGCGCGGCCGGCTCAGGCCCTGCGGCGCCAGCCTGACCATCGTGCGCAGGTCCATCCGCTCCGGGATCGACGGGCTGCCCCAGTCCCGGCCCATGGCGAACGACCAGTCCAGCGTCACGATCAGGCCGGCGACCCGGGCGGCCCGGGCCCGGTCCAGGTACCTGACCATCTGGTCGCGGTCGCCGACCCAGTAGGTCTGCAGGAACGTCTGCGGGTTGGCCGCGACCACCTCCTCGACCGGCCTGCTGGCGAACGCGCTGAGGCCCATCACGGTCCCGCGTGCCGCGGCGGCCCGGGCGACCGCCACCTCGCCGTCGGGGTGCACGGCCTGCACGCCGGTCGGCGAGATGATCACCGGCAGCGATACCGGCTGGCCCATGACCGTGGTGGCCAGGTCGCGCTTGGCCGGCAGGCCGGCCACGTGCGGGGCGAAGCCGAGCTCGGCGAAAGCGGCGATGTTGTCGCCGACCGTCACGCCCCGCTCCGAGCCCGCGATCAGCGCCCCGTACACCGAGGACGGCAGCCGCTTCCTGGCGCGCCGCTGCGCCTCGGCGACCGACTCGAACCAGGCGTTGCCCATCGGCCCTTCCTCACCTGATCGCGAACCCGCTCAGCGGGTCCTCGTCGCACGCCCGGGCGGGCGGGCGCCGGCCGATGCTCACCGGCACCGGCCCGGCCTGACCCCGCACCGGGCGGCCCGGCCCCGTCCCGGCCGCGCCGCGCACCGGCCCGGCCTGGCCGCGTACCGGCCCGCGGCGGGAGTGGTCGGGCGCCGGGCGCGGCGCCGCCGGGCCCGCGGCGGCCAGCGCCGCGGTGGCGTGACCGGCCGCGCACTCCGGGTCCGGGCCGTCCAGCGGCAGCCCGGTGAAGAACTTCGCCGCCATGCAGCCGCCCCGGCAGGAGTCGAAGAACCCGCAGGACCGGCAGGCCCCGCCGGACTGCGGGCGGCGCAGCTCGGCGAACAGCTCCGAGTCGCGCCAGACCGCCTCGAACCCGCCCGGCCGGCGGACGCTGCCGGCCAGGAAGTTCTCGTGGATGGCGAACGGGCAGGCGTAGACATCGCCGACCGGGTCGATCAGGCACACCACCCGGCCCGCCCCGCACAGGTTCAGGCCGGGCAGCGGCCCGCCGTACGGGGCCAGGTGGAAGAACGAGTCGCCGGTCAGCACCTGCTCGCCGTGCGCCCGCAGCCAGTCGTACAGCCGGCGCTGCTGCGCGGCCGTGGGGTGCAGCTGCGGCCAGGTATCGGCGCCGCGGCCGGACGGGCGCAGCCGGGTGAGCCGCAGCTGGGCCCCGTAGCGGTCCGCCAGCGCCTTGAGCTCGTCGAGCTGGCTGACGTTGTGCCGGGTCACCACGACCGAGAGCTTGAAGCCCGACAAGCCCGCGTCGGCCAGGTGGCGCATCGCCCGCAGCGCGGTGGCGTACGACCCGGCGCCGCGCACCGCGTCGTTGACCCCGGCGGTCGCGCCGTCCAGCGAGATCTGCACGTCGACGTAGTCGCTCCCGGCCAGCCGCCGGGCCGCCGCCCGGTCGATCCTGATCCCGTTGGTGGAGAACTTCACGCCGACGTGGCGGGCGGTCGCGTAGCCGACCAGGTCCCAGAAGTCCGGCCGCACGGTCGGCTCGCCGCCGCCGATGTTGACGTAGAAGACCTGCATCCGCTCCAGGGTGTCGATGACCCCCCGGCACTCGGCCGTGGTCAGCTCGTGCGGGTCCCGGCGCCCGGAGCTGGACAGGCAGTGAACGCACGCGAGGTTGCACGCGTAGGTGAGCTCCCAGGTCAGGCAGATCGGCGCGGCCAGCCCGAGCTCGAACTGCTCGACCAGCCGGGCCGGCGCGGCGGCGGTCACGGCCGTTCGGTGATCATCGAGGACTCGGCCAGGGTGGCGAGCGCCCGCTCGTAGGCGGGCAGCGCCGCCTCCGGAACGCCCGCGGCCGCGCAGGCCGAGCGCGCGCTCGGGTGCTCGGCCAGCGACCGCAGCACGGCCAGCACCGTCGTGTTCTTCAGGAACGACAGCCGCCGGGTCCCGAAGTGGTACAGCAGCGCGCCGAACGGCTCGGGACGCACGGCCACCCGGTCGTCGATCCGCCACGGGCGGTCCAGGTCGAACCGGGCCGCCCCGGCGCCGGCCGGGCCCGCGCCATCAGTAGACACCGCACATCCCGTCGATCGACACCTCCTCGACCAGGAGCTCCTCCGCGACCAGCGCCTCGTCGCCGGGGCCGGGGTCCTGCTCACCCGGCTCGGTCACCGCTGCCGGGACTTCCATCACTGCCTGCTCGGTCATGACCGCCTCCGTGTCTGCCGTCTGGTAACCGGCACTCAGTGCCGACAGTAAAGACACCGAGTGCCATAGCACAAGGGTCCGGGCCGGGCGGGCGGGTGCCGGGGCGTGAAAGGCTCCGGAAGGACCCCCGCTGGCGGCCCTCGCTCGCCGGGGCGATGTCGTGACATGCTCGGTGTCGTGCGGGCAGGACCGGGACAATCGCGGGCAGAGCCGGGCGGGCGGGCCGGGCGCCGGCGGGTCACGTCCCGCGAGCAACTCGAGCACGCCGCGTTCGACCTGTTCGGCCGGCGGGGCTTCGACCAGACGACCGTCGACGACATCGCCGCCGCGGCCGGCATCGGGCGCCGCACGTTCTTCCGCTACTTCCCGTCCAAGAACGACGTCCCGTGGGGGAACTTCGAGGCCGAGCTGGAGCGGATGCGGGTCCGGCTCAAGGCCTGCCCGCCCCGCACCCCGCTGATGGACGCGATCCGGGTCGCGGTCGTTGACTTCAACCGGATCGCGCCCGAGCAGATCCCGATGCACCGGCGCCGGATGGAGCTGATCCTGCGGACGCCGGCGCTGCAGGCGCACTCGACGCTGCGCTACGCGGCCTGGCGCGAGGTCATCGCCGAGTTCGCCGGGGAGCGGCTCGGCCAGCCGCCGGAGGCCCTCGCCCCCCGGACCATCGCCTACGTCGCGCTCGGGGTCGCGGTCGCCGCGTACGAGCAGTGGCTGCAGGCCGACGGCGCCGACCTCAGCGACCTGCTGGACCGCGCCATGCGCGAACTCGCCGCGGCCTTCTCGCCCGCCCCCGGCCGGTAGCCGGCCCGGTCAGCGGGCGCCGGGGCGCCCGAGGTGGCGGCCGGCGCCCGGGCCCGCCACACTACGGGGCATGCAGACGCTGGTTGCCGATCACCCGCTCATCGCGCACAAGCTGACCGCGCTGCGGGACACCCGCACCGAGACCCCGACGTTCCGCCGGCTCACCGACGAGCTGGTGACCCTGCTCGCCTACGAGGCGACCCGCTACATCAAGGTCGACCCGGTCTCGGTGACCACTCCGGTCGCCACCGCCACCGGGGTCAAGCTGGCCCGGCCCAACCCGCTCGTGGTGCCGGTGCTGCGCGCCGGCATCGGGATGCTGGACGGCATGGTCCGGCTGCTGCCCAGCGCCGGCGTGGGCTTCGTGGGGCTGGCCCGCGACGAGCAGACGCTGATCGCCTCGACCTACGCCGCGCGGCTGCCGGCCGACCTCACCGGCCGGGACGCGTTCGTGCTCGACCCCATGCTGGCCACCGGCGGCACCCTGGAGAGCGTCGTCGCCATGCTGGTCGACCGCGGCGCGGTCGCGGTCACCGCGATCTGCCTGCTCGCCGCGCCGGAGGGGGTGGCCCGGCTCGAGGCGGCGTTCCCGGGTGACGACCCGGTCCCGGTCCGCGTGGTGACGGCCGGGCTGGACGAACGGCTGAACGAGCGCGGCTACATCGTGCCCGGCCTCGGCGACGCCGGCGACCGGCTGTTCGGCGAGATCTAGGAGCCTGCCGACGAGCTCAGGCTGAGGTGCGGGCAGCGACCGGCTTGCTGGTGGCCTCGGCCCGGTCGAGCAGAGGCTGGCAACGCAGCCGGCCAGCGATGACGCGGGCTTCGCTGATGGCAGCCTCGGCGGCGCCGGTGTCGCCGAGGCCGAGCAGGTGCTGCGCGTGGTCCAGCAGAGCGTAGGCGAGGTGATAGGGGGTGCCGTGCGCGCGCAGGCCGGCCACGGCGGCGGCAAGGGCCTGGTCAGCGGCGGGGTCGCCGTCGGCGGCGGCGAGCCGCGCGCGGACCAGGTCACGCTCGGCCCGCAGCCTCGGGGGGACGTGCCCGGGCGAATGCGCATCTAGCTCGGCGAGCAGCTCGCCGACGGTAGCGGCGTCACCGAGTTCATGCGCGAGGCGGGCCGCGAGCGGCCATGCCCAGCTGGTGATCCCGAAGCCGATGCCAAGCGGACCGGAATGGGCCAGTGATGCGCGGGCGTGCCGAAGTGCGTCTTGCGGCTCTCCCCGGGCGGCCGCGGCAAAGGCGTCCACCACGGCCACGAACACCATGTCTTGCGAATCCTCGCTGCTGCGCAGGTCCCGCAGTCCCGCCAGCATCGCGGCCGGGCTTTCCGCGTCGCCGCGAAGTGCCGCCAGCCAGCCCAGGTAGATGGCGAGGTAGTCGTTCCCGGCCAGCCCGTCAGCCTCCATCGCCTGGGTGAGCTGCTGCTCGGCGGAGTCCCAGTCGCCCAGCGCCAGCTGTGCCTGCGCCAGGTTGATGACCGCCATTCCGAGGTAGTCCAGCGCGCCCGTGCGGCGCAGGTGCCCGGCTGCGGTGCGCGCCGCCTCGGCGGCGCTCGCGGGGCTGGTGGTCACGAACGTCTCGGCCAGGTTGATGTGCACGCGTCCCAGGAGCGTGTGGCTGTCAGCCTGCTCCGCGAGCCGGGCAGCCTGGGTGAGGTAGGCGATACCTTCCGTCCGGCGCTGGGCCAAGTACAGGTAGATGCCGCGGGAGACGAATATGTCGGCGAGCTGGCCGGGCCCGGCGCCGAGCGCCTGCGCCAGCACGAGCGCCTCGGTGCTGAGCGCGTCACTGTCCGGCGAGCCGGCGAAGACTTCGAGCATCGCGAGCTCATCGAGGGCGCGGACGGTGTCGGCGTCGGGATCGGGCCGGAGCACCTGCAGCGCGGCGGTGAGCTGCTCGCGCGCCTGGGCGTGGCGACCCCACAGCCGCAGCGCGCGTCCGGCGATGGCCTGCGCGCGGGCGGCCGCCCTGTTATCGGCGCGCTGCAGGTGAAGCTCGCGGGCCCGGCCCGCGTGCCCGACCGCCACGGCCCATTCGCCGCCGGTGAGGGCGGCCTGCGCGGCCCGCTCCCACAGCCTGCCCGCGCTCGCGAGCGCCTCGCCGCCGGCTGAGCCGGAGGTCGGCGCGGTGAGCTCGGCGGCGGTCACGTAGCTGGCTGCGGCGCGGGCGGGAGCGCCGGTGCGCTCGGCGCGCTCGGCGGCACGGATCAGCATGGTGACGGCCTGGTCGTGAACCTCGGTGGTGTCCGCGGCACCGGGCACCGCGTTGAGGGCGTCGAGGTAGTGCCGGGCGATGACGTCGGCGACCTCCTCGCCGTCGCCGGGAAAGGCCTCGCGCAGGTACGCGGCGACGGCCAGGTGGCGGGCCTTCCGATCGCGGCGGGACAAGGTGTCGTACGCGACCTGCCGCAGCAGGTGGTGAGTGAACTGATAGCTGCCGCGCTGCGGCGAGAGCGGATCGGCCGAGACCGAGAGCACCTCGCGGCGCAGCAGCTGGCCGAGCGCGGCCCGCACCGACGCCTCGTGCTGGCCGGACACCGCGGCCAGCGCGTCGGCGGTGAACGCGTCACCGAGCAGCGCGGCGTCGGTGACCAGGCGCCGTACCGCCGGCTCGAGGGCGTCGAGCCGCGCGGCCAGCAGCGCGTGCAGGCTTTCCGGGACGACAAGCTCGCCGATCTCGCCGACCAGGCGGTAGGCGCCCTCGACGGGCTGGACGATATCGCGGTCGATCAGCGAGCGGATCGTCTCCACCGCGAACAGCGGCAGCCCTTCGGCGTGGGCGGTGACGGCGGCCCTGGCCCTCGCGGGCATGCCCGGGACCAGCTCCTGTACCAGCAGGTCCATGGACGCCGGGTCGAGCGGGTCGAGGGTGAGGGTGGACCGGTTCCGTCCGGTGCCGAAGCCTGGCCTAGCATGGCTCAGCTCGGGCCGGGCGAACACCAGCACGAACACCGGCAGCTCGCGGACCCAGTCGATCAGGTGCTCCAGGAAGTCGAGCAGCCCGCTGTCGGCGTACTGGGCGTCCTCGACCAGCAGCACCACGGGCCCGGACGCCGCGAGGCGCTCGAAGAACAAGCGCCAGCCGGCGAACAGCTCTTCCCCGCTGAGCGGCTCGCCGTCGTCCGCGGCGCCCACGCCGAGCAGCCGGGACAGCCGCACGCCGACGTAGGCCCGCTCGGGCTCGCCGGGGATGAACTCCTCCAGCCCGGCGGCGAGCTTGGCCGCGGCCGTCTCCTGCTGGTCATCCTCGGCGATGGACAGCCGCTGGCGGACGATCTCGGCCAGCGCCCAGAACGCCACTCCCTGCCCGTAGGCCGGACATCGGCCGCGGTGCCACCACACCTGCTCGGCCAGCCCGTCGGCGTACTTCTCGAACTCCCAGCCCAGCCGCGACTTGCCGACCCCGGCGGGCCCGGACACCAGCACCAGCCGCGGAACCCGCCGCTCCGCCGCGGCGTGAAACAGCTCCCTGACCGCGCGCAGCTCGGCGTCCCGGCCGGTCAGCGGCGCCTCAAGGCCGTCGACCCGCTGCGCCCCGCCGACCCCGGCCAGCACCCGGGTCGCCCGCCACAACCGCACCGGCTCGGCCTTCCCCTTCAGCGCGTGCGAGCCCGCCTCGGCGAACCCCACCCCGCCGCCGGCCAGCCGCACCGTCGCCTCATCGGCCAAGACCTGGCCGGGTGCCGCGGCCGTCTGCACCCGCGCGGCGGTGTTTACCGTGTCGCCGGCCACCATCCCCTCGTGCACCGCCCCGACCGTGATCGCCACCTCGCCGGTGACCACCCCGGCCCGCGCCGCCAGGCCGGCCACTCCGGCCCGCTCGCCGAGCTCGGCCACGGCCGCCACCACGTCGAGCCCCGCCCGGACGGCGCGCTCCGCGTCCCCCTCAGCGGCCACCGGTGCACCCCACACGGCCATCACGGCGTCCCCGATGAACTTCTCAACCACCCCGCCGTATCGTTCGATGATCGTCCGCGACGCGGCGAAGTACTGCGACAGCAGCTCGCGCACCGCTTCAGGGTCCCGCGACTCCGACAGCGGGGTGAACCCCACCAGGTCGCAGAACAGCACCGAGCACACCCGTCGCTCCGCGACCAGTCCCGCCTCGGGAAGGGGCGGCGTAGCCGCCGGAGAAGCCGGTGCCGTTAATGCCGGGGCATCGGCTCCGGTCAGCGCGAAGCCGCAGGCGCGGCAGAACCGCTTGCCCGCAGTGACCGGCTCACCACAGGCGGGACAGCCCGCCAGCGCGGTTCCGCAGTCCCCGCAGAACCGGTCGCCCGCCGCCAGGGAAGCCCCGCAAGTCCGGCACGTCACCATGACAGCACTGTAAGCCGGGCAGGGCTCAGATCCCCACGGGGTGCCAGACGGTCTTTGTCTCCAGGAACGCGAGCAGCCGCCTGGTGCCCGGCGCGGCCGCCCAGTCCTCGTCGGCGGCGAACACCCGCTTGACGTTCTCGGCGGCCAGCCGCTCGAGTTCGGCGCGGGCGGCGGGCTCGGCGCCGGTGAGGTCGATCGCGTTCACGTCCATGTGCCCGGCCAGCACCGGCGCCAGTTCCGCGGTGAAGCCGGTGAGCACGTTCACCACCCCGGCCGGCACGTCCGAGGTCGCCAGCACCTCGGCGAGGGTGACCGCGGGCAGCGGCCGCTGCTCGCTGGCCACCACGACCGCCGCGTTGCCGGTCGCGATCACCGGCGCGACCACGCTGACCAGGCCGAGCAGGCTGGAGGAGGCCGGAGCCAGCACCGCCACCACGCCGGTCGGCTCCGGCACGCTGAAGTTGAAGTAGGGGCCGGCCACCGGGTTGGCCGCCCCGGCCACCTGGGCCACCTTGTCGGTCCAGCCCGCGTACCAGACCCAGCGGTCGATCGCGGCGGCGACGGCCCGCTCGGCCGCGGCCCGGCCGAGCCCCTCGGCGCCGGAGACCTGGCCGGCGAACTGCCCGGCGCGGTCCTCGAGCATCTCGGCGACGCGATACAGGACCTGGCCGCGGTTGTAGGCGGTCGCGCCGGCCCACTTGCCGCACGCGGCCCGGGCCGCGGTGACCGCGTCCCTTGTGTCCTTGCGCGAGGCCTGCGCGGCATAGGCCAGCAGCGTGCCGTCCGCCCCGGTCACCGGGTAGGAGCGGCCCGACTCCGACCGCGGGAACGCGCCGCCGAGGAACAGCTTGTAGGTCTTGCGTACCTCCAGGCGGTGCTGTCCTTGGGGGGGCGACCCCCCCAGACCCCCCGGCGCCCTTCCTCGGGCTGGGGTCCGTTCGGATGCTTTCTGGTCAGGCATCGAGGTACGCGGCCAGGCCGTGACGGCCGCCCTCCCGCCCGAACCCGGACTCGCGGTACCCGCCGAACGGGCTGGCCGGGTCGAACCGGTTGTAGGTGTTGGCCCAGACCACGCCCGCGCGCAGCCGCTGCGCCAGCCACAGGATGCGGCTGCCCTTCTCGGTCCAGACCCCCGCGGACAGCCCGTACGCCGTGTTGTTGGCCTTCGTGACCGCCTCCTCGGGGGTCCGGAACGTGAGCACCGACAGCACCGGCCCGAAGATCTCCTCCCGGGCGATCCGGTGCGACTGGGCCACCCCGGTGAACACCGTGGGCGGGAACCAGTACCCCCGGTCGGGCAGCCGGCACGGCGGCGACCAGCGCTCGGCGCCCTCGGCCTCGCCGGCGTCGGACAGCTCGCGGATCTTGTCGAGCTGTGGCCGCGAGTTGATCGCGCCGATGTCGGTGTTCTTGTCCAGCGGGTCGCCGAGCCGCAGCGTGCCGAGCCGGTCGCGGAGCCGGCCGGTCACCGCATCCGCGACCGACTCCTGCACCAGCAGCCGGGAGCCCGCGCAGCAGACATGCCCCTGGTTGAAGAAGATCCCGTTCACGATCCCCTCGACCGCCGCCTCGACCGGCGCGTCGTCGAAGACCACGTTCGCGGCCTTGCCGCCGAGTTCCAGGGTCAGCCGCTTGCCCGTGCCCGCGACCGTGCGCTGGATCTGCTTGCCCACCTCGGTGGACCCGGTGAACGCGACCTTGTCCACCCCCGGGTGGGCCACCAGCGCGGCGCCGGTCTCGCCCGCCCCGGTCAGCACGTTCACGACCCCGGGCGGCAGGCCGGCCTGCTGGCACACCTCGGCCAGCAGCAGCGCGGTCAGCGGGGTGGTCTCGGCCGGCTTGAGCACGCAGGTGTTCCCGGCCGCGAGCGCGGGCGCCAGCTTCCAGGCCGCCATGAGCAGCGGGAAGTTCCACGGGATGACCTGCCCGGCCACGCCGACCGGGCGCGGTGACGGCCCGAGCCCCGCGTGCTCCAGCTTGTCGGCCCATCCCGCGTGGTAGAAGAAGTGCGCCGCGGCCAGCGGGACGTCGACGTCGCGGGATTCCTTGATCGGCTTGCCGTTGTCCAGGCTCTCCAGCACCGCGAACTCGCGGGAGCGCTCCTGCAGGATCCGGGCGATGCGGAACAGGTACTTGGCCCGCTCGGCGCCGGGCATCGGCCCCCAGACCCGCTCGTAGGCGGCGCGGGCGGCTGCCACGGCGCGGTCGACGTCGGCCGGGCCGGCCTCGGCCACCCGGGCCAGCGGCTCCTCGGTGGCCGGGTTGACGGTCGGGAAGGTCTTTCCGCCGGCGGCGGGCCCGAACTCGCCGTCCAGGAAGAGCCCGTACTCGGGCGTGATGGTCAC
>Ga0335078_10015889_pt1 | contig 11172 bp, 10 predicted proteins | sample Lox_Sample_32_FD_206711 | JGI IMG/M metagenome (GOLD analysis project Ga0335078, IMG submission 206711) | Soil microbial communities from Loxahatchee National Wildlife Refuge, Florida, United States - Lox_Sample_3.2 | ecosystem: Environmental > Terrestrial > Soil > Wetlands | place: USA...
GTGCCGCGAGAGCAAAACGGAGACCAGCGCGACCTGAAGCGGAGACAAGCTCGGGTTGAACGCGACATTCTCGATGTACGCGCCGCTGTGAACATCGCCATCGGTCAGGCGAACCGCCGCGCCGGAGTGCGCCTTGGAATACGGAGCATAAGAACGGCAGGCGGCGGACAGCGCTGCGCTGGTAAGAGGATCGTCCTCTGTTCCCTTCAACGCGATGTTGACGCTCTGGACGGGTAGCGCACCGCGATTGAAACCCAGAGCCGACGGACCAAAAGCAAAAGGCAACAACGACCCCAATCGCATGGGTTCGCGTCCGGGAACAAGCACCCGAATGCTGCCATCCGGCGCCATTTCATTCAGGAACTGCCGACAGTGCCCGCACGGCGCACCGCCAACCGCTACCGCGTCAATTCCGGCAGCCCCGGACATGTAGGCCTGGGAAGACGCCGCCTGTTCGGCATGAACGCTGCACCCCAGCACCTGCCCGGGAATCTCGATGTTCGCTCCAACGAACAGGTCGCCATTCGTGCTGCGAACCACCGCTCCAACGTGAAAGTCGGAAATCGGCGGCCTCGAAAACGTCCGCGCGACAGGAATAAGGTCGGACATGATCTGTTCCACCGTCCTGCCTTCCGTTTTCTGCAGGCGCTCCACATCGGCCGCGGCGATACGCCCCCTGAAATCTCTTCCTTCGAGAATGCTCATCAGCGTCTCCTGCCCGCCACCGGTAAGCCCCCCCGGTCGCGCGTGGAAGCCATAGCCTGCGGCGCCCATGAGCGCAAGGGCCGTTCGCCGTCCGATTGGCATTTGGGGCATCCCATGTCCCTCCGTGATACAGACTATCTCGTTCTGGTAATCGCTCAAAATAACCGGAACTCTTCGACGGCGTCTTCGTACTATGTGTAGAATGTCATAGAGAGCAGAAACGCCATGCCCAACGACAAGTCCGACCTGCTGCAGGGAACGCTTGACATGCTGATCCTCAAGATCGTCGCTCTTGGCCCCGTTCACGGCTACGGCATCTCGCTGCGGATCCGCCAGATCTCGAAGGATGTGCTGCAGGTCCAACAGGGTTCGCTGTATCCGGCGTTGCATCGTCTGGAGAAACGCGGCTGGCTGGACGCCGACTGGGGCGAATCCGACAATGGCCGTCAGGCCAAATTCTACCGGCTATCCGCCAAAGGGCGGAAACAGCTCGCGGCCGAACAGTCCAACTGGGACCGGCTTTCCGAAGCCGTTCACCTGATTATGCGGACCGCGCAGTAAGAAGGGGAGACGCTTCATGCGCTGGTGGAGAGAGTTGTTCCGCAAGCCAGCTCCGGCGGAACTGGATCGTGAACTGCAATTTCACGTCGAGGAGCTGATTCAGGAAAAGGTGTCGCGGGGAGTGCCGCTCGATCAGGCGCGGCGCGAAGCCAGACTCGATTTCGGCGGCGCCGCGTCGATTCGCGAGGAGCTGAACGACGTGCATCGTATCCCGATTCTCGATGCCGCCATGACCCAGCTCCGTTATGCGTGGCGGGCGTTGTGCGCCGCGCCAACCTTCTCGCTCACGGTGATCGCCACGCTCACGCTGGGGATTGGCGCGAACACCACCGTGTTCTCGGCCATCGACGCTGTACTCCTGCGCCCGCTCCCGTTTCCCGGCTCCGATCGCCTGGTTCTCATTCAGGAGAGCCTGCAGCAGCAGAAGAAGAACCTCCAGCAATCGATCGCGCCAACCCGCCTGCAGGACTGGGCCCGCCTGAACAGCACCTTCGAGGCGATCAGCGGATCCTACACCGAAGACACTACCGACGCCACGGGCGGCTATTTCACAGCCGAGGCAAAGGAATCCGACCCGCTGCCCGTGAAGATCCGGCGGGCGTATGTGGCTCCGGGTTTTCTGCGGGTGCTGGGTGTCCTGCCAGCGCTCGGCCACGACTTCAGCAGCGCCGACGAACAATTCCATGGACGCAGGCCCACTGCCGTGCTCATCAGCGACCGCTACTGGCATGAGTACTTCCACGCCGACCCGAACATTATCGGCAGGCCGCTGCTCCGCGGAAACGGTTCCGCCACCGTGATCGGCGTCATGCCAGCGGGCTTTGCATTCCCCGAGGAGTCCGTCGATCTCTGGTATGTCGATGCGCCGGATGCGCCCTGGGCGCAGGATCGCCGCTACAACTGGTACACCGGCATCGGGCGTCTGAAGCCGGGCGTGACCGAAGCGCAGGCCCGCGCCAATCTGGAGTTGGTGCAGCGGAATCTGGCACGGCAATACCCGGCCACGGACGCCGAAGTCGGCGTCTGGATGAAGCCACTGAAGGAGACCACCGTGGCGAGCGCGCGCGCCTCGCTGTGGCTGTTGTTCGGCGCAGTCTCGCTCCTGCTCCTGGTTGCATGCATCAACGTTTCGGCGCTGGTGCTGGCGCGCGGCACGGAGCGGGAGCGCGAGTTCTCGCTGCGTATCTCGCTGGGCGCTTCACGCGCCACCATCCTCACGCAGGTGCTGACCGAGACCTTGTTACTTGCGATTGCCGGAACCACCACTGGCCTGGCGGTTGCGGCCGGTTCGTCGAGAGTGCTGGCGGCAATGGCGAAGAGTGTCCCGCGAATCGGCGAAATTGGATTCGACTGGCGCATGTTCGCCTATAGCGCCATCTGTGCCATCACCGTCGCACTGGTCTCCGGACTGTTCCCCGCTGTGCGGGCCAGCATGGCGTCGCCTGCCGGAGCGCTCGCGCGCGGCGGCCGCACACAGGTTTCCACCCGGCGTCCTGCGCGCTGGGTGATGATCGGGGTTCAGGTGGCGCTCACGGTGTGCCTGCTCTCCGGCGCCGGCCTCCTGCTGCGGAGCTTCGCATCGTTGTGGAATATCTTCCCCGGATTTGATGCAAGCCGTGTGCTCGCCTTCCGGGTGACCGGCGCTTACGCGGAGTTCTCCGACTTTCCCAAACTCCGCCAGAGCGTCTTCCGCACCATGGATGCGCTTGCCGCATTGCCTGGCGTTCAGAATGTCGCGGCGTCCACAACGCTGCCCGGTGTGCCGTCCGGACTCCCGATCGATTTCAGCAGCCCGGATTCCGGGTTCGATCCCTCCACCAGGATCACCGTCGATGTGCGCCTTGTGTCCGATGGCTATTTCTCCACCATGGGCATTCCCATCCTCGCCGGAACGCCTTGCGACAGGCGGACGGAGGGCGTAGTGGTGAACCGCAAGTTCGTATCGACATATTTTGCCGGCAGGGATCCGGTGGGCCATCACCTCGTCGTCGGCGCGATCTCGGCCAATCCGCAAAAGGCGGCCATTCTGGGCATCGCCGGCGACGCGCGCGAGTTCGGACTCAATACCGAGGTCAGGCCAACCGCCTACTGGTGCGCGGCGGTGCTTGACCCGGGTCGCTACTACCTGGTCCGCACCGCCGGCGATCCGGCGAACCTCGCCAGCACGGTACGGCAGAGGATGCACGCCGTCGAGCCAGGGCGCGCCGTCTACGATCTCGCGCCGCTGACCGCGCATCTCGGCGAGGCGTTTGCCGAAGTCCGCCTGCGCACGCTGCTGTTGAGCCTGTTTGCGGCCACGGCGTTGTTGCTCGCGTGTGTCGGCCTGTACGGGACTCTGAGCTATGTTGTCACCACGCGGCGGCGCGAGATCGGCGTACGCATGGCCCTGGGGGCTGGCCGAAAACAGATTGGCCTGCGCTTCGTGGCGCCGGGTATGGCGGTGGCGGCGTGCGGCGCGGCGGCGGGGCTGCTTCTGGCAGCGTGGTCGGCACGGTTCATTTCCGGCATGCTGTACCACGTTCGCGCGAACGATGCCATTTCGTTGTCGGCCGCCGTGGCTGCGATGCTTCTGGTCGCGCTGCTGGCCTCAGCGATACCGGCAATTCGCGCCGCACGAATCGACCCGATCAGGACGCTCAGGGAAGAGTAGACGGGATGCGACGATCAGCCTGACCTCTCACCACACCCAGATCGTCGCCGCGTTGCTCGCGTTGCCTTCCGGCGCAACCAGCACGACGGGCACCTGACCGGTGATGCCTGCCACATCCGGTATGCGCGCGTTCACCTGCCACAGGCCCACATAATCCGGCGCCAGGCCGCTAAACTCGACACTGGCCTCCTGCTCGGCGATGAACACGCGAGGAAGCGCGATGGTTGGGGCCAGAGGCGATGCCGGGGCGGCAGCTCCATCCTGCACTGCCGTCGACAGCGGTCCGGCTCCGGTGGCGAAAATCTGGATGGCCTCGTTGCGCGCCGCCCGCACGGTGGCGCTGGTCGCCTGATTCTCCTGGCTCAGCACCGCGCCGGGACGATCCACATCGAACGGATCCATCAGGAAAATGCCGGGGCTGGAATCGACCACCGCCGCCGCGCCCGAAGCCACATTCTGATTCGACACGGTAACGGTAATCTGCGCGGTCCCCGCCGCTGTACCGCTGGGCAACTGGAAGTTGACCTGGGTGGGCCAGACGCCCAGCAGTGGCGCGGCCACTCCGTTTACTTTGACCTGCACGCCGCCCAGCGTGGTGGGGAGCGGCATCGAACTGGCCTGCGCGGGCGTGACCGCGGGAAACGTGCCGAAGGTCGCGACCAGTGAACCCGGCGACACCGGCGCGCCCCAACTGGCGGTGTTCAGCGCATTCATTCCCCCGGCTCCCGGCTGAGGCGGTTGATAGACGGCGGGCCAGATGGTAGCGGCGGTGAGGATGGGATCATATCGCGCGAAATAGTCCGCCGACGACACCGCCACGTTCCTATCGGGCAGCAGAGAGTTTCCAACATAGCCGGGATAACAAATGAAGAGCTTCGTTCCGCAGCCGAGAGTGTAGCCTGAGTTCGGCAGCGTGAAGTACACTACGTCGCCGAAGCACGTGGGAGAGCCGCCGCTCGGTTGTCCGATCAGCGGGACGCCGAACTGGTAAGCGAGTGACGACGCGTTCATGACACCCGAGGAAAATGTCGCCTGCCCGATGATCGCCCTGACTTTCAGCGCAAGAATGGGATTCGCTGTCAGCGCGTCGAGAAACGGCTGAAATACGGTACTGTCGCCGCCGCTGTTACTGCGGAAGTCCACGATGATGCGATCCACCGGCTGCTGCGCGACCACCGCGAGCACCTGGTTCATAAAATCGCCGAAGCTCAGGTTCGCCATCTGCGCGCAGCGCGTGTAGCCGATGTAGATAGTGTTCGTGGTGGGCAGGTATTGGAACCAGTAGTTGAGGTTGTAGTTCCAGCGCCACAGCGGAACATAGCCGTTACTGCTGTCCGGAGGCCATATTAGGGCGTCCGATGATGGCGCCACGTCCAGTTCAAACTGCGCGCCGCTCAGGTCTTCGAACACGTAGGGTACCGGCGCAGAGCCGGATGCGATCCCCAGTCCGTCGAGGAGCTCGGCGGTTGCGAGATAGGTTTCGGTGATTTCCCGCACCCACTGGTCGTTCTCGTGAGAGATGATGGCGCTCATCGCGGCATACGCCTGATCCACCGGTATGTTGCCGATTCGGACGACTTTCGCACCGAGAGCGCGGCTGTAATCGGAGGAGGCGGCATTGACGAAAAGCCCGTCGCTGAACCAGCGAAATCGTATGGGCAGCGGCGTGTAAGGCGAGTAGATTGCGGTGTGCCCATCCTCCAGCATGGCGACAAGTTTCATCAGGCTAATCGTCACCTGGTGATCGGTCATCTGGGGAATCTGCTGGGAGAGACTGTTCGCCGCGGCCTCGAACTGCTGTTTGCTGACGTGAAGAAACGGGTTCGGGTGCCGGCTTTCGATCTGAGCGACGACGAAAGCCACGTCGGCTTGCCACTGCCCGGCGGTGTTGGCAAGCAGACTCGCGGGTGCGAGCAGGAGCAACGCCAGGGCGAGGGATCTGCGCGGCATAAGACGATGCTACCCGAGGGTTATCACAGCGTGATGTTTGGATCAAGCCTGCCCGCTGCTTCTTAATCGGCGAAATAATTCCAGGTGATTCTCATGAACGAGTCAATGGAGTGCGCCTCGAAGATGTTATCGTCATCTTCATAGACGATGCCCGCTGACACCGCGCCTGCGATCGAGTATCTCGGCTCACGCCTCAAGCTTCGCCCGCGGGTCGCCGTGGTGCTGGGCAGCGGGCTGGGGGATTTCGCGAACGAACTGGAGGATCGCATCGAGATCCTCTACACGCAGATTCCCAACTGGCCTCCGTCCACGGCAGTCTCGCACGCCGGCAAGCTGGTTGTTGGGACGCTGGCCGGTCAGCCGCTGGCGCTGATGGCCGGCCGCAATCATCTCTATGAGGGGTACACACCGGCACAGGTCACCTTCGGCGTGCGAGTGTTAGCGAAGCTTGGCGTTCGCGCGCTCGTGCTGACCAACGCCGCGGGCGGCATCAACCTCTCCTACAACAAGGGCGCCCTGGTGCTCATCGGCGACCACATCAACCTGCAGGGGTCAAACCCGCTGGTGGGGCCGAACGACGATGCTGCGGGGCCGCGCTTCCCGGACATGACCGAAGCCTACGACGCGCGCTTCCGCGCCATCGCTCGCGAGATTGCTCCGGACATGCCCGAGGGCGTTTACGCGGCGGTGCTGGGTCCCTCGTACGAAACGCCCGCGGAGATTCGATACATGCGCACCATTGGCGCCGATCTGGTCGGCATGTCCACGGTGCCCGAAGCCATCGTCGCGCGGCACATGGGCGTGCGCGTGCTGGCCATCTCCTGCGTCACCAACATGGCCGCGGGCGTACTGCCGGAGAAACTGAGCCACGAAGAAGTGCTGGAAGTGGGCCGCCAGGTGCACGAGAAGTTCGTGAGCTTCCTGTGCGCCGTACTGCCCCGGCTGGAGAAGGAACTATGACGTTGATCGAGGCCGCGCTGGCGGCTCGTGAAAATGCGTGGGCGCCATTTTCGGGCTTTCGCGTAGGCGCCGCGCTCGAAGACGAGAAGGGCGGCGTCTTCACCGGCTGCAACGTGGAGAACGCAACCTATGGGCTCACCGTGTGCGCGGAGCGCGTGGCCGTTCTCAAAGCCATCTCCGAGGGCGCCCGGAAATTCCGCCGCGTGGCAGTCGCCGCCGACACCGACACACTCACGCCGCCGTGCGGGGCCTGCCGGCAGATCCTGTGGGAATTCTGCGGCGACGTCGAGGTTACGCTGGTGAATCCACGCGGCAAATCGGAGACGTTCCAGTTGCGCGATCTTTTCCCGAGGGCATTCGATGCGTCTTTCTTCAAATAACCTGCTGATCGCATTTCTCTGCTGTGTGGCGCTTCATGCGGCCGAGCGCGCCGACTTCGTCTGGACCGCGCGTTACGTGGTCACCATGGACGCGCAGCACCGCGTCATCGACAACGGCGCTGTGGCGATTCGCGGCTCGCACATCGTGGCCGTGGATACGCGCGCGAACATCGACGCACGGTATACGCCGGCGCACCGGCTCGATCGCGGCGACGCGGTCATCATCCCCGGTCTCATCGACACCCATACACACGCCGCCATGTCGCTGTTTCGGGGCATCGCCGACGACATGGTGCTGCAGGACTGGCTGGAGAAATTCATCTTCCCCGCCGAAGCCCGCAACGTCACACCTGACTTCGTGCTCTGGGGCACGCGCCTGGCGTGTCTGGAGATGATGCTGGGCGGGACCACTACCTTCACCGACATGTATTACTTCGAGGATCGCGTTGCTCAGGCCACGAAGGAAGCAGGTATGCGCGGCGTGCTCGGCGAAACCATCATCGGATTTCCCGTTCCCGACGCGAAGACGCCGCAGGATTCGCTGGCCTGGACCGAAGGCTACATCCAGCGCTACCACGAAGATCCGCTGGTGATGCCCGCCGTTGCGCCGCACGCGTTGTACACGAATTCCGAAGCGACTTTGAAGGCCTCGCGCGCGCTGGCCAACAAATACGGCGTTCCGTTGATCATCCATCTCTCCGAAACGCCTCGCGACAGCGATCAAACCATGAAGGACCACGGCATGCGTGCGGTTCCGTGGCTCGATTCCATCGGTCTGTTCAATGGCCGCACGGTTGCCGCGCACGCCGTCCAGGTGGATGAAAACGACATGCAGATCCTGAAGCGCGACAATGTCGGCGTCGCGCATTGCCCCTCGAGCAACATGAAACTGGCCAGCGGCATTGCGCCCGTTACGCGTATGCTCGCCCTCGGGATCAACGTCGGACTGGGACCGGACGGTCCTGCCGGCAGCAATAACGATTTCGACATGATGGAAGAGATGAATCTGGCGGCCGACCTGCAAAAGGTGGCCACGGGCGATCCGCGCAGCGTGCCCGCCGAACAAGCGCTGGCCATGGCCACCATCAACGGCGCGCGCGTAATCGGCCGCGAACGCGACCTCGGCTCGCTCGAAGAGGGCAAGCTGGCCGACATGGTGGTCATTCGTCTCGACCAGCCGCATGCCGTTCCCCTTTACAACATTTACTCGCAACTTGTTTATGCGCTGAAGGCCTCGGACGTGCGCGACGTGATGGTGAACGGCCGCCCGATCGTGGCCGACCAACATTCACTCACCCTCGACGAGGGCGTAATCCTCGCCAAAGCGCGTGAGTACCGCCACCGCGTGCAGCAGTCATTATCCCAATAGAGTCAATAGGTTGCGCGAAAAGACTCAGCGCGAAATCTGAGATAAATCAGCTTCGAAATCACTAAAGGCGCGAAAGCATTTTAGCGGGAAATCTGAAGCGTCGCGCGGTTACTGCGCCGGACGCCGAGTTTTGCCGTAAGGCTCCCGCCGGAGGTGATCTTAATGCGATCCATTGCCAGAATCGGGGTATTCATTGGCATCGTTCTGCTCGCGTCGCAGGCGGCGCGGGCCACCACATTGCTCCAGACTTATAACGACCTCACAAGCTGGGAAGCCGCTGTCGCGCTGCTTGGGATCGACACTTTTGAGGGGAAAGTTCCATCGGGTGGAAACAGCGGATCAACGTACGGTAATTCGGCGGGCTACCTCGACGCCGAGGGAGTAGACTTCACCGGGATATGGGGCGCATCGTACACGTTGCAGATCATCGATGCGCTGGCGGCGCCGCAGCCCTACTACAACTTTGGATCGGGGGCCAGTTTGTCCAGCGGATCATCCACCTCGGCCGCCGCGCCGTCAATTGTCGCCGCCCTGCCGGCCGGTATCACCGCGTTCTCGCTTGACGTTATGACCTTCGGGAATATCGTGCCGGTCACCATCACGGCCAGCGATGGCACCGTTGACACCGTCAGCACGACCCTTCGAACCCAGAGCTTCGTCGGGTTTACATTCAGCGACCCGGTCAGTTGGGTTAGCGTATCCATACCGGGTGCGCCCAACTATACTTCCGTGCTTCTGGACAACTTCGCCATTGGCACCGCCTGTGTGAGCGACCCGGTTCCCGAGCCGGCGACGTTCCTGCTTATCGGCATGGGTTTGGTGATGATCGCCTGGGTCGGCCGTCACAGGTCGCGCCTGCTACCATGAACGACGGATGAAAGCGGTCCGTTTTCATGCGCACGGCGGCCCGGAAGTTCTACTCTGTGAGGACGTTCCGGAACCCGAGATTCGCGCCAATGAAGCGCTCATTCGCGTTCGCGCATGCGCGCTGAACCATATTGACCTGTGGGCAAGAGCCGGCATTCCCGGCATGCGTTTCTCGATGCCGCACGTCGTCGGCGCCGATATTGCCGGCGAAGTGGTGCGCGTTGGCGAGTTGTGCACCCGGGTGAAGCCGGGCCAGCGCGTGCTGCTCGCGCCGGACACCAGTTGCCGGCAATGCGAATGGTGCCTCGGCGGGCGGGACAATCGTTGCGCTAAGTTCTCCGTCCTGGGCTTTCTGGTGGATGGCGGATATCGGGAGTTCATGCCCGCGCCGGAATGGTCGGTGATTCCGATCCCCGACGCGCTTTCGTTCACCGAGGCCGCCGCCGTCCCCCTGGTCTTCGTTACCGCCTGGCACATGCTGTTCGATCGCGCCAGGCTGGAGGCCGGCGAGGATGTGCTGGTAATCGGCGCCTCGAGCGGCGTCGGCTCGGCGGCGATCCAGATTGCGAAGCTGTTCCATTGCCGGGTGGTCGCCACTGCCGGTGGCGAGGCCAAGCTGGCGAAGGCCTCCGAGCTTGGCGCCGACCACGTGGTGGATCACTACCGGCAGGACATCGCCGCCGAGGTGAAGCGGATCACCGGTAAACGCGGCGTGGACGTGGTGGTGGAACACGTCGGCGCGGCGACATGGGACAAAAGCGTTCAGAGCCTGGCGCCGGGCGGCCGGCTGGTGACCTGTGGCGCAACCACCGGCCCCGATGTCAGTCTCGATTTACGATTCCTGTTCAGCAAACAGCAATCGCTGATGGGATCCTACATGGGCACTCTCGGCGAGCTGCACCGCGTGCTGAAGTTCGTGTTCGCCGGCAAGCTGCGGCCGGTGATCGATACGACCTTCCCGCTGGCCGAAGCGGCTGCGGCACACCGCCGGCTTGAACAGAAGGAGCAATTCGGCAAGATCGTCCTTACTGTTCCGTAGAGCGCTCGATTCGGTCCTGCTCCTCCTGGTCCAGCTGGCGCGTTCGCTCCAGCGAATCGCTGGAGAGTTCCTGGTTCTCCAGATCGCCGGGAAGTGGTGCGGGCGGTTGTTGCTGACGCGCTTGTGGCGGCGCATTGCCGTGGTCGCGCTCACACTGCGGCAGGTGCGCTCTCATCTGCGTCGCGTTGAGCGCGGCGTGGCAGTACGGGCAATGACGCACAATCGGGCGTCGTCCCTTCTTTACCGGCGGTTTCAGGCTGTCGATCATCGGCTTGACTATCTTCGTCACTGCGAATTCCTCCTTCGCTTACAGGAGCACAGCGGATGTCCCGCCCTTCGCGATTTCCCGCGCAGAATGCTGATATCAGGGCAGATGTTGTGATGAATTCCTTGTCACCGGCTACAATGGTTGATCGTGGCAGAGGAAGCGAAGCCGGTTCCCACCTTCGAGGCGGGCCTGCAGGAACTCGAGAGCATCGTGCGGGAAATGGAGGCGGGAGAACTCCCCCTCGAACGCTCACTGGAGCTGTTCGAAAAGGGGATGAAGCTCAGCGAATCCTGCCGCAAGCAGCTCGAAGAGGCCGAGACGCGCGTCGAAGTGCTGGTACGTAAAGGCGATAAAGTTCAGGCTGAGCCATTCAAAGCGGAAAAGGGGTGAGGCGGGCGGGAAAGAAGTCCCGCCCGGATCAGG
>Ga0335078_10015891_pt1 | contig 11172 bp, 11 predicted proteins | sample Lox_Sample_32_FD_206711 | JGI IMG/M metagenome (GOLD analysis project Ga0335078, IMG submission 206711) | Soil microbial communities from Loxahatchee National Wildlife Refuge, Florida, United States - Lox_Sample_3.2 | ecosystem: Environmental > Terrestrial > Soil > Wetlands | place: USA...
CAGCGCAGCCTGCGTGAGCGCCTCGAACGCGCGGTGCAAGATCTGCGCCGTTCAGGCGAGGGCGCGCCCTCCGATCTCGACGAGGCCGACGAGGCGATGAAGGACGCCGAGCGCGCGCTCGGCCGAGGCCAGACGGGGAGCGATAAGGCGGTGGGGGCGCAAGGCCGCGCCCTGCAGGCGCTGCGGCGCGGAGCCGACGCGCTCGCGCAGCAGGCGGGAGCGGCGCAGGGCGGCGAAGGCGAGGGCAAGAACGGGCGCGATCCGCTTGGCCGCGATGTCGGGCGTGACGGCGGCTCGAACGGCGACACGCGGCTGGGCCCGCTCGGCGCGGCCCCAGCGCAGCGCGCGCATCGCCTCCAAGAGGAGCTGCAGCGTCGCCTGGATCAGCGCGAGCGGCCCACCGAGGAGCTCGACTATCTCGAACGCCTCCTCAAGCGCTGACCATCGCCGCGCTCGCCTCCGTCATGAAGGCGATTGCGAAAACCGTCGACGTGTGAGAGGCGGAGCGTGCTCGCGCCCCGTTTTGCCAAGCTGTTATCAGCGTGTCAGGGCCCATTGCTCGACGGTCACGTCATGCTCGGCGCGCTCGAGCTTGTCGGCCATTTCCTCGAGCATGGCGTGCTCCTGCTGAGCGGCCATCGCCGCCAGGCCGTCAGCGAGCACCGCCGTCTTGAGCGCCTTATTCGCCTGCCGTCCGAGCTCGCGGATCCATTGGTTGACATTGGCGAGCAGCAGTCTCTTGCGCTCTTTCTGCTGATCGGGGCCGCCACCGTCGTCGTCTCCGAGCGCAAGCTCCTCTTTGGCCCCGGCCGTCTTCGTCTCGATGTCCGCCAATTTGTCCTCGAGCGCCTTGATTTCCTCTGGCTTGGCGTTGGACTCCTTCGCCTTATCGAGAGCCGCCTCGGTCTCCTTCTTCGCCTTGGCGAGATTGTCGAGGCCGTTTTTAAGCCAGTTCTCCTGCAGCTTCAGGAGGCCTTCGCGAGGCGTTTTCCCCGAGACGCTCAAATTTCCGGGGAGCGGGAAATAAGGTCCGAGCTCCGCCGCGCCGGCTGGCGCGGCGCAAAGAAGCGCGGCGCTCAAAAGGAGCGCCACCGACTGTTTCTTATGCGCCATCTGTTCCTCCCTTGCCCGCGGCTCTTTGACGTCCGCTGGGCCGTCCTTCCCGCACGCTCTTCTTCGGCGGCGTTTTTCACGCGAAACCGAGGGCGGCGCCGCGCAACTCATTTGTAGTTTGGTGCGGGACCCGCCCGCTGGCAAGTGCGCGTTTCCGCCAGAAAGCGACAGGATTTAGCGCCTACGCACGGGCGCGGGCGCGCAGGCCGTCGCGGCGCTGTCGCGGGCCGAGGGCTCGAGCACGGCCGCGCAATCGAAATTGGGATCGACCGGAGGCGGCGGCGGGATCTCTCCTTTGCGGCCGTCTGGCGAGGAGACGCCAAAATCGCCGGCCGATCCTGCGGTTCGATTGGACCAGTTCCAGTATCGCGAGGCTTGCGGGCTGATCGAGACGTCAAGCCGGGTCGTCGGTCGCGGCTGGAAAGCGAGCGAGCCCGACACGGGGGTGACGGTCGGATCGCGCCCGGAGGCCTCGATGATGCGGAATCCGTCCTGGCGCGGGCTGAAATAAAGCCCGTGCTGGCGCTTCGACCAGGCGTCCGAGTGGCTGAAGCCGATCGCGCAGGGGCGCCGGAGCGCGCTCTCGCATTCGGCGCGTGTCGCAAAACGCGGCGCCTTCTCCTCGAACTCGGCCGCCGCGTTTTTTTCGGCATAGCCGCAAAGCTGCGGGTTGCGTCCGCCTCTCGAAACGCATGCCGCGGCGTTCAAGAAGACCGCGCCGCCCGACGCTCTCAGCGCTTGCGCCCTGGCTTCTGTCCAGAGTGGGCAAAGAATGGGGATCGCCACGGCGACTGCGCCCAAAATGATCCTCATCGGCTCTCCGTAGTTCCCGTGGGCCGCTGCGCATCGAGCGCCTCGCAAGTCGAATCAGGGCCGTCAGGTCGCGCGGCGAAAGCGAGCGGGCCAAAAATTTCCGGCGATTTGGCGGCGTGCGCGATTCACTCGCAAAGGAAGCCTAGATCTTGGGACTTTTGGCGATTTTGTGAAAACCATCGAGGTTGACGACGCCCGCGGCTGATGACTATCAAGGCGCAATCTGTTTCGGCGGTAACCAGCAGGTCCGGGATGCGCTCCAATAGAAAATTCGGCCTCGCCCTTTTCTGCGCTGCCGCTCTTGCGGGTTGCGAGCCGGGCGCGACGCTCGCCCCCTTGAGCGACACGGAGCGGGAAGACCTCATCCGAACCGCCCAGACCACGTCCCCCTATCTTAAGCCGGGCGAGAAGGTCCGCATCCTGGTCTTCGGCGAGGACAGGCTCTCGGGCGAATTCGAGATCGATCCGGCCGGCTATCTCTCCCTTCCCCTCTCCGGCACGGTCAAGGCGTCCGGCATGAGCAAAGCTCAGCTGGAGCGCGAGCTCGCCAAGAAATTCCGCGGCGAATATCTGCGCGACCCGAAGGTTACGGTCGATGTGGTGGGTTTCCACCCCTTCTACATCATGGGCGAGGTCGGCCGCCCGGGAGAATTTCCCTTCCGCAGCGGCCTGAACGTCATGAGCGCGATCGCGCTCGCCGGCGGCCCCACCTATCGTGCGAGCCGGTCCACGGTGCTGATCAAGCACTCCGACGAAACGGGCTTCCGCGAATATCCGTTGAATGCGGAAATCCCGATTCTGCCCGGCGATCTGGTCAAGCTGCCCGAACGTTACTTCTGAGGGGGCGACCGAGGATATCCTCGCGGGTCGTCTTGCCGGCCCTGGCCGTCAAAGCGACGATCGGCGCGCCCCCGCGCCCAAGCTCGAAGCGTTCGGGATGTCATGGGCTCCGTTCGGAAACGCCTCGTGTGTGGCGAGCCGTCTCGGCCGGGCCGAGAGAAGCTCGTCGATAGCCGGCGAGCCTGCGCTTCAAAGAAAGCTCTGCGGATCAACATCCACCTGGACGCGGACTCCCCCGCGCGCCGCCGGCGCCGCGTTGATAAGCGCGCGGAGGAAGCCTTGCACGTCCGCGCGGCGCGGAGCCTTGACCAGGAGGCGGAAACGAAAGCGGCCTCGCAACAGCGCAATGGGCGCTTCGGCTGGCCCGAGCACTGCGATTTCATCGGGCTCCGGGAGCCCGCCGACCGTCGCCACGCGATAATCCAAAGTTGCCGGCAGCGAATGAGCCGCGCGGGCTAGCGCTCGCGCATGAGATTCGACGAGCGTCGCGTCGCGGCCCGAGACGATCAGCGCCGCGAGTCGCCCAAAGGGTGGAAGACCCGCCCGTTGTCGCAAGGCGATCTCTTGGGCGTAGAATTCCTCCGGGTCGCCGCAGAGCAGTGCGCGCATGACCGGGTGTTCGGGTTGGTAGGTCTGAAGGAGGGCCGTCCCCGGCTTGTCGCCGCGACCCGCTCTGCCTGTCACTTGCGCAAGCAGCTGGAAGGTGCGCTCCGCGGCGCGCGGATCGCCGCTTCCGAGCCCCAGATCCGCATCGACGACTCCGACTAACGTCAAATGCGGGAAATTGTGCCCTTTTGCGACAAGCTGCGTGCCGATGATGAGATCGAAGGACCCTTTCGCGATCTCTTCCAGCTCGCGGCGCAGGCGCTCCGTTCCGCCAAAAAAATCGGAGGATAGCACGAGAATTCGCGCATTCGGGAACAGCTTCGCGCTCTCTTCCGCAATGCGCTCAACCCCGGGCCCGCAGGGAGAGAGCGAGTCCTCGGCCTCGCACTCCGGGCAGACGGTCGGCCGCGGCTCGAGGTGACCGCAGTGATGGCATATCAGCGCACGGCGAAAACGATGCTCGACGAGCCAGGCGTCACATTGCCGACAGCGAAAACGATGTCCGCAGCTACGGCAGAGCGTGAGCGGCGCGTAGCCGCGGCGATTGAGAAAGAGCAAGGTCTGCTCACCGCGCGCCATGGTCTCGCCGATCGCCAGCGCGAGGCGTGGCGCAAGCCAGCGCCCCTGTCTGGAGCCTTCTTCGCGCATGTCGATCGCGTCAGCGCGTGGAAGAAGCCTTCCGCCAGCGCGCGCGCGCAGACGCAAATGCTCATAGCGCCCCGATTCGGCGTTGACGCGCGATTCGATCGACGGCGTCGCGGAGGACAGCACGAGCGTCACGTCTTCGATCCGCGCCCTCACGACCGCCATGTCGCGCGCGTGGTAACAGACGCCATCCTCCTGCTTGTAGGCGCCGTCGTGCTCTTCGTCCACGACGATGAGTCTGAGCTTCGCAAAGGGCAGGAAAAGTGCCGAACGCGCGCCGACGACCACCTTGACCTCGCCCGTCGCGCAACCGCGCCAGATGCGCGCACGCTTTCGTTCGGAGACCGCCGAATGCCATTCCGCCGGTTTGCCTCCAAAGCGTTGGGCGAAGCGTTCCAGGAACTGGCTCGTCAACGCGATCTCAGGCATCATCACGAGGGCTTGCTCGCCCTGCTCCAACGCCGCGGCGATCGCCTCGAAATAGACTTCCGTCTTTCCGGATCCGGTGACGCCCTCGAGCAGAAAGGGCTGATAGGCGCGTAGCGCCACGGAGCGCAGCAACGCCGTGGAAGCCCTCCCTTGCTCAGCCTCGAGCGTTGATGGCGCGCAATCGGCAATCAGAGAATCCGCGATGGGGGCCGCAGGCGCCGCGATCGCCTCCAGGGCGCCGTCGTCGACAAGGGCGTCGATGACGGAGGGCGAGCAGCCCGCGGCCTCGGCGAGCGCCTTTTTCGAAAAGACGAGGCCGCCTTCTGTAATCGTGAGCACCCGCGCTCGGGTCGGCGTCGCGCGTCGGGGGGCGGAGCCCGTCCCGCGATAGACCAAACGCTCCGCCTCGGGCTCGGCGCTCTCGGCTGAGCGTGTCGCAAGCCGTAGCGCCATGCCGCGCGGGGTGAGGGTGTAACGCGCAAGCCAGTCGATAAATTCGCGCAACTTGCGCGGAAGAGGTGGGCGATCGTAACGCGAAGCGACGGTCTTCAGATTGCCAGGAAACCGCGCCGCCCCCCGGATCTCCCAGACGACGCCATAGGCCGATCGCCGGCCCAATGGGATCTCGACGTGCTCGCCCGGCGAGAGCGCGAGGCCGGGCGGGGCGAAATAACTGTACGTCTGGTCCACCGCCACGGGCGCCAGCACCTCGACGATCTGCCCGGTGGGATCCGCATCACTCATTAAGGAAATTTAGCATTCTCAGTGACTTGATGGCAGAGGAAAGTCATCGCCCCACCATTTCCCGCATGGGGGGACTCGACGCTTCGGCGAGGACGCTGGCTCCAAGCCGGGTTCTTCGGACGCATGGGTGAAGGATCCCTCTCTCCCGTCGCTTCGCCTTGATTATTTCCGTTCGCTTCTCGGGCGACACTCCGCCGGGAGCCGCGCCGTGAGCCGGGCGATGCGTGTCCGAATCAATTCCGCCGCGGCTCCGAACCTGCTATCCTCCAAACCTATGCCTTCGGACCCTGCCCCGCGTCACTACCCCCATCGCCATCTCCTCGGCATAGAGGGTCTCTCCCGCCCTGATATCCTCGCGCTGCTCGATATGGCCGAGGATGCGATCGAAGTCTCACGTCAGATCGAAAAGAAAAGTTCGAAGCTCCGCGGCCGCACGCAGATTAATTTGTTTTATGAGGCCTCGACACGCACTCAGGCCTCATTTGAAATTGCAGGTAAACGTCTTGGCGCCGACGTTATGAACATGTCGACGGCAAAGTCCTCCGAGAGCAAGGGAGAGACGTTGCTCGACACGGCCATCACCTTGAATGCGATGCGGCCGGACATCATCGTCGTGCGCCATTCTCAGGCGGGCGCTGCGCATCTGCTTGCCCGCAAGGTGGACTGCGCAGTGGTCAACGCCGGGGACGGCGCACACGAGCATCCAACTCAGGCCTTGCTCGACGCTCTAACCATTCGGCGGAATATGGGCCGCATTGAGGGATTAACCGTTTCAATTTGCGGGGATGTGCTGCATTCGCGCGTCGCACGCTCAAATATATTGCTTCTTGGCGCGCTCGGCGCAAAGCTGCGAGCCGTGGGCCCCCCCACGCTCGTTCCGCGCGCTTTTGAAAGGATGGGCGTGACAGTGTTTCACGATATGGCGCAAGGCCTCGACGGCGCCGATATTGTCATGATGCTGCGACTGCAGCGAGAGCGCATGAATGGCGCGCTCGTGCCGAGTTCCAGGGAATATTTCCAATTTTTTGGGCTGGATGAGGAAAAGCTAAAATGCGCCGCAGCCAACGCGCTTGTGATGCATCCGGGGCCGATGAACCGCGGCATTGAGATCGACTCCTTCGTGGCGGACGGCGCTCGCTCCCTCATTCGCGAGCAGGTCGAGATGGGAGTCGCCGTGCGCATGGCGGTTCTCGAAGCCTTGGCGCACCATCTGCCTAACGCCTAACCGAGACTTGAAAAGTGGCCAGTCATACGCCTCAAATGCGCGTTTCGAGGCCTCGCGCCCAGCCTTCTTTGGTCTCGGCGACGAAGTCGGCAAGCCGACGCATGCCGATCGCCTCCCGCAAGCCGGCCATGAGATCCTGATAATAGGCGATGTTCACCTGCGTGAGCAGCATCATACCCAGGATTTCTCGCGCCTTGAAAAGGTGATGCAAATAGGCGCGAGAATAGTCGCGCGCCGCAGGACACGAGGACTGCGCGTCGAGGGGAGCGCGGTCGTCGGCATGCCGCGCATTCATCAAATTCACCTTACCGAATCGGGTATAAGCTACTCCGTGACGCCCGGCCCGGGTTGGCATCACGCAGTCGAACATGTCCACCCCGCGCATCACGGCCTGGATGATGTCGTCCGGCGTGCCCACGCCCATCAAGTAGCGCGGTTTGTGCTCGGGCAGGTGCGGAATCACGGTATGTAGCATCTCGATCATCACATTTTGTGGCTCGCCGACAGCAAGCCCGCCGATCGCGAGACCCTGGAAATCCATCTGGCTCAACGCCTTCGCACTTTCGATCCGCAGCGGCTTCACCGCGCCGCCTTGCACAATCCCAAAAATGGCACGGCCCGGCGCCTCGACAAAGGACTTGCGTGAGCGCTCGGCCCAGCGCAGCGAAAGACGCATCGCGCGCTCCGCCTCGGCCTCACTGCAGGGCAATCGCACGCATTCATCGAGTTGCATCTGGATGTCGGATCCAAGCAACGCCTGAATTTCCATGGAGCGTTCAGGCGTCAGCATGTGCTCCGAGCCGTCGACGTGCGATTGAAAGGCGACGCCCCGTTCATCGAGCTTTCGGAGCTTGGCGAGCGACATCACCTGGAAGCCGCCGGAATCGGTCAAAATCGGGTCCGGCCAGCGCATGAACTCATGCAATCCGCCGAGGCGAGCGATCCGCTCGGCCCCCGGCCGCAACATAAGGTGGTACACGTTGCCGAGAACGATTTCGGCCCCGGCGGCGCGCACCTCTCGGGGCGACATCGCCTTGACCGTCGCCGCCGTACCGACGGGCATGAAAGCCGGCGTGCGGACGACGCCCCGCGCCGTGATAATGCGGCCTTTGCGCGCGTCGCCGTCACAATTGTCGAGTTCAAACGTGAACCGACCCGTCATTCGCCTTTGTCCCTAAAGCCAAGCCGTGCGACCTTCACGACTTCATAGTCGCCGGCGTCGGTCTCATTCCAAAAAACCTGAAAGCGTGCGCCTACGCCGACGCGAAGGCTGCGAAGGTTGGTCCGCCATCGGTGCGGGCCGCTGAGCCCGAAATCTATTTTTCCATCGCGTCTCAAAACGAAGGGGCGAGTGCATTCGCCATCGAGATCGAAAGCGCCGAGGAGATCCCAGGGCGCGGAAATCGATCCGGTTTGGGCGTCAAGACGCAGATCGACGCTCATCGATGCTTCGGTCGGATCATCGCGCCAAAGCGCCTTCATGCGCGCTTCGTATGTGTTCATGTCCGGAAAAGCAGGGTCGCATCCCCATAAGAATAAAATCTATAGCCGGACTGCACGGCATAAGCATAGGCCGCCTTCAGACGCTCAAGGCCGCCGAAGGCGCAAACCAGCATGAACAGAGTCGAGCGTGGCAAATGGAAATTGGTCATCAAGGCGTCGACGACCCGAAAGCGGTAGCCTGGCGTGATGAAGATGTCTGTTTTGGTTTGGAAAGCCTCAAGTCCGCCGTTGGAGCGCGCCGCACTCTCAAGGCAACGCAGCGCAGTCGTGCCCACGGCGACAATGCGTCCGCCGCGCCGCTTAACGTCGTTGAGCGCCTCTGCGGTTTGTCCGGACAGACAACAGTGCTCGGCGTGCATCACGTGATCTCGCGTGTCTTGCACCCTTACCGGCAGGAAGGTGCCGGCGCCGACCCGCAGGGTCAATCGATGCAAGGAGACTCCCGCCGCTTCGACGGCGAGCAACAGCTCTCTCGTAAAATGAAGTCCGGCCGTGGGCGCCGCAACGGCGCCGGGACTCGCCGCGAAGAGGGTTTGATAGTCGCTGTCATCGCGAAGGTCGGCAGGGCGCCGGCTTGCGATATAGGGCGGGAGCGGAATGGAGCCGCAAGCTTGGATGGCATGATCAAGCGCTGACCCGGACCGATCGAATGCGAGAGTGACTTCGCCGTCTTCCCCTCGCGCCTCGACCTCCGCCTCCAAGGATGGAACGAAGCTCTGGCTGCTCCTCGGCGCGGGGCCAAAGCGCAATAAGTCGCCGACGACAAGTTTTTTGGCTGGCCGCGCCATGGCTCGCCATGAACTCGGTGTGCGTTGCTCGATGAGAGTTGCTTCGATCTGCGCTCTGGTCCCCTCCCGGAATCTGTATCCATGGAGACGAGCACGAATGACGCGAGCATCATTGACTACGAGAGCGTCGCCCGGTCTCAACAGGCGCGGCAGGTCGCGAACACGTCGGTTCTCCGGGGGGGCCTCGTTTGCGGGCAGAACCATCATCCGTGCGTCATCTCTCGGTTCCGCAGGACGCAAGGCGATCGATTCGGCCGGCAAGTCAAAGTCAAACAGGTCGACGCGCATTCATTTGACCGGATTCAGGAAACTAGCCCGCAAACGCGAAGCTCATTCGCCTTCGCCGAAGCGAGAGGCGACAAGCGCCTCCAGAGCGTCGAGCGCCTCCTCGGCGTCTCGACCGGTCGCGGTGATGCGCAGCGTCGCCCCCTTTGCTGCTCCGAGCGTCAGGATCGCCATGATGGAATTTCCGCCGACGGTCTCATCGTCCTTCGTTATGGTGATTACGGACTCGTAAGCTTCACAGCATTGCACAAATTTTGCTGTGGCGCGCGCATGCAGCCCTTTCTTATTGATGATCATGAGGTCGCGTGTGACCTTCCGCTCTGGGGAGCGTGCGTCCTGCTCAACCGCGTCCTGATTCACTTGTGAGCCTCAGTCGACTCCTTTGAGGTGGAGCACCTGGGGCTTAAGATCCGGCTAGCGACGTTAACGTATTTTCGTCCGGCGTCCTGAGCCTGCAGAACAGCTTCCTCGAGCGTGTGGCCCTCTCTGACCGTGGCGAGCTTTATCAGCATCGGAAGGTTGACGCCGGCCAGCACCTCGACATTGCTGCCGTTCATAACCGAAATCGCGAGGTTGGAGGGCGTACCTCCAAACATGTCGGTGAGCAGGACGACACCCTCGCCGCTATCCGCGCGCCTGACGGCTTCGAGTATGTCCAGTCGACGACGCTCCATGTCGTCCTCAGGTCCGATAGAGATTGAAGCGATTTGCTTTTGAGGACCGACGACATGCTCAAGCGCAGCGAGAAACTCTGGCGCGAGATGTCCGTGGGCCACCAGGACAATTCCGATCATCCGGCATTACCGTTCGTTGCCATGTCACGCTCGACGGCACAGCGACTGGCTGTCGTCCCAGGCGCCCCCTCGCGAATTGCCGTGCCCCTCGGCAGCCGGAGGCGAAGGATCGATGGCGTGGGTCGTTCCGTAGCAAGGTCTGGCGCTTCCGCCGCCATATTTTGTGCAATGCGGCGAAATTGGCAAGGAAAAAGCGGCGGCATGCGTCACCGTTCCTCAAGGTGCTGTAAAAAAAGGGCTATTTTTATCCAACCCAGTCCATCTCGCTGCTTGAGCGCGAGTCTCGGCACCGATAACCCGCAAATTTCTTCGGACTCCCAGCTTAGCTCGGTCGGGCGACCCGGATCAACTTCTTCCGTCGCGGCAAGCTCGATGAGCCCTCGAATCACGACGCCTCGCTCAAATGGAACGGATACGATGCCTGCTCCGCGCACTTCGATCGAGCCTCTGATAGCGACGTGCGGTCGAGCGATCAGTCGCCCACTGCGATTCTCCAGGGCAATCCGATCATCTCCCACAAGTGACGCAAACTCACCTTTCCGGCGAGCGTCAGCGATGAGCTCCATGCTCAGCGCACTCTTTCCGGCGCCGGGGCCGCCGCGCAACAGCAAGCCACAATCACGCAGCACGATAGCGTTGGCGTGCGTCCATTGCATCGAGCTCACGCCTGTCATGGGTGCGCTTTGAACCAAAGCGCAAAACGTGCGCCGAGCACGGAATCGCAGTTGAAAGCTTCACTCGAATTCGCCGGCTCGTCTGTGCCCTCCGGATGACACGTCGTTCGGTTCAGGGCGCGTATGCGACCGCCGTGCGCCTCGACGATCTGGCGCGAAATCGAGAGACCTAGGCCTGAGTTATTGCCGAATCCGTGGTCGGGGCGGTCTGTGTAGAATCTTTCGAACACCCTCTCGAAAGCTCCTTGCGGAATCCCTGGACCCTCGTCATCGATAAGGATCTCGTATCCCTCCCGCCTGTGACCTGACATGTCGATGCCGCTCTCTGGCCGCAGCAGGATGCGCACCCGCCGGCCGGCGGGGGAGAAAGACCGAGCGTTTTCGATGATGTTGTCGAACACCTGGGCGAGACGTGAGTCGTGACCGAGCACCCGCCAGCCGCGCCTCGCGCCCTCTCCGGCGGGATCCTGCTTCGTCAACTCGATCAAGACGTGGTCCTCCCGCTCTACCGCGTTGCCGACGTCGACGACGGCTTCGAGCACCGCAGAGAGATCAAGGGGAATCATGTCAGCGCGCGCGAGTTCGGCATCGAGGCGAGATGCGTCGGATATGTCGCTGATGAGCCGATCCAGTCGCGCCACATCGTGCTTGACGATTTCCAGCAGCCGATCTCGGGCGGCGTCGGTCTTGGCGATTGGCAATGTCTCGACGGC
>Ga0335078_10015893_pt1 | contig 11171 bp, 8 predicted proteins | sample Lox_Sample_32_FD_206711 | JGI IMG/M metagenome (GOLD analysis project Ga0335078, IMG submission 206711) | Soil microbial communities from Loxahatchee National Wildlife Refuge, Florida, United States - Lox_Sample_3.2 | ecosystem: Environmental > Terrestrial > Soil > Wetlands | place: USA: Florida...
GCCGGGCGAGGGCCACGCGGCTGGTGGTGTTGTCGTCGACGAGGAGGATGCGCGCGCCAGAGAGGAGGTCGCCCCGCGGCACCGCCTCGTCGCCCGCGGTGGGCAGGGGCACCGTGAACCAGAACTCGGACCCCTTCCCCACCTCGCTCGCCACCCCCATGTGCCCGCCCATCGCCTCCACGAGCTGCCGGGAGATGGCGAGGCCGAGGCCCGTGCCTCCGTACTGGCGGCTGGTGGAGGCGTCCACCTGGGTGAAGCTCTGGAAGATCATCTCCTGCTTGTCGCGGGAGATACCGATGCCGCTGTCGCGGACCGAGAAGCGGATGCTCGGGGCCCCGCCGGCGTGATCCGAGACGTTCGCCCGGATGACCACCTCCCCACGGCTCGTGAACTTGATGGCGTTGCCCACGAGGTTCGTGAGGATCTGGCGGAGGCGCCCGGGGTCGCCGCGCAGCCGAGGCGGCAGGTCCGGCGTGGCGTAGCAGACGAGCTCGATCCCCTTCTCCTGCGCCCGCACCGCCATGAGCGCGGCCAAATCGTCGAGCAGGTTGCGCGGGTCGAACTCCAACGTCTCGATCTCGAGCTTCTTCGCCTCGAGCTTCGAGAAGTCGAGGATGTCGTTCAGGAGCGCCAGCAGGGCCTCGCCGCTCGACTGCACGGTGGAGGCGTAGTGGCGCTGCTCCTCGTCGAGCTGGGTGTCGAGCAGCAGCCCCGTCATGCCCAGGACAGCGTTCATGGGCGTGCGAATCTCGTGGCTCATGTTGGCCAAAAACTCGCTCTTCGCCACGTTCGCGCGCTTTGCCTCGGCGGCCAGGGCGTTCGCCTGGCCCATGGCCTGCTCCAGCTCCACGTTCATCTGGCGGAGCTCCGCCTCGGCGCGCTTTCGCTCGGTGACGTCGGCGAGGCTGCCGATGAGGCGCATGGGCTTGTCGTTCGCGTCCCACTCGACGATGCGGCCGCGGTCCTCCACCCAGATGACCCGTCCCCCGCTGCGGCGGACGCGGTGCTCGCTCTGGTAGCGCCCCTCGCCCCGCTGACAAGCCCGCAGCCGCTCCAGCACCATCTCCCGGTCCTGCTCGTGCAGCATGGCCAGGAACTCGGAGGTGGCGTGCTCGCGCCTGCCGTCCTCGATCCCCAGGATCTTGCACCACTGGGCGTTGTGCTTGACGACGTCGGTGGCGAAGTCCCACTCCCACACCCCTTCGCCCGTCGCGTCCAGGGCGCGCGCCATGAGCTCCTCGAAAGCGCGCCGCGCCTCCTCGGCGCGCCTCCGCTCGGTGACGTCCTGGAGGGTCCAGATGACGTCTTTCGAGAGGTCCGCGGGGTCGAGCGGCGTGCCCGACACCGAGCACCAGATCTCGGTGCCGTCCTTGTGCCGGAAGGGCCACTCGAGCGACGTGCTGCCGCAGGCGGCGAGGAGACGGTACTGCGGGCCGAACGCCTCGAACCTCTCCCGGCTCACGTGAATGAGGCTGAAGCTCTGCCCGATGATCTCCTCGCTGCGGTAGCCGAGGAGGCTGCAGGCGCGCTTGCTCGCTTCCAGGATCACTCGCTCCGGGGAGGCGAGGAAGACGCCCATGGCGCTGTTGTCGAGGAGCGCCCGGCGGAGCTCGGCGGCGCGGCTCGCCACCTCTTGCGCCTGGACCTGGTCGCTCACGTCCTGGATGTACCCGTAGATGGCGGTGGCCGTTCCGTCCCCATCTCGCATGAAGGTCAGGTGGTCGCTCACGCTGCGCCAGGATCCGTCCGCGTGGCGGAGGCGGTACTGCTGCATCTGGGAGGCGCAGCCGGGGTCGGCGAGGAGGCGGGCGAGTTCCTCGGAGACGGCGGCGATGTCGTCCGGGTGGACGAGGTCGGCGTAGTTCGCGAGGCGGAGCGCCTCGGGTCTGTGCCCGAAGCTCTCGAGGAGGTTTGGCGAGACGTACTCGACGGGCCGCTCCCGGCGGGGGGACCACTTGAAGACCACCACCGGCCCGGCCATGAAGAGCTTGCGCTCCTCGAGGAGCTGGATCTCGGCGTGCTTGCGCTCGGTGACGTCGGCGAGGGTCCCCGCCATCCGGAGGGGGCGACCGGCCGCGTCGCTCGAAGTCACCCGCCCGCTGTGGCTCACCCAGACCCAGCGTCCGTCCCGGTGGCGGATGCGGTACTCGTGCACGAAGGATTCGGTCTCGCCGGAGAGGAGGAGGGCCAAAAGCTCCTGGGCCCGCCGCGCGTCCTCCGGGTGGCAGCGGGCTAGCCAGGCCGCCAGCGTGGCCCGGGGCATCTCCCGTAACGGATAGCCGAGGATGGACGCCACCCCGCCGTCGAGCCCGATCACGGTCGTCTGGATGTTGCAGTCCCACCAGCCGAGTCCCGCGCTCTCGAGCGCCAGGTTCAGGCTCTTCCGCGCCGTCAGCAGCTCGCTCGTCCTCTCCTCCACGAGCAGGCGGGCCCGGAGGCGGCCGTAGAAGATGCGCTCGGAGAGGGAGGCCGCCAGCGCGGACACGAGGAAGCCGAAGGGCAGGATCCACCAGTACCAGTCGCGGAGCTTGGCGGCGACGAAGGCCTTCCCCGGGACGATGCGGACGCGGAGCTCGCGGCCCCCGACCCCGATCACCTGCTCGTGGCTCGCGAGCGGCCGGCCCGGCTCCGAGCCGGCGCCGTCGCCCTCCGGGCGGTGGCGGTAGAGCTCGCGCTGCCCGGCCGGCGCGGCCACGTCCTCCACCTCGATGCCGAACTCCTGGACGGGCTGATTCCGCAGCGCCCCGGCGAAGAGGTCGCCGGCTCGGTACACCCCCAGGGCAAAGCCAGTGAGGCGGGCGCGCCGCTCCGCCTGGCTGCCCGGCGCATTCCCCTTCCCGAAGAGAGGCACGAACACGAGGAATCCGTTTTCCTCCCCCTTCTCCTGGACGAGGCGCACCGGCTCGGTGGCCACCGGGTGACCCGAGTCGCGGGCCGCCTCCAGTGCGACTTTCCGCGGGGCGCTCGAGGCGAGGTCGAAGCCGATGGCCGCCTCGTTCTTCGCCACCGGCTCGACGTAGTAGACGGGGAAGTACTCGTCGCGCTCGCCGGCTCGCCTGAGCTCGTGGTCTTGACCCCGCTCGGAGAACTGAAAGTCCTGGAGGCCATCCGCCCGGGCCCTCTCCTCGTACTTCCGCCGCTCCGCGCGAGATACTCGCGGGACCCACTCGAGCGCCTGGACCGGGTGGCGGCTCGAGGCCATGGGAGCGCAGTACTGCCGGAAGGCCTGTCGGTCCACCGAGGGCGCGCTCTCGAAGAAGCGGGCCAGCCCCTCGAGCCCGGTGAGCTCGCGCTCCAGGGCCTCGCGAAGCGCACCCACCTGGGAGGTGGCGTGCTGGCTGAACTCGGCTCGGAAGAGATCCTGCGCGCTGTGGCGAGCGGCCGCGAACCCGGCGCCGGTGAGGGACATCCCGCCGAGGAGGACGAGGAAAGGAGCGCCGAAACGACGCAAGCGCCTCATTCCGGTCGCCGAGGGAGGAGCGCTCACGCAGGCCTCACGGGGGTGGCCCCAAGGCGAGGCGCGCCCCGAGGCGACCGCGGCAGCCTACAGGCCCAGCCCCAGGGAGCCGATCGTCGACATGAGGCGGTCCAGCTCGATGGGCTTGACGAGGTAGGCGTCACACTCCGAGCGGAAGGAGCCCATGATGTTCTCCCGATCGTCGGAGGCGGTGGTCATGATGACCTTCACGCGATCGAGTCCCCCCACTCCGGCGGCCTCCTCCATTTCCCGGATCTTCTTCAGCACCTCGCGACCGCTCATGTCCGGCATGGTGATGTCGAGGCACATGAGGTCGTAGCGCTCGCCCTCTTTCAAGGCCGCGCCGAAGGCGGTCAGGGCCTCCTGGCCGTCGGCGGCGACGTCGCACGGGCCGAGGGGGCGGAGCATCGCGTTCAGGATCTTTCGACTGGTGAACTCGTCTTCCACGATCATGGTGCGAAGCATGTGAGGCCTTTCGAGCGGGTGGTCCGGGCCGCCCCCGGCTGCCGGGGTCCCTGCCTTTCCCATGAAACGGGCGTGCCGACGGGCCCGAGGCGGACCGGGCCCTTTTACTTCCGGCATTTCAGGATGTTGGGCCTCGCCACCGACCTGCACCAGGGCGCCTCGAGGAGGGCGGCCCTCACCCAGGGTCGGGCGGACCTATCGGATCTGCTTACGGGCGCCCCGCCCGGGCGAAAGCGGATGAAAGCGGCGGAAACGGCGGGCTAGGAGACGGCTCTAGCCGCCGTTCGTGTTGATGGTCGTCACCAGGCCAGTGGGCGTCACCATGCGGATGAGGCTGTTGATGGTGTCGGCCACGTAGAGGTCCCCGGACGCGTTCACGGCGATGCCGTAGGGCCGGTTGAAGAGCGCCGCCGACCCCTGGCCGTCCGAGTTGCCTGGCTGTCCTGCCGCTCCGGCGAACGGGCTCACCACTCCTCCCGGCATGATCTCGCGGATGCAGTCGTTCAAGGAATCGGCGACGAAGACGTTGCCGGAGCTGTCCACGGCTACGCCGGCCGGGCTGTGGAAGAGGGCCGCCGGGCCGATCCCGTCCACGCTTCCGGGCTGGCCGGGCGTCCCGGCGACGGTGGTCACGACGGCGGCGCTCGGCGTGGGGAAGGTGATCTCCCGCACCGTGTCGTTCACGAAGTCTGCGACGTAGAGGTTGCCCGCGCTGTCCAGCGCCACGCCCGCGGGGAAATCGAACGAGGCGGCGAGGCCGGCGCCGTCCGCGCTCCCCGGCTGCCCTGCCGTTCCGGCGATGGTGGTGACCGCTCCCGCGGGAGTGATGGCGCGGATGGTGTTGTTCCCGGCGTCGGCCACGTAGAGGGTCCCCTGCGCCGCGCCCGATGCCGTCACCACCGCGATGCCCCAGGGGTGGTTGAACCGCGCCGCCGGCCCCGTGTCGTCCACGCTGCCGGCCTGGCCCGCGGTGCCCGCGAAGGTGCTCACCACCCCCTGGGGCGTCACCTTGCGGATGGTGTCGTTCCCGTAATCGGCGACGAAGATGTTCCCCGAGGCGTCGACGGCCACCCCGGACGGGGCGTTGAACTGCGCGGCCGCGCCGGTCCCGTCCAGGCTGCCGGTCCTTCCCGACGTCCCGGCGAGCGCGTTCACCGCTCCCCCAGGGGAGATGGCCCAGAGCACGTTGTACTCGGCGTCCGCGACGTAGATGATACCCGTGGCGCCCACCGCCACCCCCGTGGGGCGCGAGAGGACGCTCGGAGGAGTGGAGGAGCAGGCGACAAGGGACAGGGCCGCCGAGCACGTCGCGAGCCGAAGCGCTCTCATGGACTCCCTCTCCTCGCTCTCACTCCGCCTCCGGGCGCGCGTTGGTCCCGGGGGGACCCGTGTGAACGCACCTTGGCGGAGTTCCTGGAGGGAACGAGCGGCCAGGGCCGTTCCCTAGAGAAACTGGTGGTGAGGGAGAGAATCGAACTCTCGACCTAGGGATTATGAGACCCTCGCTCTAGCCGACTGAGCTACCTCACCTCAAGCACTGGCGCCCACGGCCGCGCCCGGCGTGTCGGTGCCCGTGGGTACCTAGCATGGTGCGACGGGGCCGGCAACACTGGTCTCGCTTAGGGAATCGCCTCGGCCGGGCCACCGGCGGGCGCCGCGGCGACAGGCCCGGACGCCGTCCCGGAGCCGCGTGCCGGCCGCCGCTAGCGCGGCGGCTCGCCGCCGGCGGCATCCGCTCCCGGCTCCGCCACGTACTGCTCCTCCTCTCGCGAGAGCTCCTCTCCGACCTCCTCGGGCGCCGCCACGATGTTGGCGATGCGGATGTGCCTCGAGAAGAGGAAGACGAGGCCGAACGCGCTCTGCTGGGCGAGCTGGACCGCCCACAGCACGTTCGCGTAGGCGGCTCCGCGCGTGTCCACCACCTGCTTGGGGAGGAAGAGGGCGAGCCCCAGCATGGTGGCCGCCTGGAAGGTGCCGACCATGCCCGGCCCCGCCGGGATCATGACTCCCACGACGAGGACGCCCAGCACCGTGAAGGCGGCCAGCGCCGACAGGTGAATGTCGAAGCCGATGGCGAGCACGAGCATGCCCACGCCGTTCAAGGCCCAGTAGGCGCCCGTGAGGAAAAAGAAGAGAGCGATCTTCCGCCGCGAGGGAACGAGGCGAAGCCCGTGGATGAAGGCGTCCATCATCCCGGAGACCCGCTCGGCGAGCTTCTCGGAGATGGGGTCGACGAGCCGGTGCGTGAGGCGGACGGCCCGCGCCCGGTGCCTGTTGGCGAAGACGAGGAAGGCGAGCAGGGCGGCGAAGATCAGGAAGACGGCCACGCCACCCGCCCGGAGGAAGTGAAGCCCGGGCGTTCCCTCGGGCACGGCGAGCAACGTGACGACGAGCAGGCCGGCGGTGAACAGGCCGTCGGCCACCCGCTCCACCACCACGCTGGAGAGCGCCGCCGAGACCCGCAGGCGGGGGCGCTCCGCGATGAGGTACGGCCTCGCGAACTCTCCCAGGCGGAAGGGCAAAAGGACGAGCGCCATCCAGCCGACCGCCGACGCGGCGTTGAGCTTGCCGAAGGAGACCTTGGCCACCGGCTCGAGGAGGATGCCCCACCGGTAGGTCCTCGCCAGGTGGATGGCGGTGAGGATGGCGAGATAGGGGATGAGCCAGAAGTAGTCGGCAGCGCGGATCGCCTCCCAGATGGCGCCGAGGTCCCTGCCCCGGAGGGTGAACCAGAGGGCGCCGCCGGAGACGAGGAGGCCGAGAGCGGCCTGCAAAAAGCGCTTCACAAGAGCTCCTCCCCGGCGAGCACGCGCCGCGGGTTCTCCCGGCACAGGCGCCGCGCCTCGGCCGATCCCGCCTTCTTCTCCAACGCCGCGAGCGCCTCCTTGATCCAGCGCTCCGCCTCGACGGGGCCGTGCAGGTCGGTGGCAGCCACCCCGTAGAGCCCCTCCGCGAGGAAGCGCTCCGCCAGCTTCCTCGCCACCCGCCCGTACCGGCCGATGAGCGCACCGAAGTCGAGCTGCAGCGCCGCGCCCAGCCGGGCCGACTCCTCCGCCCGGCCGGGCCGCTCGAACTCGCTGCAGCGCTCCGGGTGGGCGAGGAGAGGGACGAGCCCCTTCAGCCGGATGCGGAAGAGCAGGTTCGGCAGCTGCGGCACCGAGCCCGCGAAGGGGAGCTCCACGAGCACGTAGCGTCCCGCCGGTCCGAGCGCCCGGGGCTCGCCCCGCCCCACTCGCTCGAGGAACGCCTCGTCGAGGAAGTTCTCCGCCCCGCGGTGAAGCTCGAGCGGGACTCCTTCGCTCTCCAGCAGGGCGACGAGGGCGCGGAGGCGCTCCTCGCACAGCGAGGCGTCCTGGCTGGGGAAGTCCGCGCGGGCGTGGGGCGTCTGGGCGGCAGCGCGGTAGCCGACCGCGGCGAGCGCCTTCGCGGCCGAGAGGGAATCCTCCGGGCCGCGGCAGCCGTCGTCCACGTCCCACAGGAGGTGACAGTGCAGGTCGACAAGACCCGGCGGCTCCGCGTTCGAGATGGCCATCTGCGGCGGCTTATACCACCCGCGACTCCTGGCGGGCCCCGAAAGGAAGCACGGCGGGAGCGCCCGCCCATCCCCTCGGACGGCTGGCGCTCGCGAGCCCCGCCGTCAAGGGACGGGGTGGGCCGCGGGGCGACCGCTCGCCGCGCGCTCGACTTCCTCCCACACGAGCCGCGCCATGGCCGTTCGGGTCTCCACCGTCCCTGACCCCACGTGCGGGGTGAGGACGACGCGGTCGAGCGCCCGCAGGCGCTCGGGCACTCTCGGCTCGTCCCGGAAGACGTCGAGGCCCGCCGCGAAGAGGTGACCGCTCTCCAGGGCCTCGGCGAGCGCCCCCTCGTCCACCATGGGGCCGCGCGCCGTGTTGACGAGCACCGCTCCCGTCTTCATCCGGGCGATGCGATCGCGCGAGAGGAGGTCCCGCGTCGCCTCGGTCAGGGGGCAGTGGAGGGAGACGAAGTCGCTCTCCGCGAGGAGGCGCTCGAGCGAGGCGCGTTCCGCCCCCGGGAACTCGACCTCGCGAGGCCCGCTGTAGAGGATCCGGAGAGAGAAGCCGAGGGCGCGGCGCGCCACGGCTTGGCCGATGCGGCCGAAGCCCACGATGCCGAGCACCTTGCCGGATACCTCCGTCCCCAGGAAGAAGTCGGGCGCGGCCGCCCGCCACCCGCCGGCGCGGATGAGCCGATCGCCCTCCGCCACCCGGCGCGCGGCCGCGAGGAGGAGGGCCATCGCCAGGTCCGCGGTCGCGTCCGTGAGCACGTCGGGAGTGTTCGTCACCCCCACGGCGCGCCGGCGGCAGGCGGCGAGGTCGATGTGGTTCACGCCCACGCCGTAGGAGCAGACGCGCCGGATCCGGGGAAGGGCCGCGAGCAGCGCCTCGTCCACCCGGTCCAAGTAGGTGACCACCAGGATGTCGGCCGTCCGGGCCGCCTCCGGCAGGGCCTCCGGAGCCGGCGGCGTTCGCTCCCCGCCCCGGACCTCGCAGCTCTCACGGAGCCGCTCGGGAACGCCCCCGGGAAGGGCCCGCAGGAGGTACACCGTCGGCTTCACGGCAAAGCCTCCCCTTCGTCGGCGTCGCCGCCGTCTCCGGCGCGCTCGCCCGGCACCCGGTACTCCTCGCCGAGCCACTTTCCCAGGTCCACGAGGCGGCAGCGGGCCGAGCAAAATGGCCAGTCCCGGTTCGCCGGCCGGGGCCCGGCCTTCCGAGAGCAAACGGGGCAGTGACCGGAGGGCCCCATCCCTAGCTCCCCGTGCAGCCGGGGGGCAGGAACTCGGCCATGGCCTCCAGGAGGCGCGCCCGCTGCACCGCACCGCGGAAGACTTTCCGGACCCGACCGTCAGGGTCCACGATGTAGGTCCTCGGGAACTCGGTGACGCCGAAGGTTCGCGCCACCTCGCCGCGCTTGTCGAGCAGCACCGGGTAGGGGATGGCGAAGCGCTTCACGGTCGCGGCCACGTCGTCCGGGGCGGACTCCTCCGTGACGCCGACGATCTCCTGGCAGCGGCCGCGGACTTCCCGCCAGGCCTGGGCCAGCGCCGGGAGCTCCTCGTTGCAGGGGGCACACCAGGTGGCCCAGAAGTTCACGGCCACCACCTTGCCGCGAAGGGCGGAGAGCCCGAGGGTCGTCCCGTCCAGGCCGGGGAGATCGAACGAGGGAGCCTCCCGGTTCTCCGGGGAGGCGCCGGAGCCGGAGGCCCCGTTCGCCTTTAGGACCTGCGCCACGCCCAATCCGACCAGGACGAGCGCCGCGAGCTTGAGCCAGTTCCGCATGAGCTCCCGAGTATAGCGGGACGGGCCCACGGCGCTCCCGCCCCGCCTTCATGGTTCTTCATCGATTATTCGACATGGCCGGGCGGTCCGATCCTAAGATGAACCCTTTCAATCGCCATGATCCCCTACTTCCCCCTTTGCTTCCCGGCGCTTGCTTCGAAGGTGAACCGGGTCCGCCGGCCTCTTCCCGAGACTTCGGGGGAGGGTCGATGAGCAGGAAGGTCGGCCTCCTCCTCCTCGCCGTCGCGATAGCGGGTGCCCTGGCCGGCGGCGTCTGGTTCCTTAAGACAAGGGGCCACCAGTCCCAGATGCAGTTCGACACCGCCAAGGTGGAGCGCGGGAGGCTCATCGCCAAGGTCACCGCCACCGGGACCCTGTCGGCCATCGTCACCGTCCAGGTCGGGACCCAGGTCTCGGGGCGCATCGCCGCCCTCTACGCCGACTTCAACTCGCCCGTGAAGAAGGGCCAGGTCATCGCCAAGATCGATCCGCTCCTCTACGAGGCGACCGTCGACCAGGCGAAGGCGAACCTGGTGGCGGCGGAGGGGAACCTGGTGAAGTCGCAGGTGCAGGCGGTGGACGCCCGGCGCCAATTCGTGCGCCAGAAGCAGCTTCGCGACCAGAAGCTGAACGCCCAGCAGGACCTCGACACCGCCCAGGCGAACGCGGACGCGGCGGACGCCCAGGTGAAGGCCTCGGAGGGGGCGGTGGAACAGGCCCGGGCGGCGCTCCGGCAGGCGCAGGTGAACCTGGACTACACCTCCATCGTCTCGCCGACCAAGGGAACGGTCATCTCCCGGAACGTCGACGTCGGGCAGACGGTGGCGGCTTCCCTGCAGGCGCCCACGCTCTTCCTCATCGCCGAGGACCTCTCCAAGATGCAGGTGGACACGAGCGTGGCCGAGAGCGACATCGGGCGGCTCAAGCCGAACATGGAGGCCACCTTCACGGTCGACGCCTACCCCTCCCAGGTATTCCGCGGAGTGGTGCGCCAGATCCGCCAGGCCCCCCAGACGGTGCAGAACGTGGTCACCTACGACGCGGTGATCGACGTCGACAACTCCGAGCTGAAGCTCATGCCGGGGATGACCGCGAACGCCACCTTCGTCTACGCGCAGAAGGACGACGTCGTCAAAGTTCCGAACGCCGCGCTCCGCTTTCGCCCGCCGCCGGGGATGCTCGCCGCCATCGCCGGCCAGCGCAACCACGCGCCCGGGTCGCCGGGGCGGGCCGGGGGAGGAGCGGAGCCGCCGGACCGGCGCACGGTCTACATCCTCGCGCAGGACCAGCCCGCGCCGCGCCGCATCCACATCGGCATCTCGGACGGGACCTTCACCGAGGTCACCGACGGCGACGTGCAGCCGGGCGAGCTCGCCGTCACCGACGCCGTGGGCGGGCCGCCGACCGGAATCGCTGCGGGGCTGCGCCGGGGTCTCTAAGAGAATCGCCTTGGACTCTCTTCCGCTCGTCCAGCTCGAGAACGTCGTCAAGACCTACGTGATGGGCGACGTCGAGGTCCACGCCATGCGGGGGGTCACCCTCTCCGTCGCGCAGGGCGAGTTCACCGCCATCATGGGAGCTTCGGGCTCCGGCAAGTCCACGCTCATGAACATCGTGGGCTGCCTCGATCGGCCGACGAGTGGGCGCTACCTCCTCGACGGGAAGGAGGTCTCGCGGCTCTCCACCGAGAAGCTCGCCGAGGTCCGCAACCGCACCATCGGCTTCGTCTTCCAGAACTTCAACCTCCTCTCCCGCACGAACGCCCTCGAGAACGTCGAGCTCCCGCTCCTCTACGCGGGCGTCGGCACCGCGGAGCGCCACCGCCGCGCCGCCGAGTCGCTCGCCCTGGTGGGGCTCGCCGACCGCGCCCAGCACCATCCGAACCAGATGTCCGGAGGGCAGCAGCAGCGCGTGGCCATCGCCCGCGC
>Ga0335078_10015894_pt1 | contig 11171 bp, 11 predicted proteins | sample Lox_Sample_32_FD_206711 | JGI IMG/M metagenome (GOLD analysis project Ga0335078, IMG submission 206711) | Soil microbial communities from Loxahatchee National Wildlife Refuge, Florida, United States - Lox_Sample_3.2 | ecosystem: Environmental > Terrestrial > Soil > Wetlands | place: USA...
AGCGGCGCCGCTTCCCCACTTCGTTGCCGCCATCTCGGACCCGGAGCTCCGGGCGATCGTAATTTGCCCGTCAAATCCGTTTATCAGCATCGAGCCGATACTCACGTTGCCGGGTATACGGCAAGCGCTTCGGACCAGCGCTGCCCCCATTGTGGCCGTAGCTCCGATTATCGGCGGAGAGGCGGTCAAGGGCCCGACGGCGAAGATGATGCGTGAGCTTGGAATGGAGGTCAGCGCCGAAACCGTGGCCGAACGCTACGCCGACTTTCTGGATGGCTATATTCTCGATCATCGAGACGCTTCCCTCGTTGCCAAATTGCGTATTCCAGCCGTCGCGACCAATGCCTTGATGGTATCGCTGGCCGATCGCGAGCAACTGGCAAAAACGGTGCTATCCTTGGCCGACGATCTGTTGCAGCATCGGGGCTGAGGCCGCTGTCATAAAGAATTAGGACAGACGCTTGGCTCGCGGCACGGCAAAAGAGCGGGTGGTGGTTTTCCCGCCCTTCTGATGGAAGCGCTCAATGGCGAACGATCGACGAACGTCGCATCGCGACATTTGGGCCGTTATTCCGGTCAAGGAAACAACCATCGCAAAGCAACGGCTGGCGGATACCCTGTCGCCCCGGCTGCGGCGCGACTTGGCGCTCGCCATGTTCCAGGACGTGCTGGGAGCCGTTGCGGCCGTGCCGGAGTTGCAGGGTATCGCTGTCGTGACCGTGGACCGGGACGTGGCTGAGGTCGCGCGACGCTTCGGCACGGAAATCTGGTCCGATGGTGCGCGTGACGGTCATACCGGCGCTGTCCAAGCAGCCGCAAGGCGTTTGGCGGTGAACTCGTCGACAATGCTGACAATCCCTGGCGATGTTCCGCTGGTAACACGGAGCGATATCACCGGCGTTTTGGCTGTGCACGCGGCGAGACCAGCTTTCACCATTGTTCCGGCGTGGGACGAGCAAGGCTCGAATACGGTCGTGTGTTCGCCAGCCGACGTCGTACCGCTCCGGTTTGGTCCCGACAGCTATTTCCCGCACCTTGCGGCAGCGCGCGCCCGTAGGCTAACGCCGACGATCGTCAGCAACAGCGCCATCGCTCTCGATGTCGACGAACCTTCCGATCTGGTGAAATTCATGACTAGGCATTCCGCCACGCGCAGCTTCAGGCTGCTCGACGAATGCCGCACGGAATGGGATCGCGATTCAGTGATCCTTGATACACAATGAATGACCCTGTTCGCACGTTGGCTCTTGCGAGCGACGGTCACCGGCTTTCCGACGCCAAAATATTTGCTTTGTTGGAAGATGGCTGTGATCTTCCCACGATGATGAAAGCCGCGGCGGAATTGCGCGATCGCGGGCGCGGCGCCACCGTTTCCTATTCGCGAAAAGTGTTCATTCCGCTCACGCAGCTTTGCCGCGACAGCTGTCACTATTGCACGTTCGCCCATCCGCCGCGGCGCGGGACGCGCGCTTATTTGAACAAGGAAGAGGTGCTCGCTATCGCCCGTGCCGGTGCACAAGCCGCATGTCACGAGGCGCTGTTCACATTGGGTGACAAGCCCGAGCGGCGCTACCGCATCGCCCGCGATGAATTGGAGCAGCTCGGGCACTCCACGACGATTTCCTATCTTCGCGAGATGGCGGCGCTGGTGTTGGAGCAAACGGGCCTGCTTCCCCACCTCAATGCCGGCGTGATGGATGCAGATGAGCTTTCGTCCTTGCGAGGCGTTTCGGTGTCGCAGGGTTTGATGCTCGAAAGTTCTGCGGAGCGGCTTTGCGCTCGCGGCGGTCCCCATTACGGCTCTCCCGACAAGAGCCCCTCGGTTCGGCTTGAGGTTATTCGTGCCGCTGGCGAAGCGGCCATACCGTTCACGTCCGGCATTCTTATCGGCATCGGCGAGACTCGCCGCGAGCGGCTCGCCGCCTTGCTTGAGCTGCGCGCTTTGCACGAGCGATACGGCCATCTCCAGGAAATCATCGTTCAGAATTTTCGCGCCAAGCCCGGCACCAAAATGGCGGGTCGCTGCGAGCCGAGCCTCGAAGACCATCTCTGGACAATTGCCGCGGCACGGCTTGTCTTCGGCGCCGAAATGAACATTCAGGTGCCACCCAATTTATCGCCCGGTGTTCTTGGGCAGCTCATCGCCGCAGGGATCAACGATTGGGGCGGCGTGTCGCCGGTTACCCCCGACCACGTCAATCCCGAACGGCCCTGGCCGCAGGTCGAGACACTCGCGGAAGAGACCGCCAAAACTGCGAAGGTTTTGGTCGAACGCCTTGCCTTGTATCCGACCTACGTCGAGCGTCCGGAAAAGTGGCTCGATCCGGCGCTGCACACGGCCGTTGCGCGCGCTTCGGATGCCGAGGGCTTCGCGCGTGCCGACCGATGGATGCCAGGAACGTTAGGCAAACCCGTCGCCGACTCGGTACGCGCGCTCAGCATTACCAGACACGACGCGATCACGGCGCGGGCCGTGGCGGGTCAAACGCTGACCGAAGATGAGATCGTCGCACTGTTTGGCAGCCGCGGTGATGCTTTTCGTGCGGTGTGCGCGGCGGCCGACGCGCTGCGTGCCGCAACCTGTGGCGACCAGGTGACCTACGTCGTCACGCGCAACATCAACTATACGAATATTTGCCTCTATCGCTGCAAGTTCTGCGCCTTCTCCAAGGGCAAGTTGAGCGACCACTTGCGCGGGCGCCCCTACGACCTCGGGCTTGAAGAGATTCAACGACGAACAGTGGAGGCCTGGGACAGGGGCGCGGTTGAAGTGTGTCTGCAGGGTGGAATTCACCCTGATTACGATGGTTCCACCTACATCGCGATTTGCCGGGCCATCAAAGAGGTCTGCCCGCAGATTCATATTCACGCTTTTTCGCCGCTCGAAATCTGGCACGGCGCTTCGACGCTCGGCGTTTCCGTCGAAACATTCCTCGCCGCATTGAAACAGGCCGGGCTTGGCTCCCTGCCCGGAACGGCGGCGGAGGTGCTCGACGACGAAGTGCGCGCATTGATCTGCCCCGACAAGGTGACGACGACGCAGTGGCTCGACATCGTCGAGACCGCACACCGGGTCGGCCTCAGAACGACCGCGACGATCATGTTCGGCCACGTCGACCGCTATCGGCACTGGGCGCGCCATCTGTTGCGGCTGCGCGATCTGCAATGCCGGACAGGCGGCATCACCGAGTTTGTGCCGCTGCCGTTCGTGCCAATGGAGACGCCACTGCACCTTCGCGGGCTGAGCCGCCTCGGACCTACATACCGCGAAGCCGTGCTCATGCATTCAGTCGCGCGTCTCGTGCTGCATCCGCTGGTAAAGAACATCCAGACTTCATGGGTCAAGATGGGTAGGGACGGCGCTGCCGCTTGTCTCACTGCGGGAGCCAACGATCTCGGCGGCACGCTGATGAATGAGAGCATCACGCGCGCCGCCGGTGCGCTGAATGGCGAGGAAATGCCCCCGCAAGCGATGGAGCACGTCATCGCTTCCTGCGGCAGACGGCCGCGCCAGCGGACCACATTGTACGGCGGTGTCGGTGCCGAGCGGGTTGCCGCGTCATTCGGTGCTGCGCCGTTACGACAGCCGCCGGCGACGCCCGTGTCCCAACAACAGCTTGGCCGGCAAGCGGCTGATCCAATCCGCGCGGACGCTTAAGTCCGGCGCCATCGGGAGGAGCAAACAATGGATCTCGGCGTTTTCCTGCCTACCAAAGCGAAATCGTGGGAAGACGCGCAGCGCGCGGAAGAACTCGGTTGCAGCCACGCTTGGTTCTACGACACGCAATTGCTCAGTGCGGACGTGCTCGTGGCCATGGGCGCTTCGGCCATGAAAACCTCGCGCATCAAATTATGCGCCGGCGTTTTCATTCCTTCCAATCGCAACGCTGCCGTCGCCGCGAACGCGCTGGCAACGCTCAATGCGCTCGCGCCGGGTCGCGTCGTTTTTGGCACGTCGACCGGGTACACCGGACGTCGGACCATGGGGCTCGGGCCGGTAACGCTGGCGCGGCTGGAACAGTACGTGCAAGCCGTCGAAGGCCTGCTGCACGGCAAAACCGTCGAATGGTCGGAGGAAGGCGGCACCCACAAGATCCGTTTCCTCAATCCGGATCTCGGTCTGATCAACATCAAGGACCGGATACCGACCTTCTTGTCCGCTTTCGGTCCCAAGGCCCGTGCGCTGACCGCAAAGCTTGGCGCCGGATGGATCGGCAGTGCCACTTATCCGCAGCGTGAGCAAGCGGAGCTGGAGGAATTTCGCGCCGCTTGGCAACGGAACGGCCGCGATGTCAAGGAGGTCTATGCGATTTGCGGATTCGGCGGCTGCGTGCTCAGCGAGGGCGAGGCGGCGGACAGTCCGCGCGCCATGGCGCAGGCCGGGCCTTACGCGGCCATCGCATTTCACAACCTTGTCGAAGAAGATCAGTTCGGGTCGGTATTTCCCGTGGGTGACAGCTTTCCGTTCAAGGCCGAACTCGAAGCCTATCGCAAAGTGTATCAGACCTACGAACCGGCCGATGCACGCTATCTAACCAATCATCGCGGCCATCTGATGTTCCTGCGGCCCGAGGAAAAGCACGTTACCGCGAACGTCATTCGCGGCCTGACGCTGACCGGCACGCGCGCCGAGCTCGTCGAGCGGGTCAAAGGTCTCAAGGCGCTGGGTTACAACCAGATAGGCGTCAACATGGTGCCCGGGCATGAGAAGGAGATGATGCAGCAGTGGTCCGACGTGATGGCGAAAATCTAAATCGCCGACGGACGTTGCCGTTTGCAGAACGTTTTTCGCAAAAGAGAAAAGGGAGGATGCCATGAGTGTGCGTCGTGTTGTCACCGGAACTTCCGATGGCAAATCAAAAATTGTGTCGGACGGCGGCACCCGCCGCAGCAAGGCTTTCAAGAATATTCCCGGCCAATCGGCGGCGCTGGTTTGGTCGACGCCGGCGATGCCGACATTGCCGATCGACGGTACCGACGTGGTCTCGGAAAAAAGCACCTATGTGCCGCTGGCCCCCGGCGAGACGCGGCTGATGATCGTGACATTCGCTCCCGATTCTGTCTTCGCGACCATCGATCCCGTCGCCGGCTTTCAGGAATTCGCCGAGCACGTTCCCGATTTGGCGGCGACCATGGAGCCCGACAATCCCGGCATGCATCGGACGCAGACAGTCGATTACGGCATTATTCTCGAGGGCGAAGTGTGGGCGGAGCTTGACGACGGCAAGCAGGTTCATCTCAAGCCACATGACGTCATCATTCAGAACGGCACGCGGCATGCTTGGCGGAACAAGGGCGACAAGCCGGTAAAAATTGCCTTCGTTCTGATCGGCGCACAAGAGAAGAAGTAGCAATCAGTCGATCCCGCAGCCGAAAAATACCGAGGTCGCTCGCGATCGCCTGCGCCGGGTTTTGAATAGGGAACAAAAAAAGCCGACCCTGCTGTCGTCAAGAGGGAATACGATTTTAGTTCCACCGCGTGCCGCCTCCGAAGCTTAGGCCGATCGGAACCGCGATGGATCGTCGATTGTATGTCGGAACGCCAGGGCGGTAGTCACACCGACACCCGGAACGGTCATAAGCCGTCGTGTTGATTCGGCGGACTTTGCCAAGCGATGTACCTCTTTATCGAATTTAGCCTGCTGTCGGCAAATGTGTTCATGGATCGACAGAAGGGGATCGACCACAGCGCGAAGTTGATGATCCTCGGCTGCCAGTTCGCCAACTAGGCAGCGACAGGGTCTTCCTGACGTGAATGACCCGAAGGTGACTCTCACGGTCGCCAATTATTGCATTGCGAAACGTTACTCGATCACCTCGTCGGCGGTAGCGAGCATCGTAGTCGGCAGGGTGAGTCCAAGCGCCTTGGCGGTCTTGAGAGTGACGGCGAGATCGAATTTGGTCGGCTGCTCGACCGGAAGGTCGCTCGGCTTCGCTCCGCGCAGAATTTTGTCGACATATTCGGCAGCGCGCTGGAACAAAGCTGGAAAGTTTGCTCCGTAAGATATGAGGCCCCCTGCTTGGACATTAATGCGGTTATCGAAGATCGTCGGCAGCCTCGCGCCGAGCGCAAGCGTGACGATCGGCGTTCTGTTGACCAGAGTGAGGGTGTCACCCACGACATAAATTGCGTCCGCTTGGGATTTAACAGTCTCGAAGACGGGTGCAATATCCTCCGTGCGCCGGATCCCGTGGGGCGCGACTTCGAGGCCTAGCGCGCAAGCCGCAGCCTGAACTTCGCCCGACTCCCGCACAGTTGAGGGATAGTTGGCATTAAACATGATTGCCAACCGGCGGAGATTAGGGACCGCATCACGCAAGAGTTCAAGCCGCTTGCCAGTGATATCTGTATTCTGGAGCGACATTCCAGTGACGCTGCCGCCCGGGCGCGCCAGGCTCTCGACAAAGCCGTTGCCGACCGGGTCGCCCGCGATTGCAAAGACAATCGGGATGACTGCCGTCGCCTGCTTTAATGCAGCAACGGTGCCTCCATAAGTAACAATGACATCGACCTTCTGCCGCACGAACTCGGTCGCAATCTCGGCGACGCGCTCCGGGCGTCCTTCCGACCAGCGATACTCGATCGCGACGGTGCGACCTTTGATCCAGCCGAGTCGACTTAGTCGCTGGATAAAAACGGCAGTTTCTATATTCCAACCCGAAACGTCAGGGGTCATGAGCCCAATGGTCGGGAGCTTGGCCGGCTGCTGTGAGCGCGCGGCGAGCGGCCACAAGGCCGCTGCACCGCCGAGCACAGACATAAATTCTCGCCTTCCAATGCGGATCGCCATTTGACCCCTCGCCAATGGGATCATGCCCGCTCCAATGAGGAATAGAGTATCGCGCCCTAATCGGCAGGTCTGCGGCTGGCTTCACGATTGCTGACAGCGAAAAAGCACGTTGTTTTTCTGCGGTGCGCAAATGACGGCCCGTCGCCAGCTCTTTGCCGAGTGATTTGGTGAGGCCGATCAGACCGGCTTTAGCGGCGCTGTGGGCCGATGTGTCTGGATTGCCTTCCTTGCCGGCGATTGACGCCATGTTGACTATGCGTCCATAGCCGTGCGCAATCAAAAGGGGAATGAGAGCGCGTGCGCAAAGGTAGGGGCCAACGAGAGCGACCTCGATGACCTTGCGCCATTCATCGGGCGCATATTCCCAAGTCGTCTTATTTGGACCGGTGATTCCCGCGTTGTTGATGAGGATATCGATGTTGCCATTGTCCGAAATGTTTTGCGGCTGGCGCCGTCGACACTTGCCGCGTCGCTTACGTCCGCAAACCGAGCATGGACGCGTCCTGCGGCTTCGAGCCGTTCAGCGGCGGTGCCGAGTGCGGCACCCGCAGCAGACGTTCCGCGCAGGCATAGCCGATACCGGCACCGCGCGGAATCACCGCGCCATGGCTGGAAAGGTCGATCGTGCTCACCATGCTGCCGCTTATCGATCGAAGTGAACAGATACAGCACCAAACGATCCGAAGTCGGCTTCGAAATGAGTTCCGGGTTCGGCCGTCACCATCTTTGCCATGGCGCCGCTCATCACGATGTCGCCAGCGCGAAGACGGTCTCCGAGCCGCGTCAAAGCCCCCGCAAGCCAGGCGACCGCATTTGCAGGGTTGCCCAGACAGGCAGCACCGCGGCCCTCAGCGCTGACTGAACCATCGACGCGAACCTGGACCTGGAGATTGGCAAGTTCTGGCAGGATTGGCTTCCATCTCTGACGGCCGAGGACCACCAAGCCCGATGAAGCATTGTCGGCGACGGTGTCTTCGAAACGGATATTCCAGTTCTTTATACGGCTTCCGCATACCTCGACGGCAGGCAAGACGTAATCGGTTGCCGTGACGACCTGCTCGGCGTTCAGATCCTCTCCGGCCAGATCGGTCTTCAGAACGAACGCGATTTCCGGCTCAACGCGGGGCTGCAATACCGCCCGCGGCTCGATATGAGCGCCATCCTCCAAAATCATATCGTTGAACAAGGCTCCATAATCGGGCTCGTGGACGCCGAGCTGTTCCTGAACCGCCTTCGAGGTCAGCCCGATCTTGCGGCCGATGGGTACGCGCCCAGTTTTGACCCAGGTATCGTAGGTCGCCCGCTGCACGGCATAAGCTGCTGCCAGCCCCGAAACTTCCGCCCGTACCGGGTCGGTCGGGGTCCCGGTTTTGTAGGCTTCGAGAATGCGATTGGCGATTTCGACGGTGGTCATCATCACAACCTTTTCGTTGAATACCGGTGCCTTTGCCGGGGAGACACAATCTCCCCGGCCGGGTCGACGGCGTTCGTAGCGCGAACTCAGTGGTTATAAGCGCCAAGGCGTTTCAGAGCGCGCTGCGCAAAGTTCGCATCGACCAGCGTCTTGGCATCCACCGGCTTGGTTCCCATGACGCTGGCATAATAGGTCGCCATGTCTTGCAACCCGGCCATATCAACGCCCGCGTCGGGATCGGCATAAGCGAAGACGATACGATCATAGAGCGCGCGATTTTTGACCGGCGTGTATTTCATGAGAATTTCGGCCATTTCGCCGCGTCCTTCCGGCTTCTTCAACGCCTCGAGGTAATCGCGGGCGCCCTGCATGTAGGCCGCAATCACTCGTTCGCCGGTATCGCGCGATTTCACCAACAGATTAGGTCCAAATTGAAGAACGGCAACTGTTAGTCCCTTCGGCGCATAAGTTTCGACCGACTTGAATTTTACTGCTGCCTGCGCGCCGACTGCGATCGTCGCCAGCGGCTCCGAAACATGCGCCGCATCTGCGCCGCCGGTTTTGAGCGCGGCGATCATGCTGGGGAAGGGTACATTGACCGTCTGCACGTCGTTGATTGTAAGGCCGCCGAGCTTGAGGTATCGCGTTGCGAAGTAGTCAGTAAGGTTGGGACGCGGTTCGAGAATGGCGAGTTTCAGACCCTTCAAATCCGCAAAATCCTTGACCTTGCCCTGGTCAATGAGCTCCTTGCGAACCATCAAAAACCCTGATTCGAACCCGGGCACGTAGCTGCTTAAGCCCCCAGCGATACGCACATTAACGCCGCGCTCGATCGCATTGATCATTTCCGGGCCGAATGCGCCGCCAACCGCGTCGATTTGTCCGGTAGCCAGCGCAGGAAACGCATCGGGACCGAACATGCCTTTGACGAATTCGACGTCGAGGCCTTCCTTCGTGAAGTAGCCGTGCTCGGCGGCGACGTACAGGCCGGCTTCGGCGAGAATGCCGATGACGCCGATCTTGATCTTGTCTGCTGCACTTGCGGGTCGCGACTGTACGATGATGCAAAGTGCCACAACGGCCGCCAACAACACGCGGCCAATGACTGGGGTCCTGTTTGACATGGTTTGAGTCTCCTTTCGTTTCCTCTGGTTTGTGGTGAGTTTTGTCGTTTGATAATGCGCCTTCACCTCAGGCGTCGTGCTGCTTGAACAAAATCGCTGCGGAATTGGCCTTCGGATTGATAGATCAACGTGTCGTGCTCGTTGAAAATCCAGCGCGAAACGTTGACGATCGGAGACCCCAGGGGGACACCCAGTAAAAAGGCCAGCTCGGCATCGGCCGTCCCAAGGGCGATAAGCTGGTCACCTCTCACCGCGTGAAAGTGTCGTGAAGCCTCAATGGCGCGGTAAAGCGACCTGGTGTTGAAAATGTCGGCGCCGATTTCGTCCACGACACGCCGGTCAACATAAGAAAGGCCGATCAGATAGGGGACGCCGCCGCGTCGCAGCAGGCGGCGGACCACGTGATATCTTGGCGCCAGCCTGCCTCGTTCGGTTTGCGGCATTTCCGGGAGGCGTCCTGGCCTCGCCAGCTCCAGGACGTCGCCTTCGATGCTGTCGGAATCTTTGACAAGATCGGACCACGAATTGGGAAGCGGTTGCCAGAGCGTTTCGCGGGGTCTGCCGATAACTTCGGTTCCGCGTCCGCGGCGGCTGCTGAGTAAACCTTCACGTTGAAGAAAGCCGACCGCCTGCCGCACCGTGGCCCTTGTCACGCCGAACTCGGCCGCAAGATCTTCCAGGGCTGGTATCGTCTGGTGAAGACGCCATTTTCCGGATTTGATTTGATGGCGAAAATGAATGATGAGCTGAACGTAGATCGGCGTTACGCCGCTGAGCTGCAGGTCAATCCCGTTGCCCCGGTCCTTCCGCTGCCCGCGAGCGCTCGCCGGTCGCGCGATTTTGAGGGCTTTTCTCTTCACTGCGCGCCCGTTTGTTTCTTCTTCGCAAAGACGATCGGCTCGCAGACCTTTATTATGTCGCCGCGGATATAGGCGGTCGATTCGAGACAGCGCACGGACCGCTCGTCGTCGACCGAGAGCTGAACCGTCGCAAGCGGCGCATTGAGCGGCACGTTTAACAGCCGCGATATCTCGCTATCGGCAATACCGAACCGTAGTGTCTGAACCGCACGCCGGGCGCTCACAAAGCGATCGGTCAATTTGATCGCAGGGGTATTCAGCAACTCTGCGCGGTCCGCCTTTTGGCAAGTGCGATCGTCGACATAACTGTCTTCAACGATCAGAGGCATGCGGCCACGCCGATATAACCGCCGGATATGGCGATAACGGCGAGCCAACGTAGCATGCTCGCGAAGCTCGGCCGGAATGTCCTTGACTTCTTTATCTTTCAGCAACTTGAACGCCAAACCGTCGTAAGCGCGCACGGCGCCCGGCCAGTCCGTCGCGACGTCGTACCAAAGTGTGGCCTGCGGTTTGGCGACGACAAAGGTTCCACGACGGCGCGAACATTCGACCAGGCCCTCCGCCTCAAGCGCGCCGATCGCCTTGCTCACGGTCGCTGGATTGACGCTGAACTGTGCAGCAAGCGCATCCAGGTTCGGAATTCGTTCGCCTACCGGCCATTGATTTCGCACGATGAATTTACGGAACAGCGTCGATAATTGGACATAAATCGGCGCATAGGTGTTCGACAAATCGACCGTCGGGTCCGCCAGTTCTGCGAGCAGCGGCGGATCTGATGCGTCGGAAAACGTCATGAGCGCTTCCACGGAATTAGCCGTCGCTCGGCCCAGTTCAACAATATCGATGAGGCAAGGCCGAGAATGGCGGTTACAAACAGGCCGACATACATCTTCTCGACTTCAAAAACCTGCCAGCTGGTCCAAATCAGGTAGCCAATACCGCTCTTAGCCGCCAACGATTCGGCAGTGACAATGACGAT
>Ga0335078_10015895_pt1:0-10000 | contig 11171 bp, 9 predicted proteins | sample Lox_Sample_32_FD_206711 | JGI IMG/M metagenome (GOLD analysis project Ga0335078, IMG submission 206711) | Soil microbial communities from Loxahatchee National Wildlife Refuge, Florida, United States - Lox_Sample_3.2 | ecosystem: Environmental > Terrestrial > Soil > Wetlands | place: USA...
CCGTTGACCATCGTCGTGTGAGAGTCGGTGCCGACCAGCGTGTCCGGGTACGCCTCCGGCCGGTCCCCCTCCGTCGTGAAGACGACCCGCGCCAGGTACTCCAGGTTCACCTGGTGCACGATGCCCGTGTCGGGCGGCACCACGCGGAAGTTGCGGAAGGCCTTCTGGCCCCACCGCAGGAACGCGTAACGCTCGCGGTTGCGCTCGAACTCGAGGTCGGCGTTGACCTGGAAGGCGGACGCGCTGCCGAACGCATCCACCTGCACCGAGTGGTCGATCACCAGCTCCGCCGGCAGCAGCGGGTTGATGCGCCGGGGGTCGCCCCCCAGCCGCCGCACGGCGTCGCGCATCGCGGCCAGGTCCACGACCGCCGGGACGCCGGTGAAGTCCTGCAGCAGCACGCGCGCGGGCGTGAAGCTGATCTCGTGGGCCGGCGCCGCCCCGGGCTCCCAGCGCGCCACAGCCTCGATGTCTTCGCGCCGGACGGACAGTCCGTCCTCCCAGCGCAGCAGGCTTTCGAGGAGGATCTTCAGGGCATAGGGGAGCCGGCCGATCGTATAGCCAGCCGCCTCCAGGGCGGCGAGCCGGTAGATCTGGTACGCCCGCTCGCCCACGCGGAGCTGGGCGCGCGTGCCGAAGGAATTCGCGTTGGCCATGTCCGCAATATCGCGGGGCCGTCGCGCGTAACGCCACCCGCCCAGCGCCGTCTACCTCCTGATCGTAGTGTTGGGATCGGATCCTGGACCAGGTGGGGGCCATGCGTGGTGCGCGGGTGGTGTTCGCAGGAGCGTGCGGACTGATCCTCTGGCTGACGCCGGCGCGGGCGGCGGCCCAGGAGGACGCCGGCACCGACATCATCACCGGCGTGGTGACGGACGCGGACCACCATCCTCTCGAGAACGCCACGGTGGAGGCGTACTCGCTCCAGACCGAGGTCACCCGGCGGGCGCACACCGACGAGCAGGGGCGCTACACCATCCTCTTCCCCGACGGCGGGGGCCAGTACCGGATGACGGCGCGCATGCTGGGGATGTCCCCGCGCATGGCCCTCCTGGTGCGCGACGCCGACGAGGACCGCCTGATCTGGGATGCGCGGCTGGGCGGCGGCGCCGTCACGCTCGACACCGTCAACGTCTCGACCGGCGGAGGCCTCGAGGCCGGCGAGCGACCGACCCCGGGCGAGTCGCAGCGCGGCTTCACGCCGGACCAGCTGGCGCAGCTCCCGATCGACCAGACCGACCTCGCCGCCCTGGTGGGGCTCGTGCCCGGCATCCTGCCGATCGAGGGCACGGATTCCACGGCTTCGGCGTTCTCGGTGGCGGGGCTGGGGCCCGACGCCAACGCGGTCACCCTCGATGGCCTGCTGTTCGGGAACACGACCGTGCCGCAGGAGGGCCTGCGGGACACGCGGGTCGTCACCAGCACCTACGACGTCTCGCGCGGCCAGTTCTCCGGCGGCCTGGTGGCCTCGATCACCCGCAGCGGCAGCAACGTGCTCCAGGGGTCCGGGCAGTACCAGATGATGAACCAGGACGTCGCGGTGGACGCCGGGGGCACGCCGTACTCCCAGGGCTTCACGCAGAACCAGCTCAGCGGCGGCCTCGGCGGTCCGATCGTGAAGGACCGCATGTTCATCTTCGTCTCCGGCCTCGCGCGGCTGCGCGCCGACCCGCAGCAGACCCTGCTCTCCGCCGGGCCGGGCAACCTCTCGCAGCTCGGCGTGGCGCCCGACTCCGTTGCCCGATTCCTGCAGCTCGTGGACTCCCTCGGCGTGCCGTACAACAGCGTGGCGGTATCGGACACGCGCGCCCGCGACATCTACGCCGGCATGGTGCGGTTCGACTGGGTGCTGACGAACGCGCACACCCTCACGCTACGGGCGAACTGGAACGGGACGAACCTGGATCCCTCGCGGATCACGCCGCTCTCGCTCCCGCAGTCCGGGGGCCGGAACACCACGTCCATCGGCGGCCTGATGGGCACCATGACGTCGCGCTTCGGCGCCACGGTGCTGAACGTGGCGAAGGGCTTCTGGCAGGGTTCCTCGAATCACGGCGACCCCTTCAGCCTGCTCCCGCAGGGCCGGGTGCAGGTGGCGTCGGACCTGCCCGACAGCACGACCGGCGTCACCACCCTGGTCTTCGGCGGGAACGCCGGTCTGCCGAGCCGGTCCACGTCGTCGAGCTTCGAGGGCTCGGACGAGCTCTCGTGGCTGCCGGGCTCGGGGGCGCACCGGTTCAAGGTGGGAGCCGACTGGCTGACCGAGAACAGCGACAACCTGCTCGGCGGCGACGAGTACGGCACCTACACGTACAATTCGCTCGCGGCGCTCGCGGCCGACTCGGCGGCGACCTTCCGGCGCACGCTCGGCATCACCGATCGCCGCTCCAGCGACCAGCAGTGGGGCTTCTACGCGGGCGACGTCTGGATGGCCAGCCGGCCGTTCCAGCTGACGTACGGCGTGCGCCTCGACGGGTCCTCGTTCGGCGACGTGCCGGCCGAGAACCCCGCGGTGGACTCGGCGTTCGGCCTGCGCACGGACCGCCTGCCGACCGAGTGGCGCCTCAGCCCGCGGGCCGGCTTCACGTGGACGTTCGGCAGCGCGCCCGCCGGCGGGCTGCGCTACTTCCAGCCTTCGACCTGGGTGCTGCGGGGCGGCGTCGGGGAGTTCCGGAGCCAGGCGCCCACCGCGCTCGTGGCGCAGGCGCGGTCGGAGACCGGCATGGGCCAGACCACGGCGCAGCTGTACTGCTTCGGCGGCGGCGTGCCGTTCGCCGCGTGGGGCCAGTACACCACGGACCCCGACGCGATTCCGGCGTCGTGCGACAGCACCGGGTCCGGCGGGCCGGTGCCCGCCGGGATCGAGGCCGCGCCCTCGGTGCTGGCGCTCGCGCCGGGTTTCGAGGCGCCGCGGGCGTGGCGCGCCTCGCTGAGCGTCGAGCGCCGGATCACCCAGCTGCTGCGGCTCAGTGTCGAGGGCAGCTGGGCGCAGGGGGTCGCGCAGACGGGCCTCACCGACGAGAACCTGGACGCGACGCCCCGCTTCACCCTGGCCGACGAGGGCAACCGGCCGGTGTACGTGCCGGCGAACCAGATCGATCCCGCGACCGGGGCGGCCAGCTTCACCGCATCACGCGTGGACCCCGCCTTCAGCGAAGTGCTGCTGGCGCAATCCGATCTCGAGACGCGGGCGGAGCAGATCACGGCCACGCTGGGCGGCGTCGTGGGCCCGGGCGTCCAGTTCTCGCTGTCGTACACGTGGCAGCACGCGCAGGAGCAGCAGAACGGCATCCGGGGCTCGACGGCGGCCGACCCGAACGTGGCCGAGTGGACGCCGAGCGACTACGGGCGCGAGCACAGCTTCGTGCTGAGCGTGACCTACCCGTTCTCGACCGCGCTGGAGATCACGTCCGTCGGGCGCCTGAGCTCGGGGATCCCCTTCACGCCGATGGTGGGCGGCGACGTCAACGGCGACGGCCTCCGCGACGACCGCGCATTCATCTTCGCGCCGGGCGGCGCCACGCCGGTCACGCAGGCCATGGCCCGGCTGATGAGCACGGCGTCCGCGTCGGTGCGCGACTGCCTCAACCGCCAGGTGGGTACCGTCGCCACCGGGAACTCGTGCACCGGCCCCTGGCAGGGCGCGCTGGACTTCCAGCTCAACTGGCGCCCGGCCTTCTGGGGCCTCAACCACCAGCTCCAGATCTCGATCCTGACGTACAACTTCCTCTACGGCCTCGACGAGCTGCTGCACGGGGTCAACGGCGCCGAGGGCTGGGGCCTGCAGACGCGGCCGGACCCGACGCTGCTGTACATCACGGGCTTCGATCCCTCGACGCAATCCTACAACTACCAGGTGAACGAGCGGTTCGGGGCCACCTCGGGCTCGGCCACGGCCTACCGCCCGCCGTTCCAGATCGGACTGCAGGTCCGGATGGCGATCGGGCCCGACCGCGTGCGGCAGGCCCTCGACGCCATGCGCGCGGGCGGCGGGCGCGGCGGCATGGGCGGCTTCGGGGGCGGGGGCGGATTCGGCGGCGGCGCCTTCGGACAGGGCGGATTCCGGCCGCAGCTCTCGGCCGACGCGATGGCCGCGCGTATCGATTCCGCGCTGCCCAACCCCGCCGGCATCGCGCTCGCGATGCGCGACTCGCTCAAGCTCGACTCGGGACAGGTGGTGCTGCTCGAGCCGCTGCGCGACTCTCTCGCGGCCCGGAAGGCCCAGGCGGTGGACTCGCTGCGACACGTCTTCCAGCGGGTCGGGACCACGCCGGACCGCTCCCAGCTGATCACGCTCATGCCGAAGCTCCGCCCGCTGTTCCAGGACGCGCGCGACGACGTGACGCGGGCGATCGTGAGCGTGAAGGCGATCCTCACCGAGGAGCAGTGGGGCCTGATGCCGGCGTCGGTGCGGAACTTCCAGGCGACGCCGGTCCGCCGCTTCCGCGCGGGGCCGGGCCCCGGGCAGTAGCGCGCAGCCGGCGCAAGCGGGCGCCGCCCCCCCACCCCGACCCGCCTCTCCCGGGACGGCCGGACGCGACGCTACCTTCGTGGACCCGAGCGGAGGTCCACGTGGCGGAGCGTCCGGCCGATTATCAGCCCCAGATCGACCACACGCGGTTTCTCGCCGTGCCCGAGGCCGCGCCCGACGAGCGGATCGACGTCGGCGTCCTGTTCGTCGGCGCGGGACCCGCGGGGCTGGCGGGCGCGATCCGCCTGGCCCAGCTGCTGGAAGGGGCGCCCGACGTGAAGGCGCGCCTCGGCGATACGCCGATCGCCGTCATCGAGAAGGGCAAGTACCCGGGCGCGCATCTCGTCTCCGGTGCCGTGCTCAATCCCGCCCCGCTCCGCGCCCTGTTCCCCGACCTGGCCGATGCCGCCCTGCCCTTGCGCGGTCCCGTCGCCCGCGAGGCCCTCTACCTGCTGACGGAGCGACGCGCGTTTCGCGCGCCGCTGATGCCGCCGACGATGCGCAATCAGGGGAACTACGTCGCCTCGGCGAGCGAGGTCGCCCGCTGGCTGGGCGAGCGGGCCGAAGCCCTCGGCGTGACCCTGCTCACCGAGACGGCGGCCGCCAAGGCCCTGGTCCTCGACGGCGCCGTGCGGGGCGTGCTGACCGGCGACAAGGGCCGAGGCCGCGACGGGACCCCGGAGGCCAACTTCGAGCCCGGCGTCGAGGTGCGCGCCGTCGCCACCGTGCTCGCCGAAGGCTCGGCCGGCCACCTGACGAGCGCGCTCACGCACCACTTCGGACTCCAGGGCCGCAATCCCCAGGTCTACGCGCTCGGCGTCAAGGAGGTCTGGGATGTCCCGCGCCCCCTCGACCGCGTCATCCACACCATGGGGTGGCCGCTTCGCTGGGGACGGCGCGCAGCCGAGTTCGGCGGCAGCTTCGTCTATCCGCTCGGCGAGCACCAGGTCTCGCTTGGCCTGGTGGTCGGACTCGATTACGCGGACGCGTCGCTGTCCGTCCACGACCTGCTGCAGCAGCTCAAGCTGCACCCGCTGCTCCGCACGATCCTCGACGGCGGCAGCCGCGCCGAGCACGGATGGGGCGCGCGGACCATCCCCGAAGGCGGCTTCTACGCGCTTCCGTCGCGGCTCCACGTGCCGGGCGCGCTCCTGACGGGCGACGGCGCGGGCTTCGTGAACGTGCCGGCCCTCAAGGGCATCCACTACGCGATGACGTCTGGCATGCTGGCGGCGGAGACGATCTTCGCGTGCCTGCAGGGCGGCCGTGACCCGTCGGCCCTCGGCGCGCTCGCCGGCTACGACGCGGCGGTGCGGCGCAGCGCCATCTGGCGCGATCTCTACCGCGTCCGCAACATGCGCCAGGCCTTCGGCGCCGGCCTCCTGCCCGGGGCCGCCCTCGCGGGCCTGATGACACTCACCCGCGGCGCGTTCCCCGGCGGGCGCTTCGCCGCGCGCCCCGACGCCGAGCGGCCGGTCGCACCGCGCCCCCGGACGTATCCCAAGCCCGATGGCAGGCTCACCTTCGACAAGCTCTCGAGCGTGTACGCGAGCGGCAATCGCACCCGCGACACCCAGCCCAGCCACCTGCTGCTGCGGAGCGACGTGCCGGACGACATCGCCACCGCCTGGATCCACATGTGCCCCGCCGGAGTCTACGAGTGGGCGACCGACGAGCAGGGCCGGCGCCGGCTGCGCGTGAACCCGCCGAACTGCGTCCAGTGCGGTGCGATCAGCGCCAAGGGCGGCAGGCTCACGCCGCCCGAGGGCGGCAGCGGGCCGGAGTACACGGTGACCTGACGGGAATGCCGATGCAGCGAAGCAGGCGATGACGTGATGGGGCGACGGGGGCCGCCCTCAGCGCTCCGGTCACTCCAGTACGTCCCCGATGAGCGCGGCCAGCCTCTCCAGGAAAACCCGATCCGCGCCGGTGAACGCCGCCGGCATGTCGGAGTCGATGTCGATCTCCCCGCGCACCCGGCCCTCGCGCATCACGGGAACCACGATCTCGCTGCGGGTCTCGAGACTGCAGGCCAGGTACGCCGGGTCGGCGTTGACGTCGTCCACCAGCACGGTCCGCGCTTCCCGCGCGGCGCGGCCGCAGATGCCCTGGCCGACCGGAATCCTGGTGTGCTCCGTCGGCCGCCCGCGGAAGGCCCGCAGCACCAGCGTCTCCGGATCTTCCAGCCAGTAGAGGTACACGCCGGTGTACTGCGGGAAGCCTGCCTGCAGCGCCGCCGCCACGCGGTCCAGCAGACCGTCGAACGACCCCGCGTCCGGCGCGCGGGCCATGTCCAGCACGTCGCGCTCGCGCGCCGCGCGATCCGTGGAGATGGGAGTCTCCATACCGCCAAGATACCGCCCCCGGGCCTCCCCCTGCACCCGACACCCTCACGCGGAGGGCGGACGGGCGCAGGGGCGGGTGCGCGAGTGTCGCCGACCTACGCCGCCACGGCGGGCACCATGGCCTGCTTGATCGCTTCGACTTCGATCGCGATCTCCACCTTCTCGCCGACCATCACGCCGCCGGTCTCCAGCACCTGGTTGTACGTGAGGCCGAAATCCCGCCGGTCCAGGGAGGCGCGGGCGCTGAACCCCGCGCGGACCCCGCCCCACGGATCCTTCGCGCTGCCGGCGTACTCCACATCCAGCGCGACCGGCCGCGTGACGCCGTGCATCGTGAGGTCGCCCGTGAGCCGGTACCGACCCTCCTCGACCTTCTCCACCTGCGCGCCGCGGAACGCGATGGCCGGGAACCGTCCGACATCGAGGAAGTCGGCGGACTTCAGGTGCGTGTCACGCTGCTCGACGCCGGTGTCGATGCTCCCCGCCTCGATGGCCACGTCGAGCTGGGCGCTCGTCGGGTCGTTCTCGTCCATCAGCAGCTTCCCATCCCACTTCGTGAACCGTCCCCGCACCTTCGAAATCACCAGGTGCCGCACGGTGAAATTCACGCTCGAGTGCGTCAGGTCGAACGTCCACAGGCTCTTCGTCTCGGTCGTCTTCATGCTGCCCCCCTCCACCTTGTCGTTGCACGATTATTGTTAGCCCATCCGTCGTTACAACATCTAATTGCCAGGAAAAAAGCCGGCCCTACTCCGACGCCGACCTCGCGAGGTCGAGGAGGTCGGCCAGCGCCTTCAGCCGCGCCGGCCCCAGGTGACCGAGCAGTCGGCGATGTGTCGCGTGGAGCGGCTCCTCCAGCTCGACCAGCAGCGCTCGTCCGCTCTCGGTGATGCGGGTGGTCACCACCCGCCGATCGCGGTCATCCCGGCTGCGCGCGACGAGCCCACGCTTCTCCAGCCGGTCGAACAGGCGCGTCACGTCCGGATCCCGGGTCACCATCCGCGCCGAGATCTCCCCGCACGGCAGGCCCGCCGTGCCCGCTCCCCTGAGGATGCGAAGGACGTTGTACTGGGCCGGCGACAGCGCTCTGGCCTTGAGCACGGGCGCCATGGACCGCTGCATCGCGTCCGCCGTCCGGGCCAGCCCCACGATCACCTCTTCCTCGAGGGTCGCGAAGGGTCGGGTCTGCTTCAGCTCATCGGTCAGGCGACGCACCATGGCACGATAATATACGTTGCAACGACTATTGTCAATACACAGGTCCCTGCACCGCATCGCCAAGGGTCGGCCGCCAGACACTTGACATTGCTATATAGCCGTATTACTATGTCGCTCATGGCAACCACACTGCGGGAAGCTCCGCTCGATCCCCGGGTCCTGACCGAGGCCGCCGACATGATCCGCGTGCTCGGACACCCGGTGCGACTCAGGATCGTGGAGCTGCTCGAGCACGAGGAGCACACGGTCACGCAGATGCAGGAAGCGCTCGACGCGCCGCAGGCGCTGGTTTCCCAGCAGCTCGCGCGGATGCGGGCGGCGGGGATCGTGGAGGGGCGCCGCGAGGGGTCGAACGTGTGGTACCGGATCGCGGACCCGCGGGTGGTGCGCATGCTCGACTGCCTGCGGCACTGTGACATTCCCGGCGACGCCGGAAGGCGAGGCCGGTGACGACGATGCCGGATACCGGCGCCCTGCCCTACGGCATCCTGGAGCCGCTACCCGTCGGGTACGAGACGGCGGTGGCGCTGGCCCGGGAGGAGCTGGCCGGCGCGGGCTTCGGGGTGCTGACCGAGATCGACGTGCGCGCGACCTTGAAGCGGAAGCTGGGCGCGGAATTCCGCCCCTATGTGATCCTCGGCGCCTGCAACGCGCCGGCGGCCCACCGCGCGCTGAGCGGCGAGCTCCCGGTCGGGCTGCTGCTGCCCTGCAACGTGATCGTGTACGCCGGGGACGATCCCGGCACGAGTGTCGTGGCCGCGCTGGACCCGGTGGTGCTGTTCGGGCTCACGGGCCGCGACGACATGGCCCCCATGGCCGCCGAGGTGCGCACGCTGCTCCTGCAGGTGCTGGAGCGCGTGCGGGAGCGCGCCGCGGCGCCACAACCATCTGCGAAGGGGAGTTGACCGTGAAGAACGTGACCATCGTATCCGATGCCACCTTCGAGACCGACGTGCTCAAGAGCGACGGTCCCGTGATCGTGGACTTCTGGGCGCCGTGGTGCGGGCCGTGCCGCGCGGTGGCCCCGGTATTGGAGAAGATCGCGGAGCTCTACGACGGCCGCGTGCGCGTGGCCAAGCTCAACGTGGACGAGAACCCGATGACGGCGCAGGCCTACGGCATCCGGTCCATCCCGACCGTGGCGCTGTTCATGGGCGGCGAAGTCGTGGACGGCGTCCTCGGCTCGGCCCCCATCGGCTTCTTCCAGGAGATGCTGGACAAGCACCTGCCGGCGGCGAAGGTGGCCCAGGCATGAAGCCGATCACCGTGACCTGGGACGGCGGCGTCCGGTTCACCGCCGACGTGCGCGGGCACAAGATCACCGTGGACCAGCCGCCCCAGGGCGGCGGCGCCGACACGGGTCCGATGCCGCTCGAGCTCATGCCGACGGCCCTCGGCACGTGCGTGGCGCTGTTCGTCCAGCAGTTCCTGGCCACGCGAGGGCTCGATCCCTCCGGCCTCGAGGTCCAGGTGTCCACGACCGGCGCGGCGAATCCGCACCGGATCGGGCGGTTCGACGTGAGCGTCGCGATCCCCAGAGGGATCCCCGAGCAGTACCGGGACGCGGTGGTCCGGGTGGCGGAGAGTTGCACCGTCCACCACACCCTGCTGCACCGGCCCGAGATCGCCGTCGAGGTGCTCGCGGGCGTCGTGACGGGATAGCCCAAATCGCAATTCCGGGCCGGCGGCTCACGGGCTGCCGGCCCGCGCTTCAACTCCTTCATTCCCAATCGCTTGTATCGGGTCTCCGCATCGGGCCCCGCAGGGAACGCAACTTGCGTGACCTGGCGGGGGACGACGCAGCCACACCTCACCCGAACCGCGGCGCGTCCGGCCAAGGGCGTGCGCGGCATGGAGATACGATGGGCAAGCAGCATCTGACGATTGACGGCAACGAAGCGGCCGCGCGGGTCGCCTACCAGCTCAACGAGGTCATCGCGATCTACCCCATCACGCCCTCTTCGCC
>Ga0335078_10015899_pt1 | contig 11170 bp, 12 predicted proteins | sample Lox_Sample_32_FD_206711 | JGI IMG/M metagenome (GOLD analysis project Ga0335078, IMG submission 206711) | Soil microbial communities from Loxahatchee National Wildlife Refuge, Florida, United States - Lox_Sample_3.2 | ecosystem: Environmental > Terrestrial > Soil > Wetlands | place: USA...
CTGCATGGCGACACCGCCATCGTGCAATACGGCATCGGGACTTTCGGCAGCCGCGGCACGGCCGTCGGCGGCCCCGCGCTCTACTACGCGCTCCAGGATCTGAAGAAGAAGATCGTGAAGTTCGGCGAGGTGCTGCTGGAGTCTGGCGACGTCACATTCGCCGACGGCCGGTGCACTTCGCAAAGCACCGGCAAGAGCGTGGGCCTTGCCGAGGTCGCCGGCGCCACCTATCGCGCCATGAAGCTGCCGCCCGATACCGAGCCGGGCCTGGTAGCCACGCGTTTCTGGGAGCCGCCTAACTTCGCCTTCCCCTTCGGCGCGCACATCGTAGTGACGGAGGTTGATCGCGACACCGGCCAGGTCGAAATCCTGCGCTACGTGGCCGTGGACGATTGCGGCAACATCATCAACCCCCTGCTGGTCGATGGACAGATCCACGGCGGCGTCGTACAAGGTCTCGGACAGGCGCTGTACGAACAGGCCGTCTACGATGACAACGGCCAGCTTGTCTCCGGCGAGTTGATGGATTACTGCGTGCCTAAGGCCAGCATGATTCCCTGGATCGAGAGCGCTCACACGTGTACGCCCTCGCCCGTAAATCCGCTGGGCGTAAAAGGAGTGGGCGAGGCCGGCACCATCGGCGCATCGCCCGCCATAGTCAACTCGGTAGTGGACGCCCTAAGCCACTTAGGAGTGCGGCACATCGATATGCCGCTCACTCCCGAAAAACTTTGGAACCTGATCCAAGCCGGAGGCCAGCAATGATTCCCCAGAACTTCGAATACTCCGCTCCATCCACTTTGCAGGACGCCCTCGCGCTGCTGGCCGATGGCAGCGCCAAAGTGCTGGCCGGCGGCATGAGTCTCATCCCGCTCATGAAGCTGCGCCTCGCCGCGCCGGAGCACGTCGTCGACATGGGCCGCGTCCCCGGCCTGGACGGCATTCACCAGGCGTCCGATGGCATCCACATCGGCGCCATGGCCACGCACTACCAGATCGAATCGTCGCCGGTGCTGCGCGCCCACTGCCCGTTGCTGGCCGAAACCGCCTCACACATCGGCGACGTGCAGGTGCGCAACATGGGCACCATCGGCGGCAGCGTGGCGCATTGCGATCCGGCCGCCGACTATCCCGCCGCGCTCTTCGCCCTGGAAGCCCAGGTGCGCCTTGCCAGCGCCAGCGGCGAGCGCACGTTGTCCTTCGCCGGCTTCCTGGTCGACACCTTCACCACCGCGCTGGAGCCGGGCGAGATCGTGACCGAGGTCATCGTGCCTGCCGAATCGAGCGGCGCAGGCGTGTCGTATCAGAAACTGCATCAGCCCGCTTCCGGCTTCGCCATGGTCGGCGCGGCGGTGCGGATCGCGCGCGCAAATGGAGGCATCGGATTCGTCCGCGTCGGCATCACCGGCCTGGCTTCGAAAGCCTATCGCGCCACGAACGTGGAAACCATCCTGCAATCCACAGGCAATGTCGAAAAGGCCGCCGCGGTGGTCGCCGATGGCATTGAGGCCAACTCCGATTTGAACGCCTCGGCCCACTACCGCAGCCAGATGGCCCGCGTCTACACCGCCCGCGCCCTCAAAATCGCGCTCGCGAGGGCGTCTTGAAGCTGTCCGGCAACTACACCGTTCCCATCGGGCGCGAGTTGGCCTATCACCTGATGCAGGATCCGGCGGTGCTCGCCCGCGCCATGCCCGGCTGCAATCACCTCGCCCTGGTCGCGCCCGACGAGTATGAGATGCGCATGAAGATGGTGATCTCCAGCATTCAAGGTTTGTTCGCGGGCAAGGTGCGCATCGCGGACCGCAATCCACCCGCGAGCTTCCGCCTGATCGTGGAAGGCTCCGGAAAAGTCGGATTCATGAAGGGCGATGGACTTCTGACTTTCGCCACGCTCTATACTTCCACCGACATCCACTATGAAGGCGAGGTGCAGGTGGGCGGCATGATCGCGGGCGTGGGGCAGCGTCTCCTCGATACCACGTCCCGCTATCTAATCAAAAAATTCTTCGAGAAACTAACCGCGGAAGCCACCGCCCAAATGCCGCAAGCCGCGGATTGAACGTTACTCCGCCGTTGCCGCCTCGATCTTGATTAGCACTCCGCCGCCTTGTTTGCCGCCGCTGGAAGCCGTTCCATAAAGGTTGCCAGTGGAGTCTCGGATTAGTTTTGCTTCTTCGGGCCGCCCGCCATCTGTTCCGGCCCGTGAAGTTGTACAGCACGGTTTGACGGCCGGTCGTGTCCAGCTTGAATTCTGCTGAGGCCAAGAGGTTTTAATTACAGAGATTGTTTTGAAATCGGTAGAAGTTTTGCCGAAACCACTCGACAGGTTTTGGACCACCCGCCTGAATCGCCAGACCTCGCACGGCAAGCAGCCACGCAAGCGTCTGTGGCAATCGTGTTGCGCAAGATTGATAATATAAAGAACTAACTGGATGATGCACTAGTTCATGTTCAAAGCGTAGCGTTCTGGTACTCAGGTGAGAGCGCCCGGCGCCGCACGTATAATGTCCCGGATGCCCAACTACGCCCTGCACGGCATACGCGTATTCGCCTGCCCTCCGGACGGCAAGAAACTCCGCAGCGACCACGACGCCGTCGACTTAATCGGCGAAGCGCGGGGCGCCGACTTGATCCTTATACCCGTAGAACGCTTCGACGACGATTTCTTCCGCCTGAAGACGCGCATCGCCGGCGAGATTATCCAGAAATTCGTAACCTACGGCCGCCGCCTCGCAATCCTAGGCGACATCTCCCGCTATGTGGCCGAAAGCGCCGCCTTCCGGGACTTTGTGTTTGAGGCCAACCGCGGCGAGCACGTCTGGTTCGTGCCGAATCTCGAAGAACTCCGCAAGCGGCTATCGCCAGAACCGCCCCCCGCCCCCTAGTCCCTAGCCCCGGCACAACAGGTATAATCAGAGCGTGAGAAGCCTCCTTCCCGTGCTGGTCTGCCTCGCTCTGGCGGGCTGCCATCGCGACATCCAAAATGAAGACGCCGTCAAACGAGGCGTCATGGATTACCTGTCTACGCGCCAGGGTCTGAACATCGCCTCCATGAACGTGTCGATCGCGTCCACGGTCTTTCGGCAGAACGAAGTGTATGCCACGGTGACATTCTCGCCGAAGGGGTCCAGTGCCGCCCAGCCCATGTCCATTGTCTACACGCTGGAAAGAAAGGGAGACCGCTGGGTGGTGAAGCCGCGCGCGGAAACTGGTGGCAACCCGCACGGCGGCATGGGCGCCAGTCCGCACGGTGGCGGCATGGGGATGCCGGAAGGCGGCGGCGCTCCCGCGGGCGCGCTGCCGCCCGGACATCCCACGGTGCCCCCGCAGGATAGCGCCCCTAAATGAAACTGGTCGCTATATTGGGCGGAGGTCCGGCCGGTGCGTTCGCGGCCGAACGGCTGGCTTCCGCGGGTCTCGACACGGTGGTCTTCGACGAGAAGCTGGCGTGGGAGAAGCCCTGCGGCGGCGGTCTCACCTACAAGGCCTACCACACTTACCCGTTCCTGATCGAGAACAACACGCCCAAAAGGATCGTCACCGAAACCATCCTGTCCGCGCCGCGCGCCAAGGCCGCTACTCTGCGTTTGAGCGAGCCGCTGCTGATCTATTCGCGCATCGATTTGAACCGCATGATGCTGGAGCGCGCCGAACGCGCCGGAGCCCGCATTGAGAAAGCCCGCGTGCTCGAGATCAATCGCACCGGCATGGGCTGGCGCCTGCGCACCAACGCGGGCGCCATGGACGCGGACTTCTGCGTGATCGCCACCGGAGCCCGCAACCCGCTGCGCGACTTCGGCACGCAGCTCACATCCCGCGATTCCATGTCCGCGCTGGGCTACTATGTCCCCGGCGATCAGGCCCAGATCGACATCCAGTTCCTGCCGCAACTGGAGGGCTACATCTGGATCTTCCCCCGCTGCGGCCATCTCTCCGTGGGCATTTGCGGCAAGGGCGAGCCGGCCGCCTCCCTGCGCAAGCGCCTGGAAAACTACATGGTGCAGCGAGGCATCTGCTGGAAGGGCGCGGCTTTCTATAGCCATCTGCTGCCCTCGCTCGACACCCCTGCGTGGAAGAAGAACCGGGTGGCTGGCGATGGCTGGCTGGCGGTGGGCGACGCCGCCGGCCTGGTGGATCCCGTCACCGGCGAAGGCATCTATTACGCGCTGCGCTCGGCCGACCTGGCGGCCAAGGCGTTGCTCTCCGAACTGGGCGGCCTGGCGGAAAAGCTGCAGGCTTACCGGCGCATGCTGCGGCGGGATTTCGCCGCCGACCTGGAGTTCGGCTCGCGCCTGGCCAAGCGCGTCTTCCTCGGACGATTCCTGTTCGGTTCGGTGCCCGCGCGCATGGTGCAATTCACGCGCCGCAGCAGCCGGTTCAGCAGCGTCATGCAAGACCTGTTCGCGGGCACCCAGCCTTACCTGGGGCTGAAGAACCGCCTCATGCGCAACCTGAACGGCAGCCTCTACGAGATCGCCATGAGCCTGGGGCTCGGCCGCCTGCTGCCCGGCAAAGCGCAACCTTGATAAGAGCATGACCCACACCAAATCCGAAGCCGCCTTCCAACGGGCGCAGAAAGTGATACCGGGAGGCGTCAACTCCCCGGTCCGTGCCTACCGCGGCGTCGGCGGTACTCCGCCATTCATCGCCCGCGGCGAGGGATCCCACATCTTCGATATCGATGGCAACCAGTACATCGACTATGTCGGTTCCTGGGGACCGTTGCTTCTGGGCCACCGCCATCCCGCGATCGTGGAAGCCGTGCGCCAGGCGCTCGAAACGGGCACCAGTTTCGGCGCGCCCACCGAGCGCGAAATCGATCTGGCCGAAGCCATCCGCGATGCGGTGCCCTCCATGGAGATGGTGCGGCTGGTCAACTCCGGCACCGAAGCGACGATGTCGGCCATCCGCGTTGCCCGCGGTTTCACCGGCCGCGATCTTACGGTGAAGTTCGAAGGCTGCTATCACGGCCACGTGGATTCGCTGCTGGTGAAGGCCGGCTCGGGCCTCGCCACGCTGGGCATCGCCGATACGCAAGGCGTGCCCAAAGGCTTCACCGATACCACGCTGCCGCTGCCCTTCAATTCGGTGGACGCCGTGGAAGCCGCGTTCCGCGTGCACGGCGACCGCATCGCCTCGGTAATCGTGGAGCCTGTAGTGGGCAACATGGGATGCGTCCCGCCGCAGCCCGGCTTTCTGGAAACCCTGCGCGAGATCACCGCGCGGCACGGCGCACTGCTCATCATCGATGAAGTGATGACGGGCTTCCGTGTGGCCTATGGCGGCGCGCAGGCGCGCTTCGGTATCAAGCCCGACATGACCACGCTGGGCAAAGTCATCGGCGGCGGATTGCCCATCGGCGCTTACGGTGGCCGCGCCGATATCATGAGTCGCGTGGCGCCGCTCGGGCCCGTCTATCAAGCCGGCACGCTTTCCGGGAACCCGCTGGCGGTGGCTGCGGGCCTGGCCATGCTTCGGTACCTGAAGGCGCATCCGGAAGTCTACACGGAACTGGAAACGAAATCGGCAGCCATCGCCGCCGCCGCGCCCGCGGGCATCACGGTGAACCGCGTGGGAGCCATGTTCACCTGGTTCTTCACAGACCAGCCGGTGACGGACTGGGATTCGGCCAAGCGCGCTGACACAGCCAGGTTCGCGGCTTTCCATCGCCGCATGCTGGAGCAAGGCATCTACCTGCCGCCCTCCCAATTCGAAGCCGCATTCGTCTCCGCCGCGCACACCGGCGAAGACATCCGCAAGACCCGCGAAGCTGCGAGCAGCGCGTTCGAAGCTGAAAGCTGAAAGCTGACCGCTGAAAGCTGCTTACCTCTTGATGGCCTTCAACAGCTTCCGCGCCGACAGACTCACGATCGCGAAGAACACCCCGAAGCTGATGACGATCACAGTTAGCTGCCGGCCGCGCGAGAGATAGCGCACCTGCGCTTGGTCCAGGAACACCCGCAGACGCACCCGCACCGCTTTCGCCGCGCCGTTCTCGATGGCGACGTAAGTGTCGGCATCGTGTACCGGCACGCGCAGCGCGCCGCGCGGACCGTATGGCGTGGCCGCGATCTCTTCGTGGTCGCGGCCCGCTCGCCAGGCGTTCAGATCCGCCTCGCTTATCAGCACCAGCCGGACTCGGGCATCCGGCCGGTCGCATTGAAAGACGCAATCCACCATCGCCGGCTGCAGCGTCAGCGTGCGTGGCACGTACAGCCAATCGTTCGCGGGGATTTCGAAGTTCTCATCGATAAGATCCGCGCGTCCGAATGCGGCCAGCAAAAAGAGCAGCGCTGGGATCATTTGGTTAAAATGGACACCATGGACCACAGTATGGCACAGACGCGTCAGGGCTTGGCCGAGCTCGAGTTAACCGGCTGGAAGACCACCGCCAGTTGGGTGGGCGCCATTTTGCTGGCCCTGGTGTTTCTGGTTTCAGGCATCTGGAAACTCACGGACGCTTCCGGTGCGGCGGTGCGCATGGCCGAGGCGCGCGTGCCGCAATCGCTCAGCCTGGCTGCGGCCATTGGCTTCGGTATCGCCGAAACCTTCACCGCCGTGCTGCTGTTGGTCCCGCGTTTCCGGCGCTGGGGAGCGTGCCTGGGCGGCGCGATGCTGATCGCATTCATCGTTTTCATCGGCCTGAATTACCACGCCCTCAGCGGCAAAGACTGTAGCTGCTTCCCCTCGCCGGGGGGCGTCTGGGGAGCGGTGCTGGAGTCGCTGGGATTGGCTGGCATCGTCGGCCCGGCCTTCTTTGTCCGCGATGGCGTCATGCTCCTGCTGGCGGTGCTGGCGGGCGTGTGGGCGCGGCGCGCCGAGGGCCTGCGCCGTGCGCTCGCCGTTCTGGGCGTGGTCGCGCTATTCGCCGCCTGCTCCTATGGCGTGGCTGCCATGCGCCAGACCGGTACGAGGGCGCCCGACACCGTAACGGTCGACGGCAAACCGTATTCGCTCCAGCAGGGCAAGATCCTGATCTTCTACTTCGACCCCGAATGCCTGCACTGCCTGGACGCCGCCAGGCGCATGTCGAAGATGAACTGGGGCGACACGCGCATCGTCGCCGTACCCATCAACGTGCCGCAGTTCGCGCAGGGCTTCCTGGACGATACGCATTTGAAGGCGGCCATCTCCAACGACCTGCCGCAGTTGAAGAAGATCTTTCCCTATGTCAACGCTCCCTCCGGAGTGGCGCTGGTGAATGGCCGCGAGAAGATGCCGCTCACGCAGTTCGAGGCTCCCGAGCCGGCGGATACTTTGAGAAAAATCGGGTTCATTCACTAGAGGATCTGGCAAGACCCCAACTAACCGTTTGCCGCCTCCCCTCCGACATGCGAAGGCGGTAACCCAACCACGGCTCTGTCAGGATGTACCGCGGGCGTCCTGGATCGGGCTCTAGCTTCTTGCGCAATTGCTTGATGAACACGCGCAGGTACTGCACCTCGCTGCCGTAGTCTGGTCCCCAGACCGCTTGCAGGATGCGCTCGTGCGGCAGGGCCACGTCGTCGTTGGAAATCAGGAAACGCAGCAGATCGAATTCCTTCGGCGTCAGCCGGACTTCTTTCGCGTCCACTATCACGCGCCGGGCCGCCAAGCGAATCTCGACGTTGCCGAACCGGACAACGTCGGCCCCAGTCTCCACGGCCGGCGCGGATCGCCGCAAGGTGGCCCGAATACGCGCCAGCAGGACTTCCATACTGAAAGGCTTCGTCACGTAGTCGTCGGCGCCTGCGTCCAGCGCCGCCACCGCGTCCTGGTTGGAATTACGCACGGTCAACATCATCACGTGTACGTCGGAGAAGGCGCGGATCTGGCGGCAGGTTTCCACTCCGCTGATGCCGGGCAGGTTAACGTCGAGGAGCACAAGGTCGAAACTCTCGTTGTGCAGCGTTTCCAGCGCCTCTTCGCCGCTGCGCGCTTCGGCCACCAGGTAGCCTGCATTGCCCAGAGTGACGCGCATCACACGCCGGATCTGGGGCTCGTCATCCACGGCAAGTATGCGGGCGCCTCTCACTTCAAACCAGCGTAGGACCCAAACGATAAAGAAGTCGTTAGACAGACATGAGTTTTCCATAAGTGTACTGCTGCGTGGGGCAGGAACTTAGCTGCCCTCAAAGGTGTCGAATTAGGTGGGCAGACAAGAAACCGGATAAGTCAAAAGGAGGCTGAAATGTTTGACGCTATTGGTGTCTCTGGACGTACGCAGAAGCCGTGGACAGTGGTCGTGTCGTTTATCGGCCAGATGGCGATGATCGGCCTGGCAATTCTGGCGCCGTTAATCGGTACCGACGCCCTGCCGCACCGGCTCTCTTGGGTTAGCGTACCGGAGCCTCCGCGGGCGCTGCATCACCGGTCGGCACAGGCTCCGGCGAAGCCTGCCAACAACGTTCCACCCCAGATGACCCGGACGGGGTTGATGTTGCCGGCGAGGATACCCGAAAGGCCGATGATCATTGTGGATCAGGAACCCGTGCTGGCCGCCGGCACCGGCGTAGGCGTGCCAGGAGGGTTTGAAGGTTCGAATGGACCCGGCAACGGCGTCATCGACAGCCTCGTGCCGTTAATGCCGGCGGTGGCTCCTCCCCCGCCGGTAGCGCCAAAGCCTGCGCCTAAACCGATCACCCGGATCACTGTCGGCGGCAATGTACAACTGGGCAAGCTGATTTCCGGGCCGCGACCCATTTACCCTCCGCTCGCGCGGCAGGCGCGTATATCGGGCACGGTGATGTTGCAGGCGGTGATCTCGCGCGATGGCACCATCCTGAATCTGCGAGCGGTTAGCGGGCACCTGCTGCTGATTCCGGTGGCTCTTGCGGCGGTTGCGCACTGGGTCTTCAGCCCGACCTATCTGGACGGCGAGCCGGTAGAGGTGGCTACGGAAATTGCAGTGAACTTCACGCTCCAGTGACCGTCAGTTGCGCGGACCGATGCCCTCGGTGCGGCCGGCCAGCGCTTGCACTGCGTTTCCGCCGCACACCGCCACGCCCGTCTTCATCAGCGCGTTCAGGAAGTTGAACAACAGCGCGTACAACACCTGCTCGGTGAGCGCCTGTCTGCCCGGCAGCCGGAAGCTGGCCGGCAGCTCCTTGGCGATATTCACGCGCACGGAGTTGGGCTGCGGCTTGCCGCCGCGATCGCGCTTGTTGGCCAGGCTGATGGGCGTTTGCATCACTCCGCCGCTGCGGCCGTCGATGTAAAACTGGCAGCGCGAAAACCAGCCGAGGTTGGCGGGATCGGCGGCGTCGAACAGCAGCAACGGCGCTTGCCGTCCCGGAGCGGTCAGATCCAGCGTGATGCTGCGTTGCGTGTCCTTCAGCTTGGTCTCGAAGCCGGCCTGCTTGGCGATGTTAGCCACCAGTTCCGGTTCCAATTCCAGGAAGATCAGCTTATGTTGTCCCGCCTGCAATACTTGCATCTGACATTGTTAGTGTAGCGGGTTTCACAGCGCCGCGCGGTACAGCGCCAGTAAATCTTCGCGCGTGCAAGGCCGCGGGTTGAGTTGATGACAACCGTCCTGGATGGCTTTATCGGCTAGGGCCGGGAGCATGACTTCCGTCACGCCATAGTCCCGTAGGCGTGGCGCGATGCCTACGCGCCGGTTTAAGTCGCGCACTAGCGCGGCCACATCGCCGCCGCCGAACTGCGCGGCCAGATCGCCGAGCCGCTGGGCCACGGCCGCGCGGTTGAATTCCAGCACGAAGGGCAGCAACACCGCGTTGGCCGTGCCGTGATGCATGCCGCAATCCGAAGACAGCGGGTGCGCCAGCGAGTGCGTGGCGCCCAAGCCCTTCTGAAAAGCGATGGCGCCCATCATGGAAGCCATCATCATTTGGGAGCGGGCTTCCAAATCGTGCGGATTTGCCATGACGCGCGGCAGGCTCTCCCAGACTATGCGCGCGCCCGAGAGCGCGATGGCGTCGCAGATAGGGTGATAGCCCTTCGAAATGTATGCCTCCACATTGTGCGTGAATGCATCCATGCCGGTGCCCGCGGTCAAATGCGGAGGTAGATCCAGAGTCAGCTCCGGATCGGCGATGGCCAGCACCGGAATCAGGTGCGGGCTGAAGACCACGGTCTTGCGGTTCGTCGCGGTAACCGTGATCACCGTGGAGCGCGACACTTCGCTGCCGGTTCCCGAGGTCGTGGCGATGGCGATATAAGGCGGCACATTTGCGGAGATGCGATCCCCGCCGTCCACCAGATCGTCGTACTCCGCCAGCGGCAGTTCGTGGGTGACCTTCAGGCGGATAGCTTTGGCGGCATCGAGCGGCGATCCGCCGCCCACGCCGACGATCCCGTTGCAGCGGTTCTGTTGATAGGCGGCCAGACCGTCGAGCACGTTGCGCTCGGTCGGATTCGGTTCCACCGCGGAGAAGACCACCGCACCCGGCGCGAGGGTCGCAACCCGCGCGAAGACGGAGGTGCGCGCCAGGCCCGCGTCGGTGACCAGCAGCGGACGCGAAATGCCGCGCTTGCTTAGTTCCTCGGGCAGGCGGCCAACCGCGCCCGCGCCGAACAGAATGGTCGTGGGAAAGCTGAACGTGGAGACACTCACATCACCATGAAAACACATTCTGGTAAAATAGCGCAGCACCACTCGGCGGGAGGGTAGCATGTCTGAAACATCGCGCCGCGGCTTCATCCGCGGCATAGGCGCCGGCGCGCTCGCCGGCTACGGCCCGATCATTCTCGGCGCCCAGAATAAATCCGGCAGCGCCAAGCCCATCCTGGGCGAGGGCGACCATAAGTACGAGGTCACGCACGACTGGGGCGAATTGCCGGCCAACATCAAGTACGGCAATACCCACGGCGTCTGCGAGGATGCCCAGGCGCACATCTACGTGCACCATACGGTCAACGACGCGAGCGAGAGCCACGACTCCATGGTGGTCTTCGACCATCAGGGCAAATTCGTCAAGTCCTGGGGCAAGCAGTTTCAGGGTGGCGCGCACGGCCTGCACATCCGCAAGGAAGGCAGCCAGGAGTTTCTATACCTGTGCGACACCAGACGCGCCATCGTGGTGAAGACCACGCTCGACGGCGAGGAGGTCTTCACGCTGGGCTACCCGAAGGAGTCCGAGTTCTACAAGCTCGACAAAGACGGCAAGCCGGCCACCAGGTACAGCCCGACCAACCTGGCCATCGCGCCCAATGGCGATATCTACGT
>Ga0335078_10015900_pt1 | contig 11170 bp, 9 predicted proteins | sample Lox_Sample_32_FD_206711 | JGI IMG/M metagenome (GOLD analysis project Ga0335078, IMG submission 206711) | Soil microbial communities from Loxahatchee National Wildlife Refuge, Florida, United States - Lox_Sample_3.2 | ecosystem: Environmental > Terrestrial > Soil > Wetlands | place: USA: Florida...
CGGGCAGACCTGAATTGTACCGCATTCCAGTTCCACGAGCACTACCGCGGGCCGTGTCTTAGAACCGTGACGCTCTTCAAATGGAACCGGAGCGAGGATCACATCACCCCGGACGTATTTTCCCATGCCCAGAATATCCGGTGTTTGAAAAGGATAATCTCATTGGTCGACTCTGAACTGTCCGAAGAAATCAAGCCAAGCAACAGAGTCATTATCAGTCCCGGAAAGAATGAGAAAATGGAATGCCCCGATGTGATTTCTGTGGAAAGAAAGTAGCCCTCCCGTTTCGGTGCCAGTATTGCAACAGGGATTTTTGCGACGATCACCGATTGCCGCCAAATCATGCATGCGCCGGGCTTGCGGAATGGAAAAAAACCCCGGCACCCGGTGTTGGAATCCGGTACGGTTCCGGGGGAGCTACACCGTTCGGTGGAGGTCTTTCTCATCGGGTAGCTGGAAATAAACCCGGCCGAAAGTCGGGTGGCAGGATCCCCTCCCGTAAAATTATACTTGCGGCTGCCGCCATTCTGCTCATCCTTTTCCTCCTGCTGACCGTGCATTTTTTTTCTGATCCTGCGATCTCCCGGAACGGAGAAAACGTTTCGAATCAGGAGATTACAATCCCGGGAGAGGTCCTTTCTCCTTCTCCTTCACCGATCCCATCTCTGGTAAAAAGTCCCTCGCCTCCGTCAAACCCGACTGCTCCTGTCACGGAATGGACCACTATATCCACACCTGCCACGCCGCCAATGCCCCTGATCCCGGGAAATTGTTCAGATGATCCGTATCCGGTATCACCCTCCTCTCTGTCGAGCAGGATTCTTGAGCTGGTAAACCAGAACCGGGTCGCAAATGGGCTTTCCCCACTCAGGCCAGACCCGGTGCTCACCAGTCTTGCAGTTAATCACAGCGAAGATATGGCGGTGAACGGTTACTTCTCTCATGTAGACCTGTCCGGTAGGAATCCGACGGAAAGAGGAAATGAGAGTGGTTATTCCTGTGTTAAGAACTACGGGACCTATTATACCTATGGCATCGCTGAAAATCTCTTCCAGAACAACCTCTATACATCAATCAGCGACACCAATGGGGTCTATTCTTATGCATGGAGCAGCGAGGAAGCGATTGCTCAGTCGACCGTTACTGGCTGGATGGCGAGCCCGGGACACCGTAAGAACATTCTGACGCAAACGTTCGACCGGGAGGGGATGGGAGCAGCGATATCCCCGGATAACAAAGTTCTGATCACGGAGGACTTCTGCTGAACGACGAATTAAATCCGGTCTGGTGCACTGGGTTTTTTTGCCGGAAAGGAAAAGTACCGGAGATGAAAGTTCTTGCAATACATGGCAGCCCCCGCACCGTTCGAAGCACTACGAGAAGGCTTGCCGGTTTTGTCCTTGAGGGTGCCGCCGAAGCAGGTGCCGAAGTCGACATGATAGATCTCGCGGATCTCCGGATCATCCCCTGCACTGCGTGCGAAGCGTGCATGCTGAACGGCATTTGTGTAAACGACGATGACATACCGGCGTTAATTAACCGGATGAAAGAAGCCGACGCCCTTGTTTTCGGATCGCCGGTTTATATCGACAATGTATCAGGCCAGATGAAGGTTTTTTTCGATAGGCTTGCCGATGTAATCCACTACCAGGTTTTTTCCGGCAAGTACGGATGTTCGGTAGCGACGACAGCGGAATCCGGCGGACAGGAGGTTGTGGCGTATCTTAACCACGTTCTCAATTATCTGGGCATTGTCAGTGTCGGTGGCATGAGTGTACCAATTGGAGGGCAACCGGATGCGGTGGAACTGGAGGAACATTCTGCACGAAACCTCGGGAAGACACTGGTTGAAGCGGTCCGCAACAGCTATCATGACCCGGTACAGGAGAAAATCATCTCAGATAACCGGGGATATTTCCAGACCATTGTCGAGGAGTACCGCGATTTCCGGCCTGACGAGTATGATCAGTGGGTCAGGGCAGGATGGATCAAAGAAAAAGAATCTTCTTAGTATAGGATCCGCAAAAAAATTTAGAAATTTTCCGCGTAAATTTCGAAATATGACTGGGAAACTCCGCATGCCGGGCATTTCAGTGGTGCTGAAGTTCCTTCGATAACATACCCGCACTCCCGGCAGTACCACTTGACAGGTTTATCGCGCTTAAACACCGTCCCTTTCTCGAGATTATCCAGAAGCCGGTTGTATCGCTGTTCATGATATTTTTCCGCTACCGCAACTTGTTTGAACAGGTTTCCTATCGGGATAAATCCCTCGTCTCGTGCCGTACCTGCAAAAGCAGGGTAAAGAGTTCCCCATTCGAGCATCTCGCCATCAGCTGCTGCCTTCAGGTTTTCTTTTGTCGTCCCGATGACACCGGCGGGATACTTTGCAGTGATCTCGACCATTCCTCCATTAAGGTAAGAAAAGAACAGTTTTCCGTGTTCTTTCTCCTCTTCAGCAGTCTGTAAAAAGACTCCGGCGACTTGTTCGTATCCCTCTTTTTTTGCAATCTTTGCAAAATAGCTATACCGGTTCCTGGCCTGGGATTCACCGGCAAAAGCTGCGAGAACATTCTTTTCCGTTTTGCTTCCTTTAAATTCCATTTCAATCCCCTGCATTTTCTCGTGATTTCAAAGAAGGATAGAAGCCCGGCATATTCAATATTATGATAATGGCAGAATGGATCGGAAGCAAACGGGTCGTACTGCCAAGCCGGTGCGGTAGCGGGAACCGAAAAACGGGAAAAGAGCGGGCCTGAAGGGATTTGAACCCTTGACCTGCGGATTAAGAGTCCGCCGCTATGCCGAACTAAGCTACAGACCCACGTAGCCTAATAATGTGGCCCGTACAGCCGAATAAATGTTTTGGAACTCCCGTTTCCGTTCACCCGGAGAATCCCTTTATACGTGGGCGGGGCACATCTTTTTCTAATATGCCTGACACCACCGGGTTTGAACCTGCAGCACCGACAAAATATTGTATCTTCGGCTGTGGGACAAGTGGGTATAACATTATCTTGGAGCTTGCCAAGGATAACGACCGGGCCGTTGTGGTGGACCGGGATGAAACGCGCGTCCGTCACCTCCGCGATCAGAAATACGAGGCATATACCCGGGATATAAGCACTCCAGATATGCTCGCAGGTCTCCCCTTGTTTGAGATCGCTTTTGTTATGACCGGGGACGCGGACGCGAACCTCGCTGCCGTTGTTAACATCAAAAAACGGTATCCGTCAGTCCAGATCATTGCACGAGCTGTCGATCCAGTGACCGGGGGAAAGCTTACGGCGGCGGGGGCCGATCTCGTGATGTACCCCCAAGAGGTCGTTGCAAAAACTGCGGTCTTCCAGATCAAAAAACAACATGCGAGCCGGATCTCACAGCGGCTCTTTTCCCTTCTCGCCGGTTGGGATGGCATACTTGGTATTATCACCCATAAGAACCCTGACCCTGACGCCATCGCGAGCGCTGTCGCCCTCGCAGAGATCGCACGCCATGCCAATTCAAAAACCCTCTCCACCCGGATCTTCTATGAAGGAAATATTGGTCACCAGGAGAACCGCACTTTCGTCAACCTCCTTGACATTAAGATGGAACACCTTACCATGGAGGCGCTCCAGAAATGTACCTACCTTGCAATGGTGGATTGTTCCGGGCCAGGTGCAAACAACGATGTCCCGTCCCAGACAAAGATCCAGATCATCATCGATCACCACAAGGATGGGAACCATTCGGCCGGCCAGGGCATATTCACGGATATCCGCCCCAGCATCGGAGCCACTGCGAGTATTATGACCCAGTACCTGCAGGAGCTTGACATACCTGTCGATAAAAGGGTTGCAACGGCACTCCTCTATGGAATAAGAACTGACACCAAGGAGTTCAAACGGAATGTGACTCCTCAGGATCTCGGGAACGCGGGTTTCCTCCTTCCTCTTACGGACGCTGATCTCCTCGACAAGATCATGTCACCTTCCATGTCCCAGGAAACAATCGATGTCATCGGGAAGGCAATCCAGAACAGGAAGATCCAGAGCGGATACCTCTTCTCCAATGTTGGATATGTAATGAACCGAGATGCTTTACCCCAGGCGGCCGATCTCCTCATAACCCTCGAAGGAGTAAACACAGCACTTGTTTATGGGATTACCGATGCTTCGATCGTAATCTCGGCAAGAAACCGGGATATCCGCCTCCATATCGGTAACGCCCTCGCCGAAGCTTTCGGCGATATGGGAGATGCAGGCGGGCATCCGAACATGGCTGCTGCAAACCTCCCGCTCCATTATTTCGGCAATGTATCCGACAAGGTAGCTCTGCTTGAAATTACCATTGAACCGATCCTCCAGAAGTTCAAAAATCTTGTCGGCCTCGAGAACGAGGACAGGAAAAATGAGGAGTGACACAATTACTACCCTTTTGCCCCCGGATGGGCGATGAACCATGGATTTTGCCTCCTGGGAGCCTCATTACCGGGAAATTCTCGAATATTTCGGGTTCTCGCGGGAAGATGATGAAACTGCGGCTCGTCTACTCGGTGCGCTGATATCCCGGGACGATCTTCCAGCCCTGTCAATGCTTACAAAAGGACGTGATATTGTCGTCTGTGGGAACGCCCCCTCCCTTTCACGGGAACTGGGAAAAATTTCGAAAGGCAGCGTCATTTTCGCTGCAGATGCCGCGGCTGAAGTCCTTTTCCGTCACCACATAAGACCGGATGCGGTCTTTACTGATCTCGACGGTGCGGCTGACCAGCTTATTCAGATGAACAATGAGGGAACTATTGTCGTCATTCATGCACACGGCGACAACATCTCTCTCCTGAAACACTGGGTGAAACGGTTCAGCGGCCCGATTGTCGCTACAACGCAGAGCACTCCCCTTGCCCACGTCCATAACTTTGGCGGATTTTCTGACGGGGATCGGGCAGCTTTTGCTGCAAACGCCCTTGGCGCCCGGTCCGTTTCATTTGCCGGTTTTGATCTTGACGACCGGGATGTTGACCCGGTGAAACGGGGAAAACTTGTATGGGCAAGAAAACTCCTCTCCCTGATCGGCTATGAAGTCTGACCCGGACCGGAACAGCATTGCATTTATCCTTGACGGCTACGTGGACGAGCCCGCCTGCCTTGGGGTCCCCCCATATATTTCCCCGTACATAAGGACGGTAGCCGGTGCTCTTAATATTCGGGGTTTTTCTGTACGATATCTCACAATTGACCAGGTACGGAATGATCCGCAGTTGATCGATCTGATGAATCACGCCGGGCTGGTTGTGGTTATTGCGGGGGTGACAGTACCGGGAAAGTACCTTGGGGGAACCCCGGCGACCCTCACGGAATTACGGCAGCTGGGCCACGTAATCAGGGGACCGCGGAAACTGATCGGGGGGCCTATCGGGTTCGGGTATGCAGGAGAGGGTGGTAAAAAAGCAGTGCGTGAACAATTGACCGGGTTTGACGCGCTTCTCACGGGTGATCCTGCGACGGCGCTCGACCGGTACCTTGACGATAGAAGACCGGAAGGCATTTTTGACTATTCCCGGACGGATCAATATTCTGTAGCCGGCGCCGGTATCATTACCCAGCACCCGGACTATCCCTATGTCATGTGTGAGCTCGAGACTGCACGGGGCTGCTCTCACGGGTCATCTGGTGGCTGCTCGTTTTGTACCGAACCGTTTTACGGCATGCCCCGGTACCGGACAATAGATGGTATTGCATCTGAAGTAGCAGCGCTCTCATCGAAGGGGGCCCGCCATTTCCGGGTCGGCCGCCAACCGGATCTCCTCACCTACGGGGCCGGGGGCGGCGAATTCCCGGCACCCCGCCCGGATCTTATCGAGGAGCTCTTCTCCGCAATACGGGTTTCAGCTCCGGATCTCCGGACACTTCATATCGATAACACCAACCCGGCGACTATAGCGCGCCACGAAGAAAAGAGCAGGGAGGCATTGGCTGCCATAATCCGGCATCATACGGCGGGAGACGTCGCGGCATTTGGTATGGAGACAGCCGATCCGGTGGTGATTGAAGCGAACAATCTCAAAGCTCAGCCGGAAGAGGTCTTCCGGGCAATCCGGATCGTTAACGAAGTCGGTGGGATCCGGAAAAAGGGCATCCCGGAGTTATTGCCGGGGATCAACTTTGTTTGTGGTCTGGCTGGCGAGACGGAAGAGACGTACCGGAAAAATGAAGAATTCCTTTCCCGGGTCCTTGAGTCAGGCCTCATGGTCAGGAGGGTCAATATCCGCCAGGTCATGCCATTTGAAGGGACACCGGTGTACGCAAACAACACGCTCGGGAAACACGAACGCCGGTTCCGGGCATTCAAGGATTTTGTCCGTCAGAAAATCGATTTCCCGATGCTTCGCCGCGTTTTTCCAGTCGGAACCGTTCTCCGGGACATCCGGGTAGAAATTTCCGGTGACATTTCATTCGGCCGGCAACCAGGATCATATCCTATCCTTGTCGGTATCCCGGTCAACCTGCCGATACGAATGATTCTGGACGTGGTAGTTGTGGATTGGGGAATGCGTTCCGTGACTGCATTACCTCTTCCCCTCAATGTCAATACTCTTCCGGCATCAGCTCTCCGTTGGATGCCCGGTGTGGGAAAAAAAAGAGTCGCTGCCGTCATGGCAAAGCGCCCGTTTGCCAGTGTTGATGCATTCACAAAAATTACCGGGAACTCGCCTCTTGACAACCTTCTGGTAATCTGAAAAGTTAAGTTTAGATCTTTTTAAGTTCGGTCACTTTCAGGATATCTGTCCGGGTAACAATCCCGACAATCCGGTCTTCATGCACGACAGGTATCCGCCCGATATTGTTGGTCGACATGATGCGAAGTGCGTCGATGACCGAAGCTGTCGGTGGCAGAGTGATCGTGTTCCGGGACATGACGTCCTTTACCTGCATCGCTTCGCGGTCGATAGGAGATGTCCGGTTAACGTCGACAAGGGTAACCATGCCCACGAGGGTATCACGGTCAACTACCGGGAATCCCAAATGTTTGCTGGAATACATCAGGTCAATCACTTTCACCAGAGGCAGGTTCATCGGTACCGTGATCACCGGGCTGCTCATCATGTCACCCACAACAACGTCTCGGAGAAGGACATTATACTGCACTGCTGTCGATTCAAGACCTGCGCCGATGTAGACAAAGAGGGCGATCAGGATCAGGAAAGGCGAGAAAAAATACAGTCCGACAATGCCGAAGATGACTGCAAAAGCCTTGCCGACATTGGCAGCAATCCGGGTCGCCCGGTCCAAGGGCATCCGGGCTGCGAGCACTGCCCGGAGGACCCGTCCACCGTCCATGGGGAAGGCGGGGATCAGGTTGAACGCAAAGAGGATGATATTGAGGACTCCGATATATCCAAAGAGGAATACAAAAACCCCCTGGAGGGCAGGATCAGGAGTAACTTCCGGGGCTGCATAAACCAGACCGCAGCAGACCAGACCGAATACGAGGCTCATTAGGGGGCCGGCAAGGGCCATCGGCAACTCGGTCCGTGGTTCCGGCGTCCCTTCGTCCATCTGCGAAACTCCGCCGAACATGAGGAGTGTAATGCTCTGCATTTTGATGCCCTTTGATCGGGCAACGATGGAGTGGGCGAGTTCATGGACGAAGACCCCGAAGAACAAACCAAGGGCAACAACGGTTCCGAGAATCCAGGGCATGAATCCTGCTGAAATAATGGTGGTATCGATCCCGATGGCAAAAATCTCGTGGAGCATATCGGTGGTTGGACCTATCTGGCTCCCTATGATGTACGCGAAAAGTGGAATAATAAGAAGAAATGTCCAGTGAAGAAAGATCGGAATTCCCAAAAGGCGTCCGATCCGAAGAGATCCGTCCATAAAGCAAGGATTATCTTTTTAACCCATATGGTATATACTTTCATCTGATAACGATGGAAACCCAGATTACGGATTTATTCGGGCTCTCGATTTATACGGACAAAGGCATGTTCATCGGGGAAGTCGATGATGTTGTTATTGACGTTGACTCCAAAAAAATCGAGGCACTCGTCGTGGGTAAAGTCAATGAACAGCTTTTTGAGCTGAAAAACTATAAGGGTCTCAAGATCCCGTACCGGATCATCAGCGCCATCGACGATATTGTGCTTATCCGCCACCTCCCCGGCGCATTTGCCGGTTCCGGCTCAATCGAGGAAGAATAAACCTGATTTTTTCCGGCGCAATATCCCGGGCAAACCTGGGCCCGGCGGTTTTATTTTTTCCTCCTAAAAAAGGAGGGACATTCCATGGAAGCCTTTGAAATATTTTCCGGTCTTGCTACGATCCCCCCGGTTTTTGTCCGTCTTGATGGAAGGGCATTTCACGGTCTTACCAGAAAATTCGGGTTCAAAAAACCGTTTGACAAGAGATTCTGCAAGGCAATGGCGGAAACGGCGCGAGCGCTCGTAGCAGACAGCGGACTCTCTCCCGTCTTCGGTTACACATTTTCGGACGAAATCAGCCTCTTCTTCTCAGATCTTCCATTCTCCGGCAGGGTAGAGAAAATCGATTCAGTTGCAGCCTCTTATGCGGCAAGTGCCCTCACCATAGCCCTTGGCACAGAAACCCCTCTCTCTTTCGATGCCCGGGTAGTCCAGGCGACAACACCCGATTCTGCGATGACCTACATGATCGGAAGGCAGGACGAGGCGTGGAGAAATCATATCAACGCGTACTGCCAGCAGGCGCTGGTCGCAGAGGGGATAGGCGCTGCTGAGGCCGCAGATCAGCTAAAGGGAATACCCGCCCGGGAGCTCCATGAAATGATGCACGCACGGGGCGTTAATCTCGCCCGGACTCCGGCATGGCAGCGCCGGGGTATAATGGTGCGCAAAAAAGAGGCGGAGAAAAAAGGATACAATCCGGTAAAAAACGAGCAGGTAACCGTTGTGAGGCATGTAGTCTCTGCAGACTGCGATCTTCCGCTTTTTTCATCGCCGGAAGGCCAAGTGTTCTTGAGAGATCTGATTTGCGGGAAATAAGGAATTTTTCCGGGAATTCAGTTGTTCCCCGATTTTGAGATCCCAACGGTCATAGTGATTCCCTCCACATCCCAGTCTTTGGTAAGCTGATGTCGTGATGGGGCACATTGGCCGGCAAAGAAAAGCGACAGTTCTTTTGCCCTTACCTCCTCCGCGATACCACCTTTCCAGCTGTTATCGACGAGATCCCGGATCCTGGAGTCGGCAATTATCACTTCTGCCAGAATAAAATCTTCCACGGCAAGATCAAGCTGGCGGCGCATTTCTTGGATCCGGCGGATGATTTCCCGTGCGTACCCCTCCGCTTCAAGTGAGGGAGTGAGCGCAACATCAACATACACTGTCGCATCCTGCATCGGGGCAGAGAAGACGCCTTCCGGTAATTTTTCGGTAAATGTAACCTGATCGGTTCCAATTTCAAATGACTCGTGGTCCTTTGTCAGGGTAAATGTCTTCCCGGCATCTATCGCTGCCTTTATGGCATTTCCATCTGCCGACTCTATGAAGCCTTTTACGGTAAATGAATTCTTCCCGAATCCTTTTCCGAGCGCTTTCATCACCGGCTCGGCATGCCATCCGATCCGGTCCCATCTCCCCATAACAACGGTTACGACCCGGGCATTAGCCCTGTCCTTGCAAACCTCGTTGAGCCGTGCAACGGCATCTTTAACCTCCGGCTTATCTGTGACAATGACTACTTCTCCCACAGGCCAGCGTAGTTTTCTTTTTCCCGCCTGGCGGGCGTTTTGAACGGCGTCATCGAATGATCGGACGAGCTCCATGGCATGCTCAAGCTCGGGATTGACCAGTGCGTCGTCGCATCCGTACCAGTCTGTCATGTGGATGCTTTCTGGATCGTTCTGGCACCTGATGTTTCCATAGATTTCTTCGCTTATATGAGGACAGAACGGCGCAAGGAGCCCAATCAATCTCCGCATTACGTAATAGATGGTCTCGTATGCAAACCGCTTCCCCTCGGATTCTCCTTCAAGCCACATTCGCGGCCGGACCAACTGGACGTACCACCGGGAAAGATCTTCGAGAATAAAATTGATCAACTCCCTTGTCGCCCGGTGGAGCTGGCATTCTGTCATCGCTGAACTGACAATACCGGATACCGAATTTATCCGGGATACGATCCACCGGTCTTCATCCGGGAGCTGGCGGATATGGGAAGTGATGAATTCTCCATCCCATTTCCTATTTCTGGTGTACGGTTCGAATTGGTCAAGAATCATGTAGGGAACCGGGAACCGGTAGACATTCCAGAGAATATTTACCGCCCTGTTGACCGTCGCGACTCCGTCCCAATTGAATTTGAGATCGTCCCAGGGAGCAGAAGACGAAAGCACATAGAAGCGAAGTACGTCAACTCCCACTTTTGAAACAACTTCCTCTGGGGTAACGACGTTCCCGAGGCTTTTTGACATTTTCTTTCCTTCAGCATCGAGGGCGAATCCGTGCATGCAGACGCTCTGGTACGGAGCTTTGCCAAAAGCGATCGTACTTGCACCCAGCTGCGAATAGAACCAACCCCGGGTCTGATCCTGACCCTCAGTGATGAAATCTGCCGGCCAGAGTTTTTCAAATTGTGCTGTCTGCCCAGGGAAACCAAGTGTCGCCCAAGATGCAACCGCGGAATCGAACCACACATCGAAGATGTCCTCGACCCGGTGCATGGTACCGCCACATTTACAAGGAATAGCAATATTGTCGACGAAAGGTCGATGCGGGTCCGGGACCTTACAGCCGCTTGCCTCTTCGAGATCGGCAATGGTCGCAATTACACGGTATGTGTCGCATTTTTTGCAGACCCAGACCGGGATTGGGATCCCCCAGTATCTCTGGCGAGAGACGCACCAGTCCCGTGCCTCCTTAATCCAGTCATAAAACCTGGCACTACCGGCCCATTCGGGGTACCACGTTACTTTCTCAACTTCGGAAAGCATCAGGTCCCGCATTTCAGATGCCTTCAAGAACCACTGGGATGTGGCGCGGAAGATAATGGGAGTTTTGCACCTCCAGCAGTGACCGTAGCGGTGAACAATCTTTTCCGTCGCGAGGAGGTGACCTCCAAGAGCGTCAAGAACATCCTGGTTTGCTTCACGAACGGGCTTACCGGCAAACACACCCGCCTCTCCACGAAATCTCCCGGAACCATCT
>Ga0335078_10015901_pt1 | contig 11169 bp, 8 predicted proteins | sample Lox_Sample_32_FD_206711 | JGI IMG/M metagenome (GOLD analysis project Ga0335078, IMG submission 206711) | Soil microbial communities from Loxahatchee National Wildlife Refuge, Florida, United States - Lox_Sample_3.2 | ecosystem: Environmental > Terrestrial > Soil > Wetlands | place: USA: Florida...
AGGAAGCAACCAGGAGTATGAAGCTATCCATGGAGATTCGCCGGGCCAAAAGTTTCCGCGTCTCCGTCGGATATTGCCGGGTGAGCGAGAGAAACACGGGGCTGCCTCCAATGGGATCCACGATCGGGAACAACGCGCTGATGACCAGAAGAAGGCTTTTGGCGGCTGGGATCATGGGGCCAGTGTCCAGAGCGACTGCCCGCTCTTCGAGTGTTCCTCAAAGGTTCAAATCATAGTACATGTTCGTGCCTTTCAGGTCAGAATCACGGCGATTCTTGGGCGAAGCGCGTTCCGAATGCTGGATGAATGTATATTGTTGCGGATGATTTCCCGATTCGCGGCGCGTGTTTGCACACTGTTCCTTGTCAGCTTTTCTGTATATGCCCAGACTCCGGCCGATGCCTCCCGTCAATATGTTGGCGCGCATCAGGCAGAGTTGACTCAGCAATTCAGCGACTTCCTGTCAATTCCGAACGTGGCTGCTGATCCGGATGGCCTGCAACGAAATGCCGATTTTCTTGTAGGGGCGTTAAAGAAACGCGGCGTCGACGGGAGACTGCTTTCGATTCCGGGAGCGCCGTCTGTTGTTTACGGTCAAGTCGTTGTTCCGAATGCGCAGCACACGATTGTTTTCTACGCCCACTATGACGGGCAGCCAGTGACCCCCTCGGAGTGGGATGGGTCTCCGTTCAAGCCCGTTATCCGCGAAGTGAATGGGGAGCAGCGCATTTATGCGAGGTCTGCGGGAGATGACAAAGCAGCCATTTTTGCACAGTTGACTGCATTGGATGCGCTGCGAGCGGCGAACATCGCGCCGCGCGCAAATATTCGATTTGTCTGGGAGGGCGAGGAAGAGGCCGGCTCGCCGCACCTGGAGCAGATTCTCGACGCCAATCGCGATCTGATTCAAGGCGACGTTTGGCTGGTGTGTGATGGTCCGGTTGATCAGGGCGGGAAACAGACTGTCGTTTTCGGGGCGCGTGGGGATGCCCACCTCGAGATCACGGTCTACGGTCCGCATCATGGTTTGCACAGTGGCCATTATGGGAATTGGGCTCCGAATCCGGCGATGATGCTGGCGCAACTCCTGGCCGGCATGAAGGACGAAAACGGCCATGTTCTCATTCCACATTTTTATGACGGCATCGCGCCGCTCTCGAAAATGGAGACCGAGGCTCTCGCGCAAGCCCCGGTAAACGACCCGATGTTGATGAAATCCTTCTGGCTCGGGCACGTGGATGGTTCGGGAAAACATCTCCTCGAGTTGATCAACCAGCCTTCGCTCAATATCAACGGATTTTCTTCGGCGCAAACCGGAGCACGGGCGACGAACGTGATCCCTCCGACCGCAACGGCCGATTTGGATCTTCGCCTGGTGGTGGGAGTCGAGTGGCAGGAACAGCAGCAAAGAGTCATTGATTATGTTCGCTCGCGTGGGTACTACGTCGTGGACCGCGATCCAAGCCAGGAGATTCTTACCGGCCACCCCAGAGTTGCGAGAGTCGTTAGAGATACGGCAGGGTACAACGCGGTGCGCACTCCGATGGACCTGCCCATCGCGCAAGAAGTGATTGCAGCAGTGAAGAGCGCCAGAGGCGATGTTGTGCTGTTGCCCACCATGGGCGGAAGTGTACCGCTAGGAGCCATGGAGCGTGCCGCGAACACCCGCACGATTACGGTTCCGATCGCCAACTACGACGACAATCAACATGCCGCCAATGAAAACCTTCGACTGCAAAATCTCTGGAACGGTATCGGAACCATGGCCGCACTTTTGCACATGCAGTGAAATCGCAGTGGAAGCACGAAGCGACAATCCTCAACTGGAACCAAGTCGATAAACGCCATTGCTTGGGGTCACCTGATCAGTAAGCCACAATTTGTAGGGTTTTCCTCAGGGCAGCAACTCACCTGCTATTGACCTAAAACTTTCTCGTTGACAACAAACCATTTAGGCGTAGGATGTGGGTGAAAGTGGTATGAAGTGGTCGGTACGGTGAGCACGGTGGCCATACTTGGTAACGCGAGAGGCGCCAGTGGGATTTGAGGCTGATTCCCCCAAAAACAGCCCGAATAAACCGGAAACGAACGACCTTTTCACTGCTTTTGCCTCCCTCGCGGTTGCGGCAGCGGTAGCTGTCAGAAAGTATGTGGCCCCCATAAAGGGCAGGACTCATGTTTCGCGGCAATCACCCAACCCGCGTCGACGAAAAGGGACGGTTAAAGGTCCCCGCGGAATTCAAGCGCGTGATCGACGAGAAGTACGGCACGCAATATTACATCACCAGCTTGGACGGGAAAATTGCTCAAGTGTATCCCTTCGAGGAATGGGAGCGGATCGAGCAGAAACTGGCGGGGCTCTCCACTTTCAATCCCACGAAGAGGAAGTTTCTGGACCGGGCGAACTACTGGGGACAGATGGTCGAGATCGACGGACAGGGCCGGCTACTGATGCCGCAACTGCTGCGCGATGCGGCGCAGCTCAAGGGCGAAGTGGCGGTGACCGGAAATCTGACACACCTGGTGGTTCGGAACCTGGAGCAGTACCGACTGGAAATCGAGCAACAGCCGTTTACGCCTGAGGATGAGAAGACGCTCGACGATCTGGGCATCTAGCTGGTTCCGACGACCCGAAAGGCGGGTTCGCTGTTAGCCCCGAAACATGGGCGAAGGTTTCAAAGACACTCCCGAGTGGGGTGGGCATGGCAAGAAAGAAGAAGCTGTCCATGTCCCGGTTCTTTTAAAAGAAGCGATCGACTTTTTAGCCGTCCGGCGTGGCGGGACTTATATCGATGCCACGGTGGGCCTTGGCGGGCACAGTTGCGAAATCGCAAAACGCCTCGGCGCACCGGGTCATTTGATTGGGGTCGATAAAGATCCGGCAGCGCTCGGAATCGCGCGGGAAAAGCTGGCCAAGAATGAGGATTGGCCAAGGGTCACGCTGATCCATGGATCGTTCGCAGACGTTGCGAAGCATGTAACGGGTAGCGTTGCGGACGGGATCTTGGCTGACCTGGGAGTCAGCAGCCTGCAATTCGGAGATCCGGCGCGAGGCTTTAGTTTTCAGGCGGAAGGACCACTCGACATGCGAATGAATCCGCAAGCCGAGTTGACCGCCGAACAAGTGGTAAACCACTTCGACGAGCGCAAGCTTGCCGATGTGATTTACGAATTCGGTGAGGAAAGGAGGTCGCGGAGAATCGCCAGAGCCATTGTCCGGTCGCGGCCGATACGGACTACTGCACAGCTTGCAGAGATCGTATCAGCCGCGGCCCGGCCAATGAATCAGGCTGAACGAAGAATTCATCCCGCGACGCGAACCTTTCAAGCTCTCCGAATCTTCGTAAACCGCGAACTAGACGATCTGCGGGCGCTGCTGAGTTCAGCCCCGCAGATGTTGAAACCGGGTGGGCGGATCGTAATCATCAGCTTCCATTCGCTGGAGGATCGAATCGTGAAAGATGCTTTCCGCGAAGGAGCGAAGCAAGGTCAGTACCGGCTACTGAAGAAAAAGCCGGTGATACCCGGTGACGAAGAAGTTGATCGGAATCCTCGGGCGCGCAGCGCGAAGTTACGAGCGGCCGAGAGGATTTGAAAAGTTTCCGGAGCAGCATCGCCTCTCACGTAACAGGGCGAAAAAACACAACCTTCTCTCTCGATGTTGCTCCGGAGAAGGTTCTGTGGGTAGGTAGAAACGAGGAATAGCAACGATGTACACGGGCACACTGATCGAAGACTTGATGAAGACGGTAGAGCATGCCGAACGGCGATCTATCGAAGAGCTCTCGGCTGATGAAAAGCTCGAGCACTTCTACGCAATCGCGCAATTCGAAATCACGCAGTTTGAATCCAGCCTGGCAGGAGTCGCCTAATGGCCGCCGCTGCTGCGGTTCTCGAAGGTTCACCTCGGTCCCGGCGCAATCCATGTTGGAATGGCACGCCGGAGATCTACTTCGCCAAGCCCATCGACAATTCGCGCTTGGTGAAAGTCGAAGATCCAAAGCGCAGCCGGGAAATGCGGCAGTTCGGGATCGCACTCGGTTGCCTTTTCCTGTTGGTGATGACCTACACGTGGCAGCATTTCAAGGCGGTTGAATACGGATACAAAGTGGAGTCGTTGAAAGTACAGCGCGACGGGTTGCTCGAAGAAAATCGCGCGCTGCGACTGGAAGAAGCTTCGCTGCGTTCTCCGGATCGGATCGACAAGATTGCTCGAGAGTATGGAATGCAGCCCCCGCAAGCCGGTCAGATCATTCGCATGGATTCCGCGGCTTCGGATGCGAGCACGCCGGTGATGGCGAGCGCGGCAACGGTGTCCGTGATTTCAATTCCGTAGAACGGTTCCCGATGACGTTTGCAGTTCGGTGACTCCGATTTTTGGCGGCTTGCTTAGCGGGCCGCCATGTTTGTCTAAGGGCATCACGTGGCGTCCAATTCATCCCGTAACGCAATCGACATCCGGCTCTATGTACTTGGAGCGGTGCTGATCCTTTGGTGCGGAGCCATCTGTGCACGGCTGGTTTACCTGCAAATCTTTCGTTACGGCAGCTTTGAACAGCGGGCGCAGCATCAGCAACAGCGCACGGTCGAACTGTCGGCTCGTCGCGGTGTGATCTATGACCGTTCCGGCCGCGAACTGGCTATGTCGGTCGCTGTCGACTCGGCATTTGCTGTTCCCACCGAAATCCCAGATCTCCCGGGCACGATTTCACTGATTTCGCGCATTACCAAGTCTGACCCGAGAGAGCTGCTTGCCCGTTGCAAAGCAGCTCGAACGTTTTGCTGGGTGGCTCGGAAAGCCGATAGCGAGACCGCGGAGCGAATCCGTTCGCTGAACCTGCGGGGAATCTATTTTCAGAAAGAATCGAAGCGCTTCTACCCGAAAGGCGATTTGGCAGCCCAGGTTATCGGTTACGTGGGAACCGATGATGAAGGCCTGAGCGGAATCGAACGCGAGTTCGATGAAAAGCTACGCGGGCGACCGGGAGAGATGCTGATTTCTGTCGATGCGCGCCGGAAGTGGTTTGGCAGCGTCGAGAAACAACCAGAGCCCGGACAAAATGTCGTCTTGACCATCGATCAACAGATTCAGTACATCGCCGAACGTGAGCTCGATACGGCGATGGACAGCACTCACGCAATCAGCGGGACGGTGGTGGTCGAAAACCCGCATACGGGCGAGATTCTGGCCTTGGCGAATCGTCCCACATTTGACCCGAATCGGACCCGTGAAATAACGCCGGAAAAGCTCAAGAATCACGCTGTGAGCGATGTCTACGAGCCGGGGTCCACGTTTAAGCTGGTGACGATTTCGGCAGCACTCGACGAGAACCTGACTCGTCCCGAAGAAAAGTTCGATTGCCAGATGGGTTCGATTGTTGTGTTCGGACGCAGGATCCATGACTGGCATCCTTTTGGAGTCTTGTCCGTTTCGGATGTTCTGGCGCACTCGAGTGACGTGGGTGCAATCAAGATTGCACTGCGCTTGGGCGACGAACGCATGTACAAGTACATTCGCGCGTTCGGATTTGGACAGCAGACCGGAGTCGAGCTTCCCGGCGAAACTCGTGGTCTCGCCAAGCCGCTCAGCCGATGGTCGAAGGTCTCGATCGGCGCCATTGCCATGGGCCAGGAGATCGGCGTTTCGCCGTTGCAGCTGGCCGGCATGGTTTCGTCCATCGCGAATGACGGCATCGTAGTGGGATCACGGATTGTGGCCGCCAGCACCGAGCCGCAGGCGACGCCGCAGATGATATCTTTCCACCCGGTCGAGGAGCGCCATGCAATCTCGCCCACGACCGCCGCCCTAATGCGGCAAATGATGCAGGGGGTCGTGCTTCACGGAACCGGCAAGAAAGCGATCTTGGAAGGCTATAGTTCTGCCGGGAAGACGGGGACCGCGCAGAAAGTCGACCCGGCTACACATACGTATTCGCGGACAAAGTACATCGCGTCCTTCGCGGGATTCGCTCCGGTGAATAATCCGGCGATCGTTTGCGTCGTGATTCTGGATTCGCCGGTTGGCGGTCATCATGGTGGCGAAGTAGGAGCGCCGGTCTTTCATCGCATCGCCCAACAAGTTCTGGAATACCTGCACACGCCACACGACGTCGAATTGCCAGCAAGCCGCCAAGTTCTGCTCGCGTCGCGGCAAACGAAAGAGAGTGATCTCGAAGAAGGCTCGCCAGATCGCTTGAGCGACACAGTTGAAATCGGGGAGACATCGGCTCCTGCGCCGGCATCCGTTCCTCAGGTTGCGGCACCGCTTACCCCATCTGCTTCCGTCATGCCGGCGGCGATGCGGAAACGGGAAGTGCTACTGCCGGAGGAGACAAAGCAGGCCGCGGTTCCGACCATAGTATTGCCTGAAAAGAGCCCGAGCAATGGCACCGTAATTCTCGATATCGAGCAAGGTGGAATCGTGGTTCCTTCCTTTACCGGGAAGAGCGTCCGCTCGGCCATTGAAGTGGCGGAAGAGACGGGGCTGGATCTGGACATTGTGGGGAGCGGAATGGCTCAGGATCAATCTCCGGCAGCGGGATCCCACGTTCCCAGCGGATCAAAAGTTACCGTCCGGTTCGGGCGCTGACTGGTCCTCTTCTCCGCGGTTACTTCGTGTCCTAGTTGTTGACGCGATTCGCCTAGGCCCAGTGGCCCGAAACTGTGCCCTATAATTTAATCCAATGACTTTCGAACAGCTTCTTTATGGGGCGGAAGTTCTCGCTCAAGGCGGGAATCCGGGCGTCAGTGGTGTGGAATATGACTCGCGGAAAGTTCGCCCCGGGGATGTGTTCGTTGCGATTCGAGGAGATACAACCGACGGTAACAAATTCATTGATCGGGCTATCGCAGCTGGGGCAGTGGGGATTGTCACCGATTCTGAAACAGAAAGTCGGCGACCTGGCGTGGCATGGGCCCAAGTTCCGCATGGCCGCCGAGCGCTCGCCCGCGTTTCTGCCAACTTCTATAAGCATCCCGCCGAGCGCCTCGCCGTAACAGGAATTACGGGAACGAATGGGAAGAGCACAACGGCGTTTCTGATCGAATCAATGCTGTCTGCAGCGGGACGGAAAAGTGCACTGATTGGAACGATTGAATATCACGTAGCTGGAAAGGTTTTACCTGCTCCCCATACGACGCCGGAAGCTCTGGAACTGAACCAGATGCTAAATCAGGCTCTCGGAGACGGGGCCACAGAAGCTGTCATGGAAGTTTCTTCCCATGCTCTTGCGCAGCAACGCGTGTATGGCATTCCCTTCGACGTCGCGGTGTTTTCGAACTTGACACGCGATCACCTCGATTATCACCACACGATGGACGAGTACTTTGCCTCCAAGCGGATTCTGTTCGAAGGGAGCGGAACGGATGGGCCACGCGCCGCGGTTCTTAACATCGATGATTCCTATGGAGAAAAGCTGGTCAAAGTCAGCAAGAAACACAGCTCGGAAGTTTTGACCTATGGCTTGTCAAAAGGCGAGCTTCATGCCGACAAGGTCGATATCGGCCAGCGTGGAACGCGTTTTGACCTGGTTGGGCCGGGATTTGTAGTTGCGCTGTTTTCGCCACTAATCGGGCAGGTGAACGTCTATAACATTCTGGCAGCTGCGGGAGCAGCATACGCTCGGGGCTGCAAACCTGAACAGGTCGCAGAGGGAGTCGAGAACCTGAACCATGTGCCTGGCCGGTTCCAGCGAATCGATTGCGGCCAGCCATTTACGGTGGTGGTTGATTATGCGCATACGCCGGATGCTCTTCGAAATCTGACTGGGCTCGCTCGAGACTTCGTGCGACAAGCCGGGAATAAGGGCCGAGTGATCACGCTGTTTGGTTGTGGAGGGGACCGCGACCGCGCTAAACGTCCAATGATGGGCGAAGCCGCAGGCCAGGGCAGCGATTTCGTGGTTTTGACCTCGGACAATCCCCGCAGCGAAGATCCTCTGGCAATCATTAATGACGCGCTGGTTGGTCTACAGAAGTCTGAGACCAAATATCAGATCGAGCCCGATCGGAAAACGGCTATCGGCATGGCGATCGCCGAAGCTGGGCCCGGAGATATTGTCCTGCTTGCCGGCAAAGGTCACGAAAAGGTGCAGGTGTCGCGAGACGGGTCTATTCCATTCGACGATGTGCAAGTAGCTCGCGAAGTCCTGGCCCGCGTCGGATTTAATTGTGAACAAGCTGGGGTCAGAGTTCATTTCGGCGGCCGGAACCTTTGACGAACAAGCCCTGGCTATGGGCTACTCGATCGATTCGCGCACCATTCAAACCGGCCAATTGTTTTTTGCCGTAAGAGGGGAACGTTTCGACGGTCACGATTTTGTGGCAGAGGCTCTGAAGCGGGGCGCTGTTGGCGCAGTAATCAGGCGGAACGCATTGCACACGCCCATCCGAGGCAACCTCCTGGAAGTCGAAGACACGCTCTTGGCTTTGCAGAATCTTGGCACAAGTGTTCGCCGCCTCTGGGGAAAGCCGCTCGTGGGGGTTACGGGGTCTGCGGGAAAAACCACGACGAAAGAAGCGATCGCGCACCTGCTTTCGCAGCGCTTTCGTGTGCTCAAGTCGGAAGGCAATTTTAATAACCATTTCGGGTTGCCGCTGATGCTTTTGAAGTTGGAGCCGGAGCACGACATCGCCGTGATCGAGATGGGCATGTCGCACGCTGGCGAAATCGACACGCTGGCTAAGATCGCCCGTCCGGAGATTGGGGTTGTGACGAATGTTGCTCCGGTCCATCTCGAGTTTTTTAACTCCGTCGCAGACATCGCGCGAGCGAAATATGAGTTGATCCAGGGTCTGCCAAAGGGGGGGACGGCCGTTCTCAATGCGGATGACGAGTACGTTTCGCAGTTTGGCCGCGATTTCCCAGGCAAGGTGGTTCTATACGGTTTGAAAGCGAATGCGGATGTACGAGCGGAAAACGTCGCGGAACTCGGTGCCTCGGGATCGGAATTCGATCTTGTGGTGGGTGGGTGCCGTGAGCGCGCCACTCTTCCGCTGGTGGGAGTACACAATATCTACAACGCACTTGCCGCCGTGGCCGTCGCCCTCGAGTGGGGATTCACCCCTTCTGACGCGGCGGCTGCCCTGGCAACGTTGCGCCCGGCAGAGAAACGTGGGCAGGTCGTCCAAGTTGGCAACATCACCATCATTAACGATTGTTACAATTCCAATCCGAAAGCACTTAACGCAATGGTGGATGCTTTAGCAAGCATGCCGGCAAAGCGACGGATTGTAGTGGCCGGAGAGATGCTGGAACTTGGTCCATCGGCAGAGAACTTGCATGCCGATTCGGGCCGGCATATCGCAGAGAAGAGAATCGATTTCGTCTTAGGCGTGCGCGGGTTGGCAAAGTCTCTGGTAGATGCGGCTCGCGACGCTGGAGTTCAGGGCGAATTTGTAAATACGCCGGAAGAGGCCGGGAAATGGTTATTGAGTGAAAGCCGTCCTGGAGACGTGGTGCTTCTGAAAGCATCACGAGGCGTAAAGCTGGAAAAGGCCGTTGAGATGTTAACGGCCGGCAAGAACTCAATTGCAACGACACATTGATTAGCTAGCGGAGGCGGATTGCTTTATTGGCTGTTGTACCTGAAACTGTTTCATTATTTTCCGCCCTTCCGCATCTTCCGATATCTGACCTTCCGCACCGCATTTGCCAGTCTCACAGCACTCTTCACCGGATTGATTGTCGGCCCGCTCGTCATCAACCGCCTGCGTGAGTTTCAGATCAGCCAGTACATCCGCGAGGAAGGACCGAAAGCCCATCAGAAAAAAGCGGGTACGCCGACGATGGGCGGATTGTTGATCGCAATTTCCATCGTAATTCCTACGCTGCTGTGGGCAGATCTCAGCAACCGATTTGTCTGGATCGCGGTCCTTGCAACGACTGCTTTTGCCGCGATTGGCTTTGCAGACGACTACACCAAAGTTGTTCATCGCAGAAATCTGGGCCTGACGGGAAAGGCGAAGCTTGGTTATCAGATCATCACCAGCATTTTGATCGCGGTCGCATTGATCGCGGTGGAAGCGCACGGCCTGTACTCGACGAAGCTGATGGTCCCATTTATCAAGCAATTTCGGCCCGACCTGGTGATTGGGTCTTTGGAACGAAGCCATCACTTCTGGCCGCTGGCGTTTCTTCCCTTCATAGCTTTTGTTGTTCTGGTGATCGTGGGATCCAGCAATGCGGTGAACCTCACAGATGGATTAGATGGATTGGCAATCGGATGTACAGTGATCGCCGCCGGGGCGCTGGCGGTTTTGACGTACGTGAGCGGCCATGCGACGTTCGCGTCCTACCTGGAATTACAGCGCATGCCGCAGGTCGGAGAATTAACGATTTTCTGCGGAGCCATGGTCGGTGCGGCAATTGGTTTCTTGTGGTACAACGCCCATCCGGCAGAAGTGTTTATGGGCGACGTCGGATCGCTTGCGCTTGGCGGCGCAATCGGAACGGTGGCCGTGATCATCAAGCAGGAATTACTGCTTCCGTTCATCGGTGGAGTGTTCGTGATCGAGGCCGTTTCGGTCATCCTGCAGGTCGCGTCCTACAAACTTCGTAAGAAGCGTATCTTTAAAATGGCTCCGATTCACCATCACTTTGAACTGCTTGGCTGGTCGGAGTCGAAGATCATTGTGCGGTTCTGGATCGCATCGTTGGTGTTTGCGCTGTTCGCGCTCACAACACTGAAATTGAGGTAAAGCTCACCACGGAGGCGCAGAGAACACGGAGAGGCTGCGCTAGCTTCCGTGTTTTGATGGATTGGTGGTGAAGTCGAAAATTGATGGATCTCCAAGACAAACGCGTTCTGGTGGTCGGCCTGGGGAAGTCGGGAGTCGCGTCAGCGTTGTTCCTGAAATCGAAGGGTGCGCGAGTCACTGTCTCTGACACGAAGACACCGGATCAATTAAAGGAAGAAATCCCCGGACTGCTCGATGAAGGGATCGCCGTGGAAACCGGAGGGCACGGCGAACGTACGTTCCAGAACCAAGATCTGATTGTGGTCAGTCCCGGGGTACCCGTCGATGCTCCGCCACTCGTGCAAGCGCGCGCTCACGGCGAAGCCATCATCGGGGAGATCGAATTGGCGGCACAGTTCTTTCCCGGCCGAATTGTCGCAATCACGGGATCCAACGGCAAAACTACGACCACAACCCTTGCTGGTGAAGTTG
>Ga0335078_10015903_pt1 | contig 11169 bp, 10 predicted proteins | sample Lox_Sample_32_FD_206711 | JGI IMG/M metagenome (GOLD analysis project Ga0335078, IMG submission 206711) | Soil microbial communities from Loxahatchee National Wildlife Refuge, Florida, United States - Lox_Sample_3.2 | ecosystem: Environmental > Terrestrial > Soil > Wetlands | place: USA...
GGGTGCCGTGAGCGGGGGCCAGGAGGGCACCCAGGGAGGGGAAAAGAAGCCAGGAACAAGCAAGGAACATCCTAGGAACATGCTTGCAACATGCTTGCAACTATGGGGGTGGTCTTGCGGTGCTGCGGTGTTGGCAGGGCGAGGCTGGGGGGGGTGGGCCGGCGGGTGGAGGAGGCGGGCTGGCCGATCCGGCGGTGGTGAGCGGGTTGGTGGCAGCGGTCTGCCGAGGCGCAGAGACTGGGCATGGCGGGGGACCCAGCAGGGCAGACGTCCTCGCTTGCGGGTTTTGGCGGCGTCCCGTTGGCAAGTGTCGAAGGACCCCCGCGCGAGACGCCCGGGGAGCCCGCAGGCGATGACGGCTGCGCTAGTTTGTCAGCCGCCGTGGCTGGCTGAGCGGATGGTTTTTTTTGAGGCTTTACTAATTGTGACGGGGGGCTTACGCTGTTGATGCATTAAGTGCTAATTTATGAATGAAATGTTTGGCTTGTTCAACCTGGGCGGTGGGGAAATCATCCTAATTCTCGCGTTGGTATTGATCTTATTCGGCGCGAAGAAGCTGCCGGAACTGGCCAAGGGTTTGGGCACCGGCATCAAGGAATTCAAGAAAGCGACGCGCGATGTGACGGAGGAGATGCACTCGGCGATGGAAGATTCGCCGCCTCCGCCGCCGAAGTCTTTGCCGCCGACGGCCCCACACCCCGAAGCGCAGCCGACCGTTCCGCAATCCACGCCTGAGATCAAGGCCTGATTCGCTAAGCGGTTGCTGGCATGGCTGAGGAACCCGTAGCGGAGCACCTTGACGAAGGGGAGGAGGAGGAAGGGGGGCCGGTCAAGTCCTTCCTGGAGCATCTCGAAGATCTCCGATGGGTGCTGATCAAGAGTGGCGTGGCTGCGGGGGTGGCCATTCTGGCCTGCCTGCTGGGGGGGAACTATCTGGTGCGAGTCCTGGAATGGCCCATGAAGCGGGCGCCGGTGGGGTTCAGACATGCCAAGACGACACAGACGGTGCGGGTGTTTCTCGGCACGAACGAGCTGAAAGATCTCCAGGTTTCGGCGAGTGACCCGCTGGCCTCCCTGGTGCCCACCAACCCGTTCGTTCGCTTCGAGCTGGTGCCGGTGATCGAGGGCACCAACCGGGTGCTGACCTGGAGGGCGGTGCCTGACCCGAACCCGCCACCGGAGAGAGGGCTGCCGATCCAGATCATTAACTTAAGCCCGGCGGGGTCTTTTGTGGTGGCGACGAAGGCGGCATTTTATGGCGGGCTGGTGCTGGCTTCGCCTTTCATTTTCTACTTTATCGCACAGTTTGTCTTCCCGGCGCTGAGGATGAGGGAGAAGAAGTACGTTTATCGCGGTCTGGCCTTCGGCGGGGGGCTGTTCATGCTGGGCGTGTGCTTTTGTTATTTCGTTTTGATGCCTTGGGCGCTGATGGCGTCGGTGCAGTATGCGGAATGGCTGGGCTTTACGGCCAACCAATGGCGGGCGGAAGACTACATTGGGTTTGTGTGCAAGTTCATGCTGGGCATGGGGCTCGGGTTCGAGTTGCCGGTGGTGGTGCTGACGCTGGTGAAGATCGGCGTGCTGGGGTACCGGACGCTGGCAGCGGGCCGGCCTTATGTGATTGTGATCAGCGCGGTGCTGGGAGCGGTGCTGACGACGCCGGAGGTCATCACGCAGATCCTGATGGCGGTCCCGCTGTATGTGCTTTACGAGATTTGCGTCTGGGTGGCCTGGTACTGGGAGCGGCAGGAGAAGAAACGCGAGGCAGCGGAGCAGGCGGGCGACGTGGTGGGTGAGACGTGACGCGTGGCGCGTGAAACGTGAAACGTGAAACTTGAAACGTGATGCGTAGAGCGGCGGAATCGACCAGTCCCCCGGCGAAGTTCACGTTTCACGCATCACGTTTCCATGCAGGATTTTTTTCAATTCGTTCTTTACAAGCGCTCCGGCTTGGCTAAACTACGTGTTAGTAACGAACATTTATGCGTAACATATTTCCCTTCCTTGCCACCTTGGCTATCGCCGCGGTCCTGAGTTCCGGCTGCGCCAACCAGGAGAAGAAGCTGGGGCGCGGTTTGAGCAACATGGCGGAGTTTGCCCGCCTTGGAGAGATGCGCCGCTCCGTTGAGCAGACCGCGCTGTTCGATCAACCGGGCGGCCATTACGCTACCGGCCTCATCAAGGGGCTGAACAAGAGCCTGGCGCGCACGGGCGTTGGCATTTATGAAGTCGTGACCTGTCCGTTCCCGCCTTACGATCCGGTGTTCACCAGTTACCTGGCGCCGAATCCCGTGTATCCTGACGCTTATAGGCCGGACATCCTTGACGATCCCTTGTTCGCGACCGACACGGACATGGGCTTCAGCGGCGGTGACATCGCGCCTTACATTCCGGGGAGCCGGTTCAAGATCTTTAATACGCAGTAACGCCCTGTTCGGTCTGTTTTTTGGCTAGCGCCAGCATATTCCTGCTGGCGCTTCGTTTTTTGCGCTGGAGGCGGCGAGGCGCGCACGGCGCCGGCGAGCCAACTTTTTGTGTCCATCCCCGTCCCTTTATGGCAAAACACTCGCCGTGACGCTCGAGAAATCATCGCCCTGCAAAGTCAACTTGCTGCTGAACATCCTGGGCCGGCGCGCGGACGGGTTCCACGAACTGGAAACGGTCCTGCAGCCGGTCCGGTTATTCGACCGGCTGACTTTCGCGCGGTCGGGCCAGGGGATACAACTAAGCTGTAACGCGCCCGAGCTTGCGACGGACGCGCGGAACCTGGTGTATCGGGCCGCGGCGCTGTTTTTGGAGGCGGCCGGAATCAAGGAAGGGGTGCGGGTGGGACTGGAGAAGCAGATCCCGCTGGCGGCCGGTCTGGGGGGCGGCAGTGGCAATGCGGCGACGACGCTGCTGGGGCTGAATGAGCTGTTCGGCGGGCCGCTTGCGGCGGAACAATTGCGGGGCCTCGCCGCGTCGCTCGGTTCCGATGTGCCGTTTTTCCTGCAGAGCGAGCCGGCGCTGGCGACCGGGCGAGGGGAGCGGATTGAACCGCTGGGATCGTTTCCGGTCTTGCGAGGCGCGGCGTTGGTGCTGATTCATCCCGGGTTCGGCATTGCGACCGCCTGGGCGTATCAGCAACTGGCGCGCTTCCCGCACGCGCTGCATGGCCGACCTGGGCGAGCGCAGAAGCTGGTCGCGCGCCTTCGAGGCGCGGACCTGGCAGCGGCGGGAGCGGAGTTTTACAACTCGCTCGAAGCGCCGGCGCTGGAGAAGTATCCGCTTTTGGCGTTGTTCCAGGAATTCCTGCGAGCCAACGGCGCGGCGGCCACGCTGATGTCCGGAAGCGGCTCGACCACGTTTGCGGTGACGTCGAGCCTGGCGGTCGCGGAGGCGCTGGCGGAGAAGTTCAAGGCCAGGTTCGGCGAGGCGAATTGGATTCTCGCGGTGCGCGCCTGACGCCGCGGCGAGCGTTCAGGACGGAAGGGCCGATTGGGTGGGGCTGGAGGTCAAGGCTGGGTTCGTGGCGGCCCCAGCGAGTTTGGGTGGGCTTCGATTTTCTGCTTGAGCTTTTTGAGGCGCGCTTCCCAGTCCGCCCAACTGGCCGCCCAGGCCTCGCCGACGAAGTTGGTGCGCGCGCCGGGCCAGATTTTTTCGAGAGCAGCCAGCTCGCGGCGGGCGTTATTGGGTTCGCGCCACTGGAGATACGCCTCGATGAGGTTGAGCCGGTTTTCCGGATAGCCGGGCGCCAACTCGACGGCGCGAGTCAGATGTTGCCGCGCCTTGGCGCGGTTCCCGATGCTGATGACGGCGGGGGCTTCGAGGTAAAGCAGCCCGAGGTTGCGATCGGGCCCGGCCCAGTCCAGTTGCGCCTCCAGGTTGCGCGCCTGGTTGAACTCGCGCTGCATTTCGAGCACCAGCTTGAGGGCGGTCAGCCCTTTAGTCCTCGCCAGTTGAGCGAGGTTCATGCCGAGGTAATAGTGGGCGGGCGCGGAGTTGGAGTCGCGCGCAATCGCCTGCTGGGAGGCCGCAATACCCTGGTCCGCCAATGAATTGCGTTGCGCCTTGTTGGTGGCCAGATCAGCCATGTCAAAGCAGGCCTGGGCGAATTTCCAGGCGGCGGTCGGCTCGCCCGGCGCCTCGCGATAGCGCGTCTGCGCGGCCTGGTAGTTCCGCTGCGCGTAAGCGAGGAAGCCCGTTTCGGGCGCAGCCGGAGCGGCCCGGATTTCATGAGTGGTCGCAAACAGGCCCAGGCCGGCCGCGAGCAAAGATAATTCCGATAAAATAGAAGTTGCCAACGCCATGAATGAGCATATACTTAGCGGGCAGTGAGACTGAACTGGAAAATTGCGCGGTTAGTGATGAGCGGGGGACTCGTGCTGTTCGGTGCCGGCTGTAGCGGCATCAACAGCTCGCAAAGCGTCTCCCCCGCTACCTTCCTGATACCTGGGCTGATGCAGGCTGATCCTTCGCCCGCACATCCGGATTTGGTCTTGCCTGCGGAAGAACCTTCCACCGAAGCCGTCAAGTCCTGAGATTGGGTCTATGCGATTTCCGCTCGCATTGACGGTCAAGATTGCCCGTCACATCATCAAGCACAAAGTCCTGCGCACGCCCCGGTTTGCGTTAGTGCTGCAGCTCGAGCCGCTGCACACGTGCAATCTCACCTGCACGGGCTGCGGTCGTATTCGCGAATATTCCACCAGCCTCAAGGACATGATGAGCCTCGAGGATTGCCTGGCTTCCGCGCGGGAGTGCGGCGCGCCGATGGTTTCGATTTGCGGCGGCGAGCCGCTGATCTATCCCAAGATCGAGGAGCTGGTGAACGGCCTGCTCGCTCAGAGCCGCATTGTCTATATCTGCACGAACGGCATGTTCATGCGGAAGAAGCTCAAGGACTACCTGGCCGAAGTCTATGCGCCGGGATTGGAGCCCACGCTGGCCCGGCTGCAGGGCGAGAAACTGATTTCCGACAAGGACGCCGAGACCATCCGGAAGGGCAAACACGACGGCCGCCCCACCATCAAGCCCTCGCAGTGGATGTACTGGAATGTGCACGTTGATGGTTTGGAGTACACGCACGACCTGATCGTCGAGCGTGAAGGCGTGTTCAAGGAGTGCATCGAGGCTATCCGCATGGCGAAGATTCTCGGCTACCAGGTCGCCACAAACACGACGGTGTATAAGGAAACCGACGTCAAGGAACTGGAGCAGATGTTCGAGTTCTTGTCTTCGCTCGAGGTGGATGAACACACCATTTCGCCGGGGTATGAATATGACGCCGCCAAGCGGGACATGATCAAGCGGCTGGCCAAGCAGCCGGAGGATTTCTTCCTGACCCGCAAGATGACTCGCGAGAAGTTTGCGAACATCCTGGAGTGGAGTGAACGTTTCACCATCCTGGGGACGAAGGTTTACCTTGAGTTTCTGGCTGGCAAACGCGAACTCACTTGCACCCCATGGGCCATCCCCACGCGCAACGTGAAGGGCTGGAAAGCGCCCTGTTACCTCATGACCGACGGCCATTACGAGCGCTACCAGCAGATGCTCGACCAAGTGGACTGGACCAAATACGGCGTGGTGGACGGCGTGGCCCGCGACCCGCGCTGCGAGAACTGCATGGTTCACTGCGGGTACGATCCCAGCGGCGCGCTCGGCACGAACTACCAGCCCGGCGACACCTGGAGGAACATTCGATACAACTTTGGGGCCAAGCCGAGGCCATACTACGCCGGGCGCCAGGTCAAGGCCTTCAATGGGGTTTCGATCGGCAAAGGCCATCTCGCCGAGGCCAAGGCCGCAATCAATACGGGGCTGGCCGGCGCGAAATCCGCTTTCCAGAGCCACGGGCATGAGGGCAGCAGCGGCGGTTCCTGCGGCAGTGGCGACACGTCGCAGCGGGATGAGGTACTGGCCAAGGTTCGCGCGGCGAGGAAGGAGTAGGTCCATGGGGAGCCGCTTCCAGGCACCCCAGGCACAGGCACCTCGAACTGAATGAAGACGCTGTTCCTATCTCCCCCGAGCTTTGACGGTTTCGACGGCGGCGCCGGCTCTCGCTACCAGGCGCGGCGCGAGGTCACCAGCTTCTGGTACCCGACGTGGCTCGCGCAACCCGCCGCGCTCGTGCCCAACGCGAAGCTGCTGGATTGCCCACCGCACGACATTGATATCAAGCGGTGTCTGGACGAAGCCAGGGCCTACGACCACGTTATCATCCATACGAGCACTCCTTCGCTCAAGAACGACTGCAAGGTCGCCGAGGCGATCAAGCAGAACCGGCCCGAGACCCAGATCGGTTTCGTCGGGGCACACGCGGCGGTGCTGCCGGCCGAGACTTTGAAGGCGTCGCCGGCCATTGATTGGGTGGGACGCAAGGAGTTCGATTTCACGTGCAAGGAAGTGGCCGAGGGGCGTCCGCTCGAAACGATTGCCGGCCTTAGCTATCGCGACAAAGAAGGCCGGATCAAGCACAACCCCGAGCGCGAGATGATCGCGAACATGGACGCGTTGCCCTGGGTGGCGGATGTCTATAAGCGCGACCTGCAGATCGAGAGGTATTTCATCGGTTACCTGCTCCATCCCTATGTGAGCCTCTACACCGGTCGCGGCTGCCCCGCCCAATGCACTTTCTGCCTCTGGCCGCAGACCATCGGCGGGCACAAATACCGCGTCCGCTCTCCGCAGAACGTCGCCGACGAAATGGCCTACATGAAGAAGCTCTTCCCGCAGGTGCGTGAGTTCTTCTTCGACGACGACACCTTCACCGCCAACCTCCCGCGCGCCCGCGAGATTGCCAAGAAGCTCGCGCCGCTCGGCCTGAATTGGAGCTGCAACAGCCGCGCCAACCTGGACTACGACACCATTAAGTCGTTCAAGGATTCCGGCCTGCGCCTGTTCCTGGTCGGCTACGAGAGCGGCAACGAGCAGATTCTCAGGAACATCAAGAAGGGCGTCACGCTGGACGAAATGCGCCGTTTTACGAAAGCATGCCACGAAGCCGGCGTGGTCGTTCACGGCACCTTCATTCTCGGCCTGCCGGTCGAGACGAAGGAGACCATCGAGGAGACGATCCGCTTCGCGCAGGAACTCGACGTTTTCAGCATGCAGGTCAGCCTGGCCGCGCCCTATCCCGGAACCGAGCTGTATGAGATGGCCCGGCAGAACGGCTGGTTCGTGAAGCGGGACAAGACTGACCTGGTGGAGACTGACGGCTTCCAGCAGAGCGCGCTCGAATACCCGGGTCTGAGCAAGGAAGCCATCTTCGAGGCTGTGGACCGTTTTTACCGGGCTTACTATCTGCGGCCCAAGCCGATCCTCCGCATCATCAAGACCATGCTCGAGGACAAGGACATCTTCGTCCGCCGCTGCCGCGAAGGCTACGAGTTCTTCAAGAGCCTCCGTCAGCGGAAAGAGGACCTGGATGCGGCCAGAAGCGTTTCCTCTGCAGCCGCGCCCGTGGGTGCCTGACGCCAACCGCACCGGCTTCCAGCACTCTCGTTAAGCGTTCCTGAGCTGCTTGCGAGTCCAGCTTGGATCGCGCCTGCTACCCTGCAAAAAGCCTCGCGCGCCGATCAATCCGACCACACAATTGAAGAATATAATGTGCCTTGAGAAATGGGACTACGAGATGCCCGAAGTGCTCGAAATCGCGCGGACTTGAGTCAAATGGGCCGTGTGAATACCGAGGAGAGCACCGGATACACACAGCACGGCAACGCCGCAGCCGAACTCAAATCAGCTCTAACGCAGAGACTTGGAGCAGCGGAGACCTCATCAACCGGCAGCATCCTCTCTTGGAAAAAGGCGAGGATGTCGTCGCGGTTGGCCTTTCTTTCAATCAGGTGAAGGAGCCCCGATGTCGTCTGATAGTCTGCTGTTCGTTCCATCTGGACAAAGATGGTGTGCTGAATGTCGAGCCGACCCGTGCGCGTCTACTCGTCATCGCGCTTGTCGTAAACGAACACCAGCAGCGAATAGCCGAGGCCGTAAATCTTTTGTCGGGCGCTCTTGAAGGGGCAGGACGATTGTGGCTGGCGAATGCTCGTCACTTTGATGTCCACACCAAGTTCAGGAAAGTCGATGCCCTTGGCGGAATTACCACGATCGTAGGTGTAGCGGCTTTGGAGATGGGTTTGAAACTTGTGCTCCAGGTATGTACCGACGGCCTTGCCATCTGTAACGCCAAAAAGGCTTCGCTCCAGATGCTTCGATTGTGCCTTCGCGAATCAGGATGCTTCCTTGTGCAATAACTCAACAGTCAGTGGCTTCGGCATAAAGTGTCGTGCGGGCTATTTTGTCTCCTTGTCAGCCCTGCGGCGGGCCTCGGACAGGGAAAACAGATCGTCAGCCGGCACGGGTTTGCGGTATGCAGTATCGCTCGTCCGCGTTCCAGGAACTCGTTTGATCAGATTACGCTCCTCAAGCCCATGCAGGATTCTGCGGGCAACCCAATCGCCTTGGAGATGACACAACTCACGGACTTTCCCGTTTGCAGGAGCAACCCCCGTATCCTTCAAATCAAGCAAGTGACCTTCCAGCAAGCCCAACAGCCGCTGGACCTGATCGTCAGGAAGTTCGGTGACTTTGATGGACATTGCTCAATACCCAATCGCTGCTTTCAACGCACGTTAGAGTAACCGGTTCACATGTTGGTGTAAACCTCGACGCCTCTTTCCGTGAGCTCCACCGATCCCGCGTTCATGCCCTTCTTCGTGTCTTGGCGTCCCTGGCACCCTGCTCAGCGGCGGACCTACGGGAGGGTTTCCGTATTTGCGGCGAACAAGAATGCGCGCCTCTTGGGTGTTGGCCATCACGAATCCGGCCCATCTTTCCGAGTCCTGGCGACGGGCGAACGGGAACGCGTACTTAGCATACCCGGAGGTTGGTTCGTGGGCACCATGCGCGTGAGCGCATATGCGTACCCACGGGCCACATAGTTGTCGTCGGAACAGTGCTGCGGCGGTTGCCGACACGGCTCGCATCAGCGACTGCTCGGCACCGCCAACGCGGAGGGTATTCCAAATCGGCTCAGGAACAAAGCGAAAAACAGCGGGAGTTAGGCAGTCATGCCCGCTGGTCGGACTTGCCGTAGGGCGGCGGTTGCTCGCGTAACCTGTCCGCGCCCGACGCGGGCTTCACCGGGCGGATGGCGAGGGCGCGTTCGCGCAACGCATCAAGCATGCGGGGCTTCTCGGCCAGCGGGCGAGCGGCCAACTCGCGGCGCAGGGCGCGCTTGCTCTCGAGGATCTCTTCCAGGTCAAAACTCATGGTGCGTTGCTCAAGAACTGCTGAAGATGCCCACGTCGAGGGTGGCGATGGGTTCGATATAGAAAGTCGCACCCACCGCGCCGCCGATGGCGTAGCGTTCAATGACGCCGTCGGCTTGCATCTGGTTGATGGTGGCTATGGCTTATCGAATGTTCACACGCGGAATATATCAGGCGGCCTGCACTGATTTATGTGCTTCCAGGATGTGCGGCTGCATCATCGTAGATCGTATTCCAAATCGGCACAGGGACAAAGGAAAAAGCTCATTAATCCGCCAGACAGCACGCATTCGGACGCTCCCGCTTGGTAGCGGCAGGCGGGTACGCCTGCCGCTACAGTTTGGCATGGCGGCAATGCACGTGCGCCGGCGGCACGGCACTGACAGAGAGAAGACTTTGTGCCCCGAGCGACAGGTGCTATAACCGCCACCATGAGCACCAGGAAACTCGAAGGGAAAACTGCCCTGATCACCGGCGCCAGCAAGGGCCTCGGCCGGGCGATGGCACTCGCCCTCGCGGAGGCCGGCGCGCGCCTTGCCCTGGTCTCGCGCAATCTCGATCTGCTGAACGAAACGGCAGGCGCTGTCCGCCAGTTCGGCGCGGAAGCCGCCGTCTTCCAGACGGACGTGACGGATGAGGCCCAGGTGCTGCGCCTCGAAAAGGCGGTCAACCGGGAGTTCGGCAGGCTCCAGATCCTGATCAACAATGCCGGCATGAACCTCCGCAAGCCGGTGACGGAGTTCACCCTCGCCGAATGGCGGCAGGTGATGGACACTAATCTGAACAGCGTCTTCCTGATGTGCCGCTCGTTTGTTCCACAAATGCGGGGCCAGGGGTATGGCCGCATCCTGAACCTGACCTCCACCATGAGCCACGTCGCGCTGCCGGGCCGCTCGGCCTACGCCGCGAGCAAGGCCGGCTTGCTCGGTTTCACTCGCGCGCTCGCGCTGGAACTGGCGCCCGAGAAGATCACCGTCAACGGCATCAGCCCCGGCCCGGTCGCCACCGAGATGAATGCCCCGCTAATCCAGGACCCCGAGCTGAACCAGCAGTTTATCTCCAAGATCCCGCTGGCCCGCTGGGGCAAGGTCGAAGAGATTGGCCACCTCGCGGTCTATCTCTGCTCCGAAGACGCCGGTTTCATCACCGGCACGGACATCCTCATTGACGGCGGCTGGACCGCGCAGTAGCCCCTTCTTTAGATCCTCTCAGCCTCCGTGAGCCAGCGCTTGTGGCACTCGCAAGTGATGCCGCTCAGCCCGGCGGCGTCCTGGGTCCGGTTGAACGCAGCCAATGCCTGGCGGAAGCGATCGGTGCAGTGCTCGCAGTTGTGCGGCGTCCGGCTTGGGTTCATTCCTTCGTCGCTCAGCCCGACCTGCACCCGCCCGAGCGGCGCAACCCGCGCCAGGACCTCTGCCACCGACCACAGCCACGGCGGCCGGTAACGCCCTTGCTCGAACGCGTGGTCGAGCGGCGTCTGCGGAGCGACGAAGCACGGCTCCAGCGCCACCCGGGTGCGACACTTCAGCTCGTAGCCGAGGGCGAACACCTTCCGCGCTGTCGCCACCGAGTCCTCGATGGCCTCGCGCTCGCCGGTGTTGATGGGTTTCAACAGAACATACGCGACCAGCCCGGCCCCCGCGCCGGCCAGCAGCTTGGCGGCGGCGGCGAACTGCTCCCAAGTGTAGCCCTTGCGAATGCGCCGGCTCAGGATTTCCGGGTTGGCGCTCTCCAGGCCGATCCCCACCTCCAACGGCTTGCCCCGGCAAGCACTCAGCGCCCGCTCGAGCCGCGTGGCGGTAACATATTCCGGGCGAGTCTCGACCAGCAGAGAGGCGACTTCGTGGCGAGCGGCGGCCAGTGCGAGCATCGCGGACTGTGCCAGCGTGGGGACTTCCTCAGGGTTGAAGTAGGAGCC
>Ga0335078_10015904_pt1 | contig 11169 bp, 11 predicted proteins | sample Lox_Sample_32_FD_206711 | JGI IMG/M metagenome (GOLD analysis project Ga0335078, IMG submission 206711) | Soil microbial communities from Loxahatchee National Wildlife Refuge, Florida, United States - Lox_Sample_3.2 | ecosystem: Environmental > Terrestrial > Soil > Wetlands | place: USA...
CCGGATAAGTCTTCACGTCGGTCAGCTTCTGAATCATCGCGTCCATCTGAGGACGCTGGTTCACCAGGTAGTAGTGCTGGGCGAGTTCCAGGACGTAGGACGCCTTCTGGGGATTGTTCTGCTGCTTCAGCTTGAGAATCTGCTCCCCGTCCTGCGGACGGTTGTGGCGCATGTATTGCACATACAACGCGTTGTAGATGGGAGCGTAGTCCTTCTGATGCTCGATCAGATCGCGCGCGACTTTTTCCGCCTGATCGAACTGATTGTTCCGCACCAGCGCCTCGAAATACATGGTGATCAGCGCCGGCGTATTGGGCTTGGTGGCATTGGCCTTCTGAAACTCGGTGATGGCGTCGGCATATTGCCCGCTTAAAAGCGCCATTTGCGCCCGGATGCGGTGCCCGTCGTAGGAATTCGGGTCCAGTTTGAGCAGGCTGTCGGAGAGATCCTTTACCTGCTTGCGATATTGCTCGGCGTGCGATTTATCGGAATAGGATGCCAGCAGATACAGATCCGCCAGCTTGGTGATCGCGTCGGCATTTTGCGGCTGAAGATCCACGGCGCGGAGCAGCCAGTGCGCCGCCTCGCCGTAATCGGATAATTTAAGGTCGGTCAAGCCCAGCCGATAGTATGCTTCGCCATCTTTCAGGTCCTTCTGCAGGGCGCGGCGGTACATCAGCGCGGCTTCCCGGTATTTGCCCTTATTGAAGAACTTGTTGCCGTTATCCACCGCGCGTTGCGCCAGCACCTTGGGATCGCGAGTGCAAGATGCCGCGAGCAGGAAAACAGGCAGAACTGCCAGGAGTTTACGGCTGATCATACATTCTTTAGTAGATCACAAGTAACGCTGCGAACCAAGCATCCTGGTGCTACGCGGAACGTTCACCGCGATACACAATTTCAAGCGCATCACGAACATACGCTTCGTCGGAAAGCTGCTCCACCGTTTCCGGCGGATAGGTGACCGTTTCACGCAAGTAGCGGGCGAGGGCGGCGAACGTCTCACGCCGGGCTGGTGGCGAAAGCTGGTCGCGGCGCAGCAACGTTTCGAGGGCAATGCGCGCCACTTCGGGGCTGGTTTTCTGGCGCAGACGCGCGGCCAGGCGACGGTCCTCGGCGAGGGAATTATACTTGCTGCCAGTCAACTGCTCCAGGTCCGGGCGCTCGACCGCGGGAGTGCGGATGACCACGGTGCCGGCCGCCAGGTCGCCCAGGCGTTGCCGGCGCGAGCTCGCCACGCACGCGATCCCGCCCACCAGGTACAGCGCCGGAAGCGCATCGACGAAACGCATCAGATTTCTCACGATCACCTGCGCGGGTTCCAGGCGCAAACCGCTCGCATCCACCACGCGCAGGCGCATCAGCCGTTTTCCAATGGTCTGGCCGCGCCACAGCCATTCCGCGGCCGCCGCATAGACCAGCGACATGACGAAATACGCGACGATGCGCACCGCGCCAGCGAGATCGACGCCAAAAACGGCCAGCGGCGCGGCCAACTGCTCGATCACCCGGGCGAGCGCCGCGATCACCGCCAGGTCCACGATCAGCGCCATCATGCGGCTGAACGGTCCGGCCAGCCGCAACGAAAATTCGATTCCCTCCGGCGTACGGATGGCGAGCGCGGCCTCGCGTTCACTGGCGATCATAATTCGCGCCCGCGCGCGCCAGAAACAGTGTCAGCAGCGACGCTTCGACCACCCCAAAGGCGATCTTCATCCCATAGGAAATCACCGGTTCATGATATTGCGACAGAAACGCCTCGACGATTCCCGCCCACACCAGCATCGCGGCCAGCCCTCCGGCGAGCGCGACCACGTCGCGACGGACCGCGCGCAGCCGGTCGGCACGCGAGGCCCGGCTGCCCCATCCGGCCAGCGCGTACGCGATCACGAATCCCGCCTGTCCGCCCACCAGGATCGCGGGAATCTCGATCACGCCGTGCGGCAGCAGCCATCCCAGCAGAAAGATACTTTGTCCACCATGCACGTAATCATAAGCTACTGCGCCCAGGATCACGCCGTTATAAAATAGCATCACCACGCATCCGAAGCCGAAGGTGATCCCTAGCGCAACGGTCATCAGCGCGACCTGCGTATTGTGGGTCATCAACTGCGCCGAAAATCGACCCTTGTTGCCCGCCAGATTCCGCCCGCGCTCCTGCTGTTCCTTGGCGACGCGCTCGGCGGGCGATTCCATCAGCGCCTCGAACGGCATGATCACCGCTTTCGCCTCGCTGTCGATCTTGAGCGCGATCGCGCCGAACGCCGCTCCCACGACGGTAAGCGCGACGGATAACGCGAACGCGCGGATGTGCCGGCGGAAGGCGCGCGGGAACTCGGCCGTGATCCAGCGCCATGGCCGGAATCTGCGACGATCGCGCGTTTCGTGAATTTCGGCGTAGGCACGGCTCACCAGCCATTCGAGATAAGTGCGCAGCTCGCCTTCCGAGCCAAGGGTCGCCACTTTGGCCAGGTCCGCCGACACGCGCTGGTACAGCTCGTGAAATTTTTCAAGATCCGCCACCGTCATCTTGCGGTAGGGATCGCTCTCCAGCCAATCCAGCGTCTTTTCGAGCGCCCGCCACTGCGGCCGGCCGTTTTCGACGAATCGCGCCACGTCCAGAATCACAGAAGCTGCCTCTGCTTCACTTCATCGTAAAGCGCCACCAGGCTGGCGCCGAAATTTTCCGGGTCGAGCACGGCCAGCCGCACGCCCTGCCGCGCCAGCGCCGTTTCGGTTTCCTTGAGCCGCTTCCACGCCAGGTGCCCCGCGAGCCGGCGATAAATATCGTTGGCGGAGTTCACGCGCTCGTCTTCAAACAGCGGGCCGACCGATGCCGGCCGCAGCATCGCCGCCAGCACCAGGTGCCGCGAGGCGAGCAGCTTGGTGGCGCGCGAAAAATTTTCGGCGAGCACGGGATCGTCAAGCGAAGTCAAGAACAGCAGCATCGCGCGGCGGCGCAGGCGCAAGCGCAGGAACGTGGCGATCTCCTCGAAATCCGGCGAGGTCTGGCGCGGATGGAGCTGGTAGATAGCGTCGCGGCAGGCGGCGTAGTGCGCTTTTCCGTTGCGCGCCCGGGCGAACGCCTCGATCTGGTGCGAAAAGGCCGCGAGGCCGAACAAGTCGCCGCGCCGCTCGGCGGCCGCGCCCAGGATCAGGCCGGAGGTGATGGCGCGCTCGAGCGCGGTCTCCTCGCCGACAGCACGGGCTGCAAGGCGCGAGGCGTCGATGATGGCGTAAACCTCCTGCGTGCGCTCGATCTGAAAAACTTTGGTGACGGGACGGCCGCGCCGGGCGGTCGCTTTCCAATGAATCTCGTCGAATCCGTCGCCGGGGATGTATTCGCGAAGCTTTTCAAATTCGCGTCCGCGCCCCATCTGACGCACCGCGTGCAGACCCTCGGCGCCGCGCTTGAGCGCGCGCAGGTCGCCCGGGCGGCGCAGGTTGGGGTAAACGCGCAATTCGCAGTCGAGCTCCTGGCGCCGGCGCACATTCCACAACCCCAGCCGCGTCGCGCTCTCGACGAAGCATTCCCCGATCCGGTATTTGCCCCTGCGCCGCGGCGTGTAGCGCCAGACAAATTCCGAATCGCCCGCGGGAAGGTCGATGGTCTGTTCTTCGTCTTCGCTGTCGATCCCCTCGGGCGCCGCGATTCCGATTCGAACTCGCTGCGCGGAAGAACCACGCGCGCGAACGCGAATTTCGCCCGTGCGATCTTTGAATGACCGACTCAACTCCGGCATTTCGACGCGAACGGCATCGCGGCGCAAAAGCAAATCCGCGACGATGACGATCGCCAGCCCGCCAAGAATGGCCAAGGAATGCAGAATCGCCGCCGGGAAAGCGACAATCGCGACCAGCCAGATCAAGCGGAGGGATGGAACTGCACTCATCACACCGGCACCGCGACGCTCTCCAAAATCTTCTGCACCGCTTCCGCCGCCGTCGTTCCTTCGATTTCGAATTCCGGCCGCAGAATCAGGCGGTGCTCCAGCACCGGGACCGCCATCGCCTTCACATCGTCGGGCGTGACGAAATCGCGTGTCGTGAGCGCGGCGTGCGCGCGGCTTGCCAGCACCAACGCCTGCGTCGCCCGCGGACCCGCGCCCACCAGGATGCTTTCGTGCGTGCGCGTTTGCCGCGCGATGTCGACGATGTACGCCGCGATCTCCTCGCGCATGGCGACATCGGCCAGCGCCGCTCGCGCCGCGCCCAATTCGTCCGCCTGGAGCACCGCGCGGACATCGCCCCGATGCAGCGTGTCTTCGGGCGCATTGCCGCACAGCATTCTGCGCGCCAGCTCGACTTCGTCTTCGCGATCCGGCGCGGCCATGGGGATTTTCAACAGAAAGCGGTCCTTCTGCGCCTCGGGTAGCGGGTACGTGCCTTCATATTCGATGGGATTCTGCGTCGCGAAGACCGTGAAATTTTCAGACAGCGCGTGCGTTTCGCGGTCGATGGTCACCGTCCGCTCCTGCATCGCCTCGAGCAGCGCGGATTGTGTCTTGGCGGGAGCGCGATTGATTTCGTCGGCCAGCAGAAACGCGGTGAACACTGGGCCGCGCACCAGCGTGAACTGGTTGCGCTCGAAATTGAAGATGTTGGTGCCGGTAATATCGGCGGGCATCAGGTCCGGGGTGAACTGGATGCGCGCGAAATCGCAGCCCAGCACGTGCGCGAGCGTGCGCGCCAGCAGCGTTTTCGCCACGCCGGGTACGCCTTCGATCAGCGCGTGCTGCCGCGTGAGGATCACGATGAGCGCCGCGTCGATGGCCGCGTCCTGGCCCAGGATCACTTTTTGAACTTCCCGGCGCGCCGTTCCCAGCGCCGCGTGCAGTTGCTCGAGTCTTTCCGTCATTGTTTTTTGGACGAATGTTTTCTCGAAGAAGCGGCGCGGCACGCGTCGCGATACGCCGCCACCGGATCCTTCGTCCGAATCTGATCTTCAACGCGCCCGACGCGCGAGGCGCTTCGTTCCATCTTGCTCCATTCGGCGAAGCAAACGGCGACCAGGTCCTTTTCCGCGACCCCGCGATGCAGCAGCGCCGTCATTCCTTCGAGCGAATCGCGTCCGGCGACCGCGCTCCGCGCCGCCGATTTCCGCGGGGGCAGCAGGCTCGACGCGCCGCGCCAGAAAAACAGCCCCGCGACGACCGCCAGGACCGCGACGGCTCCCTCCAGCCGGTATTTGCGCATCAACGTAGTCACGCTTCCGCTTTCCATCACGCCGAAATGATTCTCATCGAAGATCGCGCGCCGCGACGGCCCGATCAGCTCCGCGATCCAGGCCGCGTCCTGCGTTTCGCGCAGTCCTTCATTGCTTAGCGGAAAAGTATCGGCGACCAGAATCACCACGCCGGCGCCGAACTGCCGCTCGACGAATCCACGATGCGTGTTCCAACCGGGCCCCGCATCGAAATACAGCGCGGTCTCGCGCGGGACGCTCGACTGGTCCGCGTCGGATTGCTCCTGGCGATAGCGCAGCCGGATTCCCCACATCGCCTCGACCGGCCGCGAAGTCGGAAGGTGCGATGGCGTCCGCACCGGAAGGAACCCGATGACCAGCCGCCCGCCGCGTTCCACCAGCTTCTGATAGTCATGGATTGTTTCCGCGTCGAGCCCCGACCACGCCACGGGATCGACGCCCAGTTCCAGCATCGCGTCGCTCGGATCGGCCAGCGTGGTCCGCTCTTTGTACAAGCGCTCCACTTCCATCACACCAGCGAGGCTGTCGTAAAGCGCCTTGGCGCCTAACGGATCGACGCGCAGGGAGGAATACGGCGGATAAACTTCGCCGGTTTCAAGCGGCGTCACGACCACTTGCTCGAGTCCCCAAACCAAGAACGCGACGAGCGCGCATCCGAGCCAGACAGAGCGACTCATTCAAGGCTCGCTTTCATGCGTGTCAGTGCCTCGCTGAATTCTGAGACGGCTTCCACGTCGGTCTGGTGGAATCCGTACCAGACAGCTTCAAATTGCGCATTATTTTCGGCAAACAGTGCGGAAATTTCAGGCTTCGACCGCGCGCGGCGCTCCAGCTCACGGCGATACTCGAGGCCGCTTTTCGAGCTGCGGATGGAAACGAGGCCGCGCCCGGCGAGGAAGCTCAATTTGGCCAGATACAGCGCGCGCATCGCCAGGCGCAGCTCGCCCTTCGCCATCCACTCGGAGGCGAGTTCCTGCCACCCGGCTTCCGGCATCCGGTCGGAAGTCAGCGAATGATCGGTCAGATCGATGGCCGGAGTCGCCGCAGCGACGGGCTTGGCCGCGACCGCGGGCTTGCGTCTGCGCAGATAAAATGTCACCGCGGCGCCGACGATCAGAGCGATCACCAGCGCGATCAGCGTTTCGAGCATGTGCCGCGTGACCGGGGATCCCTTCCCGGGCGCCTCTTTTTGCGGATTCTGCCTCAGCCATTCTTCGATCACGCGCTTGAGGTAATCCCATCCGCGATGCGCCAGGTCGCCCGCGGCGCGCACCCAACCGACCCAGCGCCCCTCCGGCTCGGGGCCGGCGGCTTGCGGCGCGCGCCAGGTGAACTCGCGGCGATGAACCACCTGGTCGATCGAGCGGCCGAGTTGGGCGGGGTCGATCGAGCCGGTCTGCGCCCGCGCCGCGGGAAAAATCGCGATCAGCAGAACCAGGGCTGCAACCGCGCGGCGCAGCGCGGCGCGCAGATCTTCACCCGTTTTAATCGATTCGCCGTAGAAACAGCGCAGAACATACACGGCGTCCAGAAGCGGATCAATCGCAAGCCACGCCAGTGCGGCCGCGGCAGCGATGGTCCCGGCATTGAAGATGTGATTGCCGGCGCGGGCGAATTCTCCCTCGATTCCCAGAAAGCTGCGCGTCAAACCCGGCAACACGATGATCGCCACCAGTGCGTTTAAGAAAATCACCAGCGCGGCGATGGTGATGAAGAAGAGAATCGTCCAGTTCTGGCGCGTCCACAAAACGGCCTGCCGCGCCGCGGAGCGCAGCGGGTCGGCGACACCGAGCGCTGCGAATAACGATACGTTGCGAAAGAACGCGACGGCCCAGGGAAAGGGCAGCGGAAGAAGCAGGTTCACCGGCTGAAGAGCCGCTTCCATCCACACCAGTCGCCACAGCCTTCCGCTGCGCGCGGCGCCGGGAGAAAGCGTTTGGAACAGGCGTGCAGCAAAGATCGCCTGCCACACGTTTTTCCACACGAACAGCGCCGCCAGCGCGAGCGATCCGGTCAGAGCCTGCGCGGCCGCGAAGGGGCTGTGCAGCATGTCGTTCAGGAAGAACAGCAGAGCGACGATGAACGGCACCGCTCCGGTCAAATACGCGACCAGCGCGGCAGCGGGCGCGCGGCGCAGCAGGTTGACGGCTTCTTCAAGAATGTCGCTGGCGGTCGGCTGGCGGCTCATACGGCTCCGAAAAAGTCGGCAGGGATTCTCGCCAGCGCGAGGCCCAGGTAATAAAACGCGAGCCAGGCGAGAAGGAATCCCGCGGCGCCCGCGGCCACCCATCCCGCCGCCGAGCGCGGCTGCTGCGATTCGGTCCCGCGCGAGGCGGCACAGGACGCGCAGATCATGCGTCCCTCATGTTCAGTCACGCACTCGCGGCAAAAATACCCGCGGCAGGCGGCGCAGCGCGCGACGGCTTCGCGCGAGGGATGATGGGCGCAGCGTTGATGGACCAGGGGCGTCATGTTGTTTTCACCGGGCGCTCGATCCACGCGGCGACCAATCCGGCGACGCCCGCGATCATTCTCCATCCCGCGGCGAGCAGCGCGGGCGCGCGGTCGAAGGCGATCCAGTCTGAGAGGCTCACTGACGCCGGCCTTCCGTGGCGGCTTTGTTCCATTACCGCGCCCATGTAACGCACGAAACTGCGGGAGAGCCCGAACGCGTCCCAGAACATGAACGGCAGCGCGGCGAGCATCAGGACGAAGACGAAGCGCCGGGCGTCACGCTTCCCGCGCCAGACGAGCGCCACGATCAAAACGACAAATTCAGCGAAAAATGTCGTGGGCAGAATGTTCTCGACCTGATTGGGAAAAAACTGCATGAGCAGCAGGAAGGCCGCGTTCAGCAGAAACATGGCGAACAGCACTTCGGGAAGATATCCGGGCGCCTGCGGGACCTGGGGCGCTGTGGCGGGCGCGAATTCGGATGCGGACGGAATCGCGGCGAGATCCTGAAGGGCGAGCGTTCCCTGCACCGCTTCGAGCGCCGGCCGGAGGCGGTCGAGAAACGCGCGGGCGCGGCGCAGGCGCGAAACCGGAGAGAGCAGCTCGCGCGTGACCGCGGTGTGCAGGTAACACCGGCAGCGCGGCCCGCGCGCCAGGTCGATGATCGAAAGCGCGAGCGCCACTGCGCCGGTGACGCCGAAAAACATTTTCCCGATCAACGGCGTGACGGCAAACATCGCCAGGGTCCAGAGGATAGACACAGCGATGCCCGCGATCTGCCACGGCGTCCGATCCGGCGACCCGGTGATCACGACGGCCTGGATATCGGCGAGGGCGAAGCGCCGGTACTGCTCGACGAATCGGCTGGATTCGACCAGCAGCACATGATCCGGCGCGCCGGCGTCCGCTGAGTTTCCGGTAAATCGATTGCGCCGCCATCGCCTGCTCAAGCCGGGCGCGGAAGCCGCATGATCGCGCCGATCAGCAGCACCGCGCCCGCGATTTCCGCCAGCGCCAGCAGCGCGGCCAGATAATAGCGCACGCGCGTCCGCGGAACGATGCTCAGCGGCGTCCGCCAGCGGCGCACGATGGTGTATAGCGCGGCGGGTGCGCCCACGATCGCCGGCCAAAACAGCAAGGCGGGAAAGGTCGCGAGCGACAACGCGATCGTGTCGTACATGGTGCGCCGCGTTTCGGCCGCTTCCAGGCGATTCGACGCGACTCCCGCCTCGAAACATTTGGGGCACAGCCGGCGCGAGTCGATCTCGATTTCGCACAGGCTGCACAGAAAACGCCCGCACTCGTCGCAGGGCACCACGGCGCGGCTCGCGGGGTGATAAAAGCAGCTCGCCTCACTGTCCGCGATCACTGCCTCAGGCTGCGCGCCGGCGCGCTTGCGGCCGATCGCCGGGAATACGGCCATGAGGATCGAGGCGCCGCACACGGGACAGCGAACCGCCCCGTCCCGGTTCCACGCTTCCAACGGAACCGGCCACGAACATTCGCCGCAGCGGAGCTCGGTCATGCCTAACGGGCGTAGATCACGCGGGTGTCGCAGATGCGGTCGTGCAGGGAGCGTTTTTCCGAGTCGAATCCCGCCATGATGAACCCAATGTAAAAGGTGAATCCGCTGAGCAGGTACGCGAAGAAGCGCCCGGTGGCCTGCCCGGCGTTCATGAGCGACCCGTCGTTGCGGATGATTTTCATTCCCAGCAGGAGCTTGCCCGGCGTGCCCCCGCGCGTCGAATCGAAATACACCTCGTAGCCCAGATTGATCGCGAACCCGAGCAACAGGTACATCCCCATGGCCCCAGCGATCGCGCCGAAATTCTGCGTCGAACCGAGCGAGGCGATGCTGATCCCGAACAGAAGCGTAACCGGAACCAGTAGGATGGAAACGGCGACGCCCAGCACGAAAGCGTCGATCACGCGGGCGACGAAGCGAATCCAGAATCCGCCGTAGCGCCGCGCGACGATTCCCTGCCCGCCTTCGCGCACGCGCTGAAGATAGATCGGCTTGCATTGCGCGCATACCGTCGCCTTGCCGATCGGCACCAGCTGACTCATGGGGAACGGCCGGCCGCATTCCGAGCAGAATCCGCTGTCGGCGGCGATGGGAACCGCGGGCATCGGAGGCGGCGGACGCACTCCGCGCGCCATCGAATGCGGCTGCCAGTTGGCCATCCCTTCCCGCCACACCAGCGTGTCGTCTCGAACCAGGCCCGCGCGGACCAGGTCATCCAGAGCGGCGTCCTCCACCGGTCCGACCTGTCTTCCGTTATCGGCGTAATACCAGGGCATCGCGGATTGCCTCCGTGAGGAGTTGTTATAGAGGATCAGTGTAACAGGGACGGCCCCTGCGCAACACCTTAGAATAGTTGCATGCAAAACCCTTACGCGAAATTCATCGGCGGACGGAATCCGCGCGAGGTCATTCAGGCCACGCCGGAACGGCTGACGGCGATCGCCGGGCGGCTAGGGCCCGGCGGCCTCGATCGAGCGCCGGCGCCCGGCAAGTGGAGTGTTCGCCAGATTCTATGCCATCTGGCCGACGGCGAAATCGCCTTCGCTTTCCGTATCCGTCAAACGCTCGCCGAGCCCAACCATGTGATTCAGCCTTTTGATCAGGATGCCTGGGGACGCTACTACGCGTCGCCGTCGCTCGACGCGCATTCGGCGCTCGAGGCGTTTTCGGCCGCGCGGCGCTGGAACCTGGCGCTGCTCGACGCCATCGGCGAGGAGGATTTCGCCAAGCCGGTCACCCACCCCGAGCGTGGAGCCATGACGCTGCAGACCATCGTCGAGACCATGGCGGGTCACGATATTAATCATCTGGAGCAACTGGAGAGGATCGCGGCGGCGTAAACGAAAAAAGCACGGAACGCGGTGGGGATCCGCCGCATTCCGTGCCTCTGGAGGGTGCGCTACAGAGCGATGAAGAAATTTTACGGCGCCGCGGTGATATGCGCGCGGCGATTGCGCTGCCAGCAGGCTTCGTCCTGGTCGGTGCACACCGGATGATCTTTGCCCAAGCTGACAATGGTCAACTGGGCGTTGGAGATGCCCATGGAAGCCATGAACTCTTCGGCAGTCTTGGCGCGCCTTTCGCCCAGTGCCAGGTTGTACTCTTCTGAGCCGCGCTCATCGCAATTGCCCTCGATGAGCAGCTTCTGGTTGGGATAGGCGGCGAGAATATCGCGAATCACGCCGACATCGTCTTTGAGCGCCGCAGTCGCGTCGGGGCGGATATTGGATTTATCGTAGTCGTAGAGAGCGTCTTCGAGCTTCGCCAGCATCTCATTCAGCCTGTTGCGCACTTCGGGCGGCATTTCCTGCGAACGTTGCGCGGAAGGTGAAGGCGTGTAACGCTCCGGGGCTGCCGCTCTCTGCTGCGGTTGGGCAGCGGGCGTCGTAGCCGGGGCGACCGGCGTGGTATCGGGTGGATGACTGGCGGCCACCGGAGCTTTTTTGCTGCACGCGGCGGTCGAAAGAAGAACGACAAATCCTAG
>Ga0335078_10015905_pt1 | contig 11168 bp, 9 predicted proteins | sample Lox_Sample_32_FD_206711 | JGI IMG/M metagenome (GOLD analysis project Ga0335078, IMG submission 206711) | Soil microbial communities from Loxahatchee National Wildlife Refuge, Florida, United States - Lox_Sample_3.2 | ecosystem: Environmental > Terrestrial > Soil > Wetlands | place: USA: Florida...
CGGCACGCACGCGCCGGAGTTGAAGAGCTGGGTGGAATCGGCCAACGCGCCGGCGGCCGAGTTCCCCATTCAGAACCTGCCCTTCGCCAGCTTCCGGCGAAGCGGCGAGGAGCGCGTGCGCGTGGGAGTCGCCATTGGGGACCAGGTGTTGGATGCCGGGGCCGCGTTCGGCATCGCTTCCGTGGCGGCGGCGATGGAGATGCCGCGCGCGAGCCGCGTCGCGCTGCGGCAGCGCATCAGCGACTTCCTCGCCAGGCGCACGCCGGGCGCCGGTAAATTCCTGACCCCGATCTCCAGGGTCGATTTGTTGCTGCCGTGCCGGATCGGCGACTACACGGATTTCTACGCGTCCATCCATCACGCGACCAACGTGGGGCGGTTGTTTCGACCGGACAACCCGCTGATGCCCAACTACAAGTGGATTCCGGTGGCTTATCACGGACGCAGTTCATCGATCGTGGCGAGCGGCACCGCAGTGCGCCGCCCCTGCGGGCAGATCGCTGACAGCGCGGCCGGGCCGCCGGTGTACGCGCCATCGCGGCGCCTGGATTACGAACTGGAGGTCGGCGCGTTTCTCGGACCCGATAGCGCCATGGGCGAGCCTATTCCCGCCGCCGATGCGGAAGACCATCTGTTCGGCGTTTGCCTGCTCAACGATTGGTCGGCGCGGGATATCCAGGCGTGGGAGTATCAGCCGCTGGGTCCGTTCCTGGCAAAGAATTTCGCCACCTCGATTTCGCCTTGGATCGTGACGCGCGAAGCGCTGGAGCCCTTCCGCTGCCCCGCGCCGCCGCGGCCGGAGGGCGACCCGGAGCCGTTGCCGCACCTGCGCGCGGCCGGTGGGGCATATCGAATCACGCTCGAGGTCTGGCTGCGCACGGCGAAGATGCGCGAGCCGGTGCGTGTGAGCCAGAGCGACTTTTCCACGCTGTACTGGACGCTGGGGCAGATGATTGCGCATCACACCTCAAACGGCTGCCCCATTCGCGCAGGCGATTTGATCGGCAGCGGAACGGTCTCGGGACCGGAGAAGGGCAGCCAGGGATGTCTGCTGGAGATCACGAAGCGCGGGACGGAGCCGCTCGCATTGCCATCGGGCGAGACACGCGCGTTCCTCGAAGATGGAGATGAAGTAATCCTGCGCGGCTGGTGCGAGGAGCCCGGATTCCGGCGGATCGGACTGGGCGAGTGCCGGGGCAGGATCGCTCCGGCGCTTCCGCACTAGCGGCGGGTGACGGCAGCTCGGGCCTGATTCACCAACTTGCCAAAATTAACCAACTAGGTTAATATTGACTCGTGGAGAAACGAACGCCGCACTGTAAGCTGGCGGTCGTGAAGGCCATGGTGGCAGCGGGTAAGGTCCGCAGCACCGTTTCGGCGCTCGCCGGCGCCGCAGCGCTGGGCTTCGGTTTCGAGGACGTCCTCGGCGTGGTTGCGGCCCTCATGCCGGGAGACTTCTACAAGAGCATGACCACACACGCCGATCATCGCGTCTGGCAGGACGTCTATCGGCCGAAGACGCCAGCAGGAGAGGTCTTTTTGAAGCTCACGGTGATCGACGACGTGCTGATCGTGTCGTTCAAGGCGTTATGAAAGGAGGAGCGATAGCTATGAAGTGTCCATCCTGTGCGGGGGCAAAGCTGGTGCGCGACACGCGCGACATCACATATACCTACAAAGGCGAAACGGCCAAGATTCCGGCCGTGCGCGGCGATTTCTGCCCGGCGTGCGGAGAAAGCGTCCTCGGCGCGGCGGAATCGGCCCGCGTGAGCGCGGCCATGCTGGAGTTCAACAAGCAGGTGAACGCTTCCATCATCGATCCCGCTTTCATTGCGCGCGTGCGCAAGAAGCTCGCGCTCGACCAGCGGCAGGCAGCGGTGATCTTCGGCGGCGGCCCCAACGCCTTTTCGCGCTACGAGAACGGCAAGACCAAGCCGCCGCTCGCGCTGGTGAAACTCCTTATGGTGCTCGACCGGCACCCCAACCTGCTGAACGAGGTCCGGGCCGAACGGTAGCTGCGATTCTGGATCTCGCGAGCCGTGCCCCGACCACTCCCTACGGTCGTGGCTCCGTGTCTACGCCCGGCGCCGTGCTTTGCGTTCGCCATCCGGCATCAGGATTTCCTTCATGATTTCCGACGTGCCGGCGCCGATGGTGTAGAGGCGCAGGTCGCGCCAGATCCTGCCGATCGGATATTCGGTGGTGTAGCCGAAGCCGCCGAAGATTTGCATGCAGTCGTAGGTGACGCGCTGCGCCAGGTCGGAAGTGAACAGCTTGGCCATGGTCACTTCGCGCACCGCTTTCTCGCCGCGGTTGACCAGGTCGGTGGCTCGGTAGACCAGCCAGCGCGCGGCTTCGACGCTGGTGCGGTGCTCGGCGATCCTGTGGCGCCAGACCTGGTTTTCGATGATGCGCCGCCCGAAGGCCATGCGCTGCCGGCCGTATTCCACGGCGAGTTCCAACGCGCGGTCCATGAACGAGAGCACCAGCAGCGAAGTCGCCAGCCGCTCCCCCTGCATGTGCTCCATGAGGTAATAGAAACCGTGGTTGCGCCGTCCCAGGAGGTAGCGCTTGGGAATGCGGCATTCGTCGAAGAACAGGTGCGCCGTGTCGGAGGCGACGTGCCCCACCTTTTTGATGCGGCGGCCGACAGAAAAGCCCTTGACGTCGGTGGGAACCAGCAGCAGCGAGAGGCCGCGGTGCCGGCTCTTGCCCGTGCGGACCGCCAGCACGATGAAATCGGCGACGGCGCCGTTGGTGATCCACAGTTTCTGGCCGGAGATCACCCATTCGCCATTCGACTCGCGGGCCGAAGTGCGCATCGCTGCCACGTCGGAACCGCACTCCGGTTCGCTGATGCCGAGCGCCGCAATGCGCTCGCCGAGCACGGCCGGCATGAGGAACTCCTGCTTCTGATCCGTCCGCCCCAGTTTATCGATCAAGGGCACGGTGAGATCGGCCTGCACCATGAAGCCGATGTTCAGGCTGGGGAAGTCGGTGAAGCGCAGCGCGTCGTAAGCCGCAGCGGTGGTCCACCAGTCCATGCCCGCGCCGCCCCATTCCGGCGCGACGCGGACGCCGAAGATGCCCAGCTCCGCCGCGGCTTTGAACAGCTCCTTCGGATACTCATGCGCATCCTCCCATTCCCCGGCATGGCATGCGATCTCCTCGCGGCAGAACCGGGCTATGGTCGCCTGGAACAATTCGTCCTGTTCGGTAAAGTAAGAATGCGCCCGCGGCTCGACGCGAGCGCTTGCAGCGCCAGTCATCCTCCCCTCCCCTTGTCAGATCGCGCGCGAAGGCCAGCGCGGCCTGCGCTTCTCGCGAAACGCCCGTATGCCCTCTTTGAAATCCGCCGAGGCGTGCGCCGCCTTGCGAAATTCCCCAGCCAGTTTATTCGCCGCGGACTCATCCATCCCCAGTGTCCGGCGGACGAAAGACAGCCCCTGTTCGATCGCCGTGGCGCTGCCCTCCGCAGCGCCCAGCGCCACCTTCCTGCTCTCCGCGAGCAGTTCCTCGCGCTCCACCACGATGTCGGCGATCCCGATGCGGCACGCTTCGTCCGTGTCGACGATGCGCGCCGTCAACGCCAACTCGGTCGCCTTCCTGTTCCCGACGGCTGCCGCGGCCGCCCGAAAAACCAGGTACGGCCACAAGCCCACGCGCACCTCGGTCAGCCCGAACCGGGCGTCGCGCGAGGCGATCACCAGGTGCGCATTCAACGCCAGGCCCAGCCCGCCGGCGAGTGCGCCTCCGTGCACGGCCGCCACCATGGGCTTGCACAGCCGCTCGCCGATCGAAAACAGTTCCTGGTGGAGCGGCAGCAATTCATCGGGATCCGTCGTGGCCGCCTCCTCCAGGTCCATGCCGGAGCAGAAATCCTTCCCGTTGGCATCGAGGAGAATCGCGCCCACGGTGCGGTCGGCCGCCGCTTCGCCGATCGCTTCCACCAGGCGGCGGCACAGCGCGGCGTCAAGCGCGTTGCGCTTCTCCGGGCGATTGAGCGTCAGCCGCCGCAGCGGTCCCTCGGCGCAAATCGAGAGGATGTCGCTCATTCGGTCTCTACTCCGTTACCGGGCAGGACGTCCAGCGCGAGGTGGCCGCGCCGCGGGTTCGCGCCAGCGACCTCGAGCAGAAAGGCCATCGTGGAACGCGTCTCGAGCGGATCGATGAGGGCATCCACGTGGCCGCGCGCCGCGGCGTGCGCGGCATCCAGCCAGTACTCGTAATTGGCCCTGGTCTTCTCGGCGGAGCGTTGCACTTCGGGCGGAAGCGGCTCGCCGGAGGCCCGGCTGCGCTCGATCTCCGGGCCGTGCATCGCCTGGATGGCCGAATCGCTCTCCATGACGCCGATGCGCGCGGTGGGCCAGCCCAGCGTGAAATCGGGATCGAAGCCCTGACCGGCCAGCGCGTAGTAACCGGCGCCGCTGGCGTGGTTGATGGTCAGCACGATCTTGGGCACGGTGGCGCACGCCATGCTCTCCACCATCTCCGCTCCGGCGCGGATGATGCCGTCGCGCTCCGCCGCCGTGCCGACCATGAAACCCGAGGTGTCCTGCAGGTAGACCAGCGGCAGCCGGTGCCGCTCCGCGTTCTCGACGAAGTATGCCACCTTCCGCGCGGATTCCGTGTAGATGATGCCGCCCACGCGCGGGCCGCGCGCGGACTTGACGAGGCCGCGGCGATTGGCCACCAGCGCAACCGGAATCCCTTCCAGGCGCGCGCCGGTGCACAGCATTTCGGGCGCGAAATCGGGCTGGAATTCCAGGCAGCCGCCGGAATCGAAGATCGCTTCCACGATCGCATCCATGCTGTACGGCAGGTGGTGATCGTCGGGAAGGATAGAGTAGAGGTCCGCGGGCGGACGCGCCGGGCCGCACCCGGCGGGACGCGCCGCTGGCTGCGCCAGGTCGCGGAACAGGCGCCGGATGACGGCGATGCATTCCCCATCGTCGCCGGCCGCGTAGTGCGCCACCCCGCTGGTCTTCGTGTGCAGCCCGGCGCCGCCGAGGCTTTCGGCGTCGGCCGATTCGCCGGTGGCCCCGCGCACCAGGTTGGGGCCTCCCAGACCCATGAAGCTGGCGCCGTTCACCATGACGATGACGTCGCTCAGCGCCGGCAGATACGCGCCGCCGGCGATGCACGGTCCCATCACGGCGGCGATCTGCGGGATGCGCAGTTTCCGGCGCATCAGGGAGTTGTAATAGAAGATGCGGGCCGCGCCATACTGGCCGGGGAAAACGCTGTCCTGCAGCGGCAGGTTCACGCCCGCCGAATCGACCAGGTAAACGATCGGCACGCGGTTCCGCATGGCGATCTCCTGCGCCCGAAGGATCTTGGCGATCGTTTCCGGCCACCACGCGCCGGCTTTCACTGTGGCATCGTTGGCCACCACCACCGCGGGCCGCCCTTCGATCTTGCCCAGGCCGGTGACGATGCCTGCGGCGGGCGCCTGGCCGTCGTAGCGGTCCCAGGCTACCAGCAGGCCGACCTCGAAGAACGGAGAACCAGGGTCCAGCAGAAGAGCCAGCCGCTCGCGGGCGGTCAGCTTCCCCGCCGCGTGCTGCTTGTCGATTTTGGATGGGCCGCCCCCCTGGCGCGCCCGGGTCTCTAGTTCACGGACCCGGCCGAGCAACGGCTGAATGCGCTGTTTTCGCGGGAGCTTCCCAGTTTGAACGCCCCCCATCTGATTCCATTCTAAGACAGAGAGCGCCGACTCGGACCGTAAAATGACGGCCCGACTCCGGCCGGCAGTACCGGGCGCCGGCCGAAGTACTAATCTGCCCCTCAGAACTTGCCCGCCGGCCTCGCCTTCAGCGCGCCGCCTGCAGGTCCGCCAGGCTCTTGCGCTCTTGCTGGTCCGACATGCGAATCGCGCGCAGCACGCCTGCCAGACACGGGTGGTTGGCCGCGATCTCGATCAATGCGGAACGGAATGTGCGGTCCCACTCCACGTTGGACACAAACCGGTCCGAGTAGTGGAACATCGAGTACATCCGGGGGCGCGCACCGTTCCAGCCGCGGAGATATCTCGCGACGGTCCTCCATACGCCCCATCTCTTTTTCCGGTTCGTGCCCATGATGAGCAGGGCTTCCGGTTTTACGATTTCGACCTGCTGCAAAAACACCAGTCTGTCCTGCTCCAGGTCGGGAATCTCCGATATGTGAGCGTGCATCAAGTGAGCGTTCTCTAATCCGTACTTTCTCAGTGACTCATAAAACCGGCGATCCCACGGACTCGTGAAAACGTCCAGGTCGTTCGAGTACGGCAATGCGAGCTGGCGATGTTTCCGCGAGCGGTTACCGGGGCTATCCGCCACGATGCACAATGGCAAACTGCCCAGATAACCGCGAACTCCATCCTTCTCGGGAAACTTCCAGGCGCTTTCTCTGTTCTGCTTACACCATTCCCAAAGTTCGCTAAGCGAAGTAAAAGAGCCGATGTCTTTGTTCATGAATGTCTCTGTCATCTCTTTAGACAAGATGGCTCCATCGCTGCGGCTGTATAGCCTTAGTGGCTGCTATGCCCTGACCTGTAGCTCTTATTCACTGGCCCTTCCCGCCGGGTACCTGGTATTGCTGCTCAGTCCCGCGGTTCAGCCAAGGCATTCCTCCGAGATCGACCACCGACCTCTATCAAGCATTTTGACGCCAATCCGAGGCACGACATCAGAAAAATCCGTTGGGTACCGGGTGACGGCGGGTGTACTGCGCTACCCGGGAGGCATGGGAACGTTAACGTCGCCGCTACATCCAAGGAGACCCTGCCCGAGTAAGATCGCCAGCGCGGCCTCTATATCTGGATCCGCCGTTCGCCCACTATGCACTTATTTATGTCTAAGCTGCGGTGGACGGACCTGGGACACTAAGACCTGGTTAGTGTTGCCGAGGCGCGATAATTAGTACCCCGTCAGTATGGGTAGGACTACAAGGCGGCAGGGGCGAACTACATAATCGGTGTGACCAGACGCCTTTCGAAGCGTCAGGACTCGAGGAGAAACTGAAAGCGGCCATCCTGTCGCTGAGCGCAGTGGAAGGGGTGGACATATGGTGAAAACGGAGAACATTCTGCCGCGGGTTGCGATCTTCCTCGGAGGTGTCGCTGCCGGGGCATTGGCCGCCGGCGGCCGGAAACAGAACTCCGCTGGAACCGAGAATCTGCGAGCTGGACTGGCGAACCTGGAGGACAAGTTAGCCGCGCAGGCGGCGGCGGACGCCCACCGGTTCAGCCGGATCGAAGCACGCCTGGAGGAGCACTCCCAGCGCCTGGCGGATCTTCCCTCCACAGCCCAAATCGTCGCGGCGATGGAAGGCCTGCTGGCCAGGACCATGGGACCTCTCGATGGGCGGCTCACCGCGCAGGCCAGATCGATGGACGTGCTGAAATCGACCCTTTCGCAGACCGATGGCCTGCTGGGGCGAGTGCTGGAATCGCTCGATCCGTTCGGGTCGCTCCAGTCGCTCGAATCGCTCCAGGTCGGCCTCGAGGAAGGTGAAGCGGCGCGCGACGCGGTCGTCAGCAACCGCCGGACCTAAAGACTCACGGACGTTTCGCGAATCCGCCTGCCGGACACTCCTGCGGCCGTGTTACCCGACGGCGGCCACAATGAAGGCGCGGCCATTGCTGTTGGGGGCCGGCGCTGATCCTGCTTACGGGCACTTGCTATTCGCGGCTCCGCATCCCTTCGCGGAATTAGAGCCGCGGCGGATACTTTGACAGCTTGCGCTGCAGCGAACGGCGATGCATGCCGAGCAGCTTTGCGGCCTGCGAGATGTTGCCGTCGCAATCAGTGAGCACTCGCTGAATGTGCTCCCACTCCACGCGCGCCAGACTCGGCACGGCGGGAGCCGTTTCTTCGGGCGCTTCCGCTCCGCCGGAGACGATCCGCTGGTAAGCGCCGAGGATCTCATCGGCGTCGGCCGGTTTGCTCAGGTAATGGCTCGCGCCCAACCTGGTGGCGGCCAGCGCCGTGGCGATGCTGCCATATCCGGTCAGCACGATGATGCAGATGGTTTCATCCGCCGCACGCAGCTGCCGGACGATCTCCAGGCCTCCCATGCCCGGAAGGCGCAGATCCACGACTGCCAGATCCGGACTTAGTCCGGCTGCGAGTTCCAAGGCCGACGCGCCGTCGCCGGCGGCGCTGGCTTCCCATCCCCGTGCCTCCAGCGCCCGGCACAGCCGGTTGCGGAATACTTCGTCGTCATCGACAACCAACGCGCTGTGTTCGGGCGAGTTAGTCATGGCTGCCCACTCGCGGCACGGATTGCGCCGGCAGGGGCAGGTCCAAGGCGGCGTCAGTGCCGCGCCCCGGCGCCGACGTGTAAGTCAGGCGCCCGCCGATACGCTCCGCCAGCGTGCGCACCAGAAAGACGCCGAGCCCCATTCCCTGTCCGGTTTCCTTGGTTGTGAAGAACGGCTCGCCGGCGTGGCGCAAGGTCTCCTCCGACATGCCGTGGCCGTGATCGCGGACCAGCAGCCGCACATACGGACCGGCGAGCTCCGTCCGAATCTCAACCACCGACTCGGCCGGGCTGGCCTCCAGTGCGTTTCTCGTCAGAGCCAGCACGGCTTGCGCCACCGCGCGGCGCGGAATCGTCAGCACCAGCGAATCTGCTGTCCCAGGCAGGATGCGGACCCGGGCGTCGGCCTGGAGTTTTTGCTGCACGTCCCGCAGCAGATCGTCCATCTCGGCAGGCTCGGCGGCCTCTCCTGCCGGCTCGGCACCCTCCGCGCTCATGCGGAGCAGAATCTCGCGGCACCGGTCGACCTCGGAGCGGATTAAGCGGCTGTCCTCGGCCAACTCAGCGCCGGATGGACCTCGCGTGGCCAGCCGCTCCATCTCGCGGGCCGCGATAGCGATCGTGCCCAGGGGCGTGCTCAGCTCGTGCGCCGCTCCGGCCGCCAACGTCACCAGCGAGGCCAGGCGGTCTTTTCGGGCCAGCTCTTCCTGCACGCGCAGAAGCGCATCCTCGCGGTTGCGCAACAGCTCCGCAATCTTGCCCGAGAACAGCGCCACGAAAAAGGTAGCGATCGCAAAGCCGACCCACATTCCTATCAGGTGCAGATTGGTGCCGCCGCCGTGGTGGTGAATCTCAAGCGCCGGAATCGGAAGATAGACTCGAAAGAGCAGGCCGAAGCAAAGCACGGCCAGGCAACCGAGCGCCCAGGTCTGCCGCTTGGTGAGAATGATGGCCGAAAGCGTGATTTGAACCAGGTAGAGAAGGCTGAACGGATTGTTTGGGCCGCCGGTCAGCATGAGCAGCGCGGTCAGGCAGGCTATGTCGAGCACGAACACGGAAACCACCAGGGTGGATGTTCCCGACGTCTCTTCACGTTCCGTCCCCATCGCGCGGCGGGCCAGCCAGAGGTTGGTGAGTATCGTCACCGCCGGAGCGAGCGCGATCCATCCCAGCGGGAGCTCGATGCGCAGCACGCGGTCCACGAAGATGGCGGTGGACACCTGGCCGGCTGCCATGGCGTATCGCAGGCGCACGACCCACGGAAGCGCTACCCGCGCTGCTTCGGGGCGAGAGATGGGAGGCGTTCCGCGCAATCTTTCTCCATCCTAAAGCATAGTCTCCACCGGATCGCCCGGCGTGTGCGCTGCGACAATTTGCCGCATGCGCCGCCCGGTCTGCCGCCTCTATACTGACAAAAGTGTCACTCAGGCGCACTTGCTTTCGGTCGGCGGCGTGTTTCTGGCCGATCCTGTTTCCTTTGCTCGCCGCCGCGCAAGGCACTCTTCGCGGCGTGGTTCACGATCCCTCCCACCGCCCCATTGCGGGGGCGCAGGTTGCACTTTCTTCCACCGAGCCGGCGCGCGGCCGCAGCGTTGCCGCCGACGCTGACGGCGAGTTCCAGTTTGACAACCTGGCGGAAGGCGCCTGGAAACTCACCGTGTCCGCGCCCGGTTTCCGGCCGCTGGAGCAGAGTGCGATGGTGACGGCAGGCAAGGCGCCTGTGCTGCACCTGGTGTTGGAATTAGCGGGCGTCAGCGAATCCGTGACGGTCTCGGGAGCCGCCGACAGGCTGGCCACCCAGACGGCTACTCCGCAAACGCTGATCGATTCCGGAGAGATCGCCCGCACGCCGGGCGCGGACCAGGCCAACAGCCTGGCTATGATCACGGATTTCACGCCCGGCGCTTACATGGTTCATGACATGCTTCACATGCGGGGCGGGCACCAGGTGAACTGGCTGATTGACGGCGTGCCGGTCATCAATACCAACATCGCCGCCAGCGTCGCTCCCCTGGTGAACCCGAAGCTGGTCGAGGAGCTGGAAGTGCAGCGCGGCGGCTATGCCAGCGAGTATGGCGACCGCACGTACGGTTTCTTCAACGTGGTCACCGCTTCCGGATTCGAGCGGGACAATCAGGCCGACCTGATTCTCTCGGCTGGCAATTTCTATTCGACCGACGACCAGTTCGACTTCGGGGGCCACACCGCGCGCTTTGCCTACTTCGCCAGCGTGGACGGGAACCGCAGCGAACTCGGCCTGGCGCCGCCCATTTCGCAGGTGATTCACGACCAGGAGAGCGCTGTGGGCGGGTTTGCCTCGCTGCTCTACAACGCGTCTCCCAGGGACCAGCTTCGCTGGGTCGCCTCCCTCCGCGAGGATCATTTCCAGGTTCCCGACGACTTTGACCTCGAGAGTGCCGGCATTCGCGATCTGGATCTGGAGCGCGATTACCTCGGCGGCGTCCATTGGACGCACGCGTTTTCGAGCGATTGGTTGCTGACGGTTTCGCCCAGCTATCATTTCAATGCCGTGCACTACGTGAGCGGCCCGCTCGACAACCCGTTTATCCTTGACGACAACCAGCGATCGAATTACGTGGGTGCGCTGACGGCGGTCGAAGCGCGGAAGAAGCGAAACTACCTCCGCTTCGGATTGGATTTCTGGGGCCAGCACGACGACAGCTTCTTCGGGCTTACGGCGAATCCGGGCGGCGGAGTCTTCGCACAGGAAGAACTGCACTGGGCGCATTCGAGCACCGCTTATGCCGATGACCGGTTGCAGCCGGCTTCGTGGCTGGCGCTCGACCTGGGAATTCGCCTGACGCGCTACGGCGGGCTGGTGAACGAGAACGCGGCCAGCCCGCGCCTCGGCGGCGCCGTGCGCATACCGCGGCTGAATTGGACGCTGCATGGCTACTACGCGT
>Ga0335078_10015908_pt1 | contig 11168 bp, 7 predicted proteins | sample Lox_Sample_32_FD_206711 | JGI IMG/M metagenome (GOLD analysis project Ga0335078, IMG submission 206711) | Soil microbial communities from Loxahatchee National Wildlife Refuge, Florida, United States - Lox_Sample_3.2 | ecosystem: Environmental > Terrestrial > Soil > Wetlands | place: USA: Florida...
ATGCAGCCGCCTAACGTGATCCAGTTTAATGCCTCCAACGTCCCGGTGGCGCAACTCACGATGTCGAGTCCGACCCTTCCCGAGCAGCAGATTTTCGACTACGCCTTGAATTTCATTCGCGTCAAGCTCTTCACGATTCCGGGGCTCTCCACGCCGGCTCCGTTCGGCGGGAAGCAGCGCCAGATCATGGTGTATGTCGATCCGCTCCGCATGGAAGCGAAGGGGCTCTCGCCTGCGGACGTGGTCAGCACGCTCCAGGCCTCGAACGTGATCCTGCCCGCGGGCTACGTTCGCATCGGCCGGACGGAGTACAACGTCACCACGAACTCAAGCCCTACGGCCTTGGACCAATTCAACCAGTTGCCGATCAAAGTGGTAGGCAACGCTCCGGTGTTGTTGGGCGATGTGGCGCACGTCGAGGATAGCTACGCAGTGCAGCAGAACATGGTTCACATCAACGGCCACCGCGCCGCCTACCTGGCCATCTTGAAGCACGTCGACGCCTCGACGCTGGCGGTGGTGAATTCCGTCCGCCGGGAACTGCCCGCCATCATGGCTGAGGCCCCCAAAGGCCTGAACCTGAAAATCGACTTCGACCAGTCGCTGTTCGTGCGCGCATCAATCGGAGGCGTCCTGCGTGAGGCTGTGCTCTCCTCCCTTCTCGTTTCCTTGATGATCTTCGGCTTCCTCGGCAGTTGGCGCAGCATGGTGATTGTCTGCACGTCGATTCCCCTGGCCATCTTCTCCTCGATCATCGGACTTGATCTCGGCGGACAGAGTGTCAACATCATGACCCTGGGCGGCCTGGCGCTCGCCATCGGCATGCTGGTGGACGACGCCACCGTCGAAGTGGAAAACATCCACCGTAATCGCTCGATGGGCAAGCCGCTCACCATCGCGATTCTCGACGGGGCGCGCCAGATTGCCGTGCCTGCCATTGTCGCCACGCTGGCCATTTGCATCGTCTTTTTCCCGGTAGTGCTGCTCTACGGCGCCGCGAAATACCTGTTTACGCCCCTGGCGCTGGCCGTGGTCCTGGCCATGCTGGCATCCTACCTGCTGTCCCGCACGCTGGTGCCGACCCTGGCTCGCATGCTGATGGGGGGCGAACATCATGAGGGCAGCGCCGAGGCAGAGGAGACGAGGCATAAGCACCGGGGCCTCATGGTCGGCTTCAACTGCTGGCGTGACCGCCAGTTTGAACGCTTCCGCGACGTTTACGGCCGGGCGCTGAACACGGCCTTGCATTATCGGGCATTCGTGCTGGTGGCGGCGGCGATCGTGGGCGCCATCTCGCTCTCGCTGATGTTAGTCGTGGGAACAGACTTTTTCCCGAGCGTTGACGCCGGGATGATGCAACTCCATTTTCGCGCCCCGGCGGGGACGCGCATCGAAACGACGGAAGGGATGGTACTCCGCGTGGAAGACAGTATCCGCCGCGCGATCCCGGCGGACGAAATTGAGGCCGTTAACGACATGATCGGCCTTCCAATATACTATAACCTCGCCTTTGTGCAGACCGAAAACATCGGTGGAATGGACGCGGAGATTCTGATCTCTTTGAAGCCGAAGCATCACCCCACCGTTGATTACATGCGGCGGCTGCGCAACAGTTTGCCGCCGAAGTTTCCGGGCTCGCAGTTCTGGTTCGAGCCGGCGGACATCGTGACCAAGGTGCTTAATTTCGGCGTAGCGGCGCCGCTCGACCTGCAGGTGGAAGGAAACGACTTCGGCAAGTCGTACGAGGTCGCGCGCCGGCTGCGAGACGAACTGCGGCAGATTCCCGGCACCGCCGACGTACACATCGCCCAGGTGCTCGATTACCCGACCTTGAACGTCAACGTCGACCGGGTGCGCGCCGCCCAACTCGGTCTCAGCCAGCTCAACGTGGCCAACAGCATGCTGATTTCGCTCTCCTCGAGCACGCTGGTGGCGCCGAGCTTTTTCCTGAACCCGATGAACAACGTCAATTACCTGGTGGTGGTGCAGATTCCCATTGAGAAAGTGGATTCGGTGCCGAGATTGATGGCCACGCCGGTGACGCCGCCAACTGCCGGGAATTTGCTCCAGCCGGTCAGCCTGGCGCCGCCCGATCAGCAACCAGGTGCGCCCGCCGAAACCCTTTCCAACATCGCCAGCATCCGGCCGGAGGTGACGCCGGAGGAGATCAATCACTACACCGTACAGCGCGTGCTCGACCTCGAGGCCTCTGTGGACGGCCGCGACCTGGGCGGGGTGGCGAACGACGTCCAGCGGAAGATCGACGCGCTGGGAGCGACGCCTGGCGTAACCGTCAGGCTGCGTGGCCAGAACGAAGTGATGGAGCAGTCGTTCGTCAGCCTTCTCGGGGGTTTGGTGCTCGCCGTCGTTCTTGTCTATTTCCTGATGGTGACGCTTTTTCAGTCGTGGCTGGATCCCTTCATCATCATGATGGCCGTGCCCGGAGCGTTGGTGGGAATCCTCTGGATGCTGGTGCTCACCGGCACGACAATCAACGTCGAATCCCTAATGGGCTCCATTATGGCGGTGGGCATCGCGACCTCGAATTCCATCCTGCTGGTCAGCTTTGCTAATGATGTGCGCGTAGAGAAAGGGCTCGGGCCATTGGAGGCCGCGCTGGAAGCAGGCAAGACACGCCTGCGGCCGGTGCTGATGACGGCGCTGGCCATGATTATCGGCATGATCCCTATGGCGCTGGCGTATGGGGAAGGCGGCGAGCAGAACGCTCCGCTGGGCCGCGCGGTGATCGGCGGGCTGCTGGTGGCTACCTTGGTGACGTTGTTTGTAGTTCCGGTGGTTTATTCGATTCTCCGGACCAGGCTGCCCAACAAGCAACTGATGGAGGAGAGATTCCGCGCTGAGGAACGCGGCCAGGAAGCGCGGCGAATCGTGGAAGAAACGGAGTAGGGCAGTGGTTAGTGAAGAGCTTTCAGCTATCAGCCATCAGCATCAGCTATTAGCCATCAGCCATCGGCTGTCAGCCATCAGATCTCTCTCTTTCGAGCAGATTTCTAGAAGCTGATGGCTGATAGCTGATAGCTGACGGCTGAGAGTTGATAGCCGATGGCTGACAGCTCTTCTCTAAACTTGGATCAAAAACATGCCCCGATCTTTGGACAACTCGAAAGACGTCACCCCGGTGGCCAGGCCCACCGCGCGCCGAGCCGTCTTCGGGCTCTTCTTGCCGAGCCTGCTTGTATGCGTCGTAGCCGGGTTGGCGGTAGCCTGGTTGGTTCACGGCAAAAGGCGCAGCTTGTCCGCGGAGACCCGCGTCCGGGCGAACGAGGTCCAGGCGGGACCGCGCGTGCAAGTGGTGACGGTGGGTACTTCCCCGCCGCACCAGGTTCTGACGCTGCTCGGCGAAACGCGCCCTTTTATCAGCGCCACGGTTTACGCCAAGGTGGCGGGCTACCTCAAGGACGTACGGGTGGATAAAGGTGACCGGGTAACGGAGAACGAGATTCTCTCCGTGGTGGAGTCGCCGGAAACGGACCAGCAGTACCTATCGGCCGTCGCGGACGCGCACAACAAGCACCTGATTGCGGAGCGTTATGCAATCCTGGTGAAGACGCAAGCCATTTCACAGCAGGATGCCGATCAGGCCGAGGCCGACGCCAAGGTCGCCGATGCGACGGTGGCCCAGGATGCCGCGCTGAAGTCGTACGAGATTTTGCGCGCGCCCTTCGACGGCGTCGTCACCGCCCGGTTTGCCGATCCCGGTGCCCTGGTCCAGGCGGCCACCAGCGCCCAAACCAGTTCTTTGCCGGTCGTCACGGTATCGAAGATCGACGTACTGCGCACTTACGTCTACGTGCCGCAAGAAGACGCGTCTTTTGTTCATGTGGGCGATCCCGTGACCATCAGCCTTCCCTACCTTGCTGGGGTCAAGATCACGGCTCGCGTGACGCGCGACGCCGACGAACTTGACCCGCAGACCCGCACCTTGCTTACCGAAATCGATTTTGAAAATCGGGGCCGCCCGGTGATTCCCGGCAGCTTTGTGAACGTATCCATTACCCTCCGTGCGCGGCCGTACCTCGACGTGCCGTCGGAGGCGCTGATTTTTCGTGGCCAGCAGGCTGGCGTGGCTATCGTTCGACCCGACAACACCGTGCAGTTTCGCCCAGTGACCGTTGCCGACGACGACGGCCAGCAAGCACGCATTATCTCTGGCTTGGTCCGCGGGGAACGCGTGGCCTTGAACCTGGGGCCAACCGTCGCCGATGGGGGAAAGATACAACCGGTCGAGGCGCACGGGTCAGGGGGCAGGGATTAGGTTAGAAAGGCTGCGCGGCTCGGCTAACCCCTAGCCCCTGCCCCGTCGTCTCGCCGGGTAATCGCCATTCAGATTCCGCGCTAGCCTTTCCACGCTCCCAGCAAGCGCCGCACCAGGACCAGTTGTCCGAGATGATAGGCATTATGGTCTGCTAGCAGGAGGGCTTCGCGCAGAGCGGTTTGACCTTCACCGCCCGGAATCGGTGCGTATAAATCCGTGCGCGGATCGGCCACCAGTTCCTCCATCCGTTTGAGATCGTGGCCGAATTGTCGGACGCTCTTCTTCCAGGCTGCGTCGCCGGGCGCAGTATCATCCGGCGGCCAGTATCCGTCCGGCCAGGCCGGCGAAACATGTTTGGGATTGAGGCTGAACTCCACGATGTCCCACTGAGCGATTCGGACGTGCTCCAGCAAACGCCAGGGGGAAAAAGGGAGGTCAGACGGTTTTGCGCCGCGCAATTCGGCGGGAAGTCCGGCGATGGCTTGCGCGAATCCGAGGTGGGCGCCGCCGCCGCGCAACAGGTAAAGCAGATGGTCGCGCAGGGCTTGGTCGGCGACCCCGCCGGTCGCTTTCTTACTCGACTTCACCGATTTCGCCTTCATAGAGCTCAGTCCTCCGTACCGGTGGGAGCCGCGAGGATAACCGAGCGGCGCGACCGGCAAAATATACGACCAGCGGTCCTGCACGGAGCGCCACTTTTCTTGTTTTACCCTTTATCCTAGATCCCGAGCTCTTTATTCTAATGCGGAGGCAGTTCTGTGGCGAGCGACATTCAGAAGGAAATCGAGAAGCTGCGCGACGAGATCCGGTACCACGAGAACCGGTATTACATCCTCGACGATCCGGAGATTTCGGACTCCGAGTTCGACCGGTTGATGCGCCGTCTGCAGGACCTGGAGCGAGAGCACCCGGAGTTGGTGACACCGGATTCGCCGACGCAGCGCGTGGGCGGCGCGCCTGCCAACGCCTTTCCCAAGGTGCGCCATTCGTCGCCCATGATGAGCTTGGATAATACGTACTCCGTGGACGAATTGCGGGATTTCGACCGCCGCGTGCGACAGCTTTCCGGCCGTGAGCGCATCGAGTATGTCGGCGAATTGAAGCTCGACGGGCTTTCGATGTCGCTGACCTATGAGAATGGCGTGCTGGCGCGCGGAGTGACGCGAGGCGACGGCGTCACGGGCGAAGATGTTACGGCCAACGTGCGTACCATCCGCTCGGTGCCGTTACGGATCGCGCCCGGGCAGCTCGAAGCGGTGTTGGGAGCGCACGGCAAGCGGTTCGAGGTGCGCGGCGAAGTGATCATGCCGCGGAAGGCGTTCGAGGCGCTGAACAAGCAGCGGGAGGAGGCGGGCGAGCCGAAATTCGCCAATCCACGCAACTCCGCCGCCGGCACCATGCGCCAGCTCGACGCGAAGATCGTGGCCCGGCGCCAGCTCGATATGTTCGTGTATTACCTCCTGGCCGGCGAGCGCGAACTCTTCTCGACCCATTGGAAAGCGCTGGAGAGTCTCGACGCGCTCGGCTTCAAGACGAACTCGAAGCGCCAGCTCTGCGCGACATTCGACGAGGTGCTCGACTACGTCCACCATTGGGAGTCGGAGCGCGACTCGCTTCCCTATGAAACCGACGGCATCGTGATCAAGGTGAACCATACGCGCCTTTGGCCGGAGCTCGGCTCGACCGCCAAGTCGCCGCGCTGGGCGATCGCTTTCAAGTATCCGGCGCGTCAGGCCACCACGGTGGTGAACGACATTCGCGCCCAGGTGGGCCGCACCGGTACGCTGACGCCGGTGGCCGATCTTGAACCGGTCGATGTGGGCGGGGTCACCGTGAGCCACGCCACCCTCCACAACATGGATGAGATCGAACGCCTGGGAGTCAAGATCGGCGACCGCATCCTGCTGCAGCGAGCCGGCGAAGTGATCCCACAGGTGCTGAAGGTGGTAATGGCGGCGCCGGACGGCAGAGAGTTCCACATGCCGAAGAAGTGTCCGGTGTGCGGCGCCGATGTTTTTCGCGCCGAGGGCGAGGTCGCTTATCGCTGCGTCAATCCCTCCTGCCCCGCGCGATTGAAGGAATCGCTGCTTCACTTTGCCGGGCGCCGCGCCATGAACATCGACGGCCTCGGCGAGGCGCTGGTGGATCAACTGGTGGACCGGGGCCTGGTGAAGGACGCGGCCGACCTTTACGCGCTCACCGAAGAGCAGCTAACTAGCCTCGAGCGCATGGGAGAGAAATCCGCCGCCAACCTCGCGCGCGAGATCGAAAACAGCAGGAAGTCGGACCTGGCGCGCCTCATCTTCGCCATCGGCATCCCCTTCATAGGCGAGCGCACCGCGCAGGTTCTGGCCACGCACTTCGGGTCGCTCGACAAATTGATTGAGGCGACGCCCGACGAGCTGGTGGAGGCGCACGAAATCGGGCCCAAGACCGCCGAGGGAATTCACGAGTTTTTCCTTGAGAAGCAGAACCGGCACCTCATCGAGAAACTGCGCCGGGCGGGCTTGCGGATGGAACAGGAGAAGGCCACGCCAGCCGGCGAGCAGCCGCTGGCAGGGAAGCAGTTCGTTCTGACCGGTACCCTTCCCACCTGGTCGCGCGAGGAAGCGACGCGATCGATCGAGCAAGCCGGCGGCCGGGTTACCGGGTCGGTCAGCAAGAAGACGGATTACGTCGTGGTGGGTGCCGACGCGGGATCGAAGCTGGAGAAAGCCCGTTCGTTGGGCGTGAAAACTGTGAACGAGGAGGAGCTGAGGCAACTGTTGAAGCAAACCTGATGTATCTTTCCCGCCGCTTGGCGAGTCTAAGGGGGTGTCGTCCGGTACCTGCTGGCGAGGCTAGGTGTGGACGCGAGAAGGTGCTGCTGCCCGCGGCCGTTTTGGAAGCGGCGGTGCGCCCGAGCAAGGCAGAGGTAAATCCAAAAGGAGGCTACTTTGAAAAAGCTCATGGTACTTGTTGCCGCGTTGTGCTTGCCGCTCACCGTTTTCGTTGCGCCCCGTCAAGCGTCCGGTGCCCAGCGTGAGGAACATCCCGCTCCGAGATACATTCCTCCTCATGGCCCACCTCCGGCCCACAATCCGAGGCCGGTCGAGCCCAACCGCAACTATGCCGATCGACCTGGCCATCCGAATGCACCACACGTGGAGAGGAACGGCCAATGGGTCGGACATGATACCGGCCGCAACGATGCCCGCTATCACCTCGATCATCCCTGGGAGCACGGTCACTTTCCGGGTGGCGTCGGCCGCGGCCACATCTGGAGGCTCGCGGGCGGCGGCCCGTCGCGCTTCTGGTTCGGAGGCTTCTACTTCAGCGTCGCTCCGGCGGATGTCGGGTTCTGCGACGGCTGGCTGTGGGACAGCGATGAGATCGTGCTCTACGACGACCCTGATCATCCCGGTTGGTATCTAGCCTACAATGTGCGCCTGGGTACGTATGTGCACGTGATGTTCCTGGGAACCTAGCTGGCAAAGACGTGGTGGCTCGAAAGGCCGAGGTACAGCGGCGCCTTAACGGCACCCTGAAGGCGCCGCTGTACCTTTCTTTTGTTCCTCTCGCTTCGCGCACGACTGCCGTTTTAACGGGGTCCGGAAGCGCTGTTAGGCGTGGCTGGTGTCCCCTGACGCTCAATTCTTGACCACCCGCACCCGGCGCTGCGCGCCACCCTCTCCCAGAGGGAGAGGGCTGTAGCCCCAACAATTTTCTCCCCTCTCCCTTCTGGGAGAGGGTTGCGCAGCGCCGGGTGCGGGTGGTCAAGGATTAGATGTTACAGCACACTAGCCTCCCGTCCCGCAACAGACGACAGCCAGTGCCGGTTGCTTCTCTTGCGGGAACTGTCGGAGGGAGTAACCACCTTGATTCAATCCGCGCTATAACTTGCATGTCGCACCAGCTCCCAGATCTCTCTTCTCTTCTCTCATGGCGCTTGACGCCTCGGACGTGTGGCAGATAGAATAAGCATGGACTTTCACGTTGAGCTGTCGCATTCGACGTTCGCAGCCGGCTCTTCGCTAAGGAGGACGGGACATGGCTTATCTGATTGTGATCTTTGCGGTCCTGGCACGGTTCATCCCTCATGCCGCCAACTTCTCGCCGGTCTACGGCGCCCTGCTATTTGGCGGCGCCTACCTCAGAAAGCGTGATTCGATCTGGTTTCCGCTGTGCCTGCTGGGTCTCAGCGACGTAGCGCTCAACCGATTCGTCTATCACGTGGGGATGGGAATCGGATGGACCGAATCAGTCGAACTGGGCGCTTTTGCATCCATCTTGCTCATCGGCTGGTCGCTCCGCCGGCAGCGCACGGTTCGCCGCTTCATAAGCGCTGTTCTGGCGGGCCCTACCGCTTTTTTCCTCATCAGCAACCTGGCAGTCTGGCTCGGCTTTCAAATGTATCCGGCTAATTGGAAGGGACTGGTGGCGTGCTACGCGGCCGGTCTGCCCTTTTACGGCAACAGCCTGATCAGCGGTGTGCTTGTCGGTACGCTCTTGTTTGGAGGGTACGAGCTCTACCAGAGGCGCATCCATGCCGAACAGCTCAGCGAACCGCTCGCCGCCAGCAGTCGCTGATTCGAGAACTGACGATTGCGGATTTCGGTTGCGAGAAAGCGGTCAGCAATCAGCCGGCAGCAACCGCTAGCCTAGTTTTTTAGGATGCCTGAGGCGCGCTGATTGACGGCGGCTGGCGTATTCTTCCGTAGCCATCTCGCGGATCTTCTGGGCGAGATAGCCTAGCCTCCCGTCCTGGACAATCTCACTCGACCTTGTGGCCGAACTGGAACACAGGGAGAACACAGGCGTGTCGACGAGCGCGCTGACTACCGCCGCTTCGCCTTTGGCGGGCCGCTCTTCAAATGCTGTCGCCCGGCACAATTCCACCCTTGGAGATGGAAGGCCACCTTACTCAGGATATCGATTTGGCTGAGCGACAGCCCTGCCTGACTAGCCTAATAACGGGCCTAATGGGCGCGCCGGCATGCCAATCCAAGCACGACCGCCATCAACGCGGTGCCCATCAGGAGGGCGGCGTTCGGCTCAGGGGTGCTGGCAATCGAACCAGAGTAGGACCCATTGCCGATCGACACCGATGACGGGTTACCCGTGAGCGTCCCACTGAGCGACAATCCCCCAGTGTACCCGGCAAATTGCCCGGTTCCACCCGTCACCACGAAATTGATCGTAAACGTGGCCATTCCCGGCCCCGTGACTGTCCCGGTGCCCGAACTCGTACCCATGAGGCTTCCGCTACCGTCGAGCGGTCCGCCAGGGGCTTCTCCCATCCCGCCAAAAGCGATGGTGAAGGTCCCATTCGAGAAGGTGATATTGGGATTTGGCGGATTGAAAGTGACCGTCGACATGGCGACAGCGCTGAAATTTCCGTAGGTGTGATCGGATCCGTCACCGGTAAAGCTCTGCATGTAAACGCCCGGCGTACCGGTGGGGGTGCTGGTGGCGGTTCCGTCGAAAGTTCCGGCGAAGCTGATGTTTCCCGCGAAAGCGGACAAGGCGCCCCAGCAGAGCGCGAGAGTGAGCAGGGTAAGCGAACGAGCGACTCTTCTCTTCATGACGGTCCCTCCTCGAGCTGTAATGTCTTCGCAGACGTAGTGGTGAAGTGTTTTTTTATCAGATGGGCTTGGCGAAGTCAATGGCACAAAGGTGCTACATTGAAATGGCACTTTAGTGCTAGTATACAATCAGTCTACATGACAGTTCTGACGACTCGTCCTTGGGCTCACGCGTGCTTTTGTAGGGTTCTCCTTAATCTGTTCTCCGCCTGGTGATCGCGGTCAGCACCGCCGGGGTGGCGCCAATTTCCAGCGTAAATACAGCTTCGTCGCCCGGCTTCAGCCCGGCCAGCATCTGCCTGTCCCGCACGCGAAAGGTCATGGTCATGGCCGACATGAAACCGGGAATGGCATGGTGCGCGATGGTGACGTGCTCGCCGTCGGGCTCGATCCGGACCACGCGGCCCTCGCCCCGGTAAGCTCGCACGCCGATCTCCTCCGGCGGCAGGGTGGCGTATGACGGCGCCTTGGCATCCGGCGAGCGCGCCGAGACCTGCTGGGAGTGGGAGGGGCGGCGACAGGACCAGCAAGCGATGAGCAAGCCTGGCAGAATCGCCAACCCCACGGCGAAAGAGGTGAAGCGAGCCATGAACAGTGAATAGCGAAGGGTGAAAACCGTGCGCCTTGGACTTCGCCGTTCCCTATTACGGTTCACAACTCACCACTCACTGTTCCGACGGCGTCCACTTTCTCGTACATCGTCGCGCCCGGCCGATGCTCGCGCTCGTAGCCGGCGATCGCGTCCGCGAAGCGCAGCGTGAGGCCGATATCGTCGAGGCCCTTCAGCAGACACTCGCGACGGAACGGATCGATCTCAAATCTCAAATTCAGTCCGCCCAGGCCGGACCCGCCGACGCCGGGGCCGCCAGCCTCGGAAATGGTCTGCGTCTCCAGGTCGGCGGTCAGCCTGTAGCCTACGTCACTCTCGGCACGGTGAAACAGGTCGTCCACCTGGTTGCTGGGCAGCGTCACCGGCAGGATGCCGTTCTTGAAGCAGTTGTTGTAGAAAATGTCGGCATAGCTGGGCGCGATGAGGACGCGAAAACCATAATCGAGGATCGCCCACGGGGCGTGCTCGCGGCTCGACCCGCAGCCGAAGTTGGCGCGCGCCAGCAGAATCGAGGCGCCCTGGTAGCGCGGTTGATTCAGGATAAAGTCTGGGTTAGGCGTCTTGCCGTCGTCGAGGTAGCGCCAGTCGTAAAACAACGTCCGCCCAAAGCCCTCGCGCGTGAGCGCCTTCAGGAATTGCTTGGGCACCATCTGGTCGGTGTCAACATTAACACGATCGAGGATGGCGACGAGGCCGGTGTGTTTAGAAAAAGGCTGCA
>Ga0335078_10015910_pt1 | contig 11168 bp, 9 predicted proteins | sample Lox_Sample_32_FD_206711 | JGI IMG/M metagenome (GOLD analysis project Ga0335078, IMG submission 206711) | Soil microbial communities from Loxahatchee National Wildlife Refuge, Florida, United States - Lox_Sample_3.2 | ecosystem: Environmental > Terrestrial > Soil > Wetlands | place: USA: Florida...
TGAAGCTCGCCTCGCCCACCGAATAGGGCGGGAAGTTGTAGTGGAGGAGGAAGTGCTCCCTGTACTCGCCCTCGAGCGCGTCGATGATCTGCTCGTCCTGCCCGGTTCCGAGCGTGGTGGTGACGAGTGCTTGCGTCTCGCCGCGGGTGAAGAGGGCGCTGCCGTGGGCGCGCGGGAGCACGCCCACCTCCGAGACGATGGGACGGACGGTGCGCGTGTCGCGGCCGTCGATCCTGAGCCCGGTCTTCAGGATGTTGCCGCGCACGATCTTCTTCTCGAGCGGCTTCAAGAGCGAGGCGGCGAGCTCGGCCTCGAAGCCTTCCTCGGCCATCTTGGCCAGCGCCTCCGCCTTCGCCGCCGCCACGTGCTCGACCCTCGTCTGCTTGACGGTCTCGCGATAGGCGGCCCTGAGCGGCTCTTCCGCAAGCTCGGCGAGGCGCTCTGCCGCGCGCTCCTTGTCCGGCTTCGCACCGGGCAGCGCCCAGGGATCCTTGGCGCAGGCCTCGGCGAGCTCGATGATCGCGCGGATCACCGGCTGGAAACCCCGGTGGCCGAACATCACGGCTTGCAGCATGGTCTCTTCCGAGAGCTCCTTGGCCTCGCTTTCGACCATGAGCACGCCGTCCGTCGTACCGGCGACCACGAGATCGAGCTCGGAGTTGGCGAGCTCGTCCAACTGCGGATTGAGCACGAGCTCGCCGCCGATGCGCCCCACCCGTGCTGCGGCGATGGGGCCCATGAAGGGAATGCCCGAGATGGTGAGGGCGGCCGAGGCCGCGACCAAGGCCACGACGTCCGGGTCGTTCTCCAGATCGTGGCTCAAAGTGGTGCAGATGACCTGGGTCTCGTTGGTGAAGCCCGCGGCGAAGAGCGGGCGGATCGGCCGGTCGATGAGACGCGAGGTGAGCACCTCCTTCTCGCTCGGGCGCCCTTCACGCTTGAAGAAGCCGCCGGGAATCTTGCCCGCGGCGAAGGTCTTCTCCTGGTAGTTCACCGTGAGGGGGAAGAAATCGATACCGGGCTTGGCGCTCTTCTGGGCGACGGCGGTCGCGAGTACCGTGGTCTCGCCGTAGGTCGCGAGCACGGCCCCGTCGGCCTGGCGCGCGATCTTGCCGCTCTCGAGCACCAGCTTGCGCCCGCCCCAATCGATTTCCTTGCGATAGATCTTGAACATCTTTTCCTATCCTTCCGCGATCCGGTCGCTGCCGGATCGAATTACAAACGGCCCCGCTCTCGTCCTCCGGAAACCGGACCGGGACGTAGCGAGGCCGGACCCGCTCCATGCACACATGGAAGAGGGGCGGGCGCCATCCTCGTGGCGATGGCCCGGGGCATGGCGCGGTTTCCGCGTCAGCGGCGCAGGCCGAGACGCTTGATCAGCTGCTCGTAGCGCTCCAGGTTCCGCACCCGCAGGTAATCGAGCAGCCGCCGGCGTAAGCCCACCATCATGAGAAGGCCCCGCCGGGAGTGAAAGTCCTTCTTGTGGAGATTGAGGTGGTCGGTCAGGTTCTTGATCCTCTCGCTGAGGATGGCGACCTGCACCTCGGGCGATCCGGTGTCCTTCTCGCCCTGGGCGAACTCGCCGACGAGCTCGCGCTTGCGCTCTGCGCTAATCGACATCGCTTTCTCCTGAAAGCTATGGGTTAAACATGGAGCACGCGCACCGGATGGAGCTGAAGGACGGGGGTGGAAGCGACCCGGACGAGTGCCACCGGCTTGCCGCCGGAAACCGCACACGCCACGTCGCCGTCCGCCATGCCGTCGATCTTCGCTCTATCGGCGGTGCGGAGCACCTGCACGGGGCGACCGCTCCTCAGGAGCTTCGCCTCGATGTCGGTCAGGGCCAGCGCCGGGATGTCGGCCAGCGCGGTCTCGACCGGCAGCAGGTGCTCGAGTGCGGCGGGACTATGCCCGAGCGCCTCGAATTTTTCCAGGGAAATCGCCGCCTCCTCGGCAAAACGCCCGACCGAGAGCCGGCGCAGGGCCGCGATATGGCCGTAAGTGCCGAGGGCAGCGGCCAAATCGCGCACGAGGCCGCGCATATAGGCCCCCTTGCCCGAGAACACCTCGAAAATCGCGTGGTCGGCATCCGGGAGTGCCAAGAGCTCGAAGCGCTCGATGCGGACGGTGCGGGCAGCCAAGGCCGGAACCAGGCCCGCGCGCGCGAGATCATAGGCGCGCTGGCCCTCGAGCTTGATTGCGGAATAGGCCGGCGGCACTTGCTCGAGCTCGCCCGCAAAGCGCGGCAGGACCGCCCTTATCTCGGCCTCGCTCGGGCGCCGCTCGGAGCTGGCGGTGAGCTCGCCCTCGGCGTCGTCGGTGGCGCGCTGCTCGCCCCAGCGCACCGTGAAGCGGTAGCGCTTGGTGCCCTCCATCGCATAGGCGACCGTCTTGGTGGCTTCGCCCAGGGCGATCGGGAGCACGCCCGTCGCCAGCGGATCGAGCGTTCCGGCGTGCCCCGCCTTGGCCGCCCCCAAGGCGCGCTTCACCCGGTTGACGACCATGGTCGAGGTGACGCCGGCGGGCTTGTCGATGACGAGCCAGCCGTCGATGCAGGCACCCTTGCGCTTACGGGCCACGGCCGTCCTCCTCGTCGCTGTCGCCATCCGCCGCCACCCCGACGTCGCGGACCACGCTCGGGCTCAGGAAGAGGCGGTCGAGCTCGGCGGCGCGATCGAAGGTGGCGTCGGCCTCGAACTTGAGCTCGGGCGCATAACGCAGCCTGACCGCCTGGGCGAGCTGTCCGCGCAGGTAGGCGGAGGCGCGGTTGAGCGCCTTGGCCAGGGCGGCACTGTCCCCGCCGCCGAAGCGCAGGACCCCCACGCGCGCATGGCGCAGGTCGGGGCTCATGCGCACGCCGGTCACGGTGACCGACACCCCCGCGAGGTCGGGGTCGCGGAAATGGCCGCGCTCGATGATGTGGGCGAGGGCGTGGCGAATCTCCTCGCCGACGCGCTGCTGGCGTTGGCTTTGCGGTTTGGGATTTTGTCGCGTCATGCCGGGCTCACGGGCTGCAGCACCTTCCTCGAAGATGCGTTGCGGCCGCCGTCCCTTCCCGCGCGCTGAAGGGTGGCGAGAAGCCGATCACAGCTCCCGCGCCACCTCCTCGACCTCGTAACACTCGATGACGTCGCCCTTCTGCGCGTCCTGGAAATTCTCGAAAGCGATGCCGCACTCGTAGCCTTCCTTGACCTCGCGCACTTCCTCCTTGAAGCGGCGCAGGCCGCCGAGCTTGCCGTCGTGGACCACGACGCTGTCGCGCAGGAGCCGCGCGCGCGCGCCGCGGCGCACGAGCCCGTCGGTCACCATGCAGCCGGCGACCTTGCCGACCTTGCTGATGACGAAGACCTCGCGCACCTCGGCATGGCCCAGGAGCTTCTCCGTCATCGTGGGTGCCAACATGCCGGAGAGCATCTTCTTCACGTCGTCGACCACGTCGTAGATGATCGAGTAGTAGCGGATCTCGAGCCCGTCGCGCCGGGCGAGCTCGCGCGCTTGCGGGTTGGCGCGCACGTTGAAGCCGATGATGAGCGCCTGGCTCGCGGCGGCGAGGGCTACGTCGGATTCGTTGACGCCGCCGACCCCGGCATGAAGGACGCGCACGGAGACCTCATCGGTCGCCAGGCGCTGTATGGCATTCGCGATCGCCTCGACCGAGCCCTGCACGTCCGCCTTGACGACGATGGGCAGCTCCTTGACCTCGCCGGCGGCGATCTTGGAGAACATCTGCTCGATCGTGCCGCGATCGCCGCGGGCCACGCGGACGTCGCGGAGCTTGCGCTGGCGGAATTCCGTGACCTCGCGCGCGCGCGCTTCGCTGTCGACCACGCCGAACGAATCGCCGGCAAGCGGCGTGGCGTTGAGCCCGAGCACCTCGACGGGTACGGAGGGACCGGCGCTCTCGAGCGCTTGCCCGCGACCGTCGAGGAGGGCGCGGACGCGGCCCCATTCGCTGCCGGCGATGAAGATGTCGCCGACCCTGAGCGTGCCGCGCTGGACGAGAACGGTCGCGACCGGACCGCGGCCGCGCTCGAGTTTCGCCTCGATCACAGTACCCTGCGCCGCCCTCGACGGATTGGACTTGAGATCGAGGATCTCCGCCTGCAGCAGGATCGCCTCCTCGAGCTTGTCGAGGTTCGTGTGCTTGGTCGCCGAGACCTCGATGGCGAGGGTGTCGCCGCCGAACTGCTCGAGCACGATGCCGTGCTGCAAGAGATCGTTGCGGACCCGTTCCGGATTGGCATCCGACTTGTCGATCTTGTTGATCGCGACCACGATCGGCGCGTTCGCGACCTTGGCGTGGTTGATCGCCTCGATCGTCTGCGGCTGCACGCCGTCGTCGGCCGCCACGACGAGGACCACGATATCCGTCACCTTGGCCCCCCGCGCGCGCATGGCGGTGAAGGCCTCGTGGCCCGGCGTGTCGAGGAAGGTGATGCGCTGCCCGCCCTTGAGGACCACCTGGTAGGCGCCGATGTGCTGGGTGATGCCGCCCGCCTCGTGGGCCGCGACATCGGTCTCGCGCAAGGCATCGAGGAGCGAGGTCTTGCCGTGATCGACATGCCCCATCACGGTCACGACGGGGGCGCGCGGAACCAGGTTCTCGGGCGCGTCCTCGATGCCCTCGAGGCCGATCTCGACGTCCGCCTCCGAGACGCGCTTCACCTTGTGGCCGAACTCGGCGACCACGAGCTCCGCCGTGTCGGGATCGATCGCCTGGTTGATCGTCGCCATCACGCCGAGCTTCATCAGCGTCTTGATTACGTCGGCCCCCCGCTCGGCCATGCGGTTCGCGAGCTCCTGCACCGTGATCGCCTCGGGGACGACCACCTCGCGCACGATCTTCTGGCCCGCCTCCATGAGCGCCTGGCGGGCGCGCTGCTTCTCGCGCTCGCGCGCACGGCGCACCGAGGCGAGCGAGCGTACGCGCTCCTCCTCGCTGTCGCCGAGCGCCTGCGTCACGGTGAGCTTGCCCGCCCGCCGGCGCGGCTCGAGGCGCTTGGGTGTTAAGGCCGGACGCGCCTTGCCGGTCTGGCGCTTGGTCGTGCGCTCGGCCTCCTCCTCCTCCTCGACGACGGCTCCGGGAGCGGGCCTGCCCGCGGGCTTGAGATGGGGGAGACCCCGCGTCTCGAGCTCGGCAGCGGCGGGGGCTTGCGCCGGGCGGGGTGTTTCGCGCCGCGCTTCGGCCTCGCCGAGCGCTGGTGCAGCCCCCGGCAGCCCCGCCTCTTTTTCCCGCACTTCCTCCGTGAGAGCAGCACGCCCACGCTCCTCTTCGAGCCTGCGGGCGACCTCCTCTTCGACCCCGCGCCGGGCTTCCTCCTCGGCACGGCGGGAGTCCTCGCTGTCCTGGCGGCGGCGCGCCTCGAAATCGGCCTGGACCGCGGTCTTGAGCGCGCGCACCCGGGCGGCACGCTCCTCCTCGGTCAAGGTGGCGGCGGCATGGCCGGCCTCCTCGGCCACCACCTCGGCGTGGGCGGCGGCCAAATCCGGCATCGGCGCCTTGACCTCGTGGAGCAGGCCGCCGGCGTCCTGGGTGAAGGTGCGCTTGCGCTTGACCTCGACGGTGACCGCCTTGGAGCGGCCGTGGGGGAAGCTTTGGCGGACCTGCCCGGTCTCGACCGTCTTGCGCAACTCGAGACGACCCGGACGCGACAGCCCAAGCGGCTTCTTCTGGTCGGTTTCGCGCGATTCTGTCATATCCGTCCGTTCTTCTGTCATCGCACTCCCGCCTCGTCCGCAGCCGGCAGATCGACCTCGCCTACGGCGGCGAACCCGGCCAACCGCGAGGCCTCGGCGAGAAGTCGTCGGGCCAAGGCGCCCGGGCCGAGGGTCACGTGTACGACCTGCTCCCGTCCGAGTGCCGCACCCAGCTCGCGCGCGGTGAAGAGGGCGACGAGCGGCAGGCGGCCCCCGCTGCCCAAAAGCTTGGCGCGTCCGCCCGCGGCCCCATCGATCGCCTCGACCAGGACCGCCGCCCGCCCCTCATCCAGCCACGCCCGCACCTGTACGGCACCCGCGGCGAGCTGGCCCGCGCGGCGCGCCAGCCCGATGATATCGAGGCAGCGCCGCCGCAAGAGCGCCTCGATGCTCTCGGCCAACGCGGGCGGCACCTTGACCGCGCCCCGCGCCGCCTTGGCGAAGCTGCCCCTGGCACAGGCTGTTTCTACTACATCGCGCCGCGCCTGCAACCATAATCCCCGCCCCGGCAGGTGCTGTTCGAGGTCGGGGAGCAGCGTTCCTTGAGGGTCGACCACGAAGCGGATGAGCCGTTCCTTGGGCAGGCACTCATGGCTCACGATGCAGCGGCGGAGCGGGCCCGTGCCCTCTTCCGCTCCGTCCTCGCGCGACCGGGCCGGGGACGCATCGCTCTGCATGGCCCCGCCCGCCGTCAGTTTCCTCCCGGCGGCGGCTCGTGCGCGGCCGCAGCCGGTGCCGGCGACGCCTCGTCCGCGAACCAATGCTGGCGTGCCGCCATGATGATGCCGTTCGCCGCCTCCGCATCGAGCTGGAAGCTGCGCAGCACGCCGTCCTCGGGGCTGATGAGCTCGTCCGACGAAAGATCGGCCAAGTCGTCGAGCGTCTTGACGCCCGCCTCGCCGAGGGTGACCAGCATGGCCGGCGTCAGCCCGGGGATGGTGCCGAGCGCGTCATCGACGCCGAGCTCGCGGCGGCGGTCCTCGAACTTGCGATCCTGCTCCTCGAGGTAGGCGCGCGCCCGCGCGCTCAACTCGCGCGCCAGGCTCTCGTCGAAGCCCTCGATCCCCGTCAAATCCTCGATCGGCACGAAGGCCACGTCCTCGATCTTGGTGAAGCCCTCGGTCACCAGGAGATGCGCCAAGACGTCGTCGACGTCGAGCGCGTCGATGAAGAGCTGCGAGTGCCTGCGGAACTCCTCCTGCCGGCGCTGCGACTCCTCGTCTTCGGTCAGGATGTCGATGTCCCAGCCGGTGAGCTGGGAGGCGAGGCGCACGTTCTGCCCGCGCCGGCCGATCGCGAGCGAGAGCTGCTCGTCGGGCACGATCACCTCGATGCGCCGCGTGTCCTCGTCGAGCACCACCTTCGCGACCTCGGCGGGGGCGAGCGCGTTGACGACGAAGGTCGCCGGCTCGGGCGACCAGGGGATGATGTCGATCTTCTCGCCCTGAAGCTCGCTCACCACGGCCTGCACGCGGCTGCCGCGCATGCCCACGCAGGCGCCGACGGGATCGATGCTCGAATCCTTCGAGATGACCGCGATCTTGGCCCGGCTGCCCGGGTCGCGCGCGACCGCTCTGATCTCGATGATGCCGTCGTAAATCTCGGGCACCTCCTGCGCGAAGAGGCGCTGCATGAACTCGGGCCGCGTGCGCGAGAGGAAGATCTGCGGTCCGCGCGGCTCCTCGCGCACCTCGTAGATGTAGGCGCGCACGCGGTCGCCCTGGCGGAAGCTCTCGCGCGGGATCATCTCTTCGCGCCGCAAGATCGCCTCGGCCCGGCCGAGGTCGACGATGACGTTGCCGAACTCGACCCGCTTGACGAGGCCGTTGACGATCTCGCTCGTACGGTCCTTGTATTCGCGGTACTGGCGCTGGCGCTCCGCCTCGCGCACGCGCTGGACGATCACCTGCTTGGCCGTCTGGGCCGCGATGCGTCCGAAATCGATGGGCGGCAGGGGATCGGAGATGAAGTCGCCGACCTTGAGGTTGGGATCGAGGCGTGCCGCTTCGGCGGGCGAGATCTGGGTGGTCTCGTTCTCGACCGGGTCGGCCACCTCGCGGTAGCGCATGAGCTTGATCTCGCCGGTCTTGCGGTCGATCGTGGCGCGGATGTCATGCTCGAGCCCGTACTTCGAGCGCCCGGCTTTCTGGATCGCCTGCTCCATCGCCTCGAGCACCTCGTCGCGGTCGATGCCCTTCTCGCGCGCCACGGCATCGGCCACCTGGAGGAGCTCGATGCGCGGGGCACTTGCGGTCATTTGAACTGTCGCCATTCTTCTACCTTCGTCGTTCGTTGGCGGCGCGCTCCTGGGCGTGCGCGGCCGCGAGAAGTTCATCGGTCAAAACCAAGCGCGCCTTCTGGATCGCGTCGAACGGCAATTCGACCTCTCCCTCGGGCAAAGCGATCCTTACCTTCCCCCCGGCTATCCCCAGAAGCCGCCCCCGGAAGCGGCGGCGGCCGTCGAAGGGGAGGGCCGTCTCGGCCTTCATCTCGAAGCCCGCGAAGCGCTCGAAGTCCTTGGCCCGCACGAGCGGGCGGTCGATCCCGGGCGAGCTCACCTCGAGGGTGTAGGAGCCTTGCAGCGGATCCTCCACGTCGAGGAGGGCCGAGGCAGCGCGGCTGATCGCCGTGCACTCGTCGAGCGTGATCGCACTACCATCCAGCCGCTCCGCCATGATCTGGAGCGTGAGGGCACTCCGGCCCGAGAGCTGCACCCGCACGATGCCGTAGCCCATGGCCTCGAGCGAGGGGGCAAGCAGGCGCTCGATGCGGTTTTGCAGCTCCGATCCACCCACCGACGACTCCTTCGCCCGCACCGCGGAGCGCGCCAGCCGGACCTTCCCATGCCACCAAGCGCCAATAAAATTAAAGAGCGGGCTTGGGACCCACTCTCGTTCCGGTCTGATAGCTGATCAGTCCTTCCGGGACCACGACGTACCCGGCAAATATAGCGATGGAGCCGCGCGCTGCAAGGCCTTTTTGACAGTCTTGCCCGCCCCTCCCGGGCCGGGCGGCCGGGCCTTTCAGGCGTTTTGCGGACCCTCGCGCCGACGCCGATAGCGGAGATATTGCGGCTGCAGCCCGGCCTTCCGCGCCTTCGCTTCGTAGCGCGTGGGGGGCCAGTCGGGCGGGCGCGCCAAGGGGCCGGCAGCCCCGCCCTCGGGCCCGCAAAAGCCGCCGTGGGCTGCCAGCTCCGAGCGCATCGCGTCGGCATAGTCCCCATCGTCGGTCGCCAGCCGCAGCTCCGCCCCCCCGACCATCGCGCGCGCCAGGAGATCGAGGCTCGGGCGCTGGATGAGGCGGCGGCGATGGTGGCGCAACTTGGGCCAGGGATCGGGAAAGAGGGCGATGACGCAAGCCAGCGAGCCCGCTTGCAAGTGCCCGAGCAAAAGCCGCGCGTCGTCGGGAAAGATGCGCAGGTTGGCAAGCTTCTCGCGCTCGATTTCCGCCAAGAGCTTGGCGACGCCGTTCTGGTAGGGCTCGCAACCGATGAAGCCGAGCGAGGGATGCGCCCTGGCAAGGGCGGCCAGATGCTCGCCCCCGCCAAAGCCGATTTCGAGCCAAACGGCGGCGGGTGCCGGGGCAAAGAGCAGGCGGGGGTCGAGCAGCTCTCCGGATGGCGGGAGCTCCACCCGCAGGCGCGGCAGGAGGGTTTCGAGCAGGGCTGCTTGTCCCGCGCGCAGCTTCTTGCCCTTGCGGCGGCCATAGAGGTGCTGAGGCAGAGCAGCGCTCACGCTGCCGCCCTTTAGGCCGTCAGGCGCCGTTGAGGCCGAAGGTGCGCCTGAGCTCGGAGACCAGGTCAACCTTCTCCCAGGAGAAGCCGCCGTCCGGCTCGGGCGGGCGACCGAAATGGCCGTAGGCCGAGGTGCGGGCATAGATCGGCTTGTTGAGCTTGAGATGCTCGCGGATGCCGCGCGGCGAGAGGTTGACCAGCTCGCACAACACCTCGACGAGCTTCTGCTCGTCGACCCGCCCGGTCGAGTTGGTGTTGACGTAGACCGAGAGCGGCTTGGCGACGCCGATCGCGTAGGAGAGCTGGATCGTGCACTCGTCGGCCAGGTCCGCCGCGACGACGTTCTTGGCGAGATAGCGCGCGGCATAGGCGGCCGAGCGGTCGACCTTGCTGGGGTCCTTGCCGGAGAAGGCGCCGCCGCCATGGGGTGCCTTGCCGCCGTAGGTATCGACGATGATCTTGCGTCCGGTAACGCCGGCATCGCCGTCGGGCCCGCCGATGACGAAGCGCCCGGTGGGGTTGACGTAGAAGTCGCTCTCGGGGCACATCCAGCCCTCGGGCAGGACGTTGATCACATGCGGCCGGACGATCTCGCGCACCTCGTCCTGGTCGATCTCGGCCGCGTGCTGGGTGGAGACCACGATCGAGGCGGCACCTACGGGCTTGCCGCCCACGTAACGCAGCGTCACTTGGCTCTTGGCGTCGGGCCCGAGGGCCGGCTCCGCACCCGAGTGCCGCGCCTCCTTGAGCGAGAGGAGGATGGCGTGCGCGTAGTAGATGGGTGCCGGCATGAGCGCATCGGTCTCGCGGCAGGCGTAGCCGAACATGATGCCCTGGTCGCCCGCACCCTCGTCCTTATTGTCCCTGGCGTCGACCCCTCGTGCGATGTCGCTGGACTGGGCATGGACGTGGACCTGCACTTGCGCCTTCTGCCAATGGAAGCCGTCCTGCTCGTAGCCGATCTCCTTGACGCAGCGGCGCGCGACCTCTTCGAGCGATTGCTTGGTGATGCTCGCAGGCCCGCGCACCTCGCCCGCCATCACCACGAGATTGGTGGTGACGAGCGTCTCGCAGGCGACGCGCGCGAAGGGATCCGCCGTAAGATAGGTGTCGACGACGGCATCCGAGATGCGGTCGCACACTTTGTCCGGATGACCCTCGGAAACGGATTCGCTGGTGAACAGATAGTCGCGCAGGGCCACGGTTGTCCCCCCTTGGCGCACGATGTCGAGGAGCAGGCCGTCCTGCGAGCGCGCGGGCACGCTCCCGCCGCGGCCTGAAGCGCGGTCTTGTCGCAGCCTTTGAAGGGCCCTGTCAAGCACAACCGCGGCATGCCGCCGCCGCGCGCCGAGACGCCGGCTGCGGCGATACAGGGCCGGCGCTTCCGCGCCGCCAATTCGCCGGAGATCGCCCGCGCGCAAGCCAAGCGAGGGCGGCTTGCGCGCCAGACGGGCGGGACTAGGCCGTATCGCCCGCGCGCGCCAACGCCTTGGTCAGCTCGAACACCTTCTTGCGCACGCCCGCCTCGGTGATGCGGTAGTAGGCGCGCACGAGCTCGAGCGTCTCGCGCTTGGCCATCGGGTCGAGCTCGAGCTGCTCGCCGTCCTCCGCCGCATGGGTCCGGCTCGCGCGTAAGGCGGCCTCGCTCGGCATGTCGTCGAAGAAGAACGAGACGGGGACATCGAGCACCCGGGAGAGCTCGAAGAGCCGACTTGCGCCAATGCGATTGGCGCCGCGC
>Ga0335078_10015911_pt1 | contig 11167 bp, 8 predicted proteins | sample Lox_Sample_32_FD_206711 | JGI IMG/M metagenome (GOLD analysis project Ga0335078, IMG submission 206711) | Soil microbial communities from Loxahatchee National Wildlife Refuge, Florida, United States - Lox_Sample_3.2 | ecosystem: Environmental > Terrestrial > Soil > Wetlands | place: USA: Florida...
TTGCGAAACCGGGTCCGCCTGGCCTGGCTCATGGCGAGCTAAGTGGCGGCCCACGTTGCAGTTCCCGGTCACGCCGGCGTCTCCCACGGTACAATCAACTGCATGCTCGATCTCAGCTTCGTGCGCGATAATCTGCCCCTGGTCGAAGAAAAGATGCGGCAGCGCGGCCTCGATCCCGCAATCCTGAAAGACTTCCGCGAGGTGGACACGCAGCGCCGCCAGGCCATCACCGAGGCCGAAACCCTCAAAGCCCGCCGGAACCGTGCCTCGGACGAAATCGCCAAACTGAAGAAGAGCGGTCAGGATGTCGGCGCACTGGTCGCCGAGATGAAAGACCTGCGGGAGAAAATCCAGGAATTCGAGAAGGCTGGCGGAGAATTCGAAGTCCGCCTGCGAGAAATGTTGATGGGCATTCCCAACCTGCCGCATGAGAGCGTGCCCGTTGGCTCGAGCCCCGAGGAAAATGTTGAAGTCCGCCGCTGGGGAACCGCGCCCCAATTCGGCTTCACGCCGAAATCGCATTGGGAACTGGGCGAGGCGCTGGGTGTACTCGATCTGGAACGCGCCGTGAAACTTTCGGGAGCGCGTTTTGCGGTGTATTGGGACTTGGGCGCCCGATTGGAGCGTGCGCTGGCCAATTTCATGTTGGATCTACACACCCGCGAGCACGGCTATACCGAAGTCCTGCCGCCCTACCTAGTGAACTCGGATTCGATGTACGGAACCGGGCAGCTGCCGAAGTTCGCCTCCGATCTTTTTCGCGTGCCCCACGGCGAGAAAGACCTGTGGCTGGTGCCAACGGCTGAGGTCCCGGTTACGAATCTTTATCGTGATGAGACTTTAGACGACGCCCGCCTGCCTATCTCGCTCACCGCCTACACTCCCTGCTTTCGCAGCGAAGCGGGATCATATGGCAAAGACGTACGCGGCATCATCCGCCAGCATCAGTTCCAGAAAGTTGAGTTGGTGAAATTTTCCCGGCCGGAAGATTCCTATGAGCAACTGGAGAAGCTAACCAACAACGCGGAAGAAGTTCTGCAGAAGCTGGGGCTGCACTATCGCGTGATGGCGCTGTGCACAGGCGATATGGGGTTCTCCTCGGCCAAGACGTACGACATCGAGGTCTGGCTGCCGGGGCAGCACTTGTTTCGGGAAATTTCTTCTTGTTCGAATTTTGAGTCGTTTCAGGCGCGGCGTGCTAATATCCGCTTCCGGCGCGAAGGTAAGGGAAAATCTGAGCTGGTACATACCCTCAACGGCAGCGGCTTGGCCGTGGGGCGCACCTGGCTGGCGATCGTGGAGAATTATCAGCAGGCGGACGGAAGCGTCGTCATTCCCGAAGTGCTGCGGCCGTATATGGGTACGGACCGCATCACAGCGAAGAAGTTTTGAGCGTGGCTGGTGGTAGGAGGTTGAACTAGACTTGAGCAGGGTTGAAACCACTGCCGTTCCGATTGCCCCCGCGGTGCCGGTGAACAAAATCTGGCGCACAATTCGCGGCTACATCCTGTGGTCTTACGAGCGCGGCACCATCCAGTACGACGTCATGGTGACGCTGATCCTGCTCTTCATATTCCTATCCCCGGTATGGATCAACTTCCGCGACAAACCGATTGAGCGCACCCCGCATCCTACTGGAGTAGCGGTTCAGCCCGATGCCAACGGCGGCTTCATCTATCAGATCGATGCCAGCGCGGTCCACAGCAAAGGCGACGACGCCGTGCGTGGCGAATTGCTGGGGATCATCGAACCTATATCGGGAGAAGTGACCATCAACAACGTGGAAGCAGTGCGCGACCACTCCGGCCGAGTTTTGGTGTACCGGGTTTGGGTGCATAGGTAACAAATACTAGAGGCGCGGAGCTGGACGATGCTCTGGAGCAAGTGGCAATCGTGCTGTTTGGCTCTCACATTGTTATGCGGCGTGGCCGTTGCGCAGGACGCGTCTTCCTCAGGCTCCTCGCTGGAGCACATTCTCAACCGGATGGACAGCGAGTCCGCCAACTTTCACAGCGCGGAAGCCAATTTTCAATGGGACCAGTTCCAGCGCGTGGTGGAAGAGACTGACACACAAAAGGGAAAGATCTATTTCCGCCGGGTCGGAAACGATACCCAGATGGTGGCCGACATCACCCAGCCAGAACCCAAGTACGTCCTCTACGAGGAAGGAAAGGTGCAGTGGTACCAGCCGAGAATCGATCAGGTGACGGTGTATGACGCCAGCAAGAGCCGCCAGGATGTGGGCACCTTTCTTCTGCTGGGTTTCGGTGGCGGCGGCCACGAGTTGCTGAAATCGTTCGACGTGAAATTTCTGGGCAATGAAAAACTGGGCGATGTGAACACGGCGAAGCTGGATCTCACGCCCAAGGCCGCCAACATACGCAATCACGTGGAGCACATAGTGCTGTGGGTTGATCCCAATTTGGGAGTGTCGGTGCAGCAGCAGCTGTTTCAGCCTGGAGGCGATTATCGCCTGGCGAAGTATTCGGACATCCGCTTGAACCAGAAGATTTCGGACAACATTTTCAAGCTGAAAACCACCGGCAAGACCAAGTTTGTTTCACCGCAAGGCTAAGATTCAAAAGGCACTAGCCCTGTGGAAGAATTAAAGGCTGAAATTGCCGCTAGCCGCAGCTATACTGCGGGCTGGCGCACATTTCTGCATATCTTGAAGGGCGGAAAGCTCTTCGTGCGCCGGTCTGGGCGGCTATTTCATGGCTAAGGTTTTTACGATTCCCGTACCCCCGAAGATGGGCCGCCGTCGCCGCGAGCACAGTTCCGACCCACGCTACGTGGAGGGCCAGCGCCTGCTGGTGGAAGCTATGAAATATCTGGCGCAATCCGACCCCGTGGCCAACCGTGAAGCGGTGGCGCTGCTCTCCGAACATGTGCGTACCCGCTTCCGCATGACGGACTCGCCGCTGAGCTGAACAGCCTCGCTGTATGTTGGCTAACTGTTTGATCCCACAATGTTTTGTTGTCCCATTCCTGCTGACTCCTGGTCAGGCGGCAGGCACAATTTGCTTGACCGATCCCTGGTGTGACCTTCTACACTTCTTGCCAATCGTAGGGTGAGGAGGGTCCATGTTCCGCCGCCCAGGCCGGGCTGTACTTGCTCTCAGTTCCACGTGTTTGCTCGCTGTCCTGCTGCAACTTCCCGCGTTCGCCCAGAAGATCACCGGCGACATCACCGGCACCGTGACCGACAAGTCGGGCGCGGTTGTGCCCAACGCCACCGTCACGGTGGAAAGCGTGGCGACCGGACAGACCCGCACCGCCACCACGTCGGCCAGCGGCAACTACACTGTGCCTGAGCTGGCAGTGGGCACCTACAAGATCAAGAGTACGGCCCAAGGCTTCAAGACCAGCGCCCGCAACGCCGACGTGGCTGCAGGCGCGGTTACCAAGGCCGATTTCACGATGGAGATCGGGCAGCGTAACGAAATCGTCGAGGTGGAAGGCGTAGCGCCGCTAGTGGAGTTGTCTCCCAACGACAACAACTACGTGGACAGCAAGAAGATCGAGAACGTCCCCCTGAACGGCCGCGACTTCAACTCGCTGCTGGCAATCACTCCGGGAGTACAGCGGGAGCCCGGCGGCGGGTTCCTGGCCATCAGTATCAACGGCTCGCGGACTACATCCAATAACTACTTTATTGACGGCCTCTACAACAACGACCGCTACTACGGCGACTCGGCCATCAATCAGACCGGTATTCTCGGCATTCCCGCTGTGACTTTCCCGCCCGACGCGATTGAGGAACTGAGCGTGCAGGAAACGCCCTCCGCGGAATTCGGCGTAAAAGGCGGAGCGCCAATTCTGCTCAACATGAAGAGTGGAACCAACGTATGGCACGGCGGCGGGACCTGGGTGAATCACAACGGGTTGGGAGACGCAGACAATTACTTCGCGAATCACAATACCGATGACTGCCAATCGCCGGGTGAGTGCAAGCCGACGAACATCCACAACAACCAATTTCACGCCAACATCGGCGGACCGATCATCAAGGACAAGGCCTTCTTCTTCCTGTTCTATGAAGGCCAACGAAACATATCGGAAGCGGTGAAGAGCCGGAACGTTCCCACACCGGATGAGATCACGGCGGCGGAAGACGATATCGCGGCTCAAGGCCTGACAATCGACCCCGTCGGGCAGACCCTTTTGAGTTACTTCCCGACCTCACCCACCGGAATTTTGACCCAGCACACCCCCAGCACTGCCAGCAATAACGAATTCGGCGTGAAGTTCGACTACAAAATCAACTCCAACAATTCTTTGGCGGTTCGCTACATTTTTGGCGACAGCCTGCAAAGCGGGCCGCCGTTCGCGGGGTTGCCGCCAGCCACCGGGTTCCGGCCGGATTTGTTCAATTCCATTGCCCCCTCTCGCGCCCAGATGGCAGGGGTGAGTTGGACCTGGAACATCGGCGCCAACAAGATTCTGGAAAGCCGCCTGGGCTATACCCGATTTGCACAGCTTATTGACGTCAACAACAAGATCGATCCCCAGAGCCTGGGGATGGACACTGGCCCGCTCAGCCCCAACGATTTTGGCGTGCCCTACGTGTACATGTATCACCTGGGATATGGCGGATATATCGGCGGCGTTCAAGGCTATCCCTTGATTACCCGTCCCGACGCTACCTGGGACTGGTCAGAGCACTTTTCCTGGGTGAAGGGCAACCACACCATCAAGTTTGGAGGAAATTTCCAGCGCGCCTATACCAACAGCACGCGAAACGAGGCGCGTACCGGCCTTGCCGTTGGGTATTTTGCCTATTACCTGGGTTACACAGCGTCTGTTCCGAATGATCCGTCTCCTACTCCGGGGGCGGCTTCCGACGTGGAAGAGCTTTTGCTCGGCAAGTCTGACCTGGCGGATCGCAGCTTCGGCAATACGCACCGCTATATCACGCAAAATTCGGTCGGGTTCTACTTGCAGGATGACTGGAAGATCAAGCCGCGCTTCACCCTGAGTTATGGTCTGCGTTATGAGATCAACGGCACCATGCGTGACAAAAACAACCAGGAATCGATTTTCGATCCTACTCAGGGCTTTCTCAAGGTTGGCCAGGACGTCGACGGCATCCACAACGTGGACTACCATGACGTCGCCCCCCACCTGGGATTTGCCTGGGATGTTCTGGGCAACGGGCGGATGGCATTCCGTGGCGGTTATTCTCTCACTTACGACGTCCCCAACTTCGGAGCCTTTGCCTCACCGTATTCCTTTGCACATGCCCGCACGGGAGTGTTCACGCAGGCAAATCTCGGCTTTTTTAACGTGTCCAACTCTGGCGAGGCCAGCGTACTCCCGAACGATCCAACCTCCACGTGCTACGATCCCTCATCGGCGAGTGGCGATTACATCTGCTTCGACGCCGCCACGAATGGGCCCTTGTACGGCACCAGCCCAGCGGGAACACCTCCTTTCAACGCGTTTGATGTAGTCAAGAATTTCCGCACGCCGCGATATCACAACTTCAACGTCAGCCTGCAGAACGAGCTGTTCCGAAATAACGTTCTGACGGTTACCTACTCGGGAGAGCGCGGGCGTGATCTCGTGATCTATTCCGACGTGAACGCATCCCCGATCGGAATTCAGCCGAGTCTGGGGGACGCGTGTACGACGGAATCGGATTGCGATCCTTTCCGGCCGCTTTCCTCCGTCTTCGTTGACCCGACCACGGGTTCGCCGCTGATCCGGCATCTGATTCAGGCAACCAACAAAGGCACCTCGCAATACGACAGCCTGCAGGTGTCCTACAATCAACGCGCCTGGCATGGCCTGGACACGCAGTACAACTTCACCTGGAGCAAATGCTTCGATCTGAACTCGGTGAATCGCGGCGGGCAAGGGGATTATCCGCAAGTCAACAATGACAATCCCATCGGGAGCACGGCTCTGGCTACTCCCGACTACGCCGGCAACCGCGGCCTTTGCGACCATGATGTGAGGCTGAATTTCAATATTGGTGGAGTTTACGAAATGCCTACCCTTCGTGCGATGGGCAAACGTTTTGGCGGAGGGTGGGCACTGAGCACCATCTTCACCGCCATCAGCGGGCGTCCGTTCAGCGTGTTCAAGAATGGCGGCAGTGATCCCTCCGGGCAGGGCCTGACGGGAACCGGCATCCGCGACAACTTCGATGGCGGCCCCATCGTGTATAACACTCGTGATCCAGATCATTACGTGACCGGGAACTTCAGCGTTCCGGACGATGGAACAATCGGGAATTCACGCCGCAACATGCTGCTCGGGCCAGGGCTCAGCCAGTGGGATATGTCGTTGATCAAGAACACTCAGATCAACGAGAAGTTGAGCTTCGAACTGCGCTGGGAGGTGTACAACGTCCTCAACCGCGCGAATTTCTCGATCTACTCGATCAACAACACAGGAACCAGCCCTGATTTCGGCAGCCTGACGGAGACGCCGGACGTGGCTGCCGGAAACCCGGTCATTGCGCAGGGCGGGCCCAGGAATATGAACTTCACCCTGAAGTTCAAATTCTGACGGAGCGAGCTTCAGCGGCCGGCGGCGGCGGTTAGACGGAGCGACTCGTTCGGCGCTCGCCGGTCGGAAAGCTGGTAGGCCCTCTGCAGGGTCTGGGCTTGTGGTTCGCCATCCGCATGCGAGCACGGGGTGAAAGAAAAGTCGGTTGCCTCCGGATAGCGTTCGTAGAGGTCTGACAGGCGGGCACGCACATTTGCATCCCACTGGACCCAAACCAGGCGATCCAGCACAAATAGATATAGAAGGCCGCCTAGTTCGGAGGCGCTGGCGATTGCGTTGCGGCTGTAAGGGTGTCGTTGTTCCTGCTTCATTCCTGAAGCATAACCTGCGGCCACGCACGAAGTAAATCGACAGCCACGCACGGACGTTACCAACAGTTCATGCACCGAACGACCCCGTCGAAGAGTTTCGATGGCATCCCAGCCCTCTGAGCCGCGATGCGGGTGTGGTAGACTCCCCTTTTCCTTTCTATGGCGGTATGGCGCTGTGGTTTCCTGGGTCTGTGGTTGCTGCTTTGCGCCATTAGTGCGACCGCGGCGCCCGCGCCCAAGCCCAACATCATTCTCATCACGCTGGATACCACCCGCGCTGACCGCATGGGATTTCTCGGCTCTACCCGCGGGCTTACGCCGAATCTTGATGCCCTGGCCCGCGACGGTCTGATTTTCACGCGGGCATACTCTCACGTGCCGTTGACTACGGCTTCGCATACGACGATCCTTACGGGGACTTATCCGCAGTTCAATCACGTCAACGATTTCGGCGTCCCTTTGTCGCCGCGGCTTCCCTACCTGCCGGACATCCTGCATCACCAGGGCTATCACACCGGGGCGTTTGTGGGATCGCTGATCCTTGATCCTCTGGACGGAACCGCTCCCGGCTTCGATCGCGGCTTTGATGTGTACGACGCCAACTTCCATCTGCGGCGCCATGGCGCCGACCGCTATCAGTCAGTCGAGCGCCGGGCCGGTGTGGTAGTGGATCATGCGCTGGGCTGGCTCAGCCATCTGGAAAACGGGCCGTTTTTCCTGTGGGTGCATGTGTACGATGCTCATGATCCTTACGATCCGCCGCCGCCGTTTAAGGCGAAGTATGCCTCAGCGCCTTACGACGGCGAGATCGCCTACGTCGATTCTGCCCTGGGCAAGCTGTTTGACCAGCTACGCAAGCACGGATTGCTGGACGAGACGCTGATCGCTGTTATGGCGGACCACGGGGAATCGCTGGGCGCGCATGGCGAAAACACGCACGGGGTTTTTCTCTACGATGAAACGCTGCATGTGCCGCTGCTGATCAAGCTGCCTCTGGAGCACGCGGCGAAGAGAATTGAGACGCGCGCGGGACTGGTGGATGTGGCTCCCACGATTCTGGATGCAGCCGGGTTGGCGGTTCCCGCGGAGATGCAGGGAGAGTCGTTGCTGGGAATTGCCGGGGTCACTCCCCTGGGGCGTCCGCAGGCGGGCGGGCGGGACCCTTCGGCCCGCTCAGGCAAGGCTGCCGCCGCTGCAGTTGACCGCCCGGAGTATGCAGAAACCGACTATCCGCATCGCGCCTTTGGCTGGAGCGCTTTGCGCGCACTGCGGACCGGAAAATATCTCTACATTCAGGCGCCGGACCGGGAACTCTACAATCAGGCGGCCGATCCGAATGACGCGCATAACCTCGCCGCCGCTTCGAAAGCGGTGGCGGACACCCTGAATTTTCAGCTCGACGAATTCCGCAAGAAGACCAGCCAGACCCTGGTCGAACTGGCCAAGCCCGATCCCGAGCAGATGAAGAAGTTGCAAGCCTTAGGCTATGTGGGCTCCGATGCTACCGAATCGAGTGACGACAAAAAGCTCAGCGGGGTTGATCCGAAAAAGCGGATCGAAGTCTCAAACCTGCTGCACGATGCCATGTTCGACGTGGAAGACGCTCGCTACGAACAGGCCATACCCCTCCTGGAAAAAGCGCTGGCAGAACAGCCCGATATGCCTGTGGCCAACATGCAATACGGAATGGCGCAGGAGCGACTGAAGAACTACGCCAAAGCGCTGGCTCCTTTGCAGAAGGCGGTGGCGCTGCAGCCTGATAACGGTATGGGCCACTACGAACTCGGGCTGACGCTATTTGAAACCGGTGACTGGAAAGGCGCAGCCCCGCAGTTTGAGGCGGCGGTAGCACGCGCGCCGCGTTGGGCGGATGCACATTTTTCCCTGGCGGCAGTCTATGCCCGCATCGACCGGGTGCCGGAAGCGATGACCGAGCTGGATACGACTTTGAGCCTGAGTCCCGATCACTATCGCGCCAATCTGCTGCGTGGTCGCATTCTGTCTTTGCAGGGGGAACCAGCGGCGGCGCTGGACAATCTGCTGAAAGCCGCCGCTGTGGAACCCAATTCGCGGGAAGCGCATCTGTTCCTTGCCGATGCTTACGACCAGTTGGGCCGGCAACTCGACGCCCAGAGGGAGCGGGGCAAGGCAGAAGGATTGGGCGCAGCGAAGCCGTAGCGCCGGCGTCCCGCCGGCAGCCTTGGGAGCGAGACCTTATGCCAAGCCGCGAACCCGTATTCACTTCCCGCCGGAACCCGGCTGAATCGCAGAGCACTGAACCACTGTCTCTCCCGAGAAGCTGCCGGCGGGACGCCGGCGCTACGGTCGGAGTTGAGCGGCGCTGCAATTGGACGCCGGCGCTACACTCGCAAGCGGCTCACGAGCAGCACCACCACCGGATAGCACTCCAGCGTGTAACGCGGCTCAGGGTTCTCCAGCGTGCCCAGAAACAGGGAGCGCAAGACCACGAACAGCAGCAACAGTCCGAAGGGGAAGGCAAGTCGGCCGCGCCCCAGCGATATTAAAGCAACTCCGATGTACGCGAGATTCATCACGCCCATCGCCACCGCAAGCGCCGACCACCTGGGATCGTCATTGAATTCCCACCAGCGCGTGTCGGAAGGCAAAGTTGCGGTGCGTGGCCGCAGCCACATGTCGGCAATGCGCAGCAGCGGCAGCCAAACGTAGTAACGCAGCGGTGCGTGGTGGATACGCTCGGCGGCCAGGGCAGCGAATCTGGCATCCAGCTCCGGCGTCACGTGCTGGACTGCGTTGTAGTCTGCCAGCAACGCTTCAGTCTGCCGGCGTTGCTGCAAGGAATCGAAGGCCCGGTCCGGAAGCTGTTGCGGGTTCATCTCGCCTTCCGGGACCTGCCAATAGATTTCTTCCACCGAAACGTAATCGGCGATCCAGGTCTTCACCCAGCGGTTGTAGCCCATAGGGACGAATTCGTTCTCTTCGTTGGCGTAACGCGGGGCAAGCGGCTGGAAGCGATGTAGAGTGTGCAGATTGCGCATCGTCCAGGGAACCAGCGGCGCCAGCGAGAGCACTCCCAAGACGCAGGCCGCCCAGAACAAGCGTGGCGCGGACACTGCGGCCCGCGACCGCCGCAGCCATGAAGCGAGCAGCCAAAAGCCAAGATAGATTTCAATCACGCCAAGCAGCAGCCCGCCGTCAGGACGAAGTAGAATGGCCGCCGCGCAACCCACTCCGCAACCGATCCACGGCTTGAAGGAGCGGTTTGCCGCCTGGAGGCCTGTGACCGCGCAATCCAGCGCCAGGACGGTGAAGAATACCTCCAATGTCTCGGTGAGAGCATTGGCTGCGTAATCGGCGAGAAACGGGCAGACCGCGGTCAGCAGAAACGCGGTGCGGGCGGCGCGCGGTGAGAACAGGCGCCGGGCGAGGTCGGCGGTGACGAAGCAGGTGCCGAGATCCATAAATGCCTGCAGCACCAGCACAGTGCGATAGTGCTCCATACCGAAAACAGCAAACACCGCCGCGAGAAAAGCCGGATAGCCCGGCAGCCGGATGAAAGTGGGCATCACGCCCGTAGGAGTGCTTATGCCATAGATTCCGTGTTGCAGCCAGTTCTTGGCGATGTCGCCGTAAATGAAGGAGTCGGTAGTGACGCCGGCAAAACGCCAGATGAAAAGCAGGCGCAACGCCAGGCCGGCGAGCGCGGTCAGGAAAAAGAACCGGGGAGATTGGCGCAGCAGATTGCGCACGGAGAAATCATATCAGCGGAGTTCGGCAGGACTTGAAATAACCACAAGAGGACGAGGCTACAGGGCCTCCGTCTGGCGCTGCAAGCCGATTCTTCGCATACCTTGTGCACCCTTGGTGTCCTTAATGGTGGCCTTTTGCCGTTTGCAATTCTGAACAACAAAGCGCAACCACTAAGGACACCAAGGGTACACAAAGGTGCACGAAGATGTCCGGCAGCCTTCAGCTTGACGTTTGACCCTCGCCTGCCTGCGGCTTACGATAAACAGGTTAAGGTTTCATGGCTCACCCTGTCTTCTACGATCCCCGCCAAGCCCGCTGGAAGCGGATCCGCCGTCTCTTCGACGTGTTGGGCGCCGCCCTCATGCTGCTGGTGTGTTTTTTCGTTTACAACGCGGTGCGTAGTGAGCCTTTGCCGGATTTGTTGTTGCCATTCCAGAAGCATCCCTACCACTCTCTGAAAGAGAACGAACGCGCAAGAGCGCGAGAGCGCCGCCTGGCGCTGGCGGCGGCCCGGCGCTCGCACCGTAAATCGAAGGCAGCACCGTCGCAGGTGAAGTTGAATGCGGAGGAAGGCATTCGCGCCGCGTTCTACGTTCCCTGGGATGCCGCCA
>Ga0335078_10015913_pt1 | contig 11166 bp, 11 predicted proteins | sample Lox_Sample_32_FD_206711 | JGI IMG/M metagenome (GOLD analysis project Ga0335078, IMG submission 206711) | Soil microbial communities from Loxahatchee National Wildlife Refuge, Florida, United States - Lox_Sample_3.2 | ecosystem: Environmental > Terrestrial > Soil > Wetlands | place: USA...
TGGCAAACAGATGATGGGGAAACTGATCGAAGGCGATGGCGGCGCCCGCGGTGCGGAAGAAGAAGTCGCGGCGGTTCATGGGAACCTCCTGTAAAGGGAAAGGTAACACAGAAACGAGGTTTTAGGTGCTAGGTGTTAGGGAAAACCTAGAACCTAGCACCTAACACCTAACACCTGTAACCTAACACCTGTAACCTAACACCTGGCACCTGGAACCTGTTATCATCTCCGTCCGATGCATGGAAAGTTGGGATTGTGCGCAACAATACTAATCTGCGCGATGCCGGCTAACCCTCAGGATCGGACACAGGCGCGCTCGATGGTGATTTCGCGCCGGGGGATTGTGGCGACGAGCCAGACGCTAGCGTCGCAGGCGGGGGCGCAGATTCTGGCGCGCGGCGGGTCGGCCATAGATGCGGCGATCGCGGCGAACGCGGTGCTGGGTGTGGCGGAGCCGATGAGCGACGGCATCGGCGGAGATCTGTTTGCGATCTACTGGGACGCGAAGACCGGCAAGCTGACCGGCATCAACGCCAGCGGGTGGGCGCCGAAAGCGCTGAGCATCGACTATCTGCGGCAGAAGGGCATCAGCCGCATGCCGCAGGAAGGTATTCAGTCGGTGACGGTGCCGGGCTGCGTGGACGGGTGGGAAAAACTGCACGAGAAATTCGGGCGGCTGCCCTGGCGCGATCTGTTCCAGCCCGCCATTTACTATGCGACGAACGGATTTCCGGTGACGGAAATGATCGCAGGGGCGTGGAGCCGGGCGATCTCGACGCTGGAGATGGACGAGAGCGGGAAGAGAATTTTTCTGCGCAACGGCGCGGCGCCGGGAGTGGGTGAGGTTTTTCGCAATCCGGAGCTGGCGAGCGCGATGGAGTTGATTGCGGAAAGCAGAGCTGCGGCCTTTTACCGGGGACCGATTGCCAAGGCGCTACTCAGAACGTCGGACCGGCTGGGCGGCACCATGGCGGGAGCGGATCTGAGTGAATTCGAATCGGAATGGGTGGAACCGATTTCGACCGATTATCACGGATGGACGGTTTACGAGCTGCCGCCGAACGGGCAGGGAATGGCGACGCTCGAAATGCTGAACATCATGGAGCGCTTCGCGCTGTCCTCGTATATGCCGATGAGCGCGGACGCATTCCATATCAAGATGGAGGCGCAGAAGCTGGCTTACGCGGACTTGCAGCGGTATCTGGCAGACCCGCGATTTGCGAAAGTGCCGGTAGCGGGGATCGTGTCGAAGAAGTATGCCGCCGAGCGGGCCGGCTTGATCGACATGAAACGAGCGAGCTGCGAAAACCAGCCGGGTGATCCGAAACAATATGCCGGCGACACGATTTATCTTTCGGTGGTGGACCGGGACGGCAATATCGCCTCACTGATACAGAGCGTTTACCTGTCGTTCGGGTCGGGAGTGGTGGTGGAGGGGTACGGGTTCCATTTGCAGAATCGCGGCGGGCTGTTCGAGATGGATGCGGCGCATCCGAACGCGCTGGAGGGGCGGAAGCGGCCGTTTCACACCATCATTCCCGGGTTCATGGAGAAAGGGCCGGTGCACATGGGTTTCGGCATCATGGGCGGGCTGAACCAGGCGCAGGCGCATGCGCAGTTCGTGTCTAACGTGGTGGATCACGAGATGAACATCCAGGCCGCGCTCGAGGCGCCGCGCTTCACGAAGCTGGATTTCGGCGGTTGTAACGTGATGATGGAGGCGCGCGTGCCGGCGGAAGTTCGGGCGGAGCTTACGGAGCGAGGGCACAGGCTCGAAGTGCAGGGCGATTTCTCGAGCTGGATGGGCGGGGGGCAGGTGGTGATTCATGATTCGGCGAGCGGCGTGAACTATGGGGCTTCGTCGCCGCGAAAGGATGGGGCGGCGGTGCCGGAAGCGCCGGATTACTTCAACAGCGATAAGGCAAAAGGCAAAAATCAAAAGGCAAAGGGCAAAAGTTGACGCGGCGTTCCTGGCTTATGGCGGTAACGGGTACGGTTTTACAAAAGCAGCGGCTGGACGAGGCGGCGGAGCTGCTGGAGCGGGCCGTGGCTGGGGGCGAACTGCGGGCGGCGGTGCTGGATGTGCGGCGGGGAAGACAAAGTTTTGGCCGCGCGTTTGGAGAGGCGCGCGGGGAGGGCGCGGTTTTCATTGTGGCTTCGATCTCGAAGCCGATGACGGCGGCGGGGGTGATGCTGCTGGTGGACCGCGGGAAGCTGGCGCTGGCCGATCCGGTGCGGAAATTTATTCCGGAGTTCTCGGGCGGGGAACGGGAGCAGATCACAGTGGAACATCTGCTGACGCACACCTCGGGGCTGCCGGATATGCTGCCGGAGAACGTCGAGCTACGGCGGCGTCATGCCCCGCTGGCGGATTTTGTGGCGGCGACGTGCCATACGCCGCTGTTGTTCACGCCGGGCACGAAAGTCAGTTACCAGAGCATGGGGATTCTGCTGGCGGCGGAGATTGCGCAGCGCATTACCCAGATGCCGTTTCGCGATTTTCTCAGGCGCGAAGTTTTTCTTCCGCTGGGGATGCGGGAGACATCGCTGGGCTTAGGCGGCAGGCGGATTGAAGACACGGCGCAGTGCCAGGTGGAAAACACGGACGACTGGAACTGGAACAGCCCGTATTGGCGGAACCTGGGAACCCCTTGGGGCGGCGTACACACGACGGCTTCGGATGTCTCGAAGTTTCTGAATTCGTTCCTGCGGCCGAACGGACTGGTGTTGAAGCGTGAGACTGCCGCTGCGATGATTGCGAACCACGCGCAAGGGTTGAACGAAGCGTGGGGGCTTGGGTGGAAGCTCGGGCCAGGCGCATTCGGACGCCGCTGTTCACCGCGCACGTTCGGGCACTACGGAGCGACGGGCACGGTGGCGTGGGCAGACCCGGAAACAGGGACACGCTGCGTGCTGCTGACGACATGGCCGGCGGAGCAATCGAAAGAGAAGTTGCTGGTGCCGGTGAGCGAGTTGGTGGCGGGGGCGGGGTAGGCGGCCACAATTTCCGGATCGGCGACTCCTGATTCCAGGGCGCAACCAAAGCTACCTATACCTAGTGGCACGCTCTACATGGGCATTGGCTTCGGATTCGTTGACAATGCCGAGGGATATCGATTGGGTTTCGCTCATGGAAGCGGCGACCGAAGGGAAGGGTCGGCCTTTTCATAGGAATACATGGAGACTCGCCTCTCGCGCCTTTGCTAAGGTGAAGTCTATGCGCTTATTCTTCTGTCTCGTGGCGTGTGCCGCTACCCTGATGGCGGGCGATCTCTCCGGCCGCCGGGCTCCCGGTTTCTCTTTGGTCGACGCGAACTTTACTCAGCACGATCCCCAGGATTACCGCGGCAAAATCCTGCTGCTTGAATTCATGCAGACCACCTGCGCGCACTGCGGTGAGTTCTCAAATATCCTTCAGGAAGTCGTCACCAGGTATGCCGGCAAGGTCGTGGTTCTCTCCGTCGTGAACCCGCCGGACACCACGAGTACGGTGAGGCAGTACATCGCTCAGCACAAGATCACTTACCCGCTCTTGTTCGATTGTGGCCAGGTCGCGGCGTCCTACATGAAGGCTACGCCGCAGCATACCAGTTTCGACGTGCCCCACCTTTTCATCATCGATGCCCAGGGGACGATTCAAAATGATTACGGCTACAGCCCCTTCAACCGTGGCATTTTCGAGGGCCGCGACCTCTTCTCCGAACTCGATCGCATGCTGAAATCGAAATAACTCCGACTCATCCTCCCCACACCGACGCCTTCTTGGCCCAGGAACTATCGGGATACCGTTCCTTTAAGTCGCGATCGGCCTGTTTCAGCGGTGACGGATCGTTGGTAGCTTTGTATTTCGCAACCCCGGCCCAGTAGAGTGCCTCCGCCGCGACCTCGGATTTCGGATATTTCTCCGCAACCTCCCGATACAGCCGCTCTGCTTCGCCGAACTGGTTGTGCGCAAACGCAGATTTGGCAAGCCCGTTTTCCAGTTGCGCCAGAAAATCCTCCACCGGCAGATAACCCTCGAACCGGTATTGTTCTTTGCCCTCCGGATCGAGCACGATCAGCGTTGGCGTCCACTGCGCGCCAAACCGCCCGAAGGCTTCTTTGTTTTCCGTGATATGGATCCTCATAGGAATGAAGTTGCTGTTGATGAACTGAGCCACCCGCTCATTCGGGTAGACCTCGGCATCCAGCCGAGCGCATCCCCCTCACATCGGCGCCGCGCTGAAATCCAGCAGCGCCGGCTTCTTCTGCGCCCGCGCATCCGTCAGCGCGGGATCGATATCTTTCCGCCATTGAACCGCCATAGAAACCTCCACCCTACGGGTTAGATGAAACAGCTCGCAGCCGGTTTCGCGAAAACCGCTCAGATCATGGAACGAAGATTACGGTTCAGGCAGGGATTTCAGTTCGGCACGTCTTCGACACGCAAAACGATACGGCCCAGTGGTCAATTCCAGATGGCCGACGATCCACTCGCAACGCCAGGTCGCCGCATTTATGTCCGGTGCTTCTGCCACTTCCGCGCGAATGGATGTGTTGGATATCCCATTGCGCCTCGCGATATTCTTCAAGTGGTCAGGTTGTAAATCAAGCCGAACGGGTCCTTAACGTAACATCTTGGAAAACCCGGTTCGTCCTTGATGATTTCACAGCCGTTTTTTACGAGCCTGATTTTGGCTTCTTCGACGCTGTCAACCGTGACCTCCAGAACCGGCCCGAGCGGTAAGCCACGCTCGATGAATAAGTTGATATGTTCCCCATGGAGGCTGACTAGGCCCGGCTTCTCGTCTGTGATCGCAAAACCGAGATGGTTGACGTAGAAAAGTGCTGTCTTCTTTGGATCTCGCGCTTGAATCAGAATATCCGTGCCAAAGCTGTTTGCCATATAAATCCGTTTCTCCCTGGCTTCTCTGCAATTTCCCGATCGGCTCGATCCGTTCATTTCTAGCGCGGCTGCTGGAGCGCGCCTCAGACCGCGCGCCGAACCAAGCGCCGAACCACGAGCCTCGCGATCATGGAGCGTTCGGAGGAAGCACAGGCGCCGACCAATGAACATCGCGAAATTGCCACTGCCCGTTCCGATTTTCCGCCAAGCCCGTAAAGTAACCGCTCTGCGTGCCCTGAATCCCCTCGGCACCGGGGCGGAGCTCGACAACCTCGGTGTAGGAAGCCGCAACAACGCAGAGGTTTTCCGTCAGAGCGTCCAACCGCAAATCATCCCCCCAACGCAATTCGATGTGCTTATAGTTGCGGGCGATCTCTGGAATCGCATGCGCGGCCGCCTGCCCGTTTGGAAAAACGAGCTTGCCGTTCACCGCCATAAAAAAGCCCGGGCTGTCAGCAAAATGTTTGCGCCAAGCCATGGGACCTTCCTGTGTGACATCCTGAGCCACGGTAACGGTAAACCGTCGCACGCCGTCTTCAACGGCGGCGCGACGAGCGGGCGTCAATGATCGCGAGTGGTCAGCAGAATAGCGGCACCCTTGGCACCCCAGCGAAGCGATCACAGGTATAAGCAGCATCCACTTGCGAACTCGCATGATCTCACCTCGAATCGTTCAGCAACAATTCCCCGTTTTGTCGAGTGGCGGTTGCCGATCATCGAGCCGCCAGCACCTCCGGCGAAGCCTGCCGAATTGGTGTTTGTCGCTCGCGTTTGGTACTATGCCGCGTTCCAGCCATTCTATACCTCTGTGAGCGATCTTTCGCCTGGCGGTCCCGATCATCCAGGGCTTGAAGCTAAGTCGTTCGGAGTGCATGCGCTAACCGGAAGTTACGCGGGCGCCTCGGATGATTTCAGAGTTGCCGGCCAACCGGAACTGAAGAACTGCGGTCAGCACTCGCCGCGTACACGTTACAATCGTTCAGCACATGCCGCTTTCCACCGGAACCCGCCTCGGCCCCTACGAAATCCTCTCGCCGCTGGGCGCCGGCGGCATGGGCGAGGTCTATCGTGCCCGGGATACGCGGCTCGACCGCACCGTCGCCATCAAGATTCTTCCCTCTCACCTTTCTGAAAACCCTGATGCCAGGCAGCGCTTCGACCGGGAAGCGCGGGCGATCTCTTCCTTGAACCATCCCAACATCTGCACTCTCCACGATGTGGGCCACCAGGATGGCATCGATTACCTGGTGATGGAATACCTGGAAGGCGAGACCTTGGCCGATCGCCTGCACAAAGGTCCCCTGCCGGCAGAGCAACTGCTGAGATATGCCAGTGAAATTTGCGAGGGCCTAGAGAAAGCCCACAAGAGCGGAGTCATTCATCGCGACCTGAAGCCGGGAAACATCATGCTGACCAAGACGGGAGCGAAGCTGATGGACTTCGGCTTGGCGAAGGCTGGTCTGCCCGCGGCCCCGCCCTCGTCCAGTCTGACGGCTACGCTGAATCATCCGGAAGGCAGCTATCCGCTCACCGCGCAGGGCACGGTGTTGGGAACGTTCCAGTACATGTCGCCCGAACAGGTGGAAGGCAAGGAATCGGACGCGCGGAGCGACATTTTTTCGCTGGGCGCGGTGCTATACGAGATGGCGACGGGCCAGCGCGCCTTTGGAGGCAAGACCACGGCCAGCGTGATCGCGGCCGTGCTGGAGCGCGACCCGGCTCCGATTTCGTCGGTCCGGCCCATGTCTCCGCCTGCGCTCGATCGTGTGGTGAAAACATGCCTGGCGAAAGATCCGGATGAGCGATTTCAGACCGTTCACGATCTGAAGCTGCAAGTGAAGTGGATAGCGGAAGGCGCGGTTTCATCCGCATCCCAAGCAGCGTTAGCCGCCGGCGCAAGAAAGAGCCGCGAGAAATTAGGATGGATGGTTGCCGGCGCGCTCGCCCTCTTGTTCCTGGCTTCAGTGGCGTGGATTTCCCGCCGTCCTCACGCTGCGGAGTCGTCTCCGGTGCTGGCGTTCATTCCTCCGCCGCCGGACACCCGCTTTCTTGCTTTTGGATTTGGCGCCGGTCCGGTCGCGGTTTCTCCAGATGGAACCAAACTGGCCTTCTCTGCGATCGATCAAAACGGCGTCATCAAGCTATGGGTGCGTTTCCTCAACGCTCACGAAGCCACGGCGGTATCCGGAACCGAAAATGCCGCCGGACCATTTTGGTCTCCCGACAGCCGTTCTCTCGGTTTTTTCGCTGATGCCAGGTTGAAAACTGTGGATCTGGCGAACGGGGACATTCAGGTTTTGAACGACGGTACGCCCGACGACCACGCAGGCGCATGGGGAGCAGATGGAACCATCCTGTTTGGTACCGCCCGCGGACAAGCTCTGAACCGGATTTCCGTTACCGGGGGAAAGCCGGCGCCGGTTGCGCCTATCAATCCCAATGATTGGTCGCAGTCCGATCCTGAGTTTCTGCCTGACGGGAAGCATTTCCTGTATGTCGCGACGGACCGGAAGTTTCAGGACCGCGTCGAGATGCGAGCGTTGGGTTCAGCCGAGACTAAACTCGTGATCGAGAATGCTTCTCACCCCACCTATGCCGCCGGTTTCCTGCTCTTTATCCGGGACAGTAAGCTGTTCGCGCAGCCTCTTGATCCTGGTTCAGCCAGGCTCTCAGGCACCGCGGTTTCGTTGGCGGACACCTCTAATTATTCGGTGGGAGGCGATTCTGTTCTCGCCTTTCAGGCCAGTCCGCGAGAAACGCGCCTCGAATGGTATGACATAGACGGTAAGGTGCTCGGCGCTATTGGACAAGTTGCGAAATACAACAGTCCGAAAGCTTCCCCTGACGGCAAGCAGGTCTTGGCCGTAGTCGAGACTCAGAACTCTCCCGGCGCGGACCTGTGGTCGCTTCCCGCGGACGGTGGCGTCAGCACCCGGCTGACATTCGGTCCCGGATGGAAATGCTGGTCCGTTTGGTCCCCGGACGGAAAGTACATCGCGTACTCCAACGGCTCAGAAGGCAAGGTAATGATCCTGCGAAAGCCCGCTGATGGATCAGGTGCGGAGGAGACGCTGTTCACCTTGGGGGCTGATGCTGCACACGCCAATGTCGTGGATTGGTCGCCCGACGGGCGTTATCTCTCCTACGATATCTTCAACCTGAAGAGCGCACGCTTCGAAAACTGGATTCTTCCACTTTTTGGCGAACGGAAGCCGTTTCAAGTTGCTCCGGTCGCCGCGTATCAGTTCGATGGCAACTTTTCACCCGATGGCCATTGGCTGGCCTACTTCTCCAATGAAACGGGCAGGCCCGAAGTGTACGTCGTGCCCTTTCCCGGACCTGGCGGCAAATACCAGATCTCGCACGCCGGGGGGTGGCTGGTCCGGTGGAGTAAGCGGAATCAACTGTTTTTCTTAACCACGGGCAATCAACTGATGGAGGCGGATCTGAGTTTGACCCCGCAATCTTTGCAGGTGAAAGCCATTCGCCCGCTCTTTCAAGTGAACCTGGTAGACACGGCCGCACCGCTGTTTGATGTCTCGGCCGATGGCCGCCGGGTTCTGGCCGTTACTCCCGCGCGGGCGGAAGCAAGCTCGATTGGCTTGCTGCTCAATTGGTCCGCCCTGGCGTTAAAGAAGTAATGATATTAGTGCATGAGTCTGTACAGGAGCCATGCCAACCCCACCATAAACCCAAGCAATGCTTGATATTCCCGGTTTTTCAGGTAAAGAGAGACGCTGAACCGCCCAACCGACTTTAGGGGCTTTCTGTATGGAAACAAAGGGGGAACGGTGGTGGCGTAGTGTTCGAAGTCAGGGAATAGCTCAGCGAGGTGCTGCTCTTCGAGCATGATGACTGGCAAATAGATGAAAATAAAGACACAGGCGAACAGAATTGCGAGGCCCACGCTGCGGCAAGCGATGGCCAGTCCGGCTGCGACCAGCAAAGTGCCCAGATAGAGTGGGTTACGGACGTACGAGTACGGGCCGCCGGTAGCGAGCTGTTGGTCCTTGGCCAGACAGCCTGCCGCCCACGCGCGCAACACCAAGCCAGCCAAAGAGATAGGGATTCCGAGCGCAAGCGACCGCCCCGAAGGGTGCGCGAACCAGGCGAAGGCGGCCACCAGGAGGAATCCGCAAGGCACGCGCAGGCGGGCGACGAAATCGGCGTAGGGTTTAGGAAATCGGCTGGGTGGCACAACTGGCGGATTGGCGCGTGAGCTGTGCTTTGAGCGCCTCAAAGACGCGATCGGGATCAATCTCGCGCATGCTGGCGTCGATCACTGCGCGGCGCTTGTAACTGGTGGCGGCGCCGGTGCTGCGCAAAACCGTCAAGGTGCTTCCGTAGGGGCCGTTCACGGCGGGATCCGTCGGGCCGAAGATGGCCACTCCGGGTTTGGCGAGGGCCGCGGCCAGATGCAGCGGCCCGCTGTCCACTCCGATGACGGCGGTCGCGCGGCGGGTCGCATGAATCAGTCCCGGCACCGTGGAGTGATGGACCAGGGCGGAAGGAACGTTGGCCAGTTCGCCCATTTCCGGGGGACCATTGAGCACGAGAGGCAGTTCCAGCTCGCGCTCCAGGCGGGTGGCCAGGCGGGAGTAAAACGCCAGCGGCCACTGTTTAGCGCGCCAGCCCGCCAGCGGGCTCGCCAGGACGAATCCGCCCCGGGGCAAGTCGCCTTCCGGCTCGCCCGGAGGCAGCGGAAAGGTACGGAGAATGTTGGCGGCGCCCGCGGCCTGCGCCAGCTCCAGATTCCGGTCTACCCGATGGGCCGACTGCGCCAGGGTCTTGTTGGAGTAGAACAGCCCCGCCCCCCGCTCGCGCGCTTGGGATTGATGGAAGCCGAAAATCCGGTCGGGCCAAGCCATCGAGGCAGCCAGGGCGGATTTCACCAGGCCCTGGAAATCGACGGCGAAATCGAACCGCTCCGCGCGCAGCGTACTCCAGTTTCTCATCCAGGCGCCGGGATGGCCGCGCTCGAAGATGGCCACGCGGTCCACGTAGGGATTCTGCTCCAGGAGCGCCGCCCAAGGGGTCTCAATCAGCCAGGTGAGGCGGGAGCCAGGAAAGCTGTGTTTGAGCGAGGCCACGGCGGGGAGCGCGTGGATCACATCGCCCATGGCGCCCAGGCGCACCACCAGGATGCGCGGACCGGAACTATTGCTGGTGGCGGCGTTGGACATGTTCACTTAAGCGGCGGAAGCGAAGAAGATCGGCCGATTCCTCCCGCACGATCTCGTCCGGCGAGAAGTGGCTCAGCAGTTCTTCGGCCGCCTGTTCCCCGCCGAGCACCACGTAGTCTACCACGCGGAGCGCAGCCACGAGTTCGGCCCGTGCCCGCCCGGAAAGGATGGGCTCCGGAGGATCGAGTACGACCACCACGAGCGTGCCCGATCCGTTCTTGATGTCCGTGAGATGCCGCACATGCTCGGCGACAATAACGTCAAAGTATCCAGTGACAATCTTCACACCTTTGGAGCGCAAATTGCCCGAAAGCGAAATCGCGCGATCCGGTTCGATGATCTTTGTTCTAGTGTCCATGATCAACGCAGCAGTTCCAGGGCCACGCCTGCCACCTGTCCCGAAGTGACTCGGGTCATACAGCGGTGGTCGATGGGGCACTCGCGCAGCAGACAAGGGCTGCATTCGACCGGCTCGCGGACGACGCGCGCAAGCGGCCCGGTGGGCCCGGTTGCCACCTCATCGGTGGCGCCGAAAATCGCGACTGTAGGAACGCCCAGGGCGGAGGCGATATGCATGGCACCCGAATCGTTGGTCAGAAACACCCGGCAGGCGGCGGCCATCTCGATGAATACCTTGAGGGCGGTCTCGCCGGCGAAATTGGTAGCTTTGACGCCTCCTCGCTGGATCATGTCCGCCACGGTTTCGCATAAACCCCGTTCGGCCGACGAGCCGAAAACGGCCACGGTACCGGCCGAGGAGTTCGCCAATTCGATCGCGGCTTGGGCAAAGCGCTCCGGCAGCCAGCGTTTGGCGGCCCCGTAGGCGGCTCCGGGACTCACCCCGATGACGGGCGACGCGAGGCCACGCTCTCCGAGACGGCAGCCTCCTTCACGGGCGGCAGCTTGGGCGCCTTCCAGCCGGATGGCGTCAATCTGGGGGAGTTTGTCGATGAGACCGGCCCGGCGCAGCATCTCGAGATAATAAAAGCGCTGGTGAGGCGGAATCTCGCCGGGCTTGGGCACGGGAACCGGATCGGTGAGCAGCGCGGCGCGGCCATCGCGAGCGTAGCCGATCCGCCGGGGAATGCGGGCGAGCCA
>Ga0335078_10015914_pt1 | contig 11166 bp, 10 predicted proteins | sample Lox_Sample_32_FD_206711 | JGI IMG/M metagenome (GOLD analysis project Ga0335078, IMG submission 206711) | Soil microbial communities from Loxahatchee National Wildlife Refuge, Florida, United States - Lox_Sample_3.2 | ecosystem: Environmental > Terrestrial > Soil > Wetlands | place: USA...
CAGTTCCTCATTGCCGGCTTGACCGGAATCATACTGTCAGCCGCCCCCGTGGACTGGCAGCTCGGCAATTCGTACTTCGTGGTGGCCCATTTCCACTATGTGATCGTAGGCGGAATCCTTTTCGCGCTATTTGGAGCGTTCTATTACTGGTACCCGAAAATGACAGGAAGGATGCTCGACGAAACCCTGGGCAAGTGGCACTTCTGGCTGTTTCTGATCGGATTCCATTTAACCTTTGATTTCATGCACATACCTGGAATTCTGGGGATGCCGCGGCGGATCTACACCTACGAGCCGGGGCGCGGTTGGGAGATCTGGAACCTGATCGTGACCATCGGCGTTGTCTTCCAAGCGGCTGGAGTGCTCTGCTTCGTGGTGAACCTGGTCAAGTCGTATTTTGGAGGCACGCCGGCGGGGAACGATCCTTGGGACGCCTGGACCTTGGAATGGGCTACTTCTTCTCCGCCGCCCGCCTACAACTTTGCGGTCCTGCCGGAGGTCAAGAGCCGCCGGCCGCTGTGGGATATCAAGCACCCTGAGGATCCAGACTGGAAATACGAATAACGTTTAGGATCCATAGATTACGCAGATTAGGCAGATTATTCAGAAGGACAGCAAAGACTTGGAACGCTAATCTGAGCAATCTGCGGAATCTGTAGATTGGAATTGATCTTATGAGCACAATGCCTCTAGCGATACCCGCAGTTGAGACCCCCTGGACACTTCCTTCGAAGGGGCGCGTGGGGATGTTGTCCCTCATCACCGCCGAGTCGGCGATCTTCACGATTTTCGTGGTCGCCTACATCTTTTACATTGGCAAGAGCCTGAGCGGGCCGACGCCGCAGCAGGTGCTCCGTATTCCTATCTTCAATACGATCTGCCTGCTCTCGAGCAGCCTGACGATTCACCTGGCAGTGAGCGCCTTGGAAGCGGGAAAGAGCCTGCGCTTCAAGTTGCTTTGGTTCCTGACGTTTGCCTTGGGGGCGATTTTCATCATCGGGACTGGCCACGAATGGCACCACCTGATTTACGACCAGGGCCTGACGATCTCCACGAACCTCTTCGGCACGACGTACTATTCTCTCGTCGGACTGCACGCCTTCCACGTGACGGTGGGACTGGTGGGGCTCGGCACCGTACTGGCCCTGGCTCCGGCCGACAAAGTGAAGCAGGAGCATGCCTATCAGGCTGGCGTGCTCTCGCTGTACTGGCACTTTGTTGACGCTGTTTGGGTTGTGGTCTTCACGGTGGTTTACATCGTCGGCAGGTGATTTACCATGTCAAATATTAAAGTTAAAGGTGATCGAGCCCCAGAACCCGGCGTGAACTCGCAAAGCCCAGGCACACCGGCAACTGTGGCATTGCCAGCGCCCACCGCGTGGCCTTTTGTCCTCGCTTTTGGCGCAACGCTGATCTTTGCGGGTCTCGTGACCAGCGCCGCCGTGAGCACCCTGGGCGTGATCCTGGCGACGGCGGGTGGCGTGGGCTGGTTCTGCCAAGTCCTGCCCCACGAACAGCATGAGACCGTTCCGGCCGCGGCCGAAATAACCCCGGTCATCACCGACCGGCTGGAAGTGGAGCGGGTCAGGGCCCTTCCGGCGGCGTATCGGGCATTACTCCCCCTTGAGATTTACCCTGTCTCGGCGGGAGTCAAGGGTGGGCTCGCCGGAAGCGTGGCCATGGCAGCGCTCGCCTGCTTGTACGGCCTCGTCAGCCACGGCAGCGTATGGTACCCAATTAACCTGCTGGCGTCGGTGGTCTATGCGGAGCCGATGCAGCTTTCGACGAGACACCTCGATTCTTTTCACCCTGAGCTACTGCTCGTCGCTACAGCCATTCACCTCGTGACGTCGGTGCTTGTTGGATTGCTCTATGGCGTTCTGCTGCCCATGATCCCACGACGGCCGATCCTGCTGGGCGGCTTCATCGCGCCTGTGGTGTGGACAGGGTTGCTTTACACCACGCTCGGGATCATCAATCCGCTGCTCAATCAACGCATTGATTGGACATGGTTTGTGGCCTCGCAGATCGCTTTCGGAGTCGCGGCCGGACTCGTGGTGGCTAGGCAGGAACGCGTGCAGATTCGTCAGTTCATGCCGCTCGCAGTACGCGCAGGAATCGATGCGCCGGGGATCATGATTGAAAAGGGCGGAAGGAGCGACGAATAATGAAACAGGCCTATTCGCGCTCGCATCTGTTGTTGACCCTTGCAGCGACTGTCGCAGTCCTGTCTTTGACAGGCTGCAACAGCTTACCCGGCCGGCCCGGGCCGGATCCTGTGTTACGGCCGAGTCAGGTCCTGGACTTCAACACCCTGTTTAGGGACAACTGCTCAGGCTGCCACGGAACCGACGGCAAGGGCGGAGCCGCGATTTCTCTGGGCGATCCTGTGTACCAGGCGTTTGTCGACGATGCTACGCTTCGGCAGGTCATCACCAATGGCAGGCATGGCACGCTGATGCCGGCCTTCGGCCGGAGTGCCGGGGGCACGCTAACCGATCAGCAGATTGACGTCTTAGTTCACGGGATGCGCGCACATTGGGCGAACCCAAGCGCGCTAAGTAATGGTGCTCCACCGCCTTACACGCCCTCGGCTCCGGGCGACGCGACACGCGGCGCGAACGTTTACCAAGACTTCTGCGCCATCTGCCACGGGCCAGCTGGCCGCGGTGGTGGCGTGGCGGGCTCGATTGTCGATGGCTCGTTCCTGGGCTTGGTCCCCGATCAGGAGCTGCGCACGATGATCGTCGTGGGGGTGCGCGGCACCGCCATGCCGAACTGGAAGAATCACGTCCCCGGAGCCATGTCATCGCAAGAAATCTCGGACGTGGTGGCTTGGCTGGGAACACAGCGGCCACAGTTCCCGGGACAGCCGTATGAAGCCGCGAAATAAGCGGCGGTCAGGTGCCCACAGCCACTCTTGGCTGTGCATTAAGGGAATCAGAGCAGAACGGTGCACAGCCAAGAGTGGCTGTGGCACCTGACGGAGGATCTCAATGAGCGAGTCAAACGAGCTTTCCCGGCGCAGCGCCTTGATGAGGCTGGGTATCTTGATCAACGGAGGTATCGCCGCTCTGATGGCTGTGCCCATTGTGGGCTATCTCCTTTCGCCCCTGAGAGGAAGGGCAGGCCAGGGATACGACGCTTGGGTCTCGCTCGGGCCGCTCAGCCAGTTTCCCGAAGGCCAAACTCGACTGGCCAGGTTCCAGAATCCTTCGGTGAGTCCTTCGGACGGGCAAACGGCCCAGACTCCATGCTGGGTCCGGCGCCTCTCAGGCCAGACGTTTCAAGTATTCGCCGTGAACTGCGCGCATCTGGGCTGCCCGGTTCGCTGGTTTGCGCAGTCCGGGCTCTTCATGTGCCCGTGCCACGGCGGGGTCTATTACGCCGACGGCTCGCGCGCCTCTGGACCGCCGGAACGAGGGTTGTTCACGTATCCGTACAGGATCGAGGGCGATCAGCTTGTGATTCATGCCGGCGAATTGCCCACCCTTGCCGCGGACGCTGGAGCGGGACGGAGGAAGCCATGCGCTGGATAGAATCTGTCGGCCAATGGTTAGATCAACGCCTGCAGATAGGCGTGTTAATCCGGGAGGCTGCCTTCCACCGGGTGCCGCGTTCGAGCGCAAGCTGGTTCTACGTCTTCGGTAGTGCAGCCCTTACCGTCTTCATTCTGCAAGTGGTTACCGGCATTCTGCTGGCCTTGATCTATGTGCCCTCGGCAGCCGAGGCTTGGAACAGCCTTCAAACGCTGAACCACACCGTCGCACTGGGTTGGTTCGTGCGCGCCCTGCACGGCTGGGGCTCGAATTTCATGGTGGCCCTAGTGCTGATTCACATGATCCAGGTGTTTCTTTTTGGAGCCCACAAGTATCCGCGGGAATTCACATGGGTGATCGGCGTCACTCTGTTGCTGATGACGCTCGGCATGGCATTCACCGGCCAAGTGCTGCGTTTCGATCAGGATGCGTACTGGGGCCTGGGCATCGGCGCGTCGACCATGAGTCGAGTCCCCCTGATAGGCGGGTGGCTCGTCAACCTGATGCTCGGAGGTCCGATCATTGGCGGCAACACGCTTTCCCGGTTCTTCGCCTTGCATGTATTTGTGATTCCGGGGACGCTGATTGCGCTTGTCGGTTTGCACGTGCTCATGGTGTTCAAGCTCGGAATCAACGAATGGCCCATGCCTGGACGGCTGGTGAGGCGCGAGACTTATTTGAAAGAGTACGAGGAACTTACACACAAAGATGGCGTTCCCTTTGTGCCGGACGCCATCTGGAAAGACTTGATCTTCGCCGGTTGCGTCCTCGCGGCAGTGGCCCTCTGCGCTGTGGTTTTAGGGCCTTTCGGGCCCACCGGGCAGCCTGATCCGACGATCATCCAGACGGTTCCTAAACCGGACTTCTTCTTTTTGTGGCTGTACGCTCTGCTGTCGCTACTTCCACCCCAGCTCGAGACGCCTTTCCTGCTGATCGGTCCGGTGATCGGGATCGGTGTGCTCCTGCTGCTGCCCTTTCTGTCGGGTGAGGGCGAGAAGAGCTGGCGCCGGCGGCCCATCGCCGTGCTCACGGTCCTGCTGGCTGCGGTGACGCTCGGGACATTTACGAAGCTCGCGAGCTACACGCCGTGGTCGCCCAAAATGAACGGCTGGAGCGGCTTGCCTGTGCCCGTCCAATACCTTGAGCACCGGTCTCCAGTCGAACGGACGGGCGCGCTGGTGTTTCAGGAGAAGCAGTGCCGCAACTGCCATATGCTGGGCGGCGCCGGCGGGGAAAGAGGTCCTGCACTGGATGCGGTTGCCGTGCGACTGACGCAAGATCAGCTTATTCGCCAGGTACTGCAGGGCCGGGGTAACATGCCCGCGTACGGGAAGAATCTGAGTCCGGCGGAAGTCACAGCCTTGGTGGGGTTTCTGACTACCTTGCACCCGCCCGGGCAGCAGCCCGCGCGTGACGCTTCTCGTGCCGCAGCCATCGGACCCAATCAGGAGGGCTCCGCGCCGGCGCGCCCGTAATCTACCAATGCCCTCTCCAACCCAATCCGGGTTCGAATCGTGGTCGCTCCCGATCCCGGTGACTTTGGCTCTGCTTATCACAGCATTCGTCTACTCACGAGGTTGGCTTCGTCTTCGGAAGACTACGCCGGACACTATTCCGCTGTGGAGGTTAGGCGCCTTCATCGGCGGACTCTTTTCGCTGTGGATCGCCATGGGCTCGCCTCTCGTGGCATTTGACGATGATCTACTGACGATTCACATGATCCAGCATGTTCTGCTGATGATCGTGGCTCCGCCCTTAATTCTTCTCGGTGCGCCGGCCCTGCCGCTACTTCATGGCCTGCCGCAACGGGTCGTTCGAGGCGTCGTAGGCCCGTTTCTGCGCTGGCCGCCGCTTCATAGGCTCGGGCATACGCTGACTCATCCTGCGATCTGCTGGCTCTCCGCCATGGGAGCCCTGGTCGCGTGGCACGTTCCGGCCCTGTTCGAGCTGGGTTTGCGCTCGGAATTGTGGCATGAGGTCGAGCACGCCAGCTTTTTCACCACCGGACTCCTCTTCTGGTGGCCTGTGGTTCAGCCCTGGCCGAGCGTGGCGAGATGGCCGCAGTGGCGTATCCCCTTGTATTTATTCATAGCCACGGTGCCCTGTGACGTGCTCTCTGCCTTTCTGGCGTTTTGTGACCGGGTGGTCTATTCTTCATATCTGATTGAACAGCAGAAATTTAGCATCTCGCCTCTGCAAGACCAGGAGTGCGCAGGCGCCCTGATGTGGACTTGCGCGACATTTGCCTATTTGATTCCGGCAGTTATCGTTACCACTCGGATCCTCTCGCCGGCCGGAGCTAACTCAGCCGAGGCAGCCCAAGCGGCCGGCTTGCGCAGAACCGCCGGGCACCCACTTGCCGTGGGGCCCCAGGTGATCCAATGACAACTGAGCCCGCCGCTGTGGCTGAAGCGCAACGCTCGCCTTTAGCGTTGCCGTTCTTCCAGCGCCCTATGACGGCAACTGAGCCCACCGTGTCGGGTTCGCCAAGGGATCGGCTTGAATGCGGTTCTGCGGTTCGCTCTCAAGCTGCTGACTACTGGTCGCTTACGAAGCCGGACGTCAATTTCCTGATCGCCATCACGACCTTTGCCGGCTTCTGGTTGGCTCTTCCCAGCGGAACCAGTTCCTTTCCGTGGACACGGCTGATTTCTACTTTGCTCGGCACTTTGCTGGTGGCGGCGGGCACGGGAACGCTCAATCAGTACATCGAGCGCCGCTTCGACGCCCAGATGCGGCGGACGGCGCGGCGGCCTCTCGCGGCAGGCAGGCTGGAACCTGCGGCGGTTCTCCGGTTCGGGATCGTACTGTCGGGCGCCGGCGCTATCTACCTGGCCGTAGCTGTGAACGCGCTCGCCAGCATGCTGGCGGTGTTTACGTTAGCGAGCTACTTGTTCGTCTATACGCCGCTGAAAAGAAAGAGCCCACTCTGCACACTTGCCGGCGCTTTCCCGGGCGCCATGCCTCCGCTGATCGGATGGGCTGCAGCATCGGGGAGGTTAAGCCTCGGGGCTTGGGTGCTCTATGGAATCGTCTTCCTGTGGCAGTTCCCCCATTTCATGGCGATCGCCTGGATGTATCGCGAGGACTATGCTCGGGCAGGCTACTTAGTGCTTCCCTTCGGGGAGCGGCGAGGCCCCTTCATGGCCTGGCAGAGTCTGGCGCCAGCTCTGCTTTTGATCCCCCTTAGCCTGACTCCAACGTTTTTGAGTCACGCCGGCCTGATATATCTCATAGAAGCACTGGTGCTTAGCTCAGGCTTTGTTTTTTACGCAGCGCGCCTGGTTATGCTCAGATCGAATGCCGTGGCGCGCCGGCTCCTTCTCGCATCGATCATCTACCTTCCTGCCCTCTTTGCTTTGATGGTAATCGATAAGGTCTAGCAATCTTGGGGGCGCGGGCACCTCGCCCGCCGTTCAGTCTTCTCAGGGCGCCTTCAGGCGGGTGCCCCGCAGGGAAACACTTAAGCCTTTTTTGATCAGACTGCCGTCCCTGCTGGCGGCTCCAAGCTAACTCCTTTAGACGGTGGGCGAATATATGGCGAAAGATGCGCAAAAGTGTGCAAACTTTTTCACAAAAGCGTTCAGAGGGATGATACACGAGCGCCGTTTTAGCGCACAACAAAGGCGTTCAGAGGGGAAGTATTCCGAAGCGGGGGGCCGCAGACATCCACGGCAATGCTGTACAGTTCTCTTCCAATTTGGAGGAGCTCGCAGCGCGGCCGGATTTTGTCGCGGACCGGATAGAAGCAAACTCCTGCTGCACTACCAACGACGACGGCGCGAATCACGGAGATGTCGGGGCTGACATCGCCGCCGGAATCGAGTGGCAGCCGTTCAGCTGCGCCCCGATCCATCTACTCGTCTTCGACTCGTTCGTTCCCCATTGGCCCGATATCAACCACAGTTCAATGCCTCGAAGGGCATCTTTGTAACGTTCAATCTAGCGAGGGAGCGATGTACGAGCAATTACGCAGCGATCGAATTACGACGATCCGAAATTTCACGTGTTGACGCCGACGTCGCGTAGCACCTCGCACGGCAACTTCTGACACGGAACCATTTTCCCGGCTTAAGGTTCTCCCGGCTTCCCACGTCCGGGGACATGCCTCGTCAGGCGCTTCAAGACGAACTCCCGGATAACCGCGTTGCCCGCCCTGCTGGCAATACCGATGCCGAAGTTGGCGAAGACCAGCCCTACACCGCGACTCCCTGGCGGATAGTACAAATTCGACAGCGCTGCGGCCGACAGATCACCCAGCAAACTTGAGTAATTCGGCGTCGGCCGGCCGCTGTCACTGCGCACGACCACAGACCAGCTTAGAGCGTGTATGAGGCGGGATCTGACAGGGCCCGTCCCCTGGTAGAAATAACGCGGATCTTGGTGGAAGATCGACGGGAACACTGCCCGGCTCAGCAAGCCACCGATAAGGCTATCGCCAAACTCAGCGCCGAAGTGCCTTCCGTAGCCCGCAGCACCCTGCCCGTATCCAGGAAATGTATTGTGCGCCTGCTCCAGGCCCGCAGTCGCGGCAACGCCGATAAGAGAAACGGGATCAAAGATATCGCGCAATGAGAGCGAGAACTTCTGTTTTGTGTCCAGCGGGGCTGCATTCCAGATGTAGCTCGTGTAGAAACTTGGGAAGACACCGAGCACGCGCTGCTTTTCTTGCGCTTTGATCTGCATTTGGGCGATCACCGAGGTGGGACGGACCACCACCTCCGTCTTTACTGGTGCAATCGAAAGCTGAATCCCGGGAACTTCATAGACCTGCTGGGCTGCTATGGTAAGCTTCGCTGACCTATAAGACTGAAAGCCTCTCGCCTGGACGGTAATGAAATACGCCCCAGGAGGAACGGTGGTAAAGGTGAATTCGCCATTCGCTCCGGATATCGAGGTGCGTTGTTGCACCAGGCTAATGTCAGTGAGGGTGATCTGAGCCCCCGGAACCGCGACTCCGTCTTCAGCCAGCACAACGCCGGAGACGCTGCCCGATGTTCCTGTGGCCGGCGACTGCGCCGGTGAAAGTTGCTGAGCCGACTCAGGGAACTGCGCCTCAGAGTGTCCATTTCCGGCCGCTAACTTTGTTCTGATCGGTTGCCGGACTTGAGGGCAAACGCCCGCTGGCCCAATCTTGTTTTGGGCTTGAACCGGCACCGCTGCGAGTACTGTGACAGTGCTGAGCGAGGCTAGTGCACTTACGACGCAACGGCACGCAATTGCGCTATTTCTCTTGCAAGCCCATCCGACGGCTTTGGTCATTAACCACCGATCTCCAATCACCATCAAAGTGCGTCGACTAAAGCACAGGGGTCGCCGCATTGACCGTCTTCGGCGAGATCGGTGAGCTTGCGGGTGGAAGAGTCGTCCTTCTCTGAGCGCATGCCCGCCGAACTATCTCGCGCGTGTGAGTTATTAAGGCCAGCAAGGGGAGGACTAGCGACTAGCTGGCTTCGCGCTTGATCCACTATCGCCAGATACTCACCATTGCCGATGAATCGGAGGCGTGAGTCGACGAGGACGCCCAATTAAGCTTCCCCCGGCTCTTTCTGATCTCCTCCGCGATCTTCGTGAAAAGCCGATCTTTCATCACAGTTCGCTCGGTGTAATACACGATGTAACTCACCGTGAATTCCAGACTTCCGCCGTTCACGGCCAAAGCCACGGTAGGCTCCAGGCGTGGATTCTCGATCCGGTAATTGTCCGTAAGGCGTTTCCAGGCAGGCTGCGCCTCCCCGAGGAAGTGAGCGACTGTTTCTTCCGCAATCCCGACCAGCATCTCCCTCGCGAGACTGTGGTCGCTTTGTGCGGTCAGCACGACTTTGATCTCGTCCCACACAAACCGGAATCCCTGGGTGTAGTTAAAGACCGGCCCCTTGATGACCAATGAGTTCGGAACCCGGGCAATCCGGCCGTTGTGCAAGTCTCCAGCGACCCAGTTTCCGATTTCCAATATCGTTGTGCGCAAAATCGAGATATCGACTACATCGCCTTTGGTGTCGCCAATCTGGATCCTGTCTCCCACGGCATATGGCTTCGAAAGACTGATCGCGAACCAGCCCGCGAAGCTTGCGATCACGTCCTGCAGGGCCACCACGGCGCCGGCGCCGGCCACACCCAAGGCGAGGCTGACCCGCCCCAATCGATCTTCAAAGAGGATGACAAGAAAGAGAATCGCGACAATATATCCGATGAAGACCACGAACTTCCGGACCCGATATCGGGCATCAGCCTGCCCGAAATGAAGAGGCAGGGTTGTTTCCAGGAGGCGGAAGGCTGCGTGAATCACCAGAATTCCGAGAACCGCGCACGCGAATTTCACGTTGAGGGAGAGAGACGCAATCGGTTGAAATATATGGTTCATGGCAGGTGTCAGTGCAAATCGTCGATCGGCAATTCTCAGTATGATTCCGCGCTGGTGGTGGAAACGGAAAGCGATGCCAGGAGTTTCCCGATCGCGCCATCCATCGCATGACTCATTTCAGCCACAATTGCGGGTACGGTCCGCTTTTCCACCGCAGCAGCCTCCGACGCATTGTTGGCCCAGACAGTTTTGTCGGAACGAAGGTCTGTCATTTGCGCTGAAAGCGAAACCTCCGCTTTGACTCCGCCTTCGTAATCCACTTCCTCAAGCTTCTCCAGGCGCCGTGTGAGAATGAAATCGACGTCCGAACGCCCGTCATAGATTTTCACCTCTGCGAATCTGCCGCTCGCGCGCAGACGATCCACGATCGCATTAGTCACGAGCTCGCGCGGGTCAACCGCCCAGCGCTCATAGTTATAGAAGCCGACCTCTTCCGCGGACGCGCGGTAAAACAAGCGCGCCTGCCGGAGATAAGCCGGCGATGGGAACTCGCGCACCGCAACGGATGGGCGGGCCCCTGGGGGAACCGGTGGGTCTGGCGCGGGTGGCAGATTGAACGTGTAATAGGTTGGAGCCTTGACCTTACCGCAGCCGGTCAGGAAGGCCGACAGTGTGATCGCGAGCAGAACCGCAGTTGAACGTGTCCTCATAAGTCGCCTCTCCCTATTGCGGGACTTTGCGGTCCTCGGGCTGTTTGACACGGATCAGGGTCCAGGGCCGCTGCTTCAGCGTGTCCGTCAACTGGTCCAGATTGTCCGTTGCGGCTCGCAGGTTTTCCATCGTGTCGTCGATCCTGTCGTCGTTGGCTCGCACCATCGCCCGCATGTTCGCGAGCAGGCCCCGGGCTTCGGTCAGTGTGTTCTGAACGGCAACCAAATCCGTGTGCATGGGTTCGCGCAGATCGTCGATGGTGGCGTTGGCGTTTTTGATGGCGCCGTCGGCGTGGCTGATCACCGGGCCTGCCTGTCCGATTACAGCGTGGGCATGCTGAGCGAGCGCCGCTAATTGGTCCGTGATGTGGTCGATCTTCGGGCGCTCGTCCGCCAGGACTCCATTCACTTCGCGCAGCAGAATTGCGATCTGTTGCTGATTGGCAGGGCCCGTGACCGAATTCAAATTGGCGAGGAGTCGTCGCGTGTCGCCGCTGATCGCGCCAAGTTCGCCCTTCACCTGCGTGATCAGGCCGTTGGCATTATCCGCGATGATGGACACCTTGGCCGCGACATCGTCCAAGCTGAGCGTCTCCGCGGACGGGATCAATGC
>Ga0335078_10015915_pt1 | contig 11166 bp, 4 predicted proteins | sample Lox_Sample_32_FD_206711 | JGI IMG/M metagenome (GOLD analysis project Ga0335078, IMG submission 206711) | Soil microbial communities from Loxahatchee National Wildlife Refuge, Florida, United States - Lox_Sample_3.2 | ecosystem: Environmental > Terrestrial > Soil > Wetlands | place: USA: Florida...
AGCGCATCGTGGTCACCCTGCGCGGTGCCCAGCAGCGGGCCCGGCTGGAGCGCAGCCGGGCCGACCTGGTCTCCACCGTGGCCCATGAGCTCCGCTCCCCGCTGACCAGCGTGAAAGGCTTCACCGCCACGCTGCTGGCCAAGTGGACCCGGTTCACCGACGATCAGAAGCGGGTGATGCTGGAGACCGTCAACGCGGACGCGGACCGGGTCACCCGGCTGATCACCGAGCTGCTCGACGTGTCCCGGATCGAGGCCGGCCGGATCGAGATCCACCGGCAGCTGGTGGACATCCCGCACCGGGCGGAGAAGATCGTGGCCGGCCGGGTGGCCGCGGGTGACCCGCCGGAGCGGTTCCGCGTCGAAGTCCCCAGTGAGCTGCCGGAGACCTGGCTGGATGCCGACAAGGTGGACCAGATCCTCGGCAACCTGGTGGAAAACGCGGTACGGCACGGTGCTGGTACGGTGACAATCGTGGTACAGCCAGCCGACACCTTCGGCCCGCGCGCGGTCAGCCGGGCCGGTGCTCAGGCCACGGCGGTCGCGGTCAGCGTCCGTGACGAGGGCGACGGCATACCGCCGGAGCTGGTCCCGCGGATCTTCCGGCAGTTCTGGCGGGCCAAGCGGCGCGGCGGGGCCGGGCTAGGCTTGTACATCGTGAAGGGCCTGGTCGAGGCGCACGGTGGCTCGATCACGGTGCAGAGCGCTCCCGGCGGCGGTGCTGAATTCCGATTTACCATGCCCGCCGGACTGCCCGACTTCGGGTAGCTGGCGGGCGCAGCGCGGCGGCCACGGCCGGCCTCCCGCCCTGGCGCGGGCTTCCCCCGGCACCGGTGGCGGCCCCACGTCAGCGTGTACCAGTGCCCGGTAATCCCAGACCCAGCTGGCCTCGCGCGAGCAGGCCAGGACGCAGCAGGAAGCGAAGCGATGTCGGCACCGAACAAGCAGTACGACCCCGTGGAGGTGACCGCCCTGTCCGCCGGGGAAGTCGCCCGCAACCGGGATGAGGCGCTGGCGGCCATCGCCGCCGCGCGCACCCTTGACGAGCTCAAGGCGGCCCGGCTGGCGCACGCCGGGGACCGGTCACCCCTGGCCGCCGCGCGGGCCGAGATCGGCGCGCTGCCGCCGGAGGCCCGGGCCGAGGCGGGCAAGCGGGTCGGTGCGGCGCTGCGTGAGATCAGCGACGCGCTCACGGCCCGGCAGGCCGACCTGGAAGCCGAGCGGGACCAGCGGGTCCTGATCGAGGAGACCGTCGATGTCACGCTGCCCTGGGACCGTCGGCCGGCCGGCGCCCGGCACCCGGTGACCACGCTGGGCGAGCGGCTGTCCGACGTGTTCGTGGCCATGGGCTACGAGATCGCAGAAGGCCCCGAGGTCGAAGCCGAGTGGTACAACTTCGACGCGCTGAACTTCCCGCCCGACCACCCGGCCCGGGAGATGCAGGACACGCTGTTCATGGCCGGCCCGGACGGGTCGGACCGGTCCGGGGTGGTGCTGCGCACGCACACCTCGCCGGTGCAGATCCGGGCCATGCTGACCCGGCCGCTGCCGCTGTACGTGGTCAGCCCGGGCACGTGCTACCGCAGCGACGCGCTGGATGCCACGCACAGCCCGGTGTTCCACCAGATCGAGTGCCTGGCCGTGGACGAGGGGCTGACCATGGCTGACCTGCGCGGCGCGGTCAGCGCGTTCGTGACCGCGATGTTCGGCGAAGGCCTGCGCACCCGGCTGCGGCCCGACTTCTTCCCGTTCACCGAGCCATCCGCGGACGTGTCCATGGAGTGCCACATCTGCCGGGGAGCGTCCACCCGGCCGGGCGGGGCGCCCTGCCGGGTATGCCGCTCCCAGGGCTGGATCGAGCTGGCCGGCTGCGGCATGGTCAACCCCCGGGTGCTGATCGCCTGCGGCATCGACCCGGACCGGTACAGCGGCTTCGCGTTCGGCCTGGGCATCGACCGCACCCTGATGGTCCGCGATGGGGTGGCCGACATCAGGGACACCCTGGAAGGCGATGTGCGGTTCAGCCGCGCGTTCGGGATGGAGGCCTGATGCGACTCCCACTGTCCTGGCTGGCCGAGGCGGCCGGCCTGGCGCCGGATCAGGATCCGGCCGAGGTGGCCCGGCGGCTCACCGCGGCCGGCCTGGAGGTCGAGTCGGTGGAGCCGGCCGGGCAGGACATCACCGGCGTGCTGGTGGCCGAGGTGACCAGCATCGAGGAACTCACTGGGTTCAAGAAGCCGGTGCGGTACTGCCAGGTCAGCACCGGCGGAACCGAGCCGCGCGGGGTCATCTGCGGGGCGGTCAACTTCGCCGTCGGGGACCGGGTGCCGCTGGCCCTGCCGGGCGCCCACCTGCCCGGCGGGTTCGAGATCAGCGCCCGGAAGACCTACGGGCACATCTCGGACGGCATGATCTGCTCGGCCGCAGAACTGGGCATCGGCGAGGATCACTCCGGCATCCTGGTGCTGCCGCCGGACGCGCCGCTGGGCGCGGATTTCGTGGCCTACGCGGGGCTGGCCGACCATGTGCTGGACATCGCGGTCACCCCGGACCGGGGCTACGCGCTGTCCGTCCGCGGCGTCGCACGGGAACTGGCCATCTCCTACGAGCTGCCGATCCGCGATCTGGCCGACGCGGACCGGCCGGACGATGTCGCGGTGGTCTCCCCGGAGGTCTACCCGGCCAGCATCGAGGACCCCACCGCGTGCGACCGGTTCGTGCTGCGCGAGGTGCGCGGGTTCGACCCGGCGGCGCCCACGCCACTGGCCATCCGGGTCCGGCTGGCCCGGGCCGGCCAGCGTTCGGTGTCGCTGGCCGTGGACATCACGAACTATGTGATGCTCGAGCTCGGCCAGCCGCTGCACGCGTTCGACCGGGACCGGCTGAACGGGCCCATCGTGGTCCGCCGGGCCCGCCCCGGCGAGCGGCTGGAGACCCTCGACCACGTGGTACGGGACCTCGACCCCGAGGACATCGTCATCGCCGACTCGTCCGGCGCTATCTCGCTGGCCGGCACCATGGGCGGGCTGGCCACCGAGATCTCGGGCATGTCCAGCAACCTGGTCATCGAGGCGGCGCACTTCGACGCCCGGGGCACCGCCCGGATGAGCCGCCGGCACAAGCTGTTCAGCGAGGCGTCCTACCGCTTCGAGCGGGGCGTGGACCGCGAGCTGCCGCTCCGGGCCAGCGCGCGGACGGTGGCCCTGCTGGCCACCTTCGGTGGCGGCACCGTCCCGCCGGGCTGCACGCACGCTCAGGTGGACGTGCCGGCCGTGTCCATCACGATGGCGCAGGATTACCCGGACCAGGTGGCCGGGATGGGCTACGGCCGGGACGCGGTGCTGCGCCGGCTGCACGAGGTGGGCTGTGTGGTGACCGAGGCGACCGGGGGAGCCAGCCCGCGGCTCACGGTCCAGCCACCGTCGTGGCGGCCGGACCTGCGCTACCCGTGGGACCTGGCCGAGGAAGTTATCCGGCTGGAGGGCTACGAGAACATCCCGATCCGGATGCCGCGGGCCGCGGCCGGCCGCGGCCTGACCGCCCAGCAGCGACTGCGCCGGCAGACCGGCCGCGCGCTGGCGCTGGCCGGGTACACCGAGGTGCTCAGCACCCCGTTCAGCTCGGCCGCGGATCATGACCGGCTGTTGCTGCCGCCGGACGACCCACGCCGCCGGGCACCGCGGGTCGCCAACCCGCTGAGCGACGACGAGCCGCTGCTGCGCACCACCCTGCTGCCCGGCCTGCTCCGGGTGCTGACCCGTAACATCGGCCGCGGCTTCGGCGACATCGGCCTGTTCGAGAATGGCCGGGTGTTCCGCGAGCTGCCGGGCGGCCCGCGCACCGCGCCCATCCTCCGGGTGGACCGCGGCCCGGCGCCCGACGAGGTGGCCATCCTGGCGGCGGCGCTGCCGGACCAGCCGCTGCACATCGCCGCGGTGGTGGCGGGCGAGCGGGAGCTGGGCGGCTGGTGGGGCGCTGGGCGGCTGGCGGGCTGGCCGGACGCCATCGAGGCGGCCCGGGACGTGCTGCGGGAGAGCCGGCTCAGCTTCCAGATCCGGGCCGTCCAGACCGTGCCCTGGCACCCCGGCCGGTGTGCGGCGCTGTTCGTGCAGGCTGAGGACGGCCAGGAACGGCTGGCCGGGTACGCGGGCGAGCTGCATCCGCGGGTCGTCGCCGCGTTCGGTGTGCCGCCCCGGACCAGCGCGATGGAGCTGGACATGTCGCTGATCGAGGCGGCGGCGGCCAAGCTGCCGCCGGTCCAGGCGCCGGTCATCTCGCCCTACCCGGTGGCCACCCAGGACGTCGCGCTGCTGGTGCCGCTCGACGTGCCGGCCGCGGCGGTGCAGGCCGCGCTGGTCGACGGGGTGCGGGGCAGCGACTACCCCGGGCTGCTCGAGGACGTCCGGCTGTTCGACATCTACACCGGCGAGCAGGCCGGGGAGGGGCGTAAGTCGCTGGCGTACTCGCTGCGGTTCCGCGCCCCGGACCGCACGCTGACCGTGGAGGAGACGACGGCCGCGCGGGACGCCGCGGTGGCCGAGGCGGCCCGGCAGGTGGGCGCGGAGCTGCGCGGCCCGTCATGACGGCCAGCCGGCCGGCGCTACGCGTCGGCCGGCTGGGCGCGGGGGAGCGGCGCGGTGACCGGGCTGAGCAGGAAGGCCAGCACGAGCACGAGGCCAGTCAGCGACAAGGCATGCAGCACGCCCACGTGGTTGCCGAGGAACCCGATCGACGGCGGGCCAGCCAGGAATGCCACGTAGCCGATCGATGAGGCCGTACCCACCCGGCCGGGGGCATACTGCGGGTCGTCGGCGGCGGCGCTCAGGCCGACCGGAAAGCCAAGTGAGGTGCCGAGGCCGAGCAGCACCGCGCCGGCCAGTGCGGCCGGCAAGTACCGGCCGAAGATGATCAGCAGCAAGCCGGCCAGTGCGGTCGCCGCGCCGGTCCGCAGCATGCCGACCCGGCCATACTGGTCGATGAACCGCGGGCCGAACCAGCGGCCCACGGTCATCGCGGCCAGGAACGTGGCCAGCGCGAGCGTGCCGACCACCGGTGCCACGTGATAGCCGTCGATGACCCCGAGGCTGAGCCAGTCGTTGCCGGTTCCCTCGGTGAACGCCATGCACAGCACGAACAAGCCGATGACCAGTGTCCGTGGCTCGGTCCAGGCCCGCAGTGGGCTGCGCCGGACGGCCTTCGCGGCCACGCCCGGCATCGGGTCCGGTGCCGGGGCGTGCGGCAGGAAGCGGCGGGTCGCGGTCGGCACCGCGACCGCCACCAGGGCCGCGACCGCGAGCAGGTGCACGGTGACCGGCACGCCCGCCGCGACCATGATGGCACCCAGGCCGGCCCCGGCCACGGTGCCGATGCTCCAGCCAGCATGGAATCTGGGCATGATCGACCGCCCGAGAGCCTGTTCCACCGCTGCCGCCTGCACGTTCATCGCCACGTCCCAGTTGCCGCTGCCGAAGCCGAACAGGAACAGGCCGGCCGCCACTGGGGGGATCCCGTGCCGGTAGCCAACGGCCACGGTAGCCAGGCCGAGCGCCGAGATCAGCGACATCACCAGCACCGTGCGGCGCTCACCGATCTTCGTGATCACCAGCCCGGACAACGGCATCGCGATGGTCGAGCCGATGGCGATGCTGAGCAGGATGAGCCCGAGCACGCCGGGGGTCACCCGCAGCTCGCTGCGTACCTGCGGGATCCGGGCTGCCCAGCTGGCGAACGCGAACCCGGCGGCGGTGAACACCACATAGACGGCGTCACGGGCCTTGCTGACCTGCGAATCGGGGGATACCGGGGTGATGGCACGCACGGTCATCATGCTGCCAGGCAGGATCCCCTGCGGTTCTGGCGGGTCCGGGACCATGGCTGGGTCATCCCGCGGGTAATCCAGGCAGGCGGGACCCCCGACGTAAGTCCCGCCCGCCTCTCCTGAAAGCTACTTCACCGGTGCGCAGCAGGTCCCCGGCAAATGATGGCTGGATTACCCGCCCCTATTCCTGAGTCATACACGTGTGCTCTTCCTTCATTCACGAGGACTCCGTAAACGGCGTACCGAGCAGAATGGTGCTGGGTTTGGGCTACCGGTTCGATAGTGCTGGTACAGGCTGTCGGCGGGCAGTCCGCTGGCTGTCAGATATTCCTGTACCTGCTGGGCAGCAGGTACGTTTCGGCCGGTGGGGGGTAGCTAAACCTGGCGGTCGGGTGAGCCTGCGGAGCAATGCCAGACTGGGCTGAATTATCACGTCTTAGGATGATTGATCGCAGCCGACCTGGCTTGGGAATCACCGGTCTGGATGGTGAGAGTGATGGACTTGACTGAGCCCGCCGTCTGGCCGTTAGGCCAGCAGCTACGCGAACTGCGGCATGCCGCCCGGTGGACGCAACGCGGGCTCGCGGAGGCGGCCGGGGTCAGCATCGGGGTGGTCCGCGACCTGGAACAAGGCGTGAGCCAGCGGCCCAGGCCCGATTCGCTGCGGCGGCTGGCCGCGGCGCTGGGCATCACGCTGCCGGAGCTGGCGCCAGCGGCCGAGCCGGATACACCGCCCGCAGCGGTCTCGCTGGCTGCTCCTAACGTCACCGTGGCGCAGCCGGTCAGGCTCCAGGTGCTGGGGCCGCTGCTGGCCTGGCGACGCGGAACGCCGGTTCGCCTGGGTGGCAGCAAGCAGCGCGCGCTGCTGGGTTTGCTGGCTCTGCATCCAGGTGCCGTAGGAGGCCGGGATGCGATCGGGGAGGTGTTGTGGGGAGCACATATTCCCGCCTCCGCCCCTACGATGATCCAGTCACACGTGAGCCGGCTGCGCGGCCTGCTCGACTCGGCTGGGGTGCAGGACGGGCGAGGCGGGTTGCTGGAGGCGGCCGGGTCTGGATACCGGCTCCGGGCCGACCACGCTGACCTGGATCTGGTGACATACCAGGGACTCACGCAGCGGGCTCGGACGACCTTGCGGGCTGGCGATGCGGCCAGCGCGTGTGACCTGTTTGAGCAGGCGCTCGGGCTCTGGCAGGGCGGCGAGCCGGTGGCTGATGTGGAATTGCTCCGGGGCCATCCGTCGGTGGTCGCAGTCATGCAGCACCGGGCCGCCGTGGTGGTGGAGTACGCGGAGGCTTCCTGCGGGGCCGGGTGGTATGACCGGGTCGAGCCGTATCTGCGGGCGCTGGCCGAGTTGGAGCCGCTGAACGAGCGTGCCCATGCCTGCCTGATGGTGGCCCTGGCGGGCAGCGGCCGGCAGGCCGCAGCCCTTGACCTCTATGAAAAGATCCGGCGGCGCTTGGACGAGCAACTCGGCCTGCAACCCGGACCGCACCTTTCCGTGGCCCATATGCAGGTCCTACGGCACGACGTCCCGCCAGCCACTCCCGGCCCGGCGGCTGGCAGTAGCAGCAAGGCGGCCGATCCCGCCCGATCTCGTGCTGGCATACCGGTGCCTTCTCAGCTGCCACCGGCGGTTGCCGATTTCAGCGGCCGGTCCGCGGAGTTGGCGGCGCTACGCGGGCTGCTCCTGCCGGGCGAGGGCCGAGCGGGTGTTCCGGTGGTAGTGATCAGTGGCCCGCCGGGTGCGGGCAAGAGCACGCTGATGATCCAGGCCGCGCAGACCATGCGCTCAATGTTCCCGGATGGCCAGTTGTGGGCGCCGCTGCAAGGTGCCTCTGAACAGCCCCGCGATCCGGGCGATGTGCTTGGCGAGTTCCTGCGGGCGCTGGGCGTGCCGGGGTTCGCGGTGCCGGGCGGCACGCATGAGCGGGCCGCCTTGTACCGGTCGCGGCTGGCCGACCGGCGGATGCTGGTGGCGGTCGACGACGCCGCATCAGCTGGCCAGGTGCTTCCGCTGCTGCCGGGCACGGGGGGGTCGGCGGTGGTGGTCACGAGCAGGCGCAGGCTCATTGAGCTTCCGGGCTCCCGCCCGGTGCTGCTCGGGCCGATGACACCGGACGCGGCCGCCGAGTTGCTGGGCCAGATCGCCGGGTCTGCCCAGGTCTCGGCCGAGCGGCAGGCGGTGGCTGGGCTTGCGGCCAGTTGCGGGCACCTGCCGCTCGCGCTGCGGATCGCTGGAGCCAGGCTCGCGGCGGGTGGGTTCGCGTCGATCGCCAGTTTGGCTACGGCAGTGGCTGACGAGCGGAATCGGCTGAACATGCTGCAGATTGGCGACCTTTCGGTCCGTGCCAGCCTCGCCTCGGGCTATGAGTCGCTGAGTGCGGTCGCCCAGCGGGCATTCCGGCTGCTGAGCCTGCTCGGTCCCGGTGATGTCGCGGAATGGGCCATTACCGCGCTGCTCGGGCAAGCCGAGGCAACGGCGGTGCTCAATGAGTTGTGTGACCGGTCCATGCTCACGCTCTGCGGCACCGATCTGGGCGGGCAGGCCCGTTTCCGCCTGCATGACCTGGTCCGTTCGTTCGCCTGCGAACAGCTGGCTCAGGAACCGGAAGCCGGCCAGGCCGCCGCGCTGCACCGCGCGCAGGACGGCTGGCTGCAGCTCGCCTCGCTGGCCAGCGGCAAGCTGCCGGCCAACCCATTTATGCCCCCGGCCGGCGAAACGCCCGGCGCCGCGGTGGTTCCTGCTGAACGGGCCGATCGCATCACCGCGCATCCACTGGCGTGGTTCGCGACCGAACGCCTGAACCTGCTCGCCGCGGTGTCCGCCGCGTGCGTTGAGGGCAGGTATGCGTTCGCCGCGCAGCTGGCGTCGGCGCAAGCGGCCTATGAGCATCTCCAGGACCGCCACGATGACGCGGAAGCCAGCTGGAGAAGAATCGCCGAGGCGGCGGCAAGTGCTGGCGACCAGCTGGCCGAGGTGCAGGCCCGGGTCCGGTTCGGCGCCGCTCTGCTGGAGCGCAACTACTCTGCCGCCGCGCTGGATGTGATTGACCCGTGTATCCAGGTGCTGGATGAGATTGCCGACGCCAGCGCCTTGGCCGGTGCCCTCTACTGGCGATCGGCATCCGCATGGGACCTGGGGTCCTATGAGCAGGCACGGTGTGATGCCGAGCGCGGCATCGCATTGGCCCAGCAAGCCGGAAGCCGGCACACGGAGTGCATGAACCTGCGTGGCCTGGCAGTTTCGCTAGCCAAGCTCGGCCAGCACGACCAGGCGATTCAAGCGGGGGAGCACGCCTTGACGATCGCGGCCGAGCTTGCCGACGAGTCGTATATCAAAGTAGCCCGGCACACTCTGGCCACGTCATGCGCCTGGGTTGGCGAGTACCACCGTGCCGTTGAACTATGCCAGCGCAACTTCGAGCTGTGCCGGCGCGCCGGGGACGCCCGGATGACCGCGCTTACCCTCGGCGTGCTCGGCGACGCTCTCTCCGGCCTGGGCCGGCATCAGGAGGCCGTCGACATGTTGTCCAGCGCGCTGCCGGTCTTCCGGGAGCACGCTCATGAACGCTACGAGGCGCTATGCCTACTCAAGCGGGGCTGCGCGCATCATGCACTCGGCCACCAGGCGGAGGCTGTGGGGGATCTGGAACGGAGCCTGCCGATATTCCGGCGGCTGAGTCTGCTGCACTACGAACAACGCGCCCAGCGGGCGCTCGACGAATGCCTGGCCACTGCCGCCGTCAGGCAATGACCACCCGGCACAGCCGGGAGCGGTGCTGGCCGCCGCAGCGCATCTGCCGGGGCCCCGGCATCAGATCCCGGCGCGGGCCGCGCCTGGCCGCACGGCCAGCGTGAGCGGCCCGGCGTATGGTGACGGTTGTAAATTTCGCACGATATGTGATCTTTGTGCTGCTGTCTGTCAACTCGTATGCCTGCGGTGAACCAGGACCTGGCGGTAGTTTTCTACACGGAAGGTTGGCGATTGATCGCAAAATGTAATCGAGCGGGCAGGATCCACCCGGCTGTGCTGGTTCCGCGGGCCTCCACGCGGCAGCCGGGATGACCAGGCCGAAGGAGAAACGGATCGTCAGTCGCGAGTCCCGGATCAGGCCGGGCAGGCGCCAGCGGGCGGCCGGGCCCGCCGAGGCGAGCCGCCGGACGACGTTCGCCGAGGTGTTCGGCGTCGCCGAGTTCCGGGCGCTGTGGCTGGCGCAGGTGCTATCGGTGGCCGGTGACCAGTTGGCCCGGGTGGCGCTGACCCTGCTGGTGTTTCAGCAGACCGGGTCCAGCCTGCTGGCCGCGATCACGTTCGCGGCCAGCGTCGTGCCGGTCTTCGTCGGCGGGTTCACGCTGGCCGGCCTAGCCGACCGGTGGCCACGGCGGCGGGTGATGATGGCCTGTGACCTGTCCAGCGCGCTGCTGATCGGGCTGATGGCGCTGCCCGCCGCGCCGATCGCGGCCCGGGTCAGCCTGCTCGTCCTGGTGACGATGATCAGTGCGCCGTTCATCTCAGCCCGGGCGGCGCTGTACCCCGACATCCTGGACGGGGACCGCTATGTCCTCGGTACCGCGGTCACGCTGACCACCATCCAGTTCGCGCAGGTGCTGGGCTTCGCCCTGGGCGGGGCGGTGGTGGCCGTCGTGGGCGCGCGTGCCGCGCTGCTGGCCGACGCGGCCACGTTTGTGCTGTCCGCCGGGATAGTCCGGCTGTGGGTACGAGCCCGGCCCGCCGCCCGCGCGGCCCGGTCTCCCGGCGGATCGGCCACCGGCCCGGAACGCCCGGCCGCCGGGCCGGGGCACCAGGGCGCCGGGCTGACGGCCGGCCTGCGGCTGGTCTTCGGGTCACCCGGCCTGCTGTTCCCGATGCTGCTCGGTTGGCTGGCCGCGTTCTACAACATCCCGGAGGGGGTGGCGGCGCCACTCGCGCACAGCCTGGGCGGCGGCGATGTGGCGGTCGGGCTCGTCCTGGCCGCCGGGGCGTTCGGGGCGGCGGCAGGCGCCGTGCTGTTCAGCCGGCTGGCCCGGCCGGAACAGCGCCTGCTCTGGATGGGGCCGCTGGCCGTCGCGAGCTGCGGGGTGCTGGGCCTGTTCGTCTTTCACCCGGCCCTACCGTGGGCGCTGCTGGTGCTCACCATCAGTGGTCTGTGCGCCAGCTATCAGCTTCCGGCCAACGCCGCGTTCGTGCAGGCGGTGCCAACGGAGCAGCGGAGCCAGGCGTTCGGTATCGCCCAAGGTGGGATGAGTCTCGGGCAAGGCGCCGCGATGATCCTGGCCGGTGCGGCTGCTGAGCAGCTGTCGCCAAGCCTCGTTACCGCTGTGGGCGCCGCAATCGGTGCCGTCGCA
>Ga0335078_10015916_pt1 | contig 11165 bp, 9 predicted proteins | sample Lox_Sample_32_FD_206711 | JGI IMG/M metagenome (GOLD analysis project Ga0335078, IMG submission 206711) | Soil microbial communities from Loxahatchee National Wildlife Refuge, Florida, United States - Lox_Sample_3.2 | ecosystem: Environmental > Terrestrial > Soil > Wetlands | place: USA: Florida...
GTGCTGGGCTGCGCCCTGGGACTGCTGCTCGGCACATGGACCCGCGACGTGCTGGTCTCCACCGCGCCCAAGAATATTCCGCGTCTGGATACGGCGCTGATGAACTGGCGCGTGCTGCGCTTCACCGGACTGCTGGCCATCGTGACCGTGTTCCTGTTCGGGATGATCCCCGCCTGGCAAGTGTCCGGCGTCCGGCCCAACATGGCCCTGAAGTCCGGCGAGCGCAGCACTGGCGCTTTCGCCGTTCTGCGTTGGCGCAGCACCCTGATGGCCGCGGAAGTGGCGCTGGCCCTCATGCTGCTGGTGGGCGGCGCGTTGCTGTGGAAGAGTTTCGTGCGCGTAACCGGCGTCGATCTCGGGTTTCGGCCCGACCGTGTCCTGATGGTGCTCGTCAACCTGCCGGATCTGCGCTATCCCGATGGCGCGCGCCGGCTGGCTTTTTTCGGAGAGCTCGAACAACGTGTAGAGCGCCTGCCCGGCGTGCAATCTGCCGGCTTCGCGTTCCGCGGCCCCATGCGCGGCGGTTGGGGCAGCGTTTATGAGACCCCGGACGGACCCGGTTCCGAGCCCGGTTTCCGAGGCCGCGACGCCGATTTCGATCCGGTCAGCCCGCGTTATTTCGAAACGCTTGGCATCCCCATTCTAAAGGGACGCGGCTTCACTGCCGCCGATAATGAGGGAGCGCCACCGGTGGCCATCGTCAACCAGGCGCTGGCGCGCAAGCTTTTCCCCAATGTCGATGCCGTAGGGCGCCGCATTCGCCGCGCCGGAAAGCGCGAGTGGGAAACTATCGTCGGCGTGGTCGGCGAGGTGCATCTCCAGAGCCAGACGGAAGAGGTGCATCCGCAAGTTTACTTCCCGGCCGCGCAGACCAGTCTCTATCCGGTGCACTTGGCGGATTTCGCCATCCGCACGGCAGGCGCGCCGCTGGCCATTGTGCGTGATGTGCAGCGGCAGGTGTGGGCCATCGACAAAGACCAGCCAGTCACACGCGTGGAGACCCTGGAAGAGGTGGTCTCCGCATCCGTGGCCGAGCGCCGCTTTCAGGCAGCGCTGCTGCTGCTGTTTGCCGGCGTGGCTCTGGCGCTGGCCGTGGTCGGCGTGTACGGCGTGATTTCGTATGCGGTGGCCGAGCGCACGCCGGAAATCGGACTGCGCCTGGCGCTCGGCGCGCAACGCCACAACATTCTCAGCCTGACGATGGCGCGCGCCCTGGCTCCCATTCTAGCTGGCCTTGCGGCCGGCCTCGCCGGAGCGCTGGCGGCTTCGCGATTGCTGACCGGTCTGCTGTTCGAAGTGAAACCATCCGACCCAGCGACTTTCGCGCTCGTCGGGGTGCTGCTCGGCGTGGTCGCGCTGGGCGCTTGCCTGATCCCGGCCCGGCGGGCTACCCGCGTCGATCCCATGGTCGCGCTGCGCTACGAGTGACGCTCAACGCAGCCAGGCGCGAAGGGCTTCTGCTCCCTGCATGCCCGCGGCGCTGCGCTTGATCTTCCCGTCCGCGCCAATCAGCACCAGCCTCGGTACGCCGCGGACTCCATAGCTCTGGGCCGCGCGGCCATCCGTATCCACGAGATTGAGCAGATGGAGCGGCCGCATCACGTCCCGCGCGCCATCCAAGTCTCCAATGTTCACGCACGCGATCTCCACGCCGTTCCGGCCCGCCTCGCCGTAAAGACTGTCCAGAATGGGCAACTCGCGCCGGCAGATTCCGCAGTTGGTGTTCCAAAAGACCAGCAGCACGGGTCTGCCGCGAAAGGAATCCAGGCGATACTCGCCGCCATAGGCTCCTTGCAGCGCGAAATTCGGGGCTGGGCGTCCGATGTCGCCGTGCCGCAGAAACAGGAACGCCGCGATCCCGGCGGCAATCCACAGCGGCGCATTTGACGACCGGTCGGCCATGGTGCTCCCAGCCCATCAATCGGCTGGGACGGCCAATAGCTTTAGCCGCGCGCCAGATGCTTACCTTCGTTGAGGGTGCCGAGCAGCCGTTCCGTCGCCGCCGCGACGTCTCTAACTGCGACTTCAAACGCCTCCTGGTTTGTCTTGGACGGCTTGCGGAAACCGCTGACTTTCCGCACGTACTGGAGAGCCGCCGCGGAAATCTCCGGGGCGGTGGCGGGGGCGTCCGCTCGCCTGAGCACTTTAATGCTGCGGCACATGCAAGGCAACATTATCCTACAGAATCCACCCGCTTGCACTAGCGGGAGCATCGGATATCCCTACGAGAACGATTGGTCCACTGGCGCGCGACACGCATGCCCCGATTTCAGCCAAATTTGTGCTGGAAGAAGACTGCCAAACGGTAGGTATTTAGCACTCTTCTTTGCTTAACTGCCGAGCCGTGCGGGCCGGCGGAAACGTCGCGGATCGGTCCAAAGCAGGTGGCCGTCTCGAGAACGCCCGCCGGCACCCTTAACGCCCTGGCCCCGCCAAGGGGCCATGCTACGATAATCAATTGTCCGTCTGGCATTTGCCCACCCATGTATCAGGTCATCGCCCGTAAGTACCGGCCCCAATCGTTCGCGGACGTGGTGAACCAGGAGCATGTCAAGACCACGCTCGAAAACGCCATCGCGCAGAACCGCATCGCGCACGGCTATATCTTCTCGGGACAGCGCGGCACCGGCAAAACCACCGTGGCGCGCATCCTGGCGCGCTGCCTCAACTGTGTGAGCGGCCCCACGAACAAGCCCTGCGGCGTGTGCGCGAGCTGCCTGGAAATCGCGGCAGGCGGCTCGGTGGACGTGATCGAAATCGACGCCGCCTCCAACCGCGGCATCAACGAAATGCGCGAGCTGCGCGAGAACGTGCGCTATCAGCCGGCGCGCGACCGCTACAAGGTCTTCATCATCGACGAAGCGCACCAGATCACCAACGAGGCTTTCAACGCGCTGCTGAAGACCATCGAAGAGCCGCCGGCCTGGGCCGTGTTCATGCTCTGCACCACCGAAGCGCACAAGATCCCGGCCACCATCGCCTCGCGCTGCCAGCACTTCAGCTTTCGCTCCGTGGAGTTTGAAGCGCTGGTCGCACGCATCGCGTGGATCTGCGAGCAAGAGGGAATCCAGGCGGATGCGGAAGCGCTCTCGGTGCTGGCGCAGGCCGGCGAGGGCAGCGTGCGCGATTCGCTCTCGGCGCTCGATCAGGCCATCGCCTGTTGCGGCGACACGTTGCAGGCCGCGGAGGTGCGCGCGCTGCTGGGGGCGTTTTCGCTCGATGCGCTCGCCAACGTAAGCCAGGCGCTGCTGGCTGGCGCAACGGATGGCGCGGCGGCGCGCATGCTCGACGTGGTGAACGAGCTGGAGCGCAACGGGCAAAACCTGCAGCACTTCAGCCGCGAGCTGGCCCGCTACTTTCGCAATCTGCTGGTGGCCAAAATCGCGGGCGGCGAAACGCGCCTGATCGCGGCGTCGGCCGGCGAGCGGCAGAGGTTGGCCGAGATGGCCGCGCAGTTCTCCGAGGAGGACCTGACGCGCTACCTCCAACTCTCGCTCGATCTCTTCCGCGACTTGCAGTTCTCCCTCCAGCCCCGCTTCCACCTGGAACTGGGCCTCTTGCGCATGGTGCAAGCCGGGCGGTTGTTGCCGATCGAAGAAGCCTTGGCGGGGCTGGGGCCGTCCGGCGCGGCGAAACCAGCACCCAGAACCCAGCACCCAGCACCCTCCGCTGCACCCATACCCCGAAACCCAGAACCCAGCACCCAGAACCCAGCACCCTCTTCCTGGCGTCAGAAGCTCCACGCCACGCTGATGGACCTTGGCATGGCTTTCACCGCCGATGCCATCGAGCATTCCGAGGTCACCGAGGCCAACGGAGAGTTGCGCTTCACCACGCCGCGCGAATTCTCCATCGCCATGAAAGAGGCCGATATCAACCAGGCAGTGCGGCAGATTATCGGCAAGCCGCTTAAGATCAAAGTTACGATTGGAGACGTCGCCGCGCAAAATCAGGAGAAGGTCGCGGCCGCGCCCGCCGCGCAGGAAGACGATGTGTCGCGCCGCGCGCTCGCCAATCCGGAAGTGCAGAGCTTTCGGGATCTGTTCGGCGGAGAGATCCGCACGGTTCGCAACCTAAAGGAGTAGCTACATGAAAATGCCAGGCAACATGCAAAGCATGATGAAGCAGGCGCAGCAGATGCAGGAGCGCATGCAGCAGGAGATCGCCCAGATCAAGGTGGAAGCCTCGGCCGGCGGTGGCATGGTCACCGTGGGCATGGATGGACACAAGAACGTTTTGAGCGTGAAGATCGACCCCGAGGTGGCGGGCGATGTGGAGATGCTGCAAGACATGGTGCTGGCCGCCTGCAACGAAGCCGCCAAGAAGGTCGATCAGGAGAGCCAGGCGAAGATGAGCGGGATGTTGGGTGGCTTGGGACTGCCGCCCGGCCTGATCTGATCCATGCCCGATTTCGCGGAGCCGCTGGCGCGGCTGATCACCGAATTCAAACGCCTGCCGGGCATCGGCCAGAAGTCGGCGCAGCGCCTGGCGTTTCACGTCTTGCGCGCCTCGCGTGAGGACGCCGAACAGCTTGCGCAAGCCCTGTTGGACGTGAAGGACAAGCTGGGCCTCTGCCGCGTCTGCAATAACATCAGCGACGGCGAGCTGTGCGTGTTCTGCCGCGATCCCAACCGCGACCAGAAGGTTGTGTGCGTGGTGGAGGAAGCGCCCAACATTCTGGGCATCGAGAGCACCCGGCAATTCGCGGGCCTGTACCACGTGCTGCACGGGTCGCTGTCGCCGCTGAAGGGCATCGGACCGGAGCAGCTCAAGATCAAAAGCCTGGTGGAGCGCATCGGGACGGGCGGGATCGAGGAGATCATCGTGGCCACCAATCCCACCGGCGAAGGCGAAGCTACGGCGGTCTATTTGTCGAAGCTGCTCAAGCCGTTGGGAGTGAAGGTGACGCGCATCGCCATGGGCATCCCGGTAGGCAGCGACATCGAGTTCGCCGACGAGGTCACCATGTGGAAGGCTATGGAGGGCCGGCGGGAGATGTAGCCGCCAGTCTCACTGACAATGCGCCAGCCTGTCAAGCACAACGAGGTGCGGACGCCCTCGTCCGCGCGCGACCCCTGGTCGCGCTGCCGCAAGAACAGGAGCGCTGGGACAAGCAGATGGATCGAGACTCCGCTGCCGGAAGACTCGATTTTCTCTTTCAGGAAGCCGGCAAGGACGCCGAGGAACGGCTGCTCCGAGAGGCCCGCCCGTAAGATGAAATCCCGCGCCACCCGGCGTCTGCAATGGCAGCCAGGATCGTTGCAAGGTGCGCGTTGAGAGTAGAAGTTCGTCGGGACGGAGACCCCGTCATCGCTTGACACGGATGCCGGGACTCGACCCGGGAAGGCTCTCAATCGGGATTTGACGGGCAAAGCCGAGTAGCGGCCTATCAGCGGCTCACACGTCTGACCTAAGCGTTCAGCAAGAAGTGGGAGAACTTGAGAACGGCCTTGACGCTCCACTTCGTGTACTACAATTTTTGCCGAGTGCGCACTATCAAAGCGGCTCCAGCGATGGCGGTGGGGCTTGCCGCCTCCTGGAGGACTCTGGAGGATTTGCTGTCCTCTAGAGTTTTGAGACCGGGATTTCCACGTGCGATTGATTTGACGCCGCCATTAAGCTCTTGAGTACTTCTGCCGCAAACTTTGGCGGTTGGTGGCTCTTGACATCCACATCAAAACGATAATTCTTACGACGATCGCTTTTCCATGACCTCCAATGGAATCCGCCTCCCCTATAGGCTACGAGGCGGTTATTGAAAATTGCGGTCAAGCTATCCCTTTTGTCATGGCATAGAGTAAGCGTCTGATGAACCCCTCTTCCCAAGCCCCAGCAGTTTCGGAACCCCAAGCAGGCGAAGCCGAGGCTCGGCACGGCGGGACCGGTTCTCAGGTATCTCCGATAGGACCAGCGCGTGGGCGGCTATTTTTCAGATAGGGATTTCCCTCGGGCAATGTGCTCTCGTTGATGGACTTCTGATAAGACAACACGGCTGAGCCTCGGGTCCCGCCAACCGGGAATCAGATTAGCTGGTGTTGGCGAGGGGCGGACGAGACAGGCTGAGCCAAAGCAGGCGGCACAACACCGCGGCAGAGCGTCGGGGATGCGTGCCACGGTGCAGATAACGGGTGCGATACAGGCGCTCAATCACCATGGCCAGGAAGGTGATCAACCACCCCACCAGGATGCTGTTCGCCTCGTGATGACAGATGTGTTCCAGGCCAGAGCGGTTCTTGTCCTCATTGAATGTCTGGTTTTCGATTTCCCAGCGGCCCTTGCAGATGCGATAGAGCGAGAGACTCCCACACGGCGGGAACTGAAGTCGGTCAACCACTCGGTTTGCACCAGGGTGCTGTCTGGCTTGTGCTGCCGGTAACGCATCCCGCGGATGCGGTCCCAATACAGAGTCTCCCAAGGAGCGAAGTCGTTGGCATCCCGGATCTCAATCCGATCCTGGCCGTCGCGATACGTGTAGGTGGGTGGCTGGGAAGCGAACGGCCGTTCGACAGATTGCGCCGTCTTTTGCTTTCTGCTGGGCATCAATGGACTTGAAATGTTGCACTATTCCCGTCTCCGCTCTGTCCGCCTGAACTGGGTCGATGATGACAAGGTTAGGCCCAAAGTAGGCTTGAAGCTGCGGCGCGAACGTTGGGTGTGACATGACGATCGTGTGTTTGCGTTAGCGCCATTCCGCCGTTGGTTTCCTGGCGGCATGCTTCTGATAGGCCCGATCCGACGACGCCCAAAACGACTTCTGCCTCATTCAGCTTTTGAGCAGCATCCGGATCTAGGAGAGTCGCGAGACCTTGGCGAGCGTGCGCCGGCGGCACGTACACGGTGAGGCCATTTACGGCTCCCAAGGCTTGAAGACGAAGTGCAGTAACCTGGTCGGCGGCGCCGTAGGAGATGAATACCTTCATGTCGTCCCGATCTCAGTTCTACCAGGGTGTCCACGGTGTTAACGTTGACGCGAGGAGACTACATTGAGATACTCCACCGCACTATTCGCTCTGCTTGCCGTTTCGCTGCCGTCGGCTTGCGCGGCCGCCGGCGCCGTGGCGGCCACTCCGCCGATGGGCTGGAACAGTTGGGACTGCTACGGCACCACGGTGACCGAGGCGGAAGTGAAAGCCAACGCCGATTACATGGCCCAGCACCTGAAGCAGCACGGTTGGCAGTATGTGGTCGTCGACATCCAGTGGTCCGAGACGCACCCCAAGGCGCACGGTTACCGCCCCGATGCGCAGCTCGCTATGGACGAATACGGCAGGCTCATTCCGGCGGTGAACCGGTTCCCGTCCTCCGCGGGCGGCCGCGGCTTCCGGCCCCTGGCCGATTACATCCACGGGCTCGGATTGCGATTCGGTATCCACATTATGCGGGGCATTCCCCGGCAGGCCGTGAAGGCGAACCTGCCTGTCTTCGGCGGCTCGGCGCGGGCGGCCGGCATCGCCGACACCGCTTCGGTCTGCCCGTGGAACAGCGACATGTACGGCGTCGACCTGAGCCGTCCCGGTGCGCAAGATTACTACGATTCGCTCCTGAAGATGTATGCCGATTGGGGCGTGGACTACATCAAGGCCGACGACATCGCGCGGCCCGCGCACCGCGAGGAGATCGCCGCGTTGCATCGCGCGATCGGGAAGACGGGGCGTCCTATCGTGTTGAGCCTGTCGCCGGGGCCGGCCATGATCAAGGATGTGGCCTTTCTCCAGGCTAACGCCAACATGTGGCGCATCTCGGACGACTTTTGGGACAACTGGAAGGCGCTGCGTCTGAATTTCATCCTGATGTCCATCTGGAGCGGCATGGGGCGGCCGGGCGCATGGCCGGACGCGGACATGTTGCCGCTGGGCCACATCGGTATCCGCGCCGAGCGCGGCGAAAACCGCATGACGCACTTCACCAGCGACGAGCAGCGCACGGTGATAAGTCTCTGGTCGATCGCCCAGTCGCCGCTGATGTTCGGCGGCGACCTACCCAGTAATGACGATTTCACGCTGTCGCTGATCAGCAACGACGAGGTGTTAGCGGTCGATCAGCACGGCGCCCACGGCGGCGCGTTTGCGGAAGGCGGCGACAGCGTGGTGTGGACCGCCGATGGCCCCGGCGCGGACGAGAAGTATGCGGCGGTGTTCAACGTGGGCGAGGAGGGACCTATCGACGTCCGCGTCGACTGGGCCGCCCTCAAGCTGCCGGAGCGGTGCGTGCTGCGGGATTTATGGGAGCGTAAGGACATCGGCGCCATTGCCGGCGGATACACGTTCCGCGTCGGCCCGCACGGGTCGGGGTTGTATAAGGTGGAAGCGGCACACAAGAATTAAACAGTGTCGCCCGCGCGCCAGTTAGCCTTCGAAATCCTCACGGCCGTCGAACGGGGTGGATACGCTTCCGACCTGCTGGCCGCCCGTGCCGCGCCGCTCGATACGCGCGATGCCGGCCTGGCGTCGGAAATCGTCTTCGGTGTGCTCCGCAATCGGGCGCAACTGGACTACCTGATCGAGCGCTACTCCGGCAAGGCGGCCGCGCGGCTGGACGATCCCGTGCGGCAGGCGTTGCGCATGGGGATCTACCAGCTTCGCTACCTGGAGCGCATTCCCGCGCACGCGGCGGTCTCCGAGAGCGTCGAGCTGATCAAGCGCGCCCGTAAACGCTCGGCGGCCGGGTTCGCCAACGCCGTCCTGCGCAAGGTGGATCGTGCGCCGGTGGCCTGGTCCAGCGCGGACGTAGAGCTTTCACATCCGGCGTGGCTGCTGGAGCGCTGGGAGCGGCAATACGGTGCGGAGACTGCGGCGGCCATCGCGCGCGCCAACCTGCGGGTGCCGGAGAGCTACCTGAACCCGGAGACCGCGCGCGTACAGGACATCGGGTCGCAAGCGATCGTGCCGCTGTTGCGCCTCGAACCGGGTCAGACATTTCTGGATCTATGCGCCGCCCCTGGCAATAAGACCGCGCAGGCGCTGGTGGCCGGCGTGCGCGCGGTTGCGTGCGATATTCACCTGCACCGGCTGGCGCCGCTCAAGGTGCTGGGCATCGATTTGGCCGTGCTGGATGGCACGCGGCCGTTGCCGTTCCGGCGCCGCTTCGACCGCATCCTGATCGATGCGCCCTGCTCCGGCACGGGCACGCTGGCGCACAATCCCGAGATCAAATGGCGTCTGCAGCCTGGGGATCTGGCGGATCTGCATAAGCGGCAAGTGGCGCTGCTGGATCAGGGGCGGCGTGTGCTCGCTCCGGGCGGGCTGCTGGTGTATTCCACCTGCTCGCTGGAACGCGAAGAAAACGAAGACGTGGTGGCGTCGGTGCCGGCTGTGATGGTGGTGGAGACGATGCAGCGGATTCCCGGGCGTGAGGCGGGCGATGGTTTTTTCGCGGCGGTGATTATAGCTGGCGAGGGGTAGGGCATCGCTTCTGCTCGGCGCTGCCTTTTCCGAGACCTTCCGCTAAGTCGCTGGCACCCGCCTGGCCGTCCGCAACGCGACCGTGTGTTACCCTGATGGTTAGTAACTTGATATAAACTAGGAAAAAGCAGGGTAATGGAGAGCCCATAACATGAACTTTCCTGACCTTCCACATCTTAGGCACCTGCAGAAGGACTTGTGGCAATGGCCGAAGTCGCGAGCTGCTGTCATGGTCGGAGCGGGATTTAGCCGCAATGCTGAGCCGCTGCCAGGAGTGAACACCTCTTTCCCGACGTGGCGACAGCTGATCCGCGCCATGTTCGAGGAATTGGACCCTTCCCAAGCCAGCGAACCGCCTGAGCGGCAGAGCAGGCGCGAAGAGCGCTTCAATAGTGCGAGTCCGCTTCGAATCGCGAGTGAGTACGAGGCTGCATTTGGCCGGCGGAAGCTTGACGTTCTAATTAGAGCACAGAATCCGGACTCCGATCACCAGCCGGGCAGACTTCACGGCTTGCTCCTGCAACTGCCGTGGGCTGACGTTTTCACGACCAACTATGATACACTGTTGGAGCGGACCGAGATTCCGGGACGGACATATCATCCTGTCACAAAACCGAGCGAATTGACCACTGCATTCGCCCCCAGAATTATCAAACTGCACGGCTCATTTCCAGCGCAGACACCTTTCGTGATCACTGAAGAGGATTATCGAACCTACCCACGCAGGTTCGCGCCGTTCGTGAATTCCGTACGGCAGTCGCTGCTGGAGAATTCCTTTGTTCTTATCGGTTTCTCCGGCGATGACCCCAACTTCCTGGAGTGGACTGGATGGATTCGGGACGAACTCGGCGGAAGCCACGCTCCGGTCTACCTTGTGGGCCCCTTGTCTCTCAGGGATGCCGAGCGTTCCCTGCTCGCCCGACGCGATGTGACGCCAATCGATCTAACACCGGTCTTCGACGGGGTTCCGACTCCAAATGGGATCTACGAGCATTCGATCGAATGGTTTTTGAATAGCCTCCTGGCAGCGCGGAAACCGCGGCCCGAAAAATGGCCGGACTTACGAGGAGGCTGTGCATCCGCGCACGGCAGTCCTCCACCGATCGCTGACACCACTGTCGTTATTCCGGATGCGGTCCAGATCGGTCCTCGCGGGCCGCTTACTGCCGATATTGTCGCGAAGGTTATGGAGCGCTGGCGGTTTGAAAGGGAGGATTATCCAGGCTGGGTTGCGCTACCGGAGCAGAAGCGCTCGGAAATCTGGGTCAAGACGCGTTTCTGGTTCGGGCCGCTGGCCCATTTCGCAAAAGATTGGCCAGCGGCGGATCGTCTTCTCCTCTTCCGCGAGATCAACTGGCGCCTCGAGGCGGCGATGGCGCCTTCGTTCTCCGACCTGATTGAGCCCTTTCAGCGGGCACTGGATGAAACCTTCCCCGGATTGGCGCAGGGCCAGCCGTTGTCACCCTCAGGCAGCCTCATGCCGCCGAGGAGTGCATGGAGCGCCGAGATCGTCGATGCGTGGCTCGAAATCGCGTTTGAGCTTCTGCGGGACGCACGGGAATCTTATGACGGTGCTCGCTGGAGCGGGCTTAAGGCCAGAATCGACGCGGTTGTCCAGCAGCACAAGAGGCACTCCGACAGGAATCAGTACGAAGCTGCTCTGTGGGCAATGTGGAACGTCGAGCGCGGGAAAGCGAAACACATCATATCGCGGTGGCAACCTCCGCCACGCTTTCCGCTTGCTGCAATGTGGAAAGCAGGGCT
>Ga0335078_10015918_pt1 | contig 11164 bp, 9 predicted proteins | sample Lox_Sample_32_FD_206711 | JGI IMG/M metagenome (GOLD analysis project Ga0335078, IMG submission 206711) | Soil microbial communities from Loxahatchee National Wildlife Refuge, Florida, United States - Lox_Sample_3.2 | ecosystem: Environmental > Terrestrial > Soil > Wetlands | place: USA: Florida...
GGCGGAACGCGCCTTTCAGAAGCTGACGCAGTTGCTCAGGGAGACGCTGCCGCCGACGGCTTAAGTGCTATGATTGCGGCATGGCGCGCGGGCTGGTTGTAACCTCCGTGTTGGCAATCGGATGGGGAGCGCTCGCACAGACCGGCAGCCAGAACGAGATCGCCCAGCACGACGAAGTGGCGACGTTTCAGTCACACGTCAACCTGGTGATGGTTCCCGTGGTAGTACGGGACCGGCAGGGACGCGCGATCGGCAACCTGACCAGGCAGGATTTCCAACTTTTCGATAAAGGCAAGCCGCAGGCGATTACGCGCTTCACGGTGGAGAAGTGGGAAGCGGGCGGCGCCGCAAACGAGGCCAAACCGGAAGGAGGCGTGCCGGAGGGTTCGGAGCGTCCGCCGGCAGCCAACATGCCGGACCGCTACGTGGGATACCTGTTCGACGACGTCCACACCAACGCCGGCGACCTGATGCGGGCGCGGGACGCGGCGGAGCGGCACATGCGGGAGGACCTGCGGCCTTCCGATCGCGCGGCCGTGCTGACCACGTCGGGACAGGTGGTGACGGACTTCACGGACGACCTGAGCAAGCTGCACCAGACGCTGCTGCGGCTGATGCCGCGGCCGATCGCGCGCCAGACCACGCAGCAGTGCCCGGACATCAGCCTGTACCAGGCCGACATGATCGTGAACAAGCACGAACAGCAGGCCCTGGCAGCGGCCACCAGCGAGGTGGCGGTATGCCAGAGTATGGACATGTCGCAGCCGGGGATGTTGCAACAGGCGCAACAGATGGCGCAGAGCTTCGCGCAGCAGGTGCTTTCGCAGGGGCAGCACGAGACACGCGTCTCGCTGGCGGTGCTGATGGATGCGGTAATGCGTATGGCGTCCATGCCGGGGCAGCGCAACCTGGTGCTGGCGTCGCCGGGCTTCTATATGCTGGCGGAAGACCGCGAGGACGAGACCCGGCTGCTGGACCGCGCCATCCGGGCGAACGTCATTATCAACACGCTGAACGCGCGCGGGCTGTATACGCTGGGAGCGGACGCCAGCAAGCAGACGTACAGCGTGGCGGCGCAGAATATCAAGGACCGGATGGAGCACGAGAGCGCCATGGCGGACGAAGACCTGCTGGCGGAGTTGGCCGTGGGCACGGGCGGGCGCTATTTCCACAACAATAACGATTTGTACCAGGGCTTTCGCGAGCTGGCCACGCTGCCGGAGTTTTACTACCTGTTGGGGTTCCAGCCGCAAAACCTGAAACTGGACGGCAGTTTCCACGTCATCAAGGTCGCGCTGGGGGCGAAGGCGGACTACGCGCTGCAGGCGCGCCGAGGCTACTACGCGCCGCGCCGCCTGGAAGACGCGGCGGAGCTGGCGAAGCGGGAAATCCAGGAAGCGCTGTTTTCGCGCGAGGAGATGCACGATATCCCGGTGGAACTGCAGACGCAGTTTTTCCGGACGGGCCAGGACACGGCCACGGTGGCGGTGCTGGCGCACCTGGACCTGAAACGCATCCGCTTCAAGAAAGCCGACGGCCGCAACGTGGACAAGGTGACGGTGGTTTCGGGGCTTTTCGACCGCAACGGAAATTACGTGACGGGGCTAACCAAGACCATCGAGTTCCGCTTGAAAGACGAGACGTTGGAAAGCAGGCTGGACAAGGGGATCACGGTACGCACGAGCCTGGGGACCAAACCGGGAACATACATGGTGCGGCTGGTGGTGAGGGACGATGAAGGGCAGTTGATGTCGGCCGCGAACGGAGCGGTGGATATTCCGTAGGCCCACGAAATCCGAGGTGAGAGTATGAAGCTTTTGGTGGTTTTCCTGGCCGCGGCGGCCTTCGCCGCGCAGGAGGCCGGCCCGCAGCAGCCGCCTCCAAGCAATACGGGGACGGTGATTCGCACCGAGACGAAGCAGGTGCTGGTGGATGCCGTGGTGACGGACAAGAAGGGGAACTATGTCCGCGACCTGGAGCAGAAGAGCTTCAAGGTGGCGGAGGACGGCAAGGGCCAGACCATCAAGAGCTTCTCCTACGAAGCGGATCCGGCTTCGCCGATGGCTAATGAGAAGCGGTACCTGGTGATGTTCTTCGACAACTCGACCATGGGCTTCAGCGACCAGAGGCGGGCGCGGGACGCAGCCAACAAATTCATCGACTCCAACGTGAAGCCGAACCGGCCCATGGCCATCGTGAACTTCACGGGGAGCCTGCAGGTGGCGCAAAATTTCACCGACGACGTCGAGCGTTTGAAGCAGGTGGTGGAGGGGGTGAAGTTCGCGACGGTGAGTCCCAACGCCGGGGGACCGGCTATCGGCGGCCCGAGCCTGGGCGGGCGCGGCGGCATGGCCGGTTTCGCGCAGCGCACCATGCTGATGGCGCTGCGCTCGATTGCGCAGGGCATGGCGGATGTTCCGGGACGCAAGATCATGGTGCTGTTCAGCGGTGGTTTTCCGCTCACGCTGGAAGACCGGTCGGAGCTGACGGCGGCGATCGATGCCTGCAACAAGGCCAACGTGGCGGTGTATCCGATTGACGTGCGCGGGCTGATTACCAATCCGTCATCGGTGCCGATCGGCAGTCCCATGGGGAATCCGCGGCGGATGGAGCTGCGCATGCCGGCAGGCGGGCCGTTCGGGGCAGCGACGGGCCTGGGCGGCATGACGAATTCCTTCTTTCAGACGCGCGGCGGCGGTGGTGGCGGTGGCAGCACGGGCGGAGGAGGCGGCGTGGGCGGCGGCGGAGGGTCGAGCGGCGGACACGCGATGCCGGGCGGAGGAACGGGCGGCAGTCCGGGCGGGCGCACGGGCACGGGTGGAACCGGCGGAACTACGGGCGGACGAGGCGGCACTCCGACCACCCGCGGTGGCGGCGGAGTGTCCAACCCGAACGGCATGAATCCGAATATGAACCGGGAAATGGGCATGCCCCGGACCATCGTTCCGGTGTTCCCGGCCTCGGTCTCGACCAACCAGGAAGTGCTCTACGCGCTGGCCGACGGCACGGGCGGGTTCGTGATCGTCAACACCAACGACTTGCTGGGAGGGCTGGACAAGATCGGCAAAGAGCAGAACGAATACTACCTGATCGGGTACACGCCGCCGGAAAGCGCCGAAGGAACGTGCCACACCCTGAAGGTGAAGGTGGAGCACGGCTACAACGTGCGGGCGCGCACGGGCTACTGCAACGTGAAGCAGACGGACGTGCTGGCGGGCAAACCGCAGGAGCGCGACCTGGAGACCAAAGCGGCGGCCAACATCCAGGGCGGCATCAAGGCTACCATGCAGGCGCCGTTCTTTTACACCTCGTCGAATACGGCGCGAATGAACGTGGCGATCGATATTCCCACGGACTCATTGAGTATCGAGAAGGTGAAAGGAAAGCTGCACCTGCAGATGAGCGTGCTGGGGCTGGCGTACAGCTCGTCGGGAGCGCTGGCGGCGCGCTTCAGCGATTCGGTGGCGAAGGACTTCACGGACAAGAAAGAGCTGGAAGCGTTCCAGCAGCATCCCTTTCACTACGAGAACGAGTTCGATATCGCCGCGGGGAACTACAAGCTGACGGTGGTGTTCAGCGGATCGGGTGAGAATTTCGGCAAGATCGAGCAATCGGTGACGGTGGATGCATACGACCCCAAGCAACTGTTTATGAGCGCGGCGGCGCTGAGCAAAGAATTCCATCGCGTGAGCGAGACGGACACGGAGCTGGATTCGGCGCTGCTGGAAGGCCGCGCGCCACTGGTGGCGCAGGGAATGCAGATTACGCCGGCGGGCGACAACCGTTTCAAGAAGACGGATGACGCGGTGGTCTACCTGGAAGTCTATGAGCCGGCCCTGGCCGAGATGAGCGCGGCGCCGGCGCAATCGGGCGACGCGGCCAAAGCGGACGGGGCGGCGGCACCGGCACCCAAGGCGGCGCCGCGGGTGGGTTTAGAGATGCGCGTGCTGGACCAGAAAACCGGCGAGCAGAAACTGGATTCGGGGATGATGGAGGTTACGCAAGCGGGCAAGCCGGGGAATCCGGTCATGCCGGTCGCATTCCGGCTGCCGCTGGCGCAACTGGCGCCGGGACTGTACCGGGCCGAGTTGAAGGTTTCCGACACGGTGGGCCGCTCGGTGATGCGGCCGGTGGTGTTCGAGGTGGAATGAGGGGCGGTTAGCCGCGGGCGCCGCGCTGGGCGAGCACGCGCTGCACCTGCTGCAGCAGGGACTGGGCGCGCGGCAGGCTCTCGATGGCCTTCCTGATTTCCGGATCGCTGCTCCACTGGGAGCGATTGGCGGCCTTGCTGCCGAAGGCGCGGAAGTAAAGCTCGTACTTGATCTGGTCGCGCAGCCAGTCGCGGTTGGCGGCGAATTCCTCGTCGGTGAAGGTGATTCCAGCGGTCTTCAGGAACGTCTTGAAGCGCGCGAACGTGTCGTCATCGGGCTCCCAGCCGGCGGGAAGAGCGGGCTTGGCGGCCCCGAAGTAGACGTTTCCGAAATGGAAGAAGGCGTTCTGGCCGGTGGCATAGCTGGCCACGCGGCGCTGGAACAGGTTGTAGTGCTGCGAGGCGTACTTTTCGTCGGGCGTGATGCCGCCGCCGCCGTAGACCTTGCGGCCGCCATCGGTGCTCTTGATGTCCTGGGTATTCTGCACGCCGTCGTGCTTAGCGTAGTAGTAATCGAGGAACGATTCGTGTGAATAGTCGCGCTGGATGAGCCGTCCGCTGGGCGTGTAGTAATGGGCAATGGTGAGCAGCAGGGCGGCGCCCTCGGAAAGCGGGAACTGTGCCTGCACCAGGCCTTTGCCGAAGGTGGTATCGCCCAGGATCCAGGCGCGGTCGTGGTCCTGCAGGGCGCCGGAGACGATTTCGGCGGCGGAAGCGGAGCGACTATCGACCAGCGCCACCATGGGGTATTTCTGGGCGAGGGCGTTCGCCTTGGCGCGGAAAACCTGTTCCTGCTCAGCGCGGCCGCGGTGCGAAACCACGATCTGGCCGTCGCGCAGGAAGCGTCCGGCCACGGCTACGGCTTCATTGACCAATCCGCCGGGATTGCCGCGGAGGTCGAGAATCATGCCGTTCACGCTTTGCTCGCCGAGGTTGTGGAGGTCGTCTTCCACGTCCTGGCTGACGTTCTGCGCCTCGAAGCTGTCGATGCGAAGATAGACGATGCCGGGCTTCCACCAGTAGGCATCCACCACGCTGGTGGCGATGGCGCCGCGGGTGACCTCATTGGTGACGAAATCCGGCGCGCCTTCGCGCTTCACGGTGACGCGCACCACCGTCCCCTTGGGACCGCGCAGCAGGTTGGCGACATCGGTGGAGCTCATGCTGGAGGCGTCTTTGCCATCGATGGCCTGAATGATGTCGCCGCGGCGGAGGTCGGCGTTAAAAGCCGGAGATCCGGGGAAGGGCTCCATGACGACCACACGGTTGCCGGTATCCACGCCGATCAGCATGCCAACGCCGAAATACTGGGCGCGCTGGCGGCGCTGCATCTCGCGGTATTCAGCTGGATCGACGAAATTAGAGTGGGGGTCGAGGGTGCGCAGCATGCCCGGAATGGCGCCCTGATAGAAAACCTTTTCCGAAGAGATGGGGTCGGCGAAATTCTTTTCCACCAGGGCATACGCCTCAGCCACCGAGTGCATGGACTTAGGCAGATCATCGGTCTGGGTCGCGGCACGAGCGCGGATTCCAGGGCCCCAAACGAGCGTCAGCAGGGCCGAAACCGCTACCATCGCTGTGACCGCAAGCGTTTGTCTGAATTTCATTGGCTTCCTAGTGTGACGACACCGGCCACGGAAAAAGGTACCGAAACCGGTCAAAATCGCCGACTTCCCTTCCTTGCGTCTATGATACCAAGAGCCGTCCGGTCTCAGCTATCCGGTTTAGTGAGGATTAACGCGGGGCTGGAGTCAGCCGGGCCGGCGGCGGAGGGCCATGGATCCGATACTTGAAATCGACGGCTTGAGCTGCCGGATCGGAGGCCGCGAAGTATTGCGGCAGATCGACTTGACGGTGGCGGAAGGGGAAACGGTAGTGCTGCTAGGGCGCAGCGGGTCGGGCAAGACCACGCTGCTGAAGTGCGTCAACGGGATGTCTCCGGCTACGGAGGGCGAGGTGCGTTTCGAGGGGCAACGGGCGGCCGACTGGGACCTGATCCGCATGCGGCGCCGGATGGGATACGTGATTCAGGAGGGTGGATTATTTCCACACTGGACGGTGGCGCGGAATGTGGGACTGGTCCCACGGCTGGAGGGGCGGTCCGAGGCGGCCACGTCCAGGCGCGTGGACGAGTTGCTGGAAAGCGTGGGGATGCCGCCGGGCGAATTCCGCGGCCGGTATCCGCGCCAGCTTTCGGGCGGGCAGAAGCAGCGGGTGGGAATCGCGCGGGCGCTCGCCGGGGACCCGCCGCTGCTTCTGCTGGACGAGCCTTTCGCCGCGCTCGACCCCATCACGCGGTTCGACCTGCAGCGGCAGTTCCTGGAATTGCGGCAGAAGCTGCGCAAAACCGCGCTGTTCGTCACGCACGATGTGCGGGAGGCGCTGATGCTGGCGTCGCGAATCGTTCTATTGCGCGAGGGGCGTGTGGAACTAGCGGCGGCGCCGGCGGAGTTTGTGGCGGCGGAGAGCGCGGAGGCCCAGGCGTTTTTGGGCTCGCTGCGCGAGCCTTCTTAAACCTATGCGGGAGCAAATGGCGGCGGAGATTCTGGCGCTCTCGATAGAGCACATCGAGTTGGTGCTGCTGACGCTGGGGATTGCGGCGGCGATCGGACTGCCGGGCGCGGTAGTGCTGGCCAGGCGCGTTCGCTGGCGGCGGCCGGTGGTGGGGTTCGTCAATATCGCGCAGACGGTGCCGAGCCTGGCGATGTTCGGCTTTCTGCTGCCGCTGCCGCTGGTGGGCGGGATCGGCAAACACACGGCGGTGGTGGCGCTGACACTCTACGCCCTGCTGCCGATTGTGCGCAACACGCTGGTGGGGCTGCTGGGAGTGGATGCGGGCGTGCGAGAATCGGCGGTGGCGATGGGGATGACGCCGCGGCAGATCCTATGGCAGGTGGAACTGCCGTTGGCGGTGCCGTCGATTGTGGCGGGGCTGCGTCTGGCGACGGTGGCGACCATCGGGACGGCGACGATCGCGGCGGCCATCGGCGGCGGTGGATTGGGCGTGTTTATCTTCCGCGGGATTTCGATGTATGACAAGTGGACCGTGCTAGCCGGCGCGGTGCCGGCGGCGGCGATGGCCCTGGCGGCGGACGAAGCGCTGGGGTGGGTGGAGCACAAACTCTCGGTGGGGGCGGGGAAGTGAGGGACTCGAAAGCGGGCGCCGCGGCAACCATGGTTTGCCTGTGGCTGGCGGGGTGTTCGCATCCGGCGCGGATCGTGGTGGGGTCCAAGAATTTCACGGAGCAGGTTGTGCTCGGAGAGATGCTGGCGCAGCAGATCGAGAGGCGCGTGGGAGTGCCGGTGGAGCGGAAGCTGAATCTGGGTGGAACCCTGGTGGCGCACGAGGCGCTGGTGAAGGGCGAGATCGACCTGTACCCGGAGTACACGGGGACTGCGCTGACGGCCATCCTGAAGCGGGCGCCGGCGGGTTCTTCGGCGGCCGCGGTTTTGGAGCAGGTGCGCGCCGCTTACCGCCGCCAATGGCACCTGGAGTGGCTGGCGCCGCTGGGCTTCAACAACACGTTTGCCATGGTGGTGCGCGGGGAGACGGCCCGCCGCGGGCATTTGGCGAGCTTGTCGGATGCGGCGCGGGCGCAGGCGTGGCGGATGGGGGTGGGGTACGAATTCCAGAGCCGGCCAGACGGGCTGGAGGGCTTGGTGCACAGGTATGGCCTGCGGCTCGATGGATTGCCGGCGGTCATGGATCTAGGCTTGCTATACCCGGCGCTGCAAGGCGGCAAGGTGGACATGGTAGCGGCCAATGCAACGGATGGATTGATCTCCGCACTGGACGTGAAGACGCTGGCCGACGACCGCGGATATTTTCCGCCCTACGAGTGCGCGGTGGTGGCGCGGCAGGATACGCTGGCGCGGTTCCCGGGGCTGCGCGCGGCGCTCGAGGAGCTTTCCGGCAAGGTGACGGACGACGCCATGCGCCGGCTGAATTACCAGGTAGACGGCAAGCATCGCCAACCGGCGGACGCGGCGGCAGACGCGTTGCGCGCTGTCAACGGCAGACCGGGAAGCTAGGGATCGCCATCGAGCGGTTCCAGGGTGCGCGATTCGCGGGGATTACACCGCGCGGGCTTTGCGCAGCGACTGAGCAGCAGTCTCGGAGCGCAGGGGTTTGCGGTCGGCGGCGGCGGTCAGGCGCTTGACCTGATCGGTGACGCAGACCAGGAACATGGGCTGCCGGGCGTTCTTGAGGAGATTGATGATGCGGTTGGGGGCTTCTTCCAGGTAGATGGACTTGCCATCGGTGAGGAGATGGATTTCGGAAGTCGAATCCAGGGCTTCACTCAGGCGCTTGCCCATGTCCTTCTGGAGGAAGCGGAGCACGCGACGGATCTTTTGCAGCGAAAAGCCTTTCCGCCGCAGTTCGGCGATCACCGAAATCTCGACTACTTCTTCCTTGGAGTAGATGCGCTTGTGTCCATCCTGCCGCGGGGAAACGACGCTCCGTTCGTCCCACCACTGTAATTGCCGCAGGCTGACGCCGCAGATGCGCGCGACATCGCTGCTGTTGAATCCCTCCGCCTCGGGCAAAACCGTCGGCCGCGATTTTCTGCCTTTAAACATTCAGCGCCACTTCCGTTGTTAATTTAGTCCCTTTTGGATTGTACATGGGTGGACGGCAGAGTCAATAGTTTCGTGCAGCGAAACGGGCTGGTCCGGCGAGCGCGCGCGGGCAAACCAAAGTCCTGTACCATCGGGAGCCAGCAAGTGGACCGGAGCGCGGAAGCGCGTTGTTTTCAGTAGTATAAGATGCTTATTTACAACAGTTTGCGTGCAACCTGATTAATGCGGAGCGGGTGGTACAATAAAAGGAAGGTAGTTTCTTCCCACCTGCTCGGTTGGGTGAAAAATGTTATGCGCACAGCTAAGTTTTGGCCTCTGGATTACGACCCGGAAGATGAGATTTACGACAGCCTGGCGTGGGACCTGCCCGGATTCCGGAACGTAACGCACGCGACTCCCCCACGCGTTGGCCGGCCTCGCAAAGGCAGACCCTACAAAAAGACCTGATTGTGGCGCTCTACGCCCTTTTCCACGGCAGCGTGAGCGTCCCGGTTCGAGTAGGGAGAAAACGGCGCATACCGCGTAAGCGTTACATTAAATCACACTCGTATCCGTCAATTTTGGAATTACGGATCGGCCGAAGCCATTGAAAGAACATAGTCTTCCAACAACGGTTGCAAGATTGCTCTATTGCCGGGCGAGGTTTAGACTATGAAAGCTTTCCTTTTGACCGCGTGCATCTTGACGGGCGCTTTGCTTGGCAGTGGGTGCGCGACCAAGAAGTATGTCCGCAACACCACGGCCCCCATTCAGGCGAAAGTAGATCAGGTTGGGGATCAAACTACCCAGAATACCCAGCAGATCAAGAACGCGCAGGACCAGGTGAAGCAGGTCGATGAACGGGCGCAGAGTGGTATCAACGGGGCCAACGAGAAAGCCGGGACCGCTGACCAGCACGCCACGGATGCCATGAACAAAGCCACGCAAGTAGGCCAGGTTGCCGACCAGGCGAACCAGAAGGCCGACCGCAACGCGCAAGACTTGTCGAGTTTGCGCCTTACCGTGGCGAATATCGATGATTACAAGCTCCAGACCTCGGCCACGGTAGAGTTCAGGTTCAACCAGTACAAACTGTCGGATGCCGCCGCGCAGGATTTGGACAGGCTCGCTTCGGATTTGCAGGCGGACAAGCGTTTCATCATCTCAGTCGAAGGCTTCACGGATAAGACCGGTTCCAAGGAATACAACCAGGTTCTTAGCCGGCGCCGCGCCGACGCGGTGGTGGAATACCTTGTCGCCAAGCACGACATCCCAATTTATCGCATTCACATGGTAGGTCTCGGTCAAGACAAGCCGGTGGACGAAGGCCGCGACCGGAGCGCTCGCGCTAAGAACCGCCGTGTGGAAGTGAAGGTGTTCAGCGCCGACCAGGTGACGGCATCTTTAAACGAATCCGCCAACCGCTCGCAATAGGACCACTAGCAGCAGCGTCGAGTGCCCGCGGGTCGGGGATGTTTGGAGATCCGCATGGTCAACCGTTCAGTTTCAGGGAGTCGCCGTGCAGCCGGCGGCTCCTTTTTTAGTTTCGGGCGACTGTCTTGGGCTCGGGGTTGCGCAGGCCCTGCCACCACACATACAGGAAGAAGACATCGGAGAGCATGATGATCACGTTGCCGGTCAGCGAAATGGGCCGCGACCGCGTGCGGATGGCGAGCTGCCGTACCGATTCCCCGATGGACTCTCCCGCGAATTTGATTCCCAGCGCACCGCTCAGCAACAGCACCTGGCGGTCGCGGCCGCGCGAGGCGATCAGCAGCGCCCACAGCCCGAGATCGAGAATGGCGGAGCAGAAGTTCAGATCGCGCGTCCAGGGAGTCATCCAGGAACCGCGGTTGAGTGCGGGGCTGTAGTGCATGAGAAAGGAAATGCCCGCGATGAGAACGGCCGCGACGATCAGTGAGCCGCGAACCACTCGCCGCGAGCGGAGATGGCGGGTAGCGCCGTAGATCAGACTCAAGACTACGGCATACATCAGGACCTGTTCGACAATCTCGTCGATCCAGTAAAGGGGAGCCAGTGGAGTGGTGGCCTGGTGAACTCCACGCACATACTCAAGCGCGGACGGAATCTCTAAGACCGTTGTCAGGAAATCGATAACGATGTAGATGAAGATGAACGGATAGCGCCGATAACCGCCACGGAGCAGAGCCGAGATGATCAGCAGCTCCAGTGGCAACCCAACTAGCCAACCCGCGACCTGAAGCGCGAATCGCATCCGCTTTTCATTCTAAGCGGACACCCGCTGAGCCGCTACAGATTCGTGCGGACGCGGTTCAGGCGGCGACGATCGTGCCATCCCATGGATCGGGGGGCATGGTGGGACCATGCTTGGCGGCAACGATCGTGCCATCCCACGGATCGGGGGGCATGGTGGGACCATGCTTGGCGGCGACGATCGTGCCATCCCACGGATCGGGGGGCATGGTGGGACCA
>Ga0335078_10015920_pt1 | contig 11163 bp, 8 predicted proteins | sample Lox_Sample_32_FD_206711 | JGI IMG/M metagenome (GOLD analysis project Ga0335078, IMG submission 206711) | Soil microbial communities from Loxahatchee National Wildlife Refuge, Florida, United States - Lox_Sample_3.2 | ecosystem: Environmental > Terrestrial > Soil > Wetlands | place: USA: Florida...
CAAATCTCACCTATCGTCGGTGCCTGACAATTTCTCTCAACAAACGCCGCGATGTAGTCGTAAATCTCCAATTGTCTTGGCGTCGCTATCATTTCTTAAGACCTTCTCTTAAGACCTACCCATCTTAAGACCTACCCATCTTAAGACCTACCCATCTTAAGACCTACCCATCTTAAGACCTCCCCATCTTAAGACCTACCCCATTTCTAAGACGTTACGCCGTCATCGCAGATCGTTTTGATTTTCGGTATTAACCGAAAATCTACCGAATATACTCGCAAATCGTACGCAGCTTGTCAACAATAACATTGCTGGTATATCACGCTGCTCAAAGGGAGTCCCAGAGATTCGAGCTGCTCCGCTGTGGCTAAACTCAATCAACTCAAGGTTTTGCGGAAATCCGAGGTCTGGACAAGACGACAGGGATCGAGGTAAGATAAGTCGCTCGCCCAAAATCAGATGCTGGACTCAAATGAAGATGCCCGTGAGAGGACGAGACGGCTGTTCGCCGACAGCTCTGCCCTCAGCCTTTAGCAACAAAGAGCGCGGTAAGGGACGCAGGGCGACTTAATGGGAATAGACGCTGGATATTTAGCGCGAGATCAGTCGCCCGAAAACACTATGGGCTTGGAAGGCTAGTCCGTCCTGAAAGAACTTTTTCAATCGAATAGATCGGCTTGCCCTGTGACTCAAAATAGGTCCTGCTGACCAGTTCGCCAATCAATCCTGACGAGATCAATTGCAGCCCGGCGAGAAACAGGCTCATTGCAAAAATGATCAACGGACCGTGCTGTTCGAACATGTTCCCGCCTGAAATCACCTTCTGCACCAGCATCCAAAAGCCGATGATCATTCCCGCACTCATACTCAAGAGCCCAACGGGCCCAAAGAAGTGCAGCGGCCGTGTTATGTATTTGATCAAAAACCTTATCGTCAACAGATCGAACAAGACTCTGATAGTCCGCGATATGCCATAGTGAGACTTGCCGCCGGGCCTTACAATATTCCTAATCGGAACCTCGACTATTCGCGCGCCATTCCAAGAAGCCAGCGCCGGTATGAACCTATGCATTTCTCCGTACAGCTTTATCTGCTTGATCGTGTCGCGCCGGTACACCTTAAATGTTGTTCCGAAGTCGTGAATATCCACGCCGGACAATTTCGACATCAGCCAGTTGGCAATTCGTGATGGCACCCTGCGCAGCAGGAAATTATCGACCCGGTTTTTTCGCCAGCCGCTGACTATGTCGGCTTCACTCTCTTCTAGCGCCGCCATCATATTCGGTATGTCGGCGGGATCGTGTTGCAGGTCCCCGTCCATTGAAATGATGATTTCGCCGCTCGCGTGATCGAACCCCGCGGCAAGGGCAACCGTCTGACCATAGTTGCGTTTCAGCCGGATAACGATCACTCTCGGATCTTCGTCCACCAGTTCCCTCAAAAGGTTCCGCGTTCCATCAGTGCTGTGATCGTCCACAAAAACGAATTCGACCGGCTCGTATCTGCCACCCATTACTTCCGTGAGCCGTTCATAAAGATCCCGAATGCTTTCTTCCTCATTGTGGAAAGGGACAACAACGGAATAGCGAGGCCCGTCAGGACCCTCTGGAATTGATGAAGAGTGGGGAAATCGTGGGCTGCCAGAAAGGGGGCCGTTGTCGTACATCTTTACTATATCTCCCGATAATTAATTAGCTCGATTCCGAGTTCGCCGGCAAGTGCTTTGACCTCAGGGTCTGCCAGTGCCTCCATCTCTATTTGCCGGGACTGTTTAAGCCGGGTGTGCGCTGATTCGAGGTCCGAATCATAAAGGCCCGGATGACACATCAGCTCGGTAATTCCATTGGGAAGCTCCCGGAACAGATCCATTAGAATCTCCCGATTCAACAGTCCCGTAATCGCCACGCCATAGAAATAATCAGGTGTTTTGATTCCGTACTGGGCGATCCTTCTTCTAAAAAACCCGCGCGCCGGCATCACCGCCACCGAAACAGCATATTGCTTAAGATAAACACCTCGCAAACCCGCTGGAACGCTTTTCCAGACTCCATCTTTAGCCCCAAACGGACTGCGTACTCGTGAAATTCCGAAATGACGCGCGATGGTGGCCAGTGCTTTGGTAACCGCCGGGTACACTACGGTATGTTTGTGAGTGTCAAAGTGAGTAGGCGAGATACCTGCAGCGACGATCTTCTCGACTTGAGCGGCAAACTCTCTTTCAATGTGGATGCTTTTGACAGCTCCCGTAGCCAGTTTGAGAGCCAGTTGACCAAGTGTTTTGGGCAGCCATCCATCGGCATCGGCCAGACCGCCAGGCTGATCGCGGTTAGCGACGGCCCGGCCTCCAACCGCCGCCAGGTGACATCCAACGCCAAGCCGGGGATTTGCTTTGGCAATTCCGACTGCGTCATCAAAGGCATCGCCATTTGCCATCAGCGTAGCGCTGGTCAGAACTCCCTCGGTAAAGGCGCGCTGAATGCCGGTGTTTACTCCGATGGTGAATCCGAAATCGTCCCCGTTGACAATAAGCCTCTTCATTGCAAAGAAGGCATTATACCTCGATTTTCGCGACTTAGCCTTGTGCGATTCGCCAGCTTGGAATGTCTCGCCGCAATCGTTGTGACAATTTCGGCACGTTAGTTGTACCTTTCAAGGGCCGCTCCCAATTGGGAGACTGCTGCCTTCTTCCCGGTTGAGCCCAAAAGAGCATCCTATCCGCCCGGACGGCGTCTCACAATTCGCCAGAACATTCAAGAGCCTTTGGTGGGATTAATGATCCAAAAAGGATCGGAGGTGGGAGAGGAGATCTATTCCTCGCACAAATCCGCCTTCGAGGAAAGCACCGAAGCAAGTTTGTTGCAGTTGACATCGGGACGGACCGATCATACTCAGCAGACTCATCGGAGCATGCGGCTAGCCTTAAATAGAAAAGCGACAGGTGAGGTGAACGCCTATAAACGTTGCCTGCCGCTGCGCCGTTTTGAGGGGTCAGGGGCATAGCCCAGCCCCCGCTAAGCAGAGATTGATGGGTTTACGCGGGCCGTTAGTCGGCCTTCTTTCTCATAAACGCCGGTACATTCAAATCCTCAGATCGCTGCCCATCGCGCCGCATCATATCCGGAGTCCCACGCACGTCTGTTGAATAAACCGGCCTAATCGGCTCTGCCGCCAGCGCCTGTCTATCAAACCCGGTTGCGATCACGGTGATCTTCATATCCTGCGACAACCGCTCGTCCAGAACAGCGCCAAAGATAATGTTCGCATCCGGATCGGCCTGGTCGTGGATGATCGACATCGCTTCGTTAACCTCGAACAGAGTCAGATCCATTCCGCCAGTAACGTTTACCAGCAGCCCCTTGGCGCCGTCGATTGAGGTCTCCTCCAGCAGAGGGCTCGAAATCGCGCGTTGAGTCGCTTCGACCGCACGAGAGTCGCCGCCGGCGCATCCCGTTCCCATCAACGCCATTCCCATTCCGGCCATAATCGCCTTAACATCAGCGAAATCGACGTTGATCAGGCCGGGGACGGTTATTATGTCTGATATTCCCTGTACCGCCTGCCTTAACACGTCGTCGGCAAGCTTGAACGATTCTATAAAGGGCGTACCCTTGGGCACTGCGTTTAACAAGCGTTCATTAGGGATCGTGATAACGGTATCGACACATTCGCGAAGCTCGCCCAGGCCTTGTTCGGCCTGCCGCTGCCGCCGCCGTCCTTCAAATGGAAACGGCTTTGTCACGACGGCAACCGTCAGTGCATCGAGTTCTGTCGCAAGGCTGGCGATAATCGGCGCAGCTCCCGTTCCGGTGCCGCCGCCGAGGCCGGTCGTAATGAAGACCATGTCAGCGCCTTCCAGCACCTCGATTATTTTTTCCGTATCTTCAAGAGCCGATTGTTTTCCCACCTCAGGGTCGCCGCCGGCGCCCAGCCCCCTGGTCAAGCGCTCTCCGATCTGCAGTTTGATTGACGCCTTTGAATTCTTCAGCGCTTGCAGATCCGTATTTGCTACTAAAAACTGAACTCCCTCGATTCCTGCTTCGATCATCCGGTTGATAGCATTACCACCGCCGCCGCCGATACCTATGACCTTGATGTTGGCCCCGCTAATCGAGGGCTCAGGCTCAAAAGTAATCATGCTGCGAACTTCCTTGTGTTCATCGATGGCCATCAGGGGCGCCTCCTCTCCAATGATACAAACTGTCGCGCACGGCACTGGACCAAACATTGGCTTTGATTCGATCCATTGATCGCGCTACGACCGGTAATTTCCTCTTAAATACCGCCTTTGAACTCCGGCGATTAGAGAGACCTAGGGTGTCAATCACCGAGGGGATTCTCCGAACTATCGGCTCTGAGGCCGCCGCCCACGCGCGCTACTAGATGTAGTAGCTTTGTAGCTCCTAAACACTCCGAATAGTAGCATAGTCCGATTTACCCTACAACATATTTTTGTTACCAGGCAGCTTTTTTTTCAACTCGCTATCCTGGTCTCTCTCTACCCGAATATCCGGCTGAACAGGCCCGGCTGCTTGGGGCTGCCGTCCTTCAAAGAATGAATCTTTTTAAGGTTTATTTTCTTGTGAAACCCGTAAAGCAATATGCCGACCACCGCCGCGTTTACCGGGGAAGCCACTTCGCCCGACAGCCCGCCCACGAAATCAGGCGCGCCTGACCGTGCGGGCAGGTCCAAAACCTGCTCGGCCATATCGACCAGGCCTTCCATCAACGAACCGCCGCCCACAAGAACTACGCTGGACAATACCTGGCGCTCAAACCCGGCTCGCTTGATTTCGTCGAACACATGGCTAAACAGCTCTTCCGCCCGCGGCTGCAGGATCTCGCACAGGATCTGGCGGCTCAGCATTCTAGGCTGGCGCCCTCCCACTGAGGGCACCTCGACCGCGCGAATGCGTTCGCTGTCGGGCATCAGCGCGGCTAGCGCACAGCCCTCGCTTTGCTTGATTCGTTCGGCCTCGGGTACTGGCGTCCTCAGCCCTACCGCTATGTCGTTGGTGAAATGGCTGCCGCCGATGGGAAAAACCGCCGTGTGACGTATAGCATCTCTATAGACCAGCGTCAAATTGGTAATGTCGGCGCCTATATCAATGACGGCGGCCCCAAACTCCTTCTCATCCTGAGTCAGTGTTGATTCAGCGATAGCCACATGGCTGACGACAGTGTCGGCCACCATCATCCCGGCCCTGTTCACCGAGGTAATAACGTTCTGTCGCGCGGTTATCGGAGAGGTTACGACGTGAACCGAAGCCTCCAGCCTGATCCCGAGAAACCCGATTGGATTGCCGATTCCGTCCTGGCCGTCTACCGTGAACTCCTGCGGGAGGACATCAATAATCTCGCGATCCGTCGGAACGCTTACAGCCCTTGCTTGATCGATCACACGATAGACATCGTCCTCGTTGATCTCACGGTTCCTCCGGCTGATCGCGATGACTCCGCGCGAGTTCAGGCCTTGAACCTGAGCGCCGCCCAAACCGACAAACACCTGATCGACCGGCAGTCCCGACATCATCTCGGCTTCTTCGACGGCGTTGCGGATTGCATCGACCGTCGCTTCAATGTTGACGACAACGCCTTTGCGCACGCCCCGTGAATCGGACCGTCCTATTCCAATTATCTCGAGCTTGTCGTTGTCGATTACCTCGCCGGTTATCAGCCGCACCTCAGTGGTGCCGATATCGAGCGCGGCTATATGCCTTTGTCCTTTTGACATGGTCATCCTCTGGATCATTTGGATTTTCCCGGGGCCTTGCTCGGTTCCTGCCTGTCACTCGTCTTGACCGGCGGATGCGCCGGTATCAATACCAGGCTGTTACCGCGCGAAATATCAATAGAGGCGAGTGATTCCGGATTATCAATAAACTGCTGAACGTTCTTCATTCCAAAGCGGCCCAGCATTTCCAGGTTGCCATTTTGAATCGCCGCCAAAACCTTCAACGCCTGTTCGGCCCTATTCTGGAAATCCTGGTTTCCCAGGCGTATCAAAATCGCGGGCCTTATCAGCCTGATGGTAACGTCCTTTGGAAATGTGAGATCGATCTCCTGCAATCGGTCCCATATTCCATCCTGGCTCTGCGTAAACTGCTCCTGGAGCTTTTTGTAAAGGGCGATTCTGTCCTTGTCGTCCGCGACGGCGGCCGGAGTTCGATTGCCCTCCGAGAACCCTCTAACCGGGGGAGGCAGTCCGCCGGAGATCTTGACTGACGACGTATCTCCGAGTTCCGCCCCCTCTGCATCCAGCCATTCCAGATTCCCGCTCTGGCGCAGAACCAAAACGGTTGGCTGCCTTTCGGCAACCTCAACGCGGATCGTGTCCGGCAGCGATCGCATTACCCAAGCCGTCCGCACCCGCGGAATGGTTTCGATCTTTTGACGTATAGCCTCTAAATCGACGGATAGGATTCTAGCGCCGCCGACGGTTTGTTTCACCGTTCGTTCGACCTCTGGTTGCAAGTCGGCGTCAGCGCCCTTCACTACGACATGGTGCAGCGCGAACACCTGCGAGGAGGCGAGTCTATTGAGTGCAAACAACAATACAACCACCGAGGCACCCATCAAGATCGGCTTCCAGAACCTCACCGTAAAATCGACCATACCGCTAAGGTTGAGCGATGTAGGGGTCCCGCGCGCGCTTCTGGTGATTCGGCGCGATCGCGGAGTGACTGTTTGCTTTCGAACTCCGGAGCTTCCTTTAGCCATCTTCAGTCGCCTTCCCGCCTTCCTCATCAAACTGCCGTCATACGTTCACGCGCCTATAATGCTTTCAGCAGTTCGTCCGTTACCTGGTACACATTGCCGGCGCCCAGGATCAAAACCAGGTCGCCGTCACGGGCCACCTCGAGCACTTTCGCCGCAGCCCCGCTGACCGATCCGACGTAACGAACATCGTGATGACCGAAGCGTTCCACCTCATCCGCCAGGGCGCTGCTCGTAATCCCCTCGATAGGCTCTTCGCTGGCCGGGTAGATATCCGTCAACAGCAAAACATCAGCACCGTAAAAAGACCTTGCAAATTCATCCATCAAATCGCGAGTGCGGGTATAGCGGTGCGGCTGAAAAAGCACCACCACGCGCCGTCCGGAGGTCTGCGCCGCCGCCAGCGTCGCCTTGATCTCGGTCGGGTGATGACCATAGTCATCAACAACCAGAATGCCGCGCTTCTCGCCCCGGATTTGAAATCGCCGGTCCGCTCCGTGAAACTCCTCGAGTCCCGGCGCAAGCTCTTGAAAATCCAATCCCAGATCCAGCCCAACAGTGATTGCGGCAAGCGCATTGTAAATGTTATGCAGACCTGGCACCGACAGCCTCATCCGGCCGAGATCCTTCCCAAACGCGCTCACGGTGAATTCAGATCCGAAGTTTTGCAGATGCTTAATCCCGGCGGCCGATACATCCGCCTGTGCGGCCAGTCCATAGCTGACCGACCTGCGGGTAATATCCGGGATGATTCCCTGAATGTTCTCATCGTCCAAACAAATCACTACCGTCCCGTAGAATGGCACCCGCTTGACGAATTCGGCGAAGCAGCGCTTTATGTCGTCGATCCCTCCGCAAAAATGATCCAGATGATCGCGATCGATGTTTGTAAGCACCGCTATCGTTGGTGTAAGCATCAGTAAAGAACCGTCGGACTCATCAGCTTCGACTACTATGTATTCATCACTGCCGACTCTTGCGTTCGATCCCAGTTGAGCTACTCTACCGCCGACAACCACGGCCGGATCCATCCCGGCCCTGGTCATCATATGCGCTATCATTGACGTCGTCGTCGTCTTCCCGTGTGTTCCCGCGACCGCAATTCCGTGCCTATAGAGGCGCATCAATTCCGCCAGCATCTCCGCTCGCGGGATCACCGGTATCTGCCTTTGTCTGGCCGCGACGACTTCGGGATTGTCGGCTTTGATTGCCGAAGAGATCACCAATACATCAGCGGTTCCAATCTGCTCGGCGCGGTGGCCTTCATATACAGTCGCGCCCATGGCTTCCAGGCGATCGGTAATCGGCGACCGTTTTTGGTCAGAGCCGGTCACGCGGAAAGTCTCCCGCACTGACAGGAGCACCTCGGCGATGCCGCTCATACCGATGCCGCCAATGCCCACGAAGTGTATGTGTCTGACGCTACGAAAAAGCATATGTCTCGTTCTTACCGGTCTGCCTGGTCACCGACTCGATTCCTCGTTCTCCGCGGCTCCGCCGGCTGGACCGCGGGAAGGCTTACACATTCTCGGCAGGACCTCGTTCGCTTCTCTGTGGCTACGCCGCATTCCCATCGGATTTGGAGCTTCATAAACGCATCCTCAATGGTCACACTTCATTCATTTCGCCGCCTTTGCCACGCTCAACGCCAAATCGACCGCGCGCTCAGCAGCGTCGGGCTTGCCAAGGTTTTGGCTTGCTAATTCCATCCGGTCTATTTCGTCAGGATGTTCCAGCAACTCGATCAGCTCTCCCGCCAGGCGCTCTGGAGTAAGGTCCTTTTGCAAGATCATGCGCCCCGCGCCTGCGTGCTCGAACGCTTCCGCGTTTTTACGCTGGTGGTCATCGGTCGCGAACGGAAACGGCACGAATATGGCGGCCTTGCCCGAAGCCGCGACCTCTGCCACCGTCGTCGCGCCCGATCTGCAAATCAGGACGTCCGCTTGCTCGAAATATTTGAACATATCGTGAATAAACGGCCTTACATCAGCGGCATTAAACCCAGCTTGTTCGTACCCGGCCTTTACCAACTCGAAGTCTTTCTCACCGGTTTGATGCACTATTCTGATCTTGGCTCCTGTTTTATTTAGCGCCGAAGCCGCACCGACCATCGCGGTGTTGATCGCGTGAGCGCCCTGGCTTCCCCCAAACGCCAATACGTTCAACTCCGCTTCGCGAGCCTTCCGGCTCAATGCCCCAAAGTCGCCGCGAACAGGATTCCCAGTTACAACCGAGCGGCCTCGAAAGAAAGGCGCCGCTTCTTGAAACGAAAGCGCTGCCGCATCCACGAATCGTGCAAGAACCCGATTTGTAAATCCGGGCATTGCGTTCGGCTCGATCAACATCGTGGGTATCCGCATCAAGGCAGCCGTCAGCAAAACCGGTCCCGAGGCATAGCCGCCAACCCCAATCACTACGTCCGGCTTGAAGCGCCTTACGACGCCGAATGCGGCCAAGAAACTTAGCGGCATCGCCAGCAAAGACTTGACCTTCTGAAAAGCCGATTTCCCTTTCAGCGCTCCAACCTGGATCATTTCCAGCTTGAAGCCTTCCCTCGGGACAATCTTTGATTCCAGACCCTTCGGAGTTCCCATGAACAAGATCTCGGCTGCCGGATTGCGGCGCAGGAACTCTCGCGCCACGGCAATTCCTGGGAAGATGTGCCCGCCGGTTCCTCCCGCGGCAATAATGATTTTCAACGCAGGATCTCGCCATGTTTGGATACATTCAGTAACACGCCCGCCGCCAAAAGATTGATCGCCAACGACGATCCCCCACAGCTTATAAAAGGAAGCGGTATTCCTTTAGTCGGCAATATCGAAAGAGCGACGCTCATATTGAAAAAGGCCTGGGCGACGATCATTACGGTAATCCCAAGCGCCAGCAACTGGCCAAACTTATCGGGCGCGTAAATCGACGCCCTAATTCCGCGCCACGCGAGCAGCGCGAATACTACCAACACGGCGAGTGTTCCAATCAGGCCCAATTCCTCACCAACTACCGCGAAGATGAAATCCGTATGAGGTGAAGGGAGATAAAAGAGCTTCTGTCTCCCCTCCGCCAGTCCGAGTCCTGTCGCCCCACCGCTCCCAAGCGCTATCAGCGCTTGAACCGTTTGAAATCCCGTAGTGGTTTGGTTCTTCCACGGATGCAAAAAATCCAGCAAGCGCTGAAGCCGCCAGGGCACAAAGAGCAGCATGTAAGCCAGAAAAGGCGCTGTTGGAATCAACATGCTGGCCAGGTGCAAGAGCCTGGCCCCGGCGCCAAACATCATAACGACAAAAACCAACCCAATCGAAAGGGCGGTACCAAGATCCGGTTCTTTTGCGATCAACAACATTGCCGCGCATGCGACCCCGGTCACCGGTAGAAAAGTGCTCAAGTAGCCGTCCAACTGATCCGCTCGCTTATCGACAAAATACGCCACGTAACAGATCAGGGCGAGCTTGGCTACCTCAGAAGGCTGAAGGCTGGCTTGTCCCAAACGGATCCATCGGTGCGTGCCGTTGAGTACCGGAAAAGCAAAGACCGCCACAAGCAGCACGAACGAAATACCAAGAAGCGCAAGCACTACCTGAGGACGTTTGTAGTTCCGGTAGTCCACTTTGATGGCCGCCGCCATCAGCACCAGCCCGACGACCGCCCAAACAGCCTGGCGGATCAGGAAATGATACTCGCTTCCATATTTATCTTCAGCCAACACCGCCGACGCGCTATAGACCATCACCAACCCGAACAGGACCAGCATCAGTATTATGGCTAACATTCCATAATCGACCGCCAGTTCACGCCCGGACCGTGAACTGGCGCCGGCTCCGCCATCGCGCGGGGCTCGGTTAGCCCAGCCTGGTTGTCGTGCTGCTGAATAGCTGCTCATAGTCGTCGTTACCGGGGGCGCAAAAAATGCGCTTCGAAAGCACCGGCCACCGCCGCGGCTCCACTTCAAGCGGAGGCCGCGAGTTTTTTCTTGACCTCATCCTTAAATATCCGCCCCCGCTGCTCATAGTTCTCGAACATATCAAAGCTCGCGCAAGCCGGGGCCAACAGTACCGTATCTCCGAATGTCGCGGCGGCAATTGATTTCTCAAGGGCGTCCGCCATCGACCCGGCCCGGGTTATCGGCCGGATCCCTGATAGTTGCCTTTCGATTTTGCCGGCGGCTTCGCCAATCAACACAATCTGCTTGACCTTTTGCTGAATCAGGCTTGCCAGCTTTGTATAGTCGCTGCCCTTATCCTTGCCGCCCAGAATAAGAACAACGTTGCCCTCAAAGGAATCAAGCGCTTTCGCAGTCGAGTCAATATTGGTTGCCTTTGAGTCGTTGTAGAATCTGACCCCATTGATTTCGGCCACGAACTCGATCCGGTGCTCGACCCCCGGGAAGCTGCGAACAGCGTTTCTTAATGCTTCAATATGTACGCGTTCTGGCCCCAATCCACAGATAACCGC
>Ga0335078_10015921_pt1 | contig 11163 bp, 8 predicted proteins | sample Lox_Sample_32_FD_206711 | JGI IMG/M metagenome (GOLD analysis project Ga0335078, IMG submission 206711) | Soil microbial communities from Loxahatchee National Wildlife Refuge, Florida, United States - Lox_Sample_3.2 | ecosystem: Environmental > Terrestrial > Soil > Wetlands | place: USA: Florida...
CCTGAACCTCATCGAAAATCTGGGCAAGCCTGTGATCGCAGCCATCAACGGTTTTGCACTTGGCGGAGGCTGTGAGACCGCCATGGCCTGCACGATTCGCATCGCTGCCGAATCCGCAAAGTTCGGCCAGCCGGAAGTCAAATTGGGTCTTCTGCCGGGTGGAGGAGGTACGCAACGCCTGCCGCGGCTGGTGGGAAAGGGCCGCGCACTACAACTCATCCTTACCGGAGAGATCATCAGCGCTCAGGAAGCCTATCGCATCGGGCTGGTAAATGAACTTGTTCCTGCCGCCGATCTGCTCTCTCGGGCGGAGGCAATTCTAAAGCAAATCTTTTCTAACGCCCCGATCGCTGTGAAGTATTCGCTGGAAGCTGTGAACAAGGGGCTGGAAACGAGCCAGGCCGAGGGCTTCGCGCTCGAAGCTTCGTTCTTCGGCCTCTGCGCCGGAACGGATGACAAGAAGGAAGGCACTTCTGCCTTTCTGGAGAAACGAGCACCGAAGTTCCAAGGTCGCTAACGCGACCGCCAGTCCAACTCGAAACTGCGGTCGAATTGCGCGCTGATGAGTTTTATGAAAAGGAGATTTTATGGCAGGGGAAAACATCTTTTCGGGCTTAAAGGTCGTAGACCTGGCCAGCTTTATCGCGGGCCCTGGTGCAGCGACGATTTTGTCCGACTTCGGCGCCGATGTGATCAAAGTGGAGCCACCCAACGGAGAACTGTGGAGAAGCGGGCAGAACATCCCGCCGCAGCCGCGTTCGGAAGAGCCTTATCCCTTCGAGTTGGCTAATCGAAACAAACGTGGCGTTGCGCTGGATCTGAAAGCTGCGGGCGCCCAGCAGGTTCTCGAGCGGTTAGCCAAGTGGGCCGACGTTTTCATCGTCAACACGCCGCATCCCGCGCGCAAGAAATTGAAGCTCGAATATGACGATATCGCGCAGTGGAATCCGCGTCTAATCTATGCCGATCTCACTGGCTTCGGCGAGAATGGTCCGGACGCCGCTCTACCGGGCTTTGACATCACTGCCTATTGGGCGCGAAGTGGTTTGCTTTCCATGACGCGCGATGCTGGGTCGCCGCCGACCTGGCCGGTGGCAGGTAGCGGTGACAACGCGACCGCCGTCTGCATTTATGCCGCTATTGTGACCGCTCTTTACCGTCGCGAACGCACCGGCAAAGGCTCCTACGTCACGACTTCGCTCCTCGCGGCAGGTATCTGGTCGGCCAGCGTCTTTATACAGGCCGCTCTATGCGGTGCGAACTTCTATGGACTGCACGATCGAGCGCATCCAGCAAATGCAGCTTTGAATGTGTATCGCTCGTCCGATGGTACCTGGTTCGTCCTCGTAGTTACTCCGGACAAGGTACCCGCGATTCTGAAAGCAATGGGTCGGGAGGATATCCTGACGGATCCGCGATTCTCCGATCCTGCCAAGCTGGCTCAGAGCCAGCCACAACTGACAGCGATGCTCGATGAGGCTTTTCGTTCGCAGCCAATGTCGCATTGGTATGAAGTCTTCAACGGCGTTCACGTCACCTTCGGCGCCGTGCGTGACCCGCAGGAAGTCATTAATGATCCGCAATTGCGAGCGAATGGCATCGTCGTCCCGCTCGAAGGAGCGAGCGAGAAATTGACTTCAACCATTAGCAGTCCCATTCAGGTGCACGGTGTTACCAAACTGCCAGCTAGGCGCGCGCCGAGAATCGGTGAGCATAACGATGAAGTCTTGAAGGAGCTTGGCTTCAAGAATAACGACATCGAAAGCCTGCGCGCCAGCCGAGCTATTCCTCCGCTGCAGCACGCATCCAGCGCGGCGGACTGAAGCGCCTGAGGAGCGACACCGGTCGAGACCAGCCGGATTGTGATGAGGAAGAAATGGAACAACCAACAATTGTCATCGTCGGTGCGGGCTTCGGCGGATTAGCCGCCGCCAAGGCTTTGAAGAACAGCCCTGCCGAGATTATCTTGATCGACCGCACCAACCACCACCTATTTCAGCCGCTGCTCTACCAGGTAGCTACTGCAGTATTGACGCCGAGCCAGATTGCGACGCCCATCCGCAGCATTCTTCACAAGCAACGGAACACCACGGTCGTTCTCGGCGAAGTCACCGGAGTGGAGAAGGATCAGAAGTACGTGCTTGTTAGTGACGCTGACAGGCAGAACGTGCCGGTCGCATACGACTATCTAATCCTAGCGACGGGCGCCACCCACAGTTACTTCGGCCACAAGGAATTCGAGACGTTTGCACCCGGACTGAAAAGCCTCGCGGATGCCGAGGCAGCTCGAAACAAGATTCTGGAGGCCTTCGAACTAGCAGAGGCTGAGGAGGATCCGACCCGCCATCGGGAGCTGCTGACTTTCGTTCTGGTCGGTGCTGGCCCTACGGGGGTGGAAATGGCCGGAGCACTTGCGGTGCTCGTTCGAACCACCCTGAAATCGGACTTCCGAAGGATCAATCCCGCGTCGGCGAGGATTGTGCTCGTTGATATGGCCCCGAGGGTTCTATCGCCGTTTTCGGAGAATCTGTCCGCGGCAGCAAGGGCGCGTCTTGAGAACCTGGGCGTTGAGGTTCGCCTCGGGCACAGTGTCGATCAGATCAACGCAGACGGTGTCGTTGTGGCGGGGGAGCGCATTGCGAGCAAAACAGTGATTTGGACGGCGGGTGTGGCGCCCTCACAAGCCGGCAAATGGCTGAATGTTGAAACAGATCGCGCCGGACGGGTACGCATTCAGGAAGATCTCACCGTGCCCGGCCGTCCCGAGATTTTTGTCATTGGTGACACTGCGTCCCTCGACCAGGACGGCAAGCCGCTGCCGGGTGTTGCACAGGTGGCGATGCAGCAAGGACGTTACGCAGGGAAGCTGATTCACAAACGCATCACAGCCGGTCCCCCGCCAGGTCCCTTCAGCTACTTTGACAAGGGGAATATGGCGGTGGTGGGCAAAGGGTTTGCCGTGCTGCAAAGCGGAAAGGTCCAACTGAGCGGATTTGGGGCATGGCTCGCCTGGGCAGCCATTCACCTTCAGTTCCTGGCCACATCAAGCCTTCGCTTGAGCGTCTTCCTTCAATGGGTATGGACATATCTGACCGGTCAAAGGGGCTCGCGGCTCATCGTGAATAACCATGCGCCAGAGACCGCGGCGTTGCCAGCAGACACCGCGATCAAAGCGGTGGCCGCGAGCAAGTAGGAGTTTCGAGGAAACACGATTGATTGTGAAAAGGAAGATTTGAAGGGAGGACGACATGCCAAAGAACAAGCAGATCCAAAACATAGCCATCGTCGGTACGGGTGTGATCGGGGCCAGTTGGGCCGCGCTCTACCTTGCGCGAGGGTTCAACGTTGTCGCCACCGACCCTGGACCCAACGCGGAAGAAAACTTGCGCCGGTTCATTGATGCCGCTTGGAAAGACTTGACCGTGATCGGGCTAACGCCGAACGCATCGCGGGAGCATCTGCAGTTCACGACCGATATGAAGAAGGCGCTCTCCGGCGCCGACTTCGTCCAGGAGAACGGACCCGAACGGAAAGATTTCAAGATCAAGCTCTTCGCCGACATGGACGCTGCCACCCCGCCGGATTCGCTCATCGCATCCAGTTCCTCCGGCCTCACCATGAGCATCATGCAGTCCGCGTGTAAGCATCCGGAACGCTGCGTGATAGGCCACCCTTTTAATCCTCCGCACGTCATCCCTCTGGTCGAGGTGGTTGCCGGCGCAAAAACGTCACCACAAACCGTCGAACAGGCGATCTCCTTCTACGCATCGATCGGCAAGAAACCGATCCAGGTCCGCAAAGAGGTTGTCGGCCACGTTGCTAACCGCCTGCAGGCCGCCCTTTACCGCGAAGTTGTCTATCTGATCGAGCAGGGTGTGCTCGATGTTACTGACGCGGATGCGGCGGTGTGCTGGGGACCGGGGTTGCGGTGGGGAGTGATGGGGCCCAACCTTCTGTTTCATTTGGGCGGCGGTCAAGGCGGGATTCGACACTTCATGGACCAATTCACGGGCCCGTTGGCGACGTGGTGGAAAGATCTCGGGAAAATCACTGATTTCAGCCCCGAGGTTAAGCAGCTGATTATCAAAGGCGTGCAGAGCGAGGCAGGTGACCGATCGATCGAAGAACTCGAGCGTGAACGCGATGCCATGCTTCTGGAATTGCTGGCAACGCGCGCGAGGGGTGAAAAGGCTACTGGGGCGGCGAATCGCAACAGGGGCGAAACAGTCGCATTGCCGCAAGCAGCGAGCGTTTCCGCACGCTCGCTGACGGACTCTTGAGACCAAAGCGATGATCTATGCCAATTCTCTTGGCCGGGCTTCTCGATATTATTCTGCGCGCACAGCGCTTGCTCCCGGAGGCGCTCGCATAACTTTCTCCGAGCTGGAAAACCGTGTCAAAGGATTGGCAGCGGCGCTGACTGCGCATGGATTTAAGGCTGGAGACCGGCTAGCCCTTCTCTTGCCTAACAGCCCTGAGTACATCGAGTTGGTGTACGCGTGTGCCTGGCTCGGAGTCGTAGCTGTTCCGCTAAACACGCGCCTCTCCCTGCCGGAGATTGATCGGGTGCTCGCCGATGCGGCCCCGCGTGGGCTGGTCCGTCATTCCTCGTTGCCAACCACGACGGCGCGGATATCTTGGCAGAAGGTACTCGATCAAGAGCCCTTGGAAATTCGAAACGATCCTCCTCCACAAGCTGTGTATGACCCGGAAGCAATACTGGCTCTCATTTATACGAGCGGCACCACCGGCCAACCGAAAGGTGTAACCGTGACCCACGCCAACGTCTTGGCTGACGTTCATCACTTCAACTACTGGATGCGGTACACGGAAGGCGCCGTCTACCTCCATGCCGCTCCCTTATTCCACATCGCTGACTTTCCCGCCATGTTCGCCGCGCCAGCTTTTGGCGCGGCTCAGTTGACGATTCCAAAGTTCAGCCCGCAGAACTATTGCGAAACCGTCGAACGCGCGTGCGTCAGCCATACCGTGTTAGTTCCAACGATGATTAATCTGCTTACGCAGTACCCCGACATTGGGAAGTACGACTTACACAGCCTGAAGGTCCTCGCATACGGCGGATCCCCAATGGCACCCGGACTCATCCGGCGTACACGGGAGCTTCTGCCGCATGTGAAACTCGTTCAGGTCTACGGACTCAGCGAGACCGGGTTCCTCACGGGCTTGCAGGATCAAGAGCATACGGATGAGCGGCTTTTGTCCTGTGGCCGTCCTTGCCTTGGCAACGACCTTCAGGTCACTGACGAATTGGGGAAGCAACTCGAAACTGGAAAGCCGGGTGAATTGGTGGTTCGCGGGGCCAATGTTATGCGCGGATACTGGAACAATCCGTCGGAGACTGCACTTGTATTTCGAGACGGCTGGTTTCGTACCGGTGACATTGGATATCAGGATCCCGATGGGTATTGTTTTATTCTGGACCGCGTCAAAGACATGATTGTCACCGGAGGTGAGAATGTTTACTCCGGTGAAGTCGAAGCTGTTATTTACGCGCATCCGGCGGTTCGCGAAGCCGCAGTTTTCGGAATACCTGACCCCAAGTGGGGGGAACTGGTGATGGGCTGCGTTGTGTTGAAGCCTGGAATAACCCTCACTGTGGACGAGCTTGTGGCGCATTGCCGCAAGAGTCTAGCGACTTACAAAGTCCCGCGTCGCGTCGAGTTCCTAGACACCGAGTTACCCAAGAGCGGCTCGGGCAAGATATTGAAAAGAGTTCTGCGCGAGCGCTTTTGGGCTCATCAAGTACGGGCTGTGAGTTGAGGAACGTGGTGCAGCGATGAAATCAACTATTTGCCATTATTCTTGGAATCGGCTCCTGTGGCTCAACCTTGCGGGCGCTGTCCTCTTGGCCCTCATATTGATGCCAGTAGCAGGGGCGCGACCACAGTCTGCCACCGCCACTGGGCAGAACGGCGCTCAGTCGATCAGTAACGTCGCGTACTCGCGGCCGGGCGGCGTGCCATTGCTGCTCGATGGCTCGATCCCTGCCGGCAATGGCCCTTTTCCCACTGCCATCATCGTCCACGGCGGGTACTGGGTAGAGGGCGACAAGACAACCTCCATACGTCCGGTTAAGCCCTTGCTGAGCGGCGCAGGCTTCGCTTGGTTCTCCATCAACTACCGCCTCGCGCCGAAATACCGCTACCCGGCTGCTATTGAGGATGTTGAGGTGGCGGTGCGCTGGGTGCGAGCTCATGCCGTGCGGTATGACATTGACCTGAGTCGCATCGTCCTGATCGGAGAGGGCGCCGGTGGCTATCTTGTAGCCATGGCTGGTCTCGACAAGCAGACGGCCTCTGGCGTCGCGGCGGTCGTTGATTTCGAAGGGCCCAGTGACCTGACGGCCTTTCCTGACCCCACTCCCCCAAAGGGCATGGGCGAGTTCTTCGGGATCACCGATCTCAGCGACGCCTCTCTCAAGATCCTTCAGGACGCTTCACCCAACAATCGTGTTCACAAGGCAATGCCGCCGTTCTTGTTCATCCACGGGACGGCCGATCAGGTTGTACCGTTCGTATCGTCTCCAATCCTGTGCGAGGCAATGAGAAACGTCGGCGCACAGTGCCAGCTCCAGTTAGTGAACGATGCTGACCATGGCATGGAGAACTGGGAACACGAGCCGGGCGAGGAGACCTGGAAGCCGGCCATGATCGATTGGCTCAACAGCACCTTGAAGATAAAGCCGAAGACGTAGCGGCACTCGCAGCAGCTGCGCCAATGAGTTATGTTTTTCGACTTCAACCAGGAAGGCAAGCATCGAGGGAGGCGTACGGATCATGGTGGCCGCGAACACACAGGCACCGGCACCCACTCGGGCCGCTGAGCCTGAGCACGTTCCAGCACAGCCCACGAAGCCGAAGTGGCAGAGGTATGGAACGCCGGTGCTGGTCGTGTTTCTAGCCGCCGCCTTAGTTTTCACGATCACTCGAAACTGGAACTCCTGGGAGGGAGGCCGAGTCGAGCAGGTCACCGACGATGCGTACGTGCGAGGCGATCTGACCCCGCTCAGCACAAAGGTTGCCGGCATCGTTCAGGACGTAAACGTCTCCGACTTCCAGCAAGTACATAAAGGAGATCTCTTAGTCCAATTGCAGGATGACGACTACCAGGCGCAGGTCGCACAGGCAACTGCGGGAGTGGAGGCGGCCAAGGCAGCCATCGAAAACAACCATCGCCAACGCGAATTGCAAGATGCCCGCATTAACCGCGCTCTTGCAGGAATCGACCAGGCTAAAGCCCAGATCGCCGCGGCCGAGGCGGGAAAAGAAGCGGCCCAGGCCGATGTAGTGCGGACGCAATTGGAGCGCCGCCGCCAGGAGTCGCTGCTTCAGACGGGATCAGCCACCCACCAGAAGGTGGAGCAGGCGGTCGCCGACGAACAGCGGCTTGCCGCCCAGTATGCGAGTCGTGAGGCAGACCTGGAGCAGGCAAAAACGATGCTGCGCAGCAATGAACTAGCCGTTGAGGCGGAGCGACGCACCAAGGCTGTGCTGGAGTCCCAGGAGGTGCAACTCATCGCTGACCTCCACGCCAAGGAGGCCGCCCTGACCGTCGCGCATGTGAACCTCGGATACACGAAGATCTCTGCTCCCGGCGATGGTAGTGTGGGCGAGCGGCAGGTGCGGCCTGGGCAACTCGTTTCTCCCGGAACGCAAGTGATTGCGTTCGTCAGCAACACCAAATGGGTGCAGGCCAACTATCGCGAGACCCAGCTCACGAACGTGAAAGTGGGCGACTCCGCGGAGATCCGCATCGACGAGTATCCCGGCAAGGTCTTCCACGGCAGAGTGCTCGAAATTGCGCCGGCCAGCGGATCCCAATTTGCGCTGCTGCCTCCCGACAACGCCACAGGAAACTACACGAAAGTGGTGCAAAGAATCCCCGTGAAGATCGCGCTGGATGATTCGGGCGAAGCCGCTTCCTTGCGGCCAGGCCTTTCCGTAATCGCCACCGTACGCACCAGGCGCTGACGGGAGCCTGCGATGGCTGCTTCCAGCATTGGCGTATCTCCGCCCATACATTTAATACTCGCGCGACAAGTTGCGTCGGTCGAACCGGCCGATCTTTCGAAGGCCCCTTTGCTCGGGATCCTGGGCGTCATCATGGGGGCGGGAATTGTCACGCTCACCGGCCGCATGTTGACGATGGGCCTCCCTGACTTAAAGGGCCACCTGGGTATTGGGTTCGACGACGGCGCGTGGCTTAGCACGGCCTTCAACGCTGCGCTGATGTTCATCGGCCCATTCACCGTGTTTGTCGGCGCCCTGCTGGGGCCACGGCGGGTCCTGTTTGCAGCCGCCACGACATTTACGCTCGTCTGCGCGGTACTTCCTCTCATCCACAGTTACAGCCTGCTCATCGTCGCGCTTGTGCTCGCCGGCCTGGCTTCGGGCACGTTTTACCCGCTCACTCTCACCTTTGCACTCCGCAATATTCCTCTTCGCTTCCTGCCTTTTACGATTGCCCTGTATGCAACGTCCGTGGATGGAGCCGTAAACATCGCCCCGTCGCTTTACGGCTGGTACCGGGACCATCTTTCCTGGCACTGGATGTTTTGGAATTCAGCGGTGATCACGCCGGTGATGGCCCTCTGCATCTATTACGGGATACCCGCGTCGCCCGCGCCCAAGAAGTCAGCAGCCCCCAGTTTCGAGGGCTTCCTCTATGCCAGTGCAGGCTTCGGCTTGTTGTATGCCGCGATTGACCAGGGCCAGAGGCTTGACTGGTGGCGTTCCGGTGTATTCGTCGGTTTGTTTGTCGGCGGATCATTCTTTGTGTTGTGCTCGCTTCTGCGGCGTTTCCTGGGCCCCAATCCGCTGGTGGATCTCCCCTATCTTCGGCAACGGAACTCGGTGTTGCTCGGCATCATGCTCTTTATGTTTCGTTTTTGTCTGGTGGGCACCATCATCCTGATCCCCCAGTCGCTCACCATCCAGGGTTTCGAAGCCGATCAGATCGGCCCTGCGGTGATCTGGAGCGCGGCTCCCCTGCTTTTCCTCGCTTTCATCGCCGGGCTTTTGCTGCTGGTGGATTTTGATTCGCGCCTGCTGTTGGCTTTCGGGTTTGTATGCATCGCCTTTGCCTGCTACCTGAACGCGGAATTCACCAGCGTGTGGGCGGCCGCGAATTATTACCGCACCGAATTGCTCATGGGCCTTGGACAGTCGTTTGCATTTATCGGTCTGGTGGGCGCGATTATCCTGCAGGGGATCTTTTCGGGAGGATTAACGAAGCCGCAGCGGATTCTCACATTTTCTGCTTATTTTCATACGATTCGCTTGTTCGGAGGAAATGCCGGTGCCGTGTACATGACCCACTTCCTTGCCGAGCGGGAAAAGCTGCACTCCAACCTGCTCGGTCTCCACGTGCAAAGCGGGAATTGGATCACTGACGGAAGTATCCGGGGACTCACGGCGGGCCTGTATTCGAAATCCTTCGGCTTGCCGGCCGCTGCGGGCCGGGCGATTGGGCTCACGAGCGGCCGGCTTCGCCTTCAGGCGTACACGCTGTCGCTTATCGATGGGTTCTATCTAGTGGCTTGGGCCTGCGTCTTCGCTCTGCTGCTCGTTGCTCTGCTGCGCAAGTCGCCGTTGAGCTACGGCGACCTCAGCCTGATGCAGCAGCCGGCGGCCACACCTCAGGAGGCTAAACCATGAATTCGCGCGTAACGCTGCTGCTCATAGGGGGTCTGTCGCTCTTCGGCTTTTTGAATAGCGCTCGCGCGCAAAGCCAGGAGCACGGGCCGCGCCATCTGACTCTCCAGGAAGCCGTGGAACTGGCCTTGAAGCACAATCACGTGGTACGTATCGCCGGGTACAAAGTCGAGGAAAGCCAGCATGCCAAGGACGTAGCGAAGAGCGGTTACTTTCCCACCATCCGAAATGAGAGCACGATTTTCGACGTGACCGACACCCAGTTCATCGAGATTCCTGCTGGAAGTCTTGGCACCGTCGGCGGCACCCCGCTCCCTTCCAGTCCGGCCGTCCTCAATCAGGGCGGACACACATTTGTGACCAGCGGAACGGGGCTGGTACAGCCGCTCACGCAGCTGTTCTCCCGCGTCAAGCCGGCGAACGACGTCGCCCGGGCAGAACTGAGCGCCACGCGCGCGAATCAACAGGAAACGGAAAACGAAGTCGCCCTCAAGGTTCACCAGCTTTACTACCGTGTTTTGATCGCGCAGTTGCGCCGGAACGCTACTCAGGCCCGCATCAAGGCAGCGCAGGACTTGCAGAGCGAGCGTATCCAACAGGTGAAATATGGCAGTGCCCTGGACGAAGATTTGATCGCAAGCAGAGCACGGACCCTGCAGGCAAAACAGGAGCTCCTGACCACAGAGTTGCAGCTCTCAGACTTGACCTACCAGCTCGACGACGCCATTGGACTGCCGCTCACCACGGAGCTCGCGCTCGATCCGAGCGTTCCAGGGGTCCAGGAAACCTGCGAACGCGACGATTGTATAAAGGCGGCTCTGAAATCGCACCCGGAGATCGCTGCCGCCCGGGCCGAAGTCGAGAAAGCCTCCGCCGCCGTGCGCCTCGCAAAGGCGGACTACATCCCGGACGTTTCGGCCTTCGCCCGGTACAGTTATCAAAGTGGCGTTCCTTTTCTGGCCCGCAACTTCGGCAGCTTTGGTGGTCAGGTTACCTACGATCTCTTCGATGGCGGCCGAAGGCGCGCGGCCAGCCGCGAGAGTGCCTCGCGGCTCGCGCAAGCGAGAGAGAATCTAGCCCGCGTAACGGACGAAGTGGAGCTCGCGGTGCAGGTCGCCTACAACAAATTGCAACGCACGCGGGAGATGGTGGCTGTTTCCGAAGAATTGCTTACGCTCCGCACGGAATCAAACCGGGTCGCAGGGCAACAGCTCAAGAACGGCGAAGCCCTGAGCTCGCAAGCGGCCAATGCGGCCGCTCAAGAGTTCGAAGCAAGGACGCTGCTTCTCCAGTCGCAGCTTGATTACGTCCAGGCCCGCGACGAATTGAGCCAAGCGATGGGATTCACGCCTGAATAGAAGTGCCTTAGCTGAGACACTCGCTACAGTTACACTCCGTAGAGAAAGGGATGTTCTCTACAAATGATCAACAGGCTGTGGATTGCGGAGGCATGATTCTAGCCTCACCTCGACTTGAAGCATGCTCCGTT
>Ga0335078_10015922_pt1 | contig 11163 bp, 12 predicted proteins | sample Lox_Sample_32_FD_206711 | JGI IMG/M metagenome (GOLD analysis project Ga0335078, IMG submission 206711) | Soil microbial communities from Loxahatchee National Wildlife Refuge, Florida, United States - Lox_Sample_3.2 | ecosystem: Environmental > Terrestrial > Soil > Wetlands | place: USA...
GAACCTTGGTGATCGCCGCCGTCAGCGACGTCTTGCCGTGGTCCACGTGACCGATCGTCCCAATGTTGCAGTGCGGCTTCGTGCGTGAGAACTTTTCCTTGGCCATGGCCCTTCCGATCCAATCCGCGGGCCGAGCCTCATGCTCGGGCGGCGCGGATTTAGGAGCAATGGGCAAATTCTTCAAGGGGCGTTGGAACAAAGCATGGCCGCGGGCCTATTGTCGCGGCCACGGGATGCGACGGGGAGCCAATGCTTCATAAACCCGCGACGATGTGACAAGCTCGCGGCGACCCAAGCGGCACCGCAAACAACAGTCCCCATGGAACATCTTTTGGATCAGGATCGAATCGTCCAAATTTTGAGCGCCTATGGCTATGGGACGCTCTTCCTGGTCGTGGCGCTCGAATGCGCCGGCCTGCCGTTGCCGGGCGAGACCCTGCTCATCGGCGGCGCGATCTATGCCGGGGAGACGGGCCGCCTGGGCATCGGATATCTCATCCTCGCCGCGGCGGCCGGCGCCGTCATCGGCGGCGTCGCGGGGTACGGAGTCGGACGGGTCTATGGCGCTCCTATGCTCGAGCGCTACGGGGGCTGGTTCGGGCTGAGCGCCAAAAGGCTCACGCTCGCGCGCTACCTCTTCATGCGATGGGGCGCGTGGATCGTGTTTTTGGGCCGTTTCATAACGCTGTTGCGCATTTGGGTCGGCGTCCTCGCCGGCGCCAATCAATTCGACGCCCGCAAGTTTCTCCTCTTCAACGCGGTCGGCGGCGTCGTCTGGGCGCTCGCCCTGGGCTTGGGCGCCTATGCGCTCACCTCGGCGTTCCGGCGTATCGAAGGCCCCTTCGCCATCTGGGGCTTCATCGCACTGCTTTACGCGCTTTTTTGCGCCTGGATTTACGTTAGGCGCCATGAGGAGCGCCTACTGCGCGAGGCCGAGGCGGTCTTCGCGGCAAGTAGCGTGGAGCGGGCGTCGTGACCGCCCCACGGCGGCGCGCGGCCGCCGCAGAAACTGCGCGTATCGAGGCGATCTTCGAGCGCTTCGCCGCCGCCAACCCCAATCCGGAGGGCGAGCTTCACCATCACAATCTCTTCACACTGCTCGTCGCCGTCGTCCTTTCCGCGCAAGCCACCGACGTTGGGGTGAACAAGGCGACCGCAGGCCTCTTCCGGGTCGTCGACACGCCTCAAAAAATGCTGGCGCTCGGCGAAGCGGGGCTGATCGAGCACATCAAGACGATCGGGCTTTTCAGAGCCAAGGCCAAGAATGTGATCGGCCTGTCGCAGCTGCTGCTGGAACGCCATGGCGGCGAGGTGCCGCACGACCGCTCGGCGCTCGAAGCCTTGCCGGGGGTCGGTCGCAAGACCGCTAACGTCGTGCTGAACATTGGCTTCGGCGAGCCGACGATCGCCGTCGACACGCATATTTTCCGGGTCTCGAACCGGCTGCCGCTTGCGCCGGGCAAGAACGTCGAGGAGGTGGAGGCCGGCCTCGAGCGCCTCGTTCCGGATCGGTTCAAGCGCCACGCCCACCACTGGCTGATCCTGCACGGCCGATACATCTGCAAGGCGCGTCGCCCGGAGTGCGGGCGCTGCCTCTTGTCCGATCTGTGTCGCTGGCCGGACAAGACGATTTAACGCGTTCGCCTTATTCTGGTCAGACGCCGAGCGCATGGGTAATATCCGGAACTTGGTTGACCCCAACGGGGAGAGGGATGAGGCGCCATCTGATCATCGCGGCCGTCGTCGCGCTTTGCGCGGTGCTTTCAGGCTGTGACAAATGCACCGGCGAGTTCCAGGAGCTGCGCGTGCCGGGGGCTCCGAAAACTTGCGCCGATCCCCTTCAGCGCTGAGCGGTCGAAGAGCGCGTTCCGGAAAGCCAAGATGGCGCCAAAGCGCACGCATTTCGCCGACATGAAGCGTCGGGGCGAAAAAATCGTCGTCGTCACCGCCTATGATGCGCCGACCGCTCAAGCTGCGGCCGAGGTCGGCGTCGATATAATCCTCGTCGGCGACAGCGTCGGGGTCAATGTCCTCGGCTATGCGCATGAGCGCGAGGTGACGCTCTCCGACATGAGCCATCACATCGCCGCCGCGCGTCGGGGCGCGCCGCAAACTTACATTATCGGCGATCTGCCCTTCGCGACCTATGAGACGCATGCGCAGGCGCTCGCAAGCGCCAAGTCTCTACGCGACGCCGGCGCGAATTGCGTCAAGTTCGAAGGCGCCGACGTGGAGCTGGCGCGCGCGCTTAAAGATGCCGGCTTCGACGTTTGCGGCCACATCGGCCTCGAGTCTCAACACCATGAGCAAAAGCGCCGCCAGGGCAAGACGGCCTCCGCGGCGTTGAAGCTTCTGCAAGACGCGCGCGCGCTGGATGCGGCCGGACAGGATTTCATCGTTCTCGAGCTCATCCCCGAGGAGCTCGCCGCAACGATCACCATAGAGATCGACGCGCCGACAATCGGCATCGGCGCGGGCGCGCAAACCGACGGCCAGGTGCTCGTCGTCAATGACCTGGCTGGGATCACCCGGCGCGAGTTCAAGCACAATCGCCGTTATGGCGCGATGGGCGACGCTCTGCGATCCGCCCTCGCCGCTTTTGCGGCCGATGTACGAAGAGGGAACTTTCCCGGCCCAGAGCAGTCCTTTCGGCTGACCGAACAGGAGCGGGAAGCCTTCGAGCGGGCTCGCAGGGATTTAGGGAGAAATGCGTGAACTTATCTCCCGCTGGCGCCATCGGCGTGCTGCTCGTCAATCTCGGGACGCCCGACGCGCCCGAGCCGGCGGCCGTGCGACGCTATCTCGCTGAGTTTTTATCCGACCCACGCGTCGTCGAGCTGCCAAAGCTGTTTTGGGCGCCGCTTCTGCATGGGGTCGTGCTCCCCTTGCGCGCAAAAAAATCCGCCGCTGCTTATGCGACCGTTTGGGACGAGGAAGCCGACGAATCTCCCCTCAGAGCGATCACTCGAGCGCAAGCCGAGAAGCTCGCCCTGCGACTGTGCGACGACGCCCTGGGCGCTTCGCCTGTGCTCGTCGATTTCGCGATGCGCTACGGCGCGCCGTCGCTGCAGGACGGCTTCGCGAGGTTTATGTCGCGCGGATGCGAGCGCATCCTTGTCATGCCCCTGTACCCTCAATACGCCGCGGCGACGACGGCCACGGTCTTCGACGCGGTCGCGCGAATTCTGGCCGGCATGCGACACCAACCGACGCTGCGCTTCCTGCCGCCCTATTTCGACCACCCGGCGTATATCGATGCGCTCGCGGCCACGCTGCGCGCCGGTATAGCGGCTCTCGATTTCGAACCGGAGGTCATGCTCGCCTCTTTCCATGGGTTGCCACAGCGCCAAATCGACGCGGGCGACCCCTATAAAGCGCAATGCGAAGCGAGCTGGCGACTGCTGCGGGAAGCGATGGGAGTGTCCGAACGGCAGCTTCGCCTCTCCTTTCAGTCGCGTTTCGGCCGGGCCAAATGGATCGAGCCTTATACCGCGGAGGTCGTGACGGGACTCGCCCGGGACGGAGTGAAGCGTCTCGTCGTCATTACGCCGGGATTTTCGGCCGATTGCCTCGAGACGATCGAGGAGATCGGCGTCGAGGCGCAGGATGCGTTCTTGCAAGCCGGCGGGGAACACTTCGCGCGCATCCCGTGTCTCAATGACGGCGAGGAAGGGATGCGGCTTCTTGAGACTATGACGCGACGCGAGCTGGCAGGCTGGGCTTGAGTCTCTTCACTTTCGTTGAAGGAAGACGACATGAATGCGATCGGAACTGACAGATTGAAGCGACAGGCCGCGGAAGCGGCTTTGGTCTATGTTCGGCCCGGCATGCGGCTTGGCCTCGGCACCGGCTCAACCGCGGCGCATTTTGTCGAGCTTCTCGGCGCCAAAGCGAGGGAAGGCCTCGACTTGTTGTGCGTCCCGACCTCCGAGGCGACCCAGCGTCAGGCTGAGCGCTGCGGACTGAAGCTCGCGACGCTCGACGACTGTCCCCAGCTCGATCTTACGGTCGACGGCGCCGACGAATTCGACGGAAGGCTGCGTCTCATCAAGGGCGGCGGCGGCGCCCTGCTGCGCGAAAAGATCGTCGCTTCGTCCTCGCGGCGCATGATCGTCATCGCCGACGCCTCGAAACGGGTGGAGACGCTCGGAGCCTTTGCGCTGCCGGTCGAAATCGATTCTTTTGGCGCAAGGAGCACGCAACAGAGGATCGAGGCCCTTGCGAGGGATCTCGGCCTCGTCGGCCGGGCGACCATTCGACTGACCGAGCGGAGCGGGCCCTTCGTCACGGACGGCGGCAATTCCATCGTCGATTGCGCCTACGGGGCCATACCTGAACCCGAGGCGCTGGCGCGCGCGCTCGACGCGACCGTCGGAGTCGTCGAGCACGGCCTCTTTCTCGGGATCGCGACCAGCGTGCTCGTCGCGAGCGAGACCGGCGTCGAAACGCTCGGGGAGCCGCCACCTTGCTGAATTGGGCGCACGCCGAGGCCTCACCACCTCACAATAGCGCTGCCCCAGGTTAGCCCGGCGCCGATCGCCATCATTGCAATCACGTCGCCGGGCTTGAGCCGCCCGGCCCGGTTGACCTCATCGAGCGTGATCGGCATCGACGCGCTCGACGTATTGCCGTAACGATCGATATTGAGCCAGCATTTTTCGATCGGCACGCCGAGCGTCTGGAGCGCCGATTCGATGATGCGCAGATTTGCCTGATGCGCGATCACATGGGTGACGTCGTCAGCCCCGAGCCCCGCCCGATCCAAGGCGGCTTCAACTGCCTCGGGCAGAAGGCGGACGGCCGCTTTGTAGACCTCGCGGCCCCGCATCTTGATCCGCGCCGGACTCCCGGGCTCCTGACTTTTGGCGAGCGGCCCCAACTCATGCTCGTAAATGCCGAGAACTCCTGTCATGGATCCATCGGTGCGCAGAATGGAAGAAAGCAGGCCACGATCGTCATCCTGCGCTGGGCCGATCACCATCGCGCCGGCGGCGTCGCCGAAGAGCACGCAAGTCTCGCGATGGGTCCAGTCTACGACACGGCTTAGTCTCTCGGCGCCGATCACCAAGGCCCGTTTAATCGAACCGCTTCGAATGAACTGATCGGCGATGACAAGCCCGTAAAGCGATCCGGCGCAAGCCGCGGAAACGTCAAAGGCGGACGCCTTGTGGGCGCCAATCTTGTTTTGAACGAAGGCGGCGCAGGAAGGCGTAGGCGCGTCGCCAGTCACCGTTGCGACGATCAGAAGATCGATTTCCGCTGCGGAAACGCCAGCTAGCTCCAAAGCGCGCCGAGCCGCCGTCGCGGCCATATCCGAGGTCTCTTCGCCATCGGCGGCGACGCGCCTCTCCCTTATGCCGGTGCGGGAGACGATCCACTGATCGTTGGTGGCCACGAGCTTTTCGAGATCGGCGTTGGTGAGAACCTTGAGGGGCGCGTAGGATCCGGTTCCGATAATTCTAGACTTCGGCAAGGTTCTGGTCCCATGACTTGCGCCGGCGGAGCGCTCGCCGCGGCCTGTCCTCGATTTCCCTGAGGACTTCTACACTTTGACAGCGGAAAATTGTGTCCGAAAATGGTCCGGCCGCCCCTTCGCTGGGGGCGCTTGACGCCGTGCTTCGGCGCGCGAGAATTCCGCCGCTTCGTCGCGGCAAGGTCCTCCGACTCGCTTTTTCCGACGACTGTGTCTTTTCCGCCACAGTTATGAAGCGCAAAGCGGCGAGCATTCCTGCTTCTTTCTGATGTGCTCCAAGCCCCAGTCTTTCAGGCGATTCCAGCCGATCCCAGAGTCAGCGCGCCGCTCGTTCGGCGCGGTTGGGCATAGCTCGTCGCATGAATGCCGACACGTTGACACAATCCTTAACAGATCGTTAACTTTGCTTACGAATGAGGCGTGAGTCATGGGCGTGACGGGTGTTCTTTGTAGTGGCGTAGCGCAGGACGGTGGCATGAGGCCGGCTGATTTCCTCGCGTTGAGGCTCTGCAGATCGGGCGTCACTGGGTGCGTCGAGGCGATTGTCATCGAGACGCGTAGACGCCACTCAGATCGCGCGGCGGTGACCGGCTGTGCAAATGTCGAGCAATCTCCCTCGTCTTTAACGCTCGCCTCGATCCGTGGCGGCGACGACGCTTCGCATTCTGCGCGACCCCATATTTGGCGCAGTCCGAGGACTTCGAGCTCGCTGAGGGCGAACCGGCGCGCTGCAGCGCGCGCAGAACGCTCGCCAGACAATTCTTCTACAATGGGAGCCGGTCATGCATCTTAGGGCCTTGGCGCTGGTCGCCGCGCTGCTGCTTCCGGCCTGGGCGTGGCGCGCCTCCGGCGCGGCGGGAGTCCCGTCCTTAGCGCCGCTATCATCGCCCGTCATCACGGCTTCGGCGCTGCGCGTCGCTCCGCCGCGACCGGTCGCTCAAAACCTCGGACAGGCCGAAAAGGCTAACAAGCAAGAACAGAAGCTTACGGGCCTGCCGCGCCTTCGGGCGGTTTTGGTCAGCAGCCGCGAGACGCCTCAGTAAGCGCGCCCCTCGCTCGATAACTGCTGGCATGCGCGACGCACCACCCCCGCCCCTCGGAACCTTTCATTTTGGCGCGTCGGGGAGATGCAGCAGCGGCGGATAATTGGCCGGAACCGGGCCGGTGAGCGAAGCGAGGAAGGTGACGATTGCGGCTACCTCCTCGTCCTTCAACTCCTGACCGAGCTGAACTCTGCCCATGACCTTGACCGCTTTCGGCAGTTCCGCGACCGAGCCGTCGTGGAAATAGGGCGCGGTTTTCTCGACGTTGCGAAGCTGCGGCACTTTGAAGACATAAAGATCGGCTTCGTTCTTGGTCGCGTCGAAGCGGCCCTTGTCGGGGCTCGGCGAGCCCGTCTCCTTCCAGTAGTCCTCAGCGACCCCGAATTTCTGGAAGGAATTTCCGCCCAGCAACGGGCCGTTGTGGCAGGAGACGCAGCCCGCCGAGATGAATTTCTGCAAGCCCGCCTGCTCTTTGGGCGTCAGCGCCTTGGCGTCGCCTTTGAGGAAGGCGTCGAATCGGCTGGGAGTGAGCAGCGTGCGCTCGAAGTCGGCGATGGCGAGGCCCCAGTTTTTCTGATTGATCGGGTCGCTTTCGCCCGGAAAGGCCTTGGCGAAAAGGTCGGCGTAATCCGGGATCGCCTTCAGCTTTACGACGACCGTGGCGAAGTCGGGATTGCCGAAGGTCGCGGGGCCGGTCGGAGACTTTTCCGCCTGCTCTTCAAGCGACTCGCGGTCTCCACGCCAATGCTGCTTGAAATTCAGGGACGCATTGAAGACCGAGGGCGCATTGCGCGCGTTTTCCTTACCGTTCACGCCGATCGCCTTGGGCAGCCCGTCCGTGGCGGCCAAATCCGCCTGATGGCAATGGCCGCAGCTCACATTGCCGTCGGCGGATACCCGGTTCTCGTAAAAAAGCCTGCGTCCGAGCTCGGCGCGCAGGCCCGCTCCCGCGCCCATCGGCGGCGTGGGCAATGGCTGGAAATGCGTTTTGGCTTCCTCGATGAGAGTCTTTGCCGGCGCGCTCCGTGCGATTGCCGTGAAGACGACCGCGGCGAGCGCCACCAGTCCCCCCGCCACAAGCGTCCTTCGCATTCTTCGTCCCCGCATTAGATTTCTTGTGGAGAATTCAGAGTCGAACACGCTCTAAAAGACATTGATTGAGCCTGTCCTTGTCCAAAAAACCGCTTGGCGCGAACACGGCGAGTCAGCAAGCCGAGCCCGAAAACCGAAAGCGCCCCAAGAAGCCGTGACCCGGAAAGAAAAAGCCGACGCCAGAGACAGAACGGCCTCTATGAAGAGGGCGCGTTCGGCTTAGCGCCGGCTCGAATTGGGTGCAAGGCGCGGCGGCGGCCGAGCCTCGTTTGATCGGACTTAGATTTCCGCCGACTCGTAGGCGGTGATTTCCATGCCGACGCAAACTTCGACGATCGTGGGCGTGGTCCAGGCCATGGGTTCCTCCAAGTGTTTGGCGCAAACATCTCGTCCCGCCTTCTCGCCGGCGGGTTCGAGCTGGCGGACTTTTATCACGGGCTCGAGGCCCGCGCAATTCGAACCTTTTTTGCAGTCGCTTCATGCTCCGGCGAGGCTCGGCCCTCCACTGCTGGGAAGACGCCTCTGATGGGCAAGCTGATCCAAAAGATCGAAGCGACCGCGAGTGCCCCGAAAATCCCCTCGAAAGGACGCATCGTTCAGTAGAGCAGCGAATGTCTATCTTGATTTTCACTGCTGTTTCTTTAGGCTTTCGGTCAAGGACTGCGTCCCCAGCCCCGACCTCACGAGCGAGACCGTCACCCCCCTGTCCTCGCCCGTGGAGTTGCGGCGATTGCATGCAGGGATGCCGGCGCCACTTAGGATCAACATAGGCGGGGCCCCAAAGATGACCGCAGACAGCAATAACGACGATCATTTGGATTCTGGCTCCGAAGACGGGGAAGACGAGGTCGCCGGCGGAACGCTCACCCGCGCGGATCTCGCCCGGGCCATCCAGAGCGCCGTAGGCCTGCCTCGCCGGGAAGCCGCCGATCTCGTCGAGATGGTGCTCGACGAGATCATCAATCGCCTCATCTCGCGCGAAGAGGTGAAGCTTTCCTCCTTCGGTACTTTTTCCGTGCGCAAGAAGCCGGAGCGGGTCGGCCGCAATCCGCGCACCGGGGCCGGCGCCAAGATTTCTGCGCGACTCGTAGTGACTTTCAAGCCCTCGAACATTTTGCGCGCACGCATCGAAGGGGGCGACGTTTCGGATAAGCCCGCCGCCGCGAGAGATGGCGCTCGAGCAGAAGCCTGAAGCGCGAGCAGGCTCGCATCGGCGTCTCGACGCTACATGGGAAGGCGGCCTCCAAGTCTGACCTCATCCCCATCAGCTATTCGGATGCGGCCACGGCGAAGGCCGCGCGAGACGATATCCTCGGCACGGCGCCCGACGGCCGCTTGCCTTTCTCGCAGATATCCGAAGCGGTTGTCGCGACGCGCGACGACAAGGGAAGGATCAAACTCGGCCAGCCCATTCGTCTCTGGCCGTTGAAGACGGGAGCGGGACTGGTGTGGAGCCTGCTCATGGGACGAATGTTCCTCCATCCGATCTTCGGGCTGATCGGTGGCGGCGTGGCGGGCCTTATCGTCGGCGCTCTCGCCGATTGCGGCGTTAATGTTGAGTCTGTCAAAGGCGGTGGAGGGCCTGTTGCAGCCGGGAATGGCGGCGCTCATCCTTCGACAGAAACCCGCAGAGTCGAGCAAGCTTATCAGCAGATCTTGGAAGTGGCCGCGTCGCGCGGCGGCCAGGTTTTGCGGCCGGTAAAGGGCGGGAGCTGACGCCACTCCACGTCTAGCGGCCATCCGACGTCTATCTTAGCGGCGACGATTCTGCGCGAGGCGCAACTGGCCTCGCCGCAGCTACGATCTCGAGAAAGGCCGCGAGGTCGCTGGTGACGAAATCCACATGAGACTCCACGCCCGCGGCGATCTCCCAATGCTCGCGCGCCGCCGCAACTTCCGACGGCGGCTCGACCAGCACCGTGGTCACGCCATGGCGATGCGGGATCTCGAGATTGCGGGCGAGGTCCTCAAAGAGCACGGCGCGGCGCGGATCGATCACATGCTTGAGAAAGAAGCGGTCGTAAACCTCGGCGTCGGGCTTGGCGATAAATTCGGCCGCGACGATGTCGAAAACGTCCTCGAACAGATGGTCGACGCCGAGCGCGCGCGCCGTCTCTACCGCATGCTCGCGCGAGCCATTGGTCAGGATCAGCTTGCGTCCCTGCAGCGCAGCGAGCGCCGCGGCGAGCGTATGATCGGGCTTCAGCGACGAGCGGTCAACGTCGTGCACATAGCGCAGATAGGTCTCCGCATCGACGCCATGCTCCGTCATCAGACCGCGCAATGTGGTGCCGTAGCGCTGATAATAGTGCTTTTGCAACGCGCGCAGGGACAGGCTGTCCAGCCCGAAAAGCCGGATCATGAAAAGGGTGATGCGGTCGTCGATCTTGGGCCAGAGATCGCTCGAGGCGGGATAGAGCGTGTTGTCGAGATCGAAGACGAAGGTCTCGATCCCAGCGAAGGCTTTCGCGATGCGCGCCGCTTCGTCCATCAGCGTTGAAGTGCGCGCCGCCGCATTCATTTCTTTCCGCCTCACCGCGTGATCAGCGTGCCGGCGCCGTGATCCGTCAAGAGCTCGATCAACACGGCATGCGGCAGTTTTCCGTCGAGGATCACGACGCCCTCGACGCCCCGCTCGATCGCGTACATGCAGGTTTCGACCTTGGGGATCATGCCGCCGGTGATCGTGCCGTCGGCGATCAGACCGGGAATGTCGCCGACCCTCAGCTCCTCGATAAGCTTCTTGTCATTGTCGAGCACGCCCGGCACGTCGGTCAGGAACAGCAGGCGCTTCGCGCCGAGCGCGCCGGCGATCGCGCCCGCGAAGGTGTCGGCGTTGATGTTGTAAGTGTCGCCGTTCGAGCCTTGCGCGATCGGCGCGAGCACCGGAATGAGCTCGCGCCCGAGCACCTGATCGAGCACGGTCGTGTCGACCTTGACCGGCTCGCCGACGAAACCGAGGTCGACGCCGTTTGCAGCCTCGGGGCGAGCGAGCTTGGCGGCCATGACCATGCGTCCGTCCTTGCCGCACAGACCGATGGCGCGGCCGCCCTCGGCGTTGATGAAGCCGACGATCTGCTTGTTGATCGCGCCGGCGAGCACCATTTCGACGATGTCCATCGTCGCCTTGTCGGTGACGCGCAGGCCGTCCAAAAATTGGGAGGCGATCCCGAGCTTCTTAAGCATGGCTCCGATCTGAGGACCGCCCCCGTGCACGACGACGGGGTTCACGCCGGACTGCTCGAGCAAGACCATGTCGCGCGAGAAGTCGCGCGCGACCGTGTCGTCGCCCATCGCATGGCCGCCGTATTTGACGACGACGATCGCGTCGTCGTAGCGCAGCATATGCGGCAAGGCCTGCATGAGGATTGCGGCCTGGGCCTGGGCGTCCTCCTCGGGGGTGCTCGAAATTTCCTTCGTCATGGACCCTCGTCGCCGTGACACCGGCCCGTTCGGCGCCGCGTCGTCAGACTAGCAGTTCGGCAGCCAACAAGAAACAATCGCAGGCATGGATCCGAATTGGCTCGATATCCTTCGAAAAATTTCGGCGCCCAT
>Ga0335078_10015923_pt1 | contig 11161 bp, 6 predicted proteins | sample Lox_Sample_32_FD_206711 | JGI IMG/M metagenome (GOLD analysis project Ga0335078, IMG submission 206711) | Soil microbial communities from Loxahatchee National Wildlife Refuge, Florida, United States - Lox_Sample_3.2 | ecosystem: Environmental > Terrestrial > Soil > Wetlands | place: USA: Florida...
GCAACCACCAGGTCAAAAGTGGCCGACTGGCCGGCGGTAACTGATTCCGCACCGGAATTGTTGGTCAAAGTGAAAACGGAGTTGGATCCCGCACCGGCGCCGGATGTGAATGTGACCAACTGTTTGCTCTGGATGGCAGCAGGGTCGGCGCCTTGGCCCACGATGTCGAAATTGTAGGTCTGGGCCTGGTTGCTGCTTACGCTGACCGAAAACGGCGCCCCGGCGATGCTTGGGGTCAGGACCTTGGGCGAGGCTGCACATGAAGGCGGTGATCCTGAACCGCAACTGAGTTGCACGGGATAACCGTAGCAGGCAGTGGCGAAAAGCGCGCCGGTGAACGTGGCTGAGACGCCAACATCCGCCGTGAGCGGCGAGTTGTTGATGGCCAATGTGAAACTGGGGCTCACCAGACTGGTGGAGACAAAGCTCACTGGAGCCGAGTGCGAGGTGGCAAGTGGGTCGGTTCCCTTGGCCAGGATGCTGAAGTTGTAAGTGCCACACGTAGGGCTGCTCACGGTGACGGTGAAGGGCGCGCCGGCAGCGGTGGGGGTCACAGCAGCGGGCGCGGCGGTGCAGGTTGCAGGCGCGTTCGGTCCGCAGCTCACATCGACAGGACTGTCGTAACCGTTCAAAGAAGTCAGGGTGCCATTAAATATTGCCGTGGTGGTTTCAAGGGCGGTGAGCGAGGGATTGCTGATGAGCAGGGAGTAGTCCGTGATGACCGTGAGCGAGAGATTTTGCGTTTTGGTCGGACCGTTGGCCACGGATCCGCTGATCATGACCGGAAATGTGCCGGGAGTTGTGTTGGCGGCGGTGGTGATACTCAGGACCACGTTCACCGGATCAGTGGAAGTGGGATTCACGGCATTCGCGGGCTGAAAATTGCACAGTGCCCCGGCGGGCAGGCCGCTACAGGAAAGACTTACGGTCTGACTGAATGGGCCGGAAGCGGTCACCTGAAATTTGATGGGAGCGGAAGTGTCATCGGGCGGTACCGTGACCTGGTTCGGGGACGGCGGAGTCAAAGCGAAGTCGACTACGTTCAAAGTAAAGGGAGCGGTGGCGGTGAGTTGATTGGGATCGGTGCCGACTCCCTTGATGATGAAGGCGCTGGCGCCAACCGGGGCGCTGGCAGTGATGGTGAAGGAAGGGAAGGCGGGCGTAACGCTCGTGGGTTGAACTGAGCAAGTGGCTTGCGGTGGCGGCTCACAGCTCAGGTTGACGGAATCGGTGTATCCGTAAAAAAGAACGGTGCCAAAGAACTGTGCCGGCAACTGGCTTACGAAGACGGTCAAGGGAGTGTTGGCTACCGAAGGCACGAACGTCGGAGTGACGGGAAACTGCCAAAGGCCGCGGCCGTAGGTAGACGCTCGCAGCAGCTTGGCGGATTCATTGCTGGACATTTGCAGAGCGGTTACAGCGACATCGGGCAGAAATCCGGGATTGCCGCTGTTAGGCGCAGGGCCGACTTCGGTCCAGTTGGCAGCGGAGGTGCGGCTGGAAAATACGCCTACGTCGGTACCGACGTAGACCATCCCCGGCGAGGAATTGGTTGCGGGATCAACCAGGACAGTGTTGGCCGGCGCATCGGGAAGGTTGGCGGTGAAATCCATCCAGGAAATGCCGCCGTTGGTGGTCTGCCACACGTGCGAAACGTGAAACCCCATGATGGTCACGTAAGCGGTGAGTCCGGTGGGGTCGGAAGAATCGAGAGCGATACCGGAAATCGGGAATGCGTCGGCATTGATGGCGCCAGTTTGGTCCATCCAGGTGCCTGGGCCGCCGGCAACGTTGGTGCTTACCCAGACGTGGCCACCGGAGGGAATTGTGGGGGCCAGCGGGCCAAAGCCATCGGTTCCGGCATAGATCACGTTGGAGAAACCGTTGGCGTCAACCGGACCACCGGCGGCCGCCGCGCGGACAAGGTTGGTTTCGGCTCCGGTGCAGATGCCGGAGCCACCGGTTTCAAAGTTGTCACTGAGAACAGTGAAGCCGGCGCCGCTGCTCGACCCACGCCACATGCGGCAGGTGCCAACAATCAGTTCGCTGGAATTTTGCGGATCAAGAAGGAATGAAGGATAGTACGCACCGGTGTCACCGCCGACGGTGGCGCTGCTGACGACCTGGTCATTTTGGAAATTCTGCGTGTGGCAGTTGATGCCGGACTCACAAGCGAAGATGTTGGTTCCGGAAGTGAAGTCGGGCGGGTTAGAAACGAACCACTCGGTTGCATCGGCAGGATTGATTTGCGTGTTGCCGCCGTCGCCAGCGTTCACATTGAGCCAGGGGCTGTTGGCAAGGGCAGATTGCGTAGCCGGAGATCCATTTCCCCCGGCTCCGGCCAGGACGGTGTTTGGGTCAGTAGGGGATTGCGAGAAGGAGACGAGTTGTGTCATGGAGCCGAGGGTTTGGTTAAGGCTGTCGAACTGATCTTGGCCGCCGCAGGCGCCGGTGGTGAGGCCGGTGTAGCCGTCGAGCGCACGGTAGAGACCGCCGTCGTTGGCGAAGTACATGACGTCCTGCGTGTTGCCGTTCGTCAGTTGGAATGCCAGCGCATGCTGCGCAGGATGAACGCGGGCGATGGAGCTGCAACCGTAGGCATGGGTGAGATTGAGAAAGGTATTCGAACTCGAATTGGGGCCGTTGCAGGTGGGGAAAAAGCTGGTGATCTGGCACTTATAAAGGTTGACGGCGCCGGCGTAGAGGTCGGTGGCTCCGCCGTCGGGGACGGCGGCAAGTTCCAGGTTGTAGGCGCCGTCCTGGGTGCCGCAGCCGGTGACATCGCCGCAGTTAGTGATGCCGGATTCGTTGAGCGCGGTCCAGGTATTGCCGCCGTCGAGGGTCGTCCAGATCCCCTGGTCGTTGTTGTTGGCATCGACGTACCAGACGTACATTTCGTTGCGGCCGGGAACCACGGCGAATTCGCCGCGATAGATGGGGCAGGCAGACGAGTGGGGATTGGGAGGACAGGCGGCTGCGCTAAGTCCGGCGCCGGGTTGGTTCGCAAGGCGCGTCCAGTTGAGGCCATCGCTCGAAGAATAGAAACCGTGATAGCGAAGCGCGGCGAAGAACAGTCCGGCCGCGGCGTTGTAGAGGACGGCCGAGGCGGAGCCCGGATCGATGGCGACGCTGCCGTCGTTTATGGTGGCATAAGTCCAGGTGTGACCTCCATCGGCGGAGGTATAGAGTCCGAGATTTGCGGTGACGGGATTGGCGAGGCCTTCGATGATGCCTTCGGATGCGCCTGCGGTTGAGGCGACAGCAACCAGAGGATTCGCGCTGTTGAATGCGATCTTGCTGAAGGCCATTCCGGCGAAGGAGCGAGTGCCAGTAATGTCAGAGGAAATCAGGGTCCAGGTCTGGCCGGCGTCGGGAGAGCGCAGGATGCCGAGGCCGTAGTAGGAATCGCTGGAGCTGTTGGCTTCACCGGTGCCAGCTAGAATCACGCCGGTGCCGCCGGGTTGAATGGCGATGGCGCCAACGGCGAGTGTAGCTTGATCGTCGATCAGCGGCGTCCAGATAACGTTGCCGGGAGATTGGTTGGTGGCGTTGGTGGACTTCCAGACGCCTCCGTAGGCGCCGCCGAGATAGACGCTGTTTGCGGTTGGGTCGGCGGGGTCGATGGCGACGGCAGTCGCTCGTCCCGAGACCCAGTTATAGTCTTGCTGGCCGACGCCGCTGGCGTCGGAGGCTAAAGGAGCGGGGCCGAGCGAAGTCCAAACGGAAGAATTTTGCGGGGACGGGTTGCCGGCCTGCACGGCGCGCGCGGCACGGAGAGCCAGTTTTTGCGCTTGAGCGTGGCGGAGTAGTTCTGCGGCGGGCTGGCCGGGAAGCATGCGTCCGCGAAGGAACCATTGCTCACGCTGGACGCGGTGAGTTTCAACGTGAGATTCGGGTGTTTGGGAGAACGCGGCCGCAGTGAGTATCGCCAGCATAAGTGCACAGTACTGCGCAAGCAACCTGTGTTGGCGCAGCGTGCGACAGCGTTCCACTAGGCGACCTTTTCAGGGAACAACGGACCGGGCTTACCCTTGGCGGGGGCGACTTTTCCGAGTTTTACCAGGCGGGCGGCAATCGCGGGAACGGTGCGATTGTGCGCCTTCGCCATCTCATTAATGTCCTTCCCTAGTCGCAGCTCTTCGCAGACTTGCTGATCTTCGGTACGCGACCATGATCTGCCGGCGTTGCCCGGGCGATTTTTCTCGCGCTCTTGTTGCGAGATGAGTGCGGCCAGGGCGCGGTTCAGAGCTTTGACGCACTCCGGCTGACGGCAGACAGAGTTCGGATCGAGGGCTTCGGCGGTGGTCGGATTCAGACCGTCGGCAAGAGAGCGGATGATAGAAATGGCAGCTTGAAGTTCCATAATTTGTGCCTCAGCGCGCAGTATGGTGGAGGAACTGACGAAGAGGTTGTGACGAGTGAACATGGCAGCGGGGAAGTGGCCCAGAATGGGACGTGCGTGAAGAGACTTTGTCTATACTGGCTGCGCACGCCGTGAGGTGAAAAGTACAAGGATGGACTGGCAGGCGTTTTGGCTGACAATACGGCTGGCGGTGGTGGTGGCGGCGATTCTGGCCCTAGTCGGGTTGCCGATTGCCTATTGGATCGCGTACTCGCGCTGGCGCGGGAAGTTCCTGGTCGAGGCGGTGGTGGCGCTTCCTATTGTATTGCCGCCTACGGTGCTGGGATTTTATGTCCTGGTAGCGCTGGGGTCGCGCAGTCCGCTCGGACGTTGGTGGCAGGCGATGACCGGGCACACACTGGCATTTACGTTCACCGGGCTGGTGATCGGATCAATTCTTTATAGCCTTCCATTTGCGGTGCAACCGTTTGCGGCGGCGTTCTCGCAAGTGGACACACGATTGCTTGCAGCATCGGCCACTTTGGGGGCTTCGAAGCTGCGGACATTCTTGCGAGTGGTATTGCCGTTGTCGCTGCCCGGGCTGATGACGGGAATGGTGCTGAGTTTCGCGCACACCATGGGCGAGTTCGGAGTGGTGCTGATGGTGGGCGGAAATATCCCAGGGGTGACGCGGACGGTTTCGATCGATATTTATGACCGGGTGCAGGCGCTCGACTACGCGGCCGCGAATCGGACGGCGCTGGTGCTGCTCGGAATTTCGTTTGTGGCGATGTGTCTGGTGTATGGGGTGAACCGGCGGGTTTGGGTTTGGTGGAAGTAGAAAAGGGCATTCACCGCCGAGTACGCCGAGAGAGCAGAGAAAACAACATCATTCACCACGGAGACACGGGGATACAGAGAAAACCCTTGCTTGAGATCCGGATCACGAAGCGATTTTCGAATGCAGAGCGCGATTTTCTGCTAGAGGCGGAGTGTGTATGCGCGGCCGGGATCACGATTCTTTTTGGGGCTTCGGGTGCGGGGAAGACGACCTTGCTTGATTGCATTGCCGGGCTGAAGACTGCGGAAGCGGGAAAAATAACGGTTGCAGATCGCGTCTTCTTTGATGCGGAACGCGGAATCAATGTCGCGGTGGAGGGACGTGGAGTCGGGTATGTTTTCCAGGATCTGGCGCTGTTCCCGCATCTGAGCGCGGAGCAGAATGTTGCTTACGGGCTGAACGGATTTGCACGGAAGAGACGCACGGATGAAATTCTGGACTCGTTTCGCATTGCGCATCTGCGCAAGCGGAAGCCGCGGGAGATTTCCGGCGGGGAGCGGCAGCGGGTGGCTGTGGCGCGGGCGCTGGTGATTGATCCGTGTGTGCTGTTGCTGGACGAGCCGCTGGCGGCGCTGGATGCGCCGACCAAGGCGAAGATGATCGACGATTTACGGGCGTGGAACCGGGCGCACGGGATTCCTATTATTTACGTGACCCACAGCCGGGAAGAGGTGTTTGCGCTGGGCGAGCGAGTGCTGGTGCTGGAAAATGGCAAGATTGTTGCGCAAGGAACACCGCACGAAGTGATGACAGCGCCGCGTCAGGAGTCGGTGGCGCTGCTGGCGGGGTTTGAGAATATTTTTGACGCTGCGGTGGTGGCCGCCCTTGAATATCGAGGAACCATGAGGTGCAGAATCGCGGGCAGCAAGGTTGAATTGGAGACGCCGCTGGTGAGGGTGAGGTCAGGCACGCCGTTGGTGCGGGTGGGGATTCGTGCGGGAGATATTCTGCTGGCGACGGTTCAACCCCAGGGGCTGAGCGCACGCAATGTGCTGCCGGGGCGAGTGCTTTCGCTGGAGGAGCGCGACATGATCGTGGTGGCGAAAGTGGATTGTGGCGTGGAGATGACGGTGCATCTCACGCTGGCGGCGCGCGATGTGCTGGAATTGCAGCCGGGACGGGACGTCTGGCTGGTGCTGAAGACGCATTCCTGCCATGTGATGGCGGGGTAGGCGTATGTTAGGGCGGGAGGGTAGGGAAGTCAAAGTTAGGCGTTTCCGAGCTAGCCGTGTATACTTGGTACAGCGCTAAGTTTGATTCACACGCAACTGAAAGTCGGTATCGCCAACCAGCGTCACCCCTTCCATTAGCCGAGATTCTTCTAAGCACAATTCAGAAACAAGAAAAAGGAAACAACAATGGCAGAAACAGGAACAGTAAAGTGGTTTAACGACGCCAAAGGCTACGGCTTCATCAGCCGTCAGAATGGCGAAGACGTTTTCGTGCATTTCTCGGCGATTCAGGCGGGCGGCTTTCGCAGCCTGCAAGAAGGCCAGGCGGTGCAGTTCGACGTGACCAAGGGTCCGAAGGGCTGGCAAGCAGAGAACGTTACCGCGGTCTAAGTAAGACAGATGAGTGCCCGGAATTCGCAAGGATTCCGGGCATTTTTGCGTTTGGGAGAAAGCGCGCTTCTTCCACCTGCTCCATCTCGATGACTCCGACCCACTGTCCCTTGACGTGCTCTTCGTAAACCAGTCGACCTCCCAGAATCTGAGCGGCAGCGGCAGGTGGAACGTCGCGATGGTAACCGAAGAATTCAGTCTTCCAGCGTTGCCAGGTTTCCCAACCTTCGAACAGGGGATGAGGCGGTTCGTACTTGGTGGAGAAGACCAGGGCAACGTCAAATCTCCGGCGCAGATCGGAAACTGCGTAGAGTTGTTCGGCGGTGAAATCCTCGACGCGCACCACTTGCATGGGGCGAGTGACATAACCGAGATAAGGGCGGGTGAGTTCGTCGCTGCCTGGCCAGGCGGTGAGCACCCGCGCCATGGGATAGCGGGCTTCGAGGAAGTTTTCGGTGTGTTGGTGCAGCAGAATGTAGTCGCGGTAGGCGAGGTTGTCTTCGAGCGACAGGCCGTAAGGAGGATTGACGAACAGAGCCGCGATAAAACCCAGAACGATGAAGACCACAACGCCGCGCCATATCCTCACGCGGCGGCGCAGAGTAGAAATGCAGATGATGATAACCAGAGGGATGGCAGGGAGCATGTAGCGCGCGAGCACCGCTCCGCCGACGGCGGCCATGGCGAAAGCGTAGGCGAGGACCACGCATAGAAAAGCGAACTGCGCCGGCAGCGAGATGCGCCGGCGATCGTCGAGCGGCTCGCGAAACATGGCCAGTGCCGTTGCCACGGTGAGCAGATAGAGATTCAAATAAGCGACGAGTTGCCAAAGGCGCATGCCGAAGGCTAGGAGGATTCGGAGCGGGTGCAGCGTGGCCTGCACGTTGTAGCGAAAGAATTCGGGATTGCCGAAAACAAAGCCGGTGCGGTGGTAGTGGTAGAGGTACCAGGCAATCAGAGGAAGCAGCGGAATCAGCAAGGCCGGCACAATGCGGCGCGACTCTTCATGTTCGGGAGCGCCTTTCGTAGGAGACCTCGACGCGAACACTTCCCAGATGAACAGTGCCAGGGGCGCGAGGATGGCCGTCTCCTTTGCCAGGACCGCGAGCGAGAACCAGATCGCGAGCGCCGGCCGGCGATTCTCCACATAGGCGAGCAGGCCCCAGAAGGTGAATGCGGCGGCAGCCAGGTCAAGGTGCGCCAGCGCGCTCTGGGTGAAAAACACGGGATAGAGCGCGGTGCAAATGGCAGAGGCGATCGCAACCTCGGTGTTGGCGACGCGCTGCGCGAGACGGAACACACCGAGCAGTGCGAAGGCTGCGATGAGCAGCATGGCGGTGCGGGTGACGACGGCATTGAATCCCAGAATTTTCCATGCCAAAGCGAGCCAGGCCATGACCAGCGGAGGATGGGCGTTCGACAGCGTGGAGTACGGGATCAATGAACCCGAGAGCAACAAATCGCGTGCGGCGGGAATGTAGTAACCGGCTTCATCCCAGAAATAAGGAAGGCCGAGCAAGGGAGCATGCAGGGTGAACAGTCCTAGAAAGAACAGCAGCAACAGCAACGCATTTGAATAGGGACGCGAGTCGGGGTTGATCGTCACCGGGCGGATCGTCACCGTGAGAATCAGTGAATAGGCCCGGCGGCGGCCATGCGGGGATCGAGCTTGATCTCGCCGAAGGCGCTCTCGTAGCCCGCGATGTTCTGCTGCAGAATGGACATCAGCGCCTTGGCTTGCTGCGGGCTCAGATAGATCCCCTGAATGTTCTTGACTTCGACCTGGGTCTCGCTCTGCTGCTGCAGGGTGCCGAAGACCAGGAAGAAGTCCCAGACGTTGACTCGGACCTGCACACTGTTGGCGTAGTTTTCGCGATATTCAGCGGCATTCGTCAGCTTGATATTGGGTTGGGCGGGAACGGTCATGCCACACAGTGTAGCGGCAGGAGCGGGAAGAAGGAAAGGGCGTAGGGCCAGTTCCAGAGTTTGACCCATTGCGGGCGTTAACGACTCGGACCGCGTGGCAATCTTCAATGATCAGTCCTTCTCGCTCTCCCGCGCGGCCCCTGTTCCGGCTTCACTTGGTCTTCGCAGGTTGCGTTTCATCAGCGGTCGCAGGGCCCTTAAAAAGGAACGGAAAGCGCGGGAATGGCGCGTGCGAATCGCGGTCCAGATACCAGCGCAGATTGACGCTGAACGTGTGTACCAACAGATAATCTTCCGCGATTTGGTTGCCGTAAAAGTAAGCGGTATAGGTAGGAGCAAAAGCGAGATTCCTGAGGACCGGGAATGCCAGAGCGATACTAGCCGGCGCGTCAAACCAGGTCTGGGTTGAAAAGGCATGATTCAAGCCACGATCCTTGAAGAAGTCACCCTTGCTGTCTAAATTCAGGGTCATTCGATCCGTCGACTTGTCGTAGGTCTTGCCCAAGAACCCCTTTTGGAGGTGAATATCCCAATACCAGCCATACTGGTTGGTGGATGCATATTGGCCGGTCACGGAAGTTCCCGCAGGTAGCACCTTGGCAGAAGGAGCGCAATTGGCGAAGGATTGTGCTCCGTTAGCGAGACAAACCGTAGTGGGAAGCCCTGGGCCTGAGAATGTCAGTCCAGCAAGCACCTGGCGTTGCTGTACAAATTGCCCGCCGGCTTCAAAATAACTTGCCTTGCCTGGCAGCCACCAGGCTCCGCCGTCCCATTCATGACGGGTTCCGGTCCGCTCACCGAAGCCGTACAGGCGGTGCGCTACGAACGAAACCTGGCTGGCCCCCGAATTTGCGGGAAAGTTGAGATGCGAGCCGGTTACTTGCGTCTGGAATTGAGAGGGGGCAAACACGAGCAACCAGCGTGGAGGAGCCTTGGTGTCGCGATGAAATGTGAACCACCGTTCTCCCGTGTAGGTAGGAAGAATACGAATTGGAATCCCGACCTGTAGAAAAGGTCCCACAGAAAAAAGGTTCTTCGTGAAATTCCCGTTTACAAATTTTCCCGTCAGGTTGTCTTGAACCTGGCGGTCAAATTCGAAGTCATCCTGAAAGCCCAAACTAATGGTCCTGAATTCCCAGGCGGTGCGCTGCTTCTGTTCGACGTCAAAGTTGGCGCTGCCCGCGCTGCTTGCGGTCGCGTCCGAAACGCCCTGGAATCGATTGATGATGGTTTGGGAGCCGCCCAATGGCTGCTGCAGGTTATAACCGACGACAATCTTCCCGGCGTCCACCCGAAGAATCTTGGCCTGCTGTTGGTCGAGTTCAGCCTTCTCGATGGTCCCGGATGGGACAACATCGGTGGATGCCGCTACGGCAAGGTCGACGAGACTCGTGGGAGGGATGTCGTGCTTCTGTCGATAATCCGCGGGGTTCTGCCCGGACAGGCCATACTCGACTTGCTCGGTGGCAATGTGGTCGCTGGTGACCACCCAATAGGCGTGATCTGCCTGCAAGGGTACGCCGTTCACACAATAAGCCCGCGTCCCTCCGGCCGACGGCTTCTTCTCCTCGTCTGGATCGTGGCAATAGACGCTGCTCTGCACACTGAAAGCGCCCGACGATAAGACGGGTGAACCAACTATGGGATCCACGACCCCTTCAGTCTCGAGATACTGTTGTGCGATATCGGTCGTGGTCAAAGCAGATGAATTGTCCGAGTAGTTCTGGGCTTTCTGCAGTACGCCTGCGATGTCCTTTCCACTCACCATGATCTTGGTCTCGTGGTCGGCCTGCCAAAGGACTCGCCCCAGAGCGACGCGCAGTTTGCATTCGGACACCGTCTTGCTGCCAACTAAAGGAGCTTGGTCTTTGGATACATCCGTGTCCGGGCACATCTCGTAGCCGTCATATCCCGACGGCAATCTGCCCAAGAAGATATCTCGACGCTCCAGCATAGCCACATCAGCTTTACTCTTGGACGCCAGGAGTCCCAAGAGAGCGTGAATGGTTGCCAATTCACATTCTTCGCGAGTCGCTCTGGGCAAGTTTCCTTGGCAGATTGCTCGCAGAATTCGTTCTCCAGCGAGTTCGTATTTGTTGGAATTGGGTAGTTGCGCCACAAGGAGCGTCATGGCGGGCTCGCCTGGTTTAGCCCAGTCAGCAACTTCACACCGCCAAGTCTGAACGGTTCTGCTGGCGGCCAGCGTTACCGTCGCCCGCGTGATGGGATTGACCAGACGCTGCGCATTCTGATCATATGCCGGTCTTGGGGTCAGAACCGGTACGAGGTCGGTAGTTTGTGAACCGTACTCCACGCTAAGGTTGGAAGTCGCGTGATCCTGTTGGGCTTCACTGATCGCAATGTCTAGCCTCGGGACAGAGATTTCTTGTTCCGCATTTTCCAATCGAACAGAATCTGAGCCGACACGGGCTACTAACTCTTCGGCTTCGGTGTGTGGCATCTGTGCCATCAAAATGGTCATAGCGTATG
>Ga0335078_10015924_pt1 | contig 11161 bp, 11 predicted proteins | sample Lox_Sample_32_FD_206711 | JGI IMG/M metagenome (GOLD analysis project Ga0335078, IMG submission 206711) | Soil microbial communities from Loxahatchee National Wildlife Refuge, Florida, United States - Lox_Sample_3.2 | ecosystem: Environmental > Terrestrial > Soil > Wetlands | place: USA...
CAATTCATCCCCCGTTCAACCCAGAATCAGGCAGCAATACCTAGCTGTAACTTTTGGTTACAGGCACTCCTTCCTTAGCGGAGAATCCGCGAATTCTGCGATTCGCTCAACCCCGAATTGGTTATTTATTTCATTTTGATTCATCAGTTGCATAGACTGGTCTTGACAGTGCTCGTCATACCCCATTAGGATGCCATCCATTGTTTTCAGTTATCCGTTGTCGAACGCTCTATGATCATCGCTATTGCTAATCAAAAAGGCGGGGTTGGGAAGACGACGACCGCAATCAATTTATCCGCGGCGCTGGCCCTTTCTGGTAAGAAAGTCCTTTTGGTTGACCTCGATCCCCAGGGCAATAGTTCTCTGAGCTTTCTGGATCCGCGGAGCCTTGAAACCTCTGTCTACGAGGTTCTAACCGAACCCTCGGTGCCGGCCGAGACCGTTGTCCAAAAGACGCGGCTTGAGGGCCTGGACATACTGCCGGCGAAGATCAGCCTGGCCAAATTTGAAAGCAAGTTACTTGGGGAATTCGATGCTCCCTTCCGTCTAAAGGACAAACTCGAGGGTCTGTCTAAGGTCTATGACTTTATTCTGATCGACACGCCCCCAACGCTCGGTCTTATTACCGTAAATGCGCTGGTGTCCTCTGACTATGTCATCATCCCCATTCAGTCCTCATATTTTGCGCTTGAGGGAAGCGACGACCTGCTTGAAACGGTAGAGAAGGTAAAGGCCAGGCCCAATCCGAAGCTACAGGTACTGGGCGTGATTATAACGCTTCACGATAAGCGAACGACCCTTGCGCGGGACATTTTCGATCAGATCAAACAGGTATTTGGCGAGAAAGTGTTTGCGACCGTAATCAATCGATCGGTAAGGCTCGAAGAAAGCCCTGCCTATAAGGAGACAATCTTCACCTTCGCTCCCCAATCTAGCGGCGCTGTCGAGTACAACAGTCTGTGTCAGGAGGTAATGAGCCGTGTCTAAAAGAGGATTGCCGGCCACTTTTAAGCTTCGCCACGACCTGCATTACGTGGAACAGTTGACCAACAAATCGACAGGTTCTCCCATCGGTTCAATGATTCCAATCGATAAGCTGGCGCCAAACCCCGCCCAGCCCAGAACCGATTTTAGCAATCTGGATGAATTGGTTGAATCGATCAAGGAGAAGGGAGTTCTTGAGCCGTTACTGGTCCGCCCCAGCGACGTCGGCGGCCGGTTTATGATAATCGCCGGTGAGCGCCGGTATCGCGCGAGTATCGAGGCTGGCCTGACCGAAGTTCCCTGTATCGAGCTCGACGTCGATGATAAAGCAGTAGCCGAGATTTCGCTCATTGAGAATCTCCAACGGAAGGATCTGACCGCCTTTGAAGAGGCCGACGGACTGTTAGCCTTGGCGGAAAGATTCGGGTATACCCATGAGGACATAGCCAAAAAAATAGGGAAATCCCGCACCTCGATCACTGAAACGTTGTCTCTTGCAGCCATGCCACACGAGGTCCGCGAGTTATGTCGGCGTGCCGACATAACTGCTAAGTCTATGCTTTTACAGATAGTTAGGCAGCCTACCGACGACGAGATGGCCGCCCTGGTCGCCAAGATCAGAGAGACTGGACTTACTCGGGATGGAGCCCGGCAATCTCGCAAGGGAAGGGAGTCGAGCGGAAAGAATGCTCAAGGGTTTGTGTTTACCCATAGCCCGAAAGGACTGGGATACTCGGTACAGGTTAAATTCAGAAAGGCTCAGCCAGAAAACCATGAGATTAGAGCCGCCCTTGAGAATGCGTTGGCCCGACTCCAGGCACCTGACGATGATGGTGCTGATTCCGAACAGTGAGGCCCGGCTCTGTGAGACAAACGCTATTCGCGTGCGATTCGGCAGGCTCCCTGCTAGTTCCGTTCGGCCCGCTCCGTCAAAGTGGTCAACCCGCGAAAACGCTTATCGATCTGACTCCCAACTCTCTAACCTTTTAGCTTTTCCTGCGCCTTCTTACGGTCAATTTCTTCCTTGTACTTCTTTGACAGCTTCTTTGCCCATTTGTCCAGCGTTGGCCTAAACGGCTTTGTTAAACGCATCCTGAGCCCGCCCTGGCTCTCTCGCCACTTGGTGAAATACTTCTCTGTGTAGGTCCGGCAGGCCAGCTCGATCTGCGTTTTCTTAACCCCTTTGGAGAGCGTCATGTAGTAATGCTGGGCCACAAGCGAAAGCACCACTTGAGCCAGGTTTGGCTTCATCGTCATCCGCGCCATTAGCTTCTCGGTCAGCTTCTTGTTCGGAAACAAAACCGTCATCGCCACTTCCGCCCACGCCATCTGCCCTCCCATTTTTGGGTGATAAAGCGCGGGCAGGGTCGCCCGTTGGGCTGCGGTTATTCTGGGTTCGTTAATCGTATCTACAAAGACTATCTTAGTCAGCCCCCGCAGGTGCTCCGCTGGAACTACATCCAGCACTTTCCCTACTAAGTTCTCTGGATTTTTGATCTTTTTCGAAGAAAGATCTTCAACTTTTAGATTCATATAAGGCCCTTAAGGTATTGAATTTGAAACGGTAAGACGCTGTGATTCTTGTTATTTATTAAGAGTACCTTCTAAAGTCTCGACGCGCCTGATGACAGACCTTAAGCTCCTACTAAGCTCAGGTAACTTGTTAAAGACTGCTGATGCGCGGAGCCATAACCTGTTGTCAATGGCCGGATACCCGGAAATCGTCCGGCCTGCTTCAACCGAATTCGGAATGCCAGTCTGGGCGGTTGCGATCACGCCGTCGCCGATTGTTAGATGCCCAGCCACTCCGACCTGTCCGGCAAGAACCACATTATCTCCTATCCTGGTTGAGCCTGCCAGCCCAACCTGCGCGCATATCATCGAATTACGCCCTATTTTACAGCCATGTCCTATCTGGACAAGATTGTCGATCTTGGTCCCTTCTCCGATCAAAGTAGCTCCTAAGGCAGGCCGGTCGATAGTCGTCCCGGCGCCGATGTCAACATTATCCTCCAAAATGACGGTACCGGCTTGAAGTATTCCGTACCAGCTTCCATCTTCCTTTTTGGCGTAGCCGAACCCATCGGAGCCTATGACCGCCTTGTCCTGGATAACGCAGCCCCTGCCGATCACAACGCGTTCTCGGATAACGCAACCTGTTCCTATTTTGCTTTTCTCGCCGATCATCGCTCCCTGCCCGATCATGCCGTGCGATCCGATTCTGACCCCGCTCGCGATCACGGCGTCGGCCTCAACCCTCGTAAAAGCGCCGATCGACACATCCTCACCCACCGTCGCGGAAGCGTCAACCTGTGCGGTTGGATCAATTCCCGGCTTGAAGCTTACCGGCGAATGGAATAACTCAATCGACTTTCCAAACGCAAGGTACGGGTTTGGATGCCTAAGCAGAGGAATGCGCGCGGATTCAAAGTCTTTCGCAACTATCAGGCAAGATGCCTTTGTAGACTCTAATTCCGACGCGTATTTGCGGTTAACTAGAAAGCTAAGCTGACCCTGCTGGGCTGTCTCTATTGCCGCCACACCGCTGATCTCGATCTCACCTGCTCTCGTATTACCGCAACCGTCCAGATCGCAACCCAGCCGGGCGGCGATGTCGCTTAGCTTCATTAGAATCTCTCCCGTCTATAAACTTCATCTTGATGGCCGTCGGCACTCATTATCGACCTCATCCCAGCGGCCGCTTGGCCCTTCCTACCCAGTGAAATCCGGGGCTAAATATGTCAAAGCAGGCGCCAGCGCGTCAACCCGAGCGTCAAAGACCGACGCGTATCAATAACGCCTGTGATAAGATGGTGGAGGCCTTACTTTGCAGCCGCTGCCGCGACTTATGAAGGACAGAATACAAGACGATTTCCTTAGCTACTTAAGGGTTGAACGGGGACTCTCCGCCAATACCATCAATGCTTATAAGCTCGATCTCGATAAGCTCCGGCGCTACCTGACCGGGATTGAAAAGGAGATTCTGACCGCGGAGCGGGAGGACCTGATACATTTTGTAAAGCACCTTCACTCCACGGGATTGGACTCAAGAAGCATTGCTCGTATACTGGTTACTGTCAGAAATCTGTTTAAGTTTCTTTTGTTAGATAATCGGATTAAACGAGATCCCAGTGCGAATATCGATGTACCTAAGGCCTGGCAGTCCCTGCCCAGGTTCCTGATTCAAGAAGAAATTGAGAGATTGCTTGAGACCCCGGACATTTCAACCAATTTGGGACTACGTGATAGAGCAATGCTTGAGCTGTTGTATGCAACTGGTCTCAGGGTGACGGAGTTGGTTTCGGTAAAGGAAGCAGACCTGAACCTTAATGCGGGCTTTCTAACTACACTCGGAAAGGGCAGTAAAGAGCGGCTGGTTCCGATCGGCAAATCAGCAATCCGCTGGGTCAGCCAATATGTGGCAATCCGGCATACTCTTCTGGCGCCCCGGGGTTCCGCGTATCTGTTCCTGACGGCAAAAGGAAGGCCGCTTTCCAGGCAAGCCTTCTGGAAGTTGATAACTGCCTATGGCGAAAAAGCCAACATCGGACACATAACTCCACACCTGTTGCGGCACAGCTTCGCAACCCACCTTCTTGAAAATGGAGCCGATCTCCGGTCCGTTCAGATGATGCTGGGCCACAGCGATATTGGAACCACCCAAATCTATACTCACGTGACTAATGAGCGACTTAAGGAAGTTTACCTGAAGTACCATCCAAGGGCGTGATGCCGGTATCTGAGTTATTCCGTGGAATCTCTTGCGTTTCTCGCGAATTTCAACTCAGGCAAACTCTCTAGTGTTATTGGTGTTCTCCCGCCAGTCTTTCAATCAGCAGACACAACTGGCTCGCAGATTTGGAGTCAATTTGCTGAATCATCCTAGATGACAGCTCCGGCCCCATATCGCCCTTGAAGTAAGAAACGATCGCCTCAGCCAGGGATTTCGGGTCACCGGGATCGCACAGCAAGCCAGTTTCGTTCTCGACCACCGCTTCGGCCAGACCTCCTGTGCGGGTCGCAATCACCGGAAGGGCTCTCTGCCTTGCCATCTGCACAATGCCGCTTTGAGTCGCACTGAGGTACGGCATTACCAAGACATCAGCGTTGTCCAGCAAATGGTCAATCTCTTCATTAGGGACATATCGATTTTGGATCTCAACAAACTCCTCAAGCCCCCGTTGCTTTATGATGTTGATGTAGTTCTCGACCGGTACATAGAACTCTCCGGCTATCAATAGTTTGCATTCGACTCGTTCCAGGGCTTTAGGCATCGCCGCAAGCAGGACTTCAAGGCCCTTGTATTCTCTGACCATTCCGAAGAACAGCATCCTGCGTCCCGTCCTTGGCGCCGGCAAGTCTTTGGATAGGAATGCAGGCGGAGGAAGCGGAACCACTGTCGCCGATTTTCCCGAAAAAGTCTCCACTAACAGATCCCGGTTTTCGGTCGAATGAGTGACGAACATCCGGAACGGGGCAAATGCAAAATCGACCAGGGGGAAATCGAGGAAGCTTCTTTCGTGGGGAAATACATTATGGCATTCAACAACTGACTTTAGGCCGGCTCCTTTAAGAAGATATCCTAAGGTTCCGATAGCCGGAGCAAAGAATGGGTTCCACCACTGAATCACCACCAGGTCCGGCAAAAAAGCGCGTACTGTCTTAAGGGCTTTAAGCCACGTCAGCGGATTTGTGGGATCTATTATTGCCAGACCCAATGGATCCAGAGCCAGGCTACTGGAATCGATCGTGGTTGTGCCGGGGAACAAACTGGTTGGATATAGATTCTTATAATTTATGACCTGAACATCGTGCTTTCTACCGGCAAGCTCGGTTTTCAAGTAGTAGACGTGGTGGGCGATTCCGCCTCGGAACGGATAAGCGGGTCCGATAATAGTAATTCTCACCGCGTTCAGAACTCTCCGCGGCCGATTTCCATATCGTCTGCCGCAACCCGCGCTGGCAGGCTGGAAAGCTCGTCTGAGCGTTCCACCACCGAATAGTCATTCTCCCGCCGGTAAGAGAACGCGATCATTTCCGCCAGCAGTCCGAATATGACCAGTTGAACGCCGACGATCATAATCATGGTTCCGATAATTAGCAGAGGGCGATTCGACAGCCAGTACCTAAAGAACACCCGCATTGTCAATAGATACAGGTCGATGGCTGAACCGATTCCCAAAAGACAGATTCCCAGCATTCCAAAGAAGTGAAGTGGTTTATTGGTATACCGGGTCAGCAGGATCACCGTCAGCAAGCTAAACAGACCGCCAAATACCCTGCTAAATCCATAGCGTGATTGGCCGTGAGCGCGGGGCGCGTGCTCGATGGGAACTTCGCCCAATCGGAACCCGCGATAACTTGCAAGGACCGGGATGTACCGGTGCCGCTCACCGTAAATCATGACCTCACTCAATACTTCACGGCGATAGCACTTGAATCCGCAGTTAATGTCGTGCAGCCTAACTCCCGTCAATTTTGAGGTTGTCCAGTTGTAAATCCTCGATCCCAGCTTTCTAGAGAGCTTGTCCTGACGCTGGATTCGCCAGCCGGAAACCAGATCAAGTCCCTCATTAAGCTTATCCAATATTCTGGGCAACTGCTCCGGTAGATCCTGAAGGTCGGCATCCATCGTAAAGACGATGTCGTATTTGGATGCGACAATACCGGCCGCCAATGCCGCCGATTTCCCAAAGTTGCGGCGAAATCTTATATACCTTACATTAGCATCAGAATAGCTAAGCCTTTTTAGTACATTAATCGAATCGTCCGTGCTGCCGTCGTCAACGAACACGATTTCGTATCGGGCCGCTATCGGCTCCAAAACGGCGACGAGTCTCGCGTGAAGTGCCTGAAGCGTTGCGGCCTCATTCAGGAGCGGAATCACGACAGAGATTGACTGCCGATCATCTTTTCTTTTAGCTACAGTGCCGCTTGTCGCCATATCGCGCCCGATTTCCGGGCCGCCCTTTCCACCGGTGAGTTAACCAGCAAAGAACGCTATAGAATAGCGGCTAATTACGCATATGACAAATTTAATGGTGCATGCCTACTTTGTCCGCTGCTGGGCGCGATGCTATATTCCTTAGTCAGCAGATCTCCATTACAGCGTCCTTTATTAATGAAGCAAAAGACCACCGCTACTCAACAGAAGGCACGGGCTGAGAAGAATAAAAAGGGCCAGGAAGCGCCTGGGGCCGCCTCCCCAACACCAGCCAGGCTGGCCCCCGCGAAGCCCGCTCCCGGTCTGGAACGATACGTCATATGGGTAGCGGTGGGGCTGGCCGCCATCGTGTTGATTTGCTATGCAAACAGCCTGTGGGACGGATTCGTCTTTGACGATCACATTCACGCGCTTGAAAACCCCAGCCTGCGAAGTCTTGCTAACCTGCCGCACCTCATCTTCTCTTATCGCCCCCTGCGCGATATTTCCTATGCTATAGACTTCGCCATTTGGGGCGAGAGCGCCGCCGGGTTTCATCTGACCAATATTCTTATTCATGCGGCGAACTGCGTTTTGGTCTTTTTTCTAATAAAGCGTTTGGTCCGGCCGCTGGGGATGTCGCTGGTTGCGCCGGCGCTTGCGGCTTTGATTTTCGCGATTCACCCTTTACAGACCGACGCAGTCACATACATCTCTGGCCGCCGCGACGTTTTATTCGCGCTGTTCTATCTGGCCGCGTTTCATTTTTATCTTTCGTACCGCGCGAACAGGACGGTTAAATATCTGGCTTTGTTCCTGGGCGCGTGGGCGCTAAGCATCGCGTCAAAAGAGATGGGCGCCAGCTTCCCCATCCTCATGTTCACCTGGAGCTTTTGCGAGCTTTGGGGAGAGACCAGCGGCAAATGGTTCCGCAAATTCGTAACATCAATTGAGGGCGCGTTCACCGCCGATCGATGGTTGTATATCTCCCTCGCGGTAGTGGGCGCGGCCTATACCTTTTACCAGACCTACACGATGGGCGGGTCAGAACGCGCGGGTTATAGAGGCTTCCGCTATTGGGGAGGCAGCTTTTATCACAACCTGCTCACCGTCGTACACGTTCACGCCTGGTTCCTGAAGCAACTGGTTTGGCCTACGCCAATAACTCAATACTCCGGGGCCTTCCCGGTCGCCACAACCGTTATGGACAAAATGGTGATCGTTTCGATCGTGGTGGTGTCGGCGGTCATCGCGCTAGGCCTTTTCTTGCTCAACCGGGCGCCGCTAGCGGCTTTCGCAATCCTCTCATATTTCGTGATGCTGTTGCCGGTCAGCCAGATCATACCCCATCACGAGTTGCTGGCTGACCACTACCTCTATCTACCGATGATGAGCTTTGGGTTGCTGGTCGCGCTGGGTGTGGAAAGAATCGCGGCATTTGATGAGCGAGCGCGGATTGCGGTATATGCAACTGCCGCAATCGCCCTGATCGTGTGTGCGGTCCTAACCATCCGCCAGAACGCCGTTTGGCGGGACGACTTCACCCTGTGGCAGGCGAACTATAATGCTGTCCCCAATTCTCCCAGAGCCGCCTACAGCCTCGGTGTCGAATACATCAGTAGAAATCCGAGAAAGGCGGATGAGCTGTTTCGCCGTTGCATCGATTTGGACCCGGCCTACCAGAATGCCTATACGGATCTGGTGATGATGGCCAAAAGCAGGGAAGAAGCCCGCGGGATCGAGTCGCTCATCCAAAACGGGCTAGCCATTCCCGATGCGAAGATCTATGCCGACGAGGGCCAATACCCCCACGACTTCCGATCTCATCTAACAACCGCTTTAGCGATTGCGAAAAACACCGAGGGCGATCACGCCGGCGCCGAGCAGTTGCTGTGGAAGGCGATCAGAATTGCGCCAACCAATCAACAGCCCTACGATTTGCTCGCCGGCTATTACGAAAAGGACCAGGCAAAGCTTCAGAACCTTCTTCAGCAGGAAGTCAAGAATGTTCCATTCTCAAACAACGCGCTCGAGCACCTGACAATACTGCTTATAAAGCAGAAGAAATATGACGATACCATGCCTTATTTGCGAAAGATGCTCAGCGTGAACCCAAACGATGTCTTCGCGAATTTTCAGTTGAGCCAAATATATAAGCTTCAGAACGACTGCGGGCGGGCCTGGAATTACCTTAAGCTCGCTCAGGCTTCGGCATCCCGGCCTGAAGATGTTGACGACGTCAAAAAAGCAATACCGCAAATGGAAGCCCAATGCGGCAAGCAATAGCCCCTTCGGCGTTCAGCCGTCGCTTATCATTGGGATCGAACACCTGAGGAATGACGCAAGCGTGGCCAGTTCAACGGAGAGCGCCGGCGGCAACCGGCTTGCGACTCCCAATCAATGTTGATAGATCGCAGCTTTTATTAAGACCGGGTTTCCTGGTGGACTGGAACGCGAACCATCTCCTAACCGTTTCAACGGTTTTGCCCTCGTGCGGTCGCAGGCGCATTGGGAGCCATCAACCACCGCTCTCAAAAATCTCGTATTTGCGGGCTGCGCGTGAACATCTCTACCAGATAATCATGAAGATAGTTGTACAATTGCCTTTGAAAATCCCATTCAAAAGCCCGGTCATCCAACTCACGCGGAGTCAGGTAAAAGACATACGGATCGTCGTGAATACCTGAGTACTTTAACGAGACGGTGACCTGAATGCCTCTGTCAACTGCTTGCGCTGTCCAATGAAACAGCGGGTGCTCGTATCGCGCAAGCTGCTGTTCAACCTTTTCGAGATGGCTATTTCCAGTTTCACTCATAGACCGCCGATTATAGCGCAATCTCCTCCTGCAACCTCCACGGATCTCCGCGCCACGTCCGAACCGCGGATCTCCTTACCGGACCTCCGAGGATGCCGGCGCACACTCCCCGCAAGGAGGGCGAGCCATGCCTAGTCCCGGAGGGTTAGAAACTCGGTGTTTGTTGATCCAGGGTACTAGCGCTTGAAGCGCCGCCTCTTCTCGCGATCTCTGTGTCTCCGAGGCCTGTGTGTTGAGGCCTTTGCTCTCGAGTCACTTGCCCCTATATTCTTGCCCCTATATTCTTGCCCCAATATTAATGATAAGGACACCTCAATGTACGAGTTCGAACATTCAGTTTTGACCCGAACCAGTCGCGAGTTTGCCTGGGCCTTTTGGACCGACGTCTCAAACTGGGCCTTTGATAAAAGCATTGAATGGGTGCGATTGGATGGCCCTTTCGCCAGCGGAACCTCTGGAGTCACCAAACCCGTTGACGGCGACCCGGTTAATTGGGTACTGACGGGCGTCGACAACGACCGGCACGAGGCGACAATTGAAATCTCAGCCAACGACGCCACTGTCCGATTCGCATGGCGATTTGAAGACGCTGGAGCCGAAGGGACTCGCCTGGTCCAGCGTCTTTCGTTAAGCGGCCACAATGCTGACTTCTTCCGGGAGCAGGTATCGGAGGGCTTCGCGCGAGGAATCCCCGCGGGTATGGATAAGCTCGCGGCAGAGATAGAGCGAGCACGCCGCGAGCGGCTGCAGGGGTCGTAAGCTGCTCTCGCGCGTAAAATGAAGGCCTGCAGCAGGTCGCTCAGTCTTTGCTTGCAGGCTTGCTTGGCTTTTTTTGCCGCCACTTCGTCAGCGAGGACCCAATGTTTGTAGTGGCACACGCACGTCAATTCGCCAGCCCAGCGGGGCAGGTCAATTAAAAGTGGGCTTGTAATGGGGCCTCATCGCGGACGCGCAGGGACGCCGCCGCCGTGGTTTCCGCAGAGGCGAGAGGCCTCACCGAAGAGCCCCGAAGAGCCGCAGAGGAACGGCGAGGTTTTTCGCGGAAGTGAGTCGGGGATCTAATTGCACCCCGCGGGGCTGAAGGTTTGAGTACAGCGGGAGCCCCGAGCATTTCCCAAACTTTCGGTCATCTTCGGGCGTCTAAGATTATGCTGGTTCGTTTCTGTGCCGGCGTACCTTTTTTATAACCCATCGGAATTGACAAGGGAGGAAATCAGATATGAGGAAGTATAGAGCGTTGACTGCCGCGGGGCTTATCTTGATCGCCGCCATAGCAACAGTCGGCAGCGCCAAGCGATTGGGAACGGCTGCTCCTGTAAGGCTGGCCCCCGCTCCTGAGAGGTTAGGTAATGAGCACTATCGGTTCCTGAGATTCATTCACAAGCTGGATCTTACGCGCCAGCAGGTGCAGGAGATACAAACAATTCTTCAGGACAAT